>Ga0256835_1000188_pt1 | contig 50298 bp, 42 predicted proteins | sample PIR30metaG_FD_185972 | JGI IMG/M metagenome (GOLD analysis project Ga0256835, IMG submission 185972) | Hydrothermal vent microbial communities from East Pacific Rise, Pacific Ocean - PIR-30 | ecosystem: Environmental > Aquatic > Marine > Hydrothermal vents | place: Pacific Ocean: East Pacific...
CCTCACTCTTGCCGCAACCGGCCGGACCGTGCACGAGGATCCGGGTGGGCTCGCCGGTCACGATCCGTTCGACGACGTTCTCGGTCTCCTGCCGTTCCAGCAGGGGGAAGGGGCCGCGTGTATTCTCGACCCGTAGGAGGAAACCTTCTCTCAGGGACTTCAATCGATCATGTACCGCAGGATCCGCCGGGCGCGGGTGCAGCCGCACACCCTCTCGCTCCAGCCGACGACGGACATCAGGTTCGCGGAGACGTCGCGTGAGGGAACCCCGGGCGAGCTGACGCAACACCTCGACGAGACGGTCGGGTTCCGGAGTGAGAGCCTTCGAGAGGCTGGCCCCCTGCCTGTCGAGCCCGCTCGCATCAAGGAGTTCCACATCCAGACGCCGGGCAAAACCGTGGGCCCTCGACGCACCTTCCGCGCCATCGGGCGACGCCCAGAACTCCTGCAACGTCGTCCTGGTCTTGTCGTCGAGACCGTTCCACCACTCTTCCGCACCGGCGGTGGACCGGGCCTCCTCGCAGACGTTCTTCAGCTCCGGGCACGGAGAATCGCTGACGAAACGGAAGTGGAGCTCATCTCTCCCCTCGAGACGATCGGCAGCGTGGCGCAGCACACCCTCCGCTTCGAGCCGTCGAAGCGTCCATGACCCGGTGCTGCGCGTCTTGCACTGGACGGCGACGGCCCCCGCACCCTCCTTGAGGAGGCAGTCGATCCCTTCACCGTCCTCGTGTGCGACCTCCCAGGTCACGGATTCCAGCTCGCCGTTGAGCAGGCGGAGCAGCTGGAGAACGATGTAGTCCTCCTCGTACCATGTCCCGCGCTTGCCGGTATCGTGGCCGATCATGGGACGTTCTCCAGCGCGGCGGCGATCCCGTTCCAGGGGACGAACTGATCCTCCCCACAGGGCCGGGGCTCGTCACCACCGTAGACGATGAAACCGGGGGCAATCTCCACCCTCCCATCCCCTCGCTCCTGAGCTAACGAGCGAAAAGCGCGAACACCTTGCGCGGAACGGGGATCGGGAGTGGCGGAGCTCTTGATCTCAATGGGGAAGAGCTCGCGGCCAACCTCGATGAGGAGGTCCACCTCCTTGCCGTCACTGGACCTCCAGAACCAGCAGTCGGGACGAAGCCCGCGGTTGACTCGGGATTTGAGGACCTCTGTGAAACACCACGTCTCCACCAGCGCTCCCCAAAGGGGATGGACGCGAAGCTGGTTGACGTCGCGGATCTGCAGCAACCGGCAGGCAAGCCCCGAATCGAGGAAGAAGAGCTTGGGCCGCTTGGTCAACCGTTTGCCGAAGTTCTGGTGATGGGGCCTGAGCAGCCGGACGATGAAACACTGCTCCAGGACCGAGGTCCACAGACTGACCGTCTTGTTGTCCACGCCCAACTCTCGCGCAAGAGACGCCGCGTTGAAGATCTGGCCTGTCCTCGCGGCGCACAACCGAACGAAACGGTCGAAGGCGCTTCGATTCCGCACTGGAAGGATACTGTAGATGTCTCGATTGATCAGTGCCGTGAGGTAGTCCTCCAGCCAGCGGCCGGGATCGAGGGAGCGATCCTCGTCGAACAGGGGGGGGTAACCACCGGTGAGCACGGCGTCCTCGAGGGTCAAGGGCCGTGCCGCAGTCTTTCCCAGCTCGTCATGGGAGAAGGGGAAGAGCTCCACCATCGCCACCCGCCCGGCCAGGCTCTGACCGACCGAAGATTGAAGATCCAGTTGCTGCGATCCCGTCAAGACCCAGAAAGTCTCCCCCGGGCGCTCGTCGATGAGCACCTGGAGATAGGACAGCGCCTCCGGTACGTTCTGGATTTCATCGAGGATGGCACCCGAAGAAAACCGGGAGAGAAAGCCAACCGGATCATCCGCCAGAGCGACACGTTCCAGAGGACTCTCCAGGTTGACGAAGGGAAGTTCGGGGAAGGTTGCTTTGGCAAGCGTTGTTTTCCCCGATTGTCGTGGTCCCGCGATAAAGACAGCGTGATACCCCTGTATCAGTGAGGGTAGGAGGCCTGACAGACGGCGTGAGATATACCGCATGATTGCAATATACGAATGTTATTCCTGAATTGCAAATACCCCCACCTGAATCGTCGTTGTTGCGATCCAGCCGGAACGATCTGGAGAACCTTCTCGACCGCCTCCTCACCACCGTACTCCGCCTCAAACTCCTCATCCTCGACGAGATCGGATACATCCCACTCGAAAGGGCTGAGGCCACCTTCCTCTTCGAAATCGTCGCCAGACGCTACGACCGGCGTAACTCCATTCCATTCCGACCGTCTGGGGTCGGTCACCAGGGCGGGGAGCTTCCCGGTACGCTCGTCCTCCCAGCGCTTGATTTCCTGGAGCGTGGACGGACGGTCTCTCAGAAGGGCAAAACCAGCGAGGGCCGGGATGGGGACAGGCGACAAGAACGGTTCAAGGGAGTACAGTGGCGATGCGTGCCGTCGGACGCAGCGATGCTGGAGGCGAACAGGTGGGACGAAAGCAGTCGACAGCGTACCCTCGGGAGTTGATCAGCATCGTGCGGACCATTGCCGCGCTCGCCGACATCTACTGGCATCCAGACTGCTTCCCGAAGGAATTCAAGCAAGCCCAGAACAACTGGCTCACGGCGCTGGTCCAGTTCACTGCGGGATACGCGTACGAACGACAGGGTGCGCCACCTGCCTATCGTACCCTTGCCCGCGAAGCTCTCCTGTCGGCTGGAAGCGACCTCGAACGGCCTGATCCGAGGTTCGCCCGGCGGGTCTGGAAGGAGTTTCAACGTCGGGCTGCAGAGCAGGGCTTTGCGGTCAATAGGAAGCTGAACCCCCTGAACGACGAGCGGTCTTCCCGCAACGTTTCGTCCCCAGGCTTCGTGGCGTCGCTCGCGGACTTCGATCACAATATCCTGCTCCTGGCGAAGGGGATGATCGAGCGGGGCGAGGCGGAGATGATCCTCTTGCAACTGCAGGCGATCCGAGGCGTGGGCCCCAAGATCGCTGCGCTCTACCTGCGTGATGTCGCCCGATTCTTCGAGCTCGAGGAACAACCCGGATGGTGCTTCCAGCCCGTCGACGTCTGGATCCGGCGGACCGCTTCGTATTGGGGCGAGCTGCTTCACAGGCAGGGAAACGGCGACCGTGCTGCTGCCAGGCTGCTGGCTGAGTTGGCCGCAGTAGCGGGGGTGCGAGGCAGCGATCTGAACGCAGGCACCTGGGTTCTCGGCTCCCAGCTCTTGGACGGTGAGCTGCGTGGTGTCGTGATCTCGGAAGATGGCCTCACGGTATGCTTGGCGAACAACCTCCGCTGGAGCGCCGCGATCATTCAGGCCTTGGAGCCGTTGGTGAGGAAGTCCAATCCTTCATGAGTGTCCATCGGTGGGGGGATAGGTTCCTTGGGGAGAGGCAAGAAAAATCGTCAATTCGAGGCTGGCCTTTTCGCTTCGGTTGACGCAGGTAGAATGAAGTCGCGCAACACACGAGACCAACGTCATTTACCGGGAGCGAGGTCAACCAGGAATGCGCGAAACTCACAAGATCCAACCGACTCTTGCGGAACCACGGCTCGATCAGCCGCATGCCAGAGAGCTCGAGGTCGTTGCTGATCTTCTCGACGATCATCGTATGCTCGGGGTCATCGTGGCGCAAGATCTTTCAAGGGGAAACTCGAGGAGCCGTCGCAGGTCGACCACCACCGCCAAGCTGCCGCCATGGTCCGATCCGTTGCATGATGCACCCGGCCAACGAATATCCTACGGTCCAATCACTCCCGCCACTGAGCCCGTTTCTCTCCGCGGCCTGGCGCACCCCATTACCCCACCTCTCTCCATCAGCTGCTCCAGAAACGAGCCAATCCGGATGGGAACGAGTGACGTCCCGGGTGGTATGCTCAGGCAATGAAAGTAGTTTCGAGACGATCTGGAACACGTGGCACCCTGCACGACGTCGAGATTCTGCAGCGCACCATGAACCGCCTTCGCTCCTCAGGGCTCGTGCCGCGCGGGGTGTACCGGTTCATGTCCTTCGAGGAGGCGGATCAATGGATGATGGAGCAGATCGCGGCGACTCACGCGCGCCACACCTCGAAGACATCGTCAAGCTCTGCAAGGCGCTCAATGCCCAGGGGGCGCGCTACCTCCTGATCGGCGGTTTCGCCGTGATCCTCCACGGTTTCGTGCGAACCACCAAGGATGTGGGCCTGCTGGTGGACCCCAGCGTGGGGAACATGACCAGGGTGAAGCGGGCGCTCGCGATACTGCCCGACAACGCCGCGGCCATGGTGGAAGACGATGACGTCCAGCGGTGCACGGTGGTACGGGTCGCCGACGAGATCGTCGTCGATCTTCTCGCCAGCGCCGGTGGCATCACCTACGATGCAGCCGTACAGGACGGAGTCGAGACCTTTGAGATCGAGGGAGTGCCGGTCCCGGTGGCCACGAAGGAAACCTTGATCAAGATGAAGCAGACGGTTCGCGAGAGCGATGCCGTGGACGTGCGGTACCTCCGCCTCCGCATCGAGGAGGAACGGGCCGAACGGTGAAACCTCCATCCACTGCCCGGTCGCCCAGGTGATAACCTGTCCACTCAACCGGGGTAACTCCACCGGAACTGGGTCCGCCAGGCGGACCTGGACGAGGGCGTTCGGAAGAACGGCCTGACCAATGGAGAACGCACTAAGCTGCGGAAACTTCGGCGAGAGATCCGCCGCCTGTGAGAGGAGCGGGAGATTCTGGTAAGAGCCACGGCCTGGCTCGCCCGGGAGACCGATTCGGTACCACCGAGGGGTTCCAGCGTCTGTTGCTGGACGGGAGGCTCACGGCGGCAGCTCCGGAACATGGCCCACGGCTTCCTTGGCAGGGCACCGTGGTACCCGTATCATCACCGCCGTGGAGGTGTCCCCGTTTTCGCCCCGGCTCCAGGCCACGTTCATCGGTGGCGCCCGGCCGGCGCTCTTTCTGTGGAGATCACCGGAGGATGGAGAGGACCCTGTGGGGGACGCCGCCGGGATCGTGCCCTGGGGAAGGCCCGCCCGGGAGGCCCTGGTCCAGCCGGTGGACTGGACCGCCGGGGTCGCCTCCGGCCCGCTGGTCGTGACCCGGGTCTCGGGGCACCGCGTCCCGCTCGGGGAGTGCGTGCCTGCCCTGGTCCGCCTGCCCCTCGAGGGACGGACTGCACGCCGGGTCTCCCGGTCCGTCGCGGTGTGGGCCTCGGTGGCCAAGCTGGCCGTGCAGATGGTGGCCGGTCAGCGGGTGGTCCCCTGGGTGGAGGAGACCGATGGATCGCCGAGGGCACGGTGGTGCGCGGCACCCGGTCCACGGGACCATGCGTGCCTCCACGCGCTGGCGCGGGCCCTGCCACCGGCCGCCAGGGCGTGGCCCGGGGACGCGGCCGGTGGCTCGCCCCGCCTGATGCCCTCCGGGCGGGCGATCCGCCACTTCCTCGATGCCACGGTGGACGTCCTCGTGCGTCCCCACGTGACGCCGCCCCCGGGCAGGTCCTGGACCGCACGGCTCGGGGCGGCGCTGGCCCCGGGAAGCCCGGCCCTCGTCACCACGGCAACCGTCGAGCAGACCCTTCCTGAGCGGTTGCGGCGGTGGGTCGCCCCCGGCATCGGCGAGGCGGCCGAGGCGCCGGTGCGGCTCGTCCTGCGCCTGGAGCTTCCCGGGGACCCGGAGTACGGCCGGTGGCGCCTGGGGCTGATGGCCGAGGCGGCGGCCGATCCGAGCCTTCGCGTTTCCGCCGCGGACCTGTGGGAGGGGACCACGGCCGCTGCCTTGGAGATGCTGGCGCTCGCTCCCGACGTGCCCGGGGCCCTGCTCCTGGAGATCGACCGCGCCTGCCGGTTGTGGCCGGCGCTCGGGCCGTGTCTCGACCAGCCGGCACCCACGGAGATCGTCCTGTCCGCCCCGCAGGTGGTGGAGCTGGTCTCCCGTGCGGCGCCGCTGCTCGATTCGGCCGGGATCGCGCTCCACGTACCGCCCGAGCTCAGCATCTCCGGCCGGCAGCGGCTGCGCGCCCGCCTCCGCGGACGATCCCGGGCCTCCGGCCAGGCCAACGAGCCCTCCGGCCGCTTCGGCCTGGCCCAGGTGCTCAGCGTGCGCTGGGAGGCGGCCCTGGGCGACGAACCCATCTCCCTGGAGGAGCTGCGACGGCTGGCCGAGGCGAAACAGCCGCTGGTCCGGTGGCGGGACCGGTGGATCGTGGTCGATCCCGCCGAGCTTTCCTCCATGATCGGACTCCTGGAGCAGCCACCCGCGACCCTCGAAGGGGCCGACGCCCTGCGCGCCGTTCTCGCCGGCGAGGTCAGCGGACCCGGAGGTGAGCGGGCCGAGCTGGCGCTCGATGAGAGCGACGGACTTCTGCGGGTCCTCGAGGAGCTCCGGACGGCCGCCTCCCGCCGGACCGGCGAGATCCCGGGGCTCCACGGAATCCTCCGCCCCTACCAGGAGACCGGCACCGCCTGGCTCGATCAGCTGGGCCGTCTCGGCCTTGGCGCCTGCCTGGCCGACGACATGGGCCTCGGCAAGACCGTCCAGGTGATCGCCCATCTGCTGCTCCGGCGTGCGAGGCGGCAGCCCATGGAGCCCTCGCTCCTGGTCTGTCCCACGTCGGTTCTCGGCAACTGGGAACGCGAGCTGGCCAGGTTCGCGCCGGAGATCCCCGTTTGCCTCCACCATGGTCCGGGCCGTGCGGCCACCGCCGCCGAGCTCACCGCCGCCGCCGGAACGGGCGGCGTGGTGCTGACCACGTACGGCGTGCTGCGCTCGGACGCCGCCAGGCTGGCCTCCATCCCGTGGGATGTCGCCGTCCTGGACGAGGCCCAGTTCATCAAGAACCACCAGTCCAAGGTCGCAGCGGCTGCCCGCAGGCTTCGGGCCCGGCATCGGATCGCTCTGACGGGCACCCCCGTGGAGAACCGGCTGACGGACCTGTGGTCCATCTTCGCCTTCATCAACCCGGGCCTCCTCGGAGGGATCACCCGGTTCAAGAAAGAGATCGCCACGCCCGTCGAGCGCTTCCGCGACCCCGGCGCCCTGGAGCAGCTCCGGCGCCTGACCTCTCCGTTCATCCTCCGGCGGACCAAGACCGATCCCGAGATCGCTCCCGAGCTCCCCCCGCGCATCGTCCTCCGCTCCGCCTGCACACTCACCCGCGAGCAGGCCTCCCTCTACCAGGCCACTCTCGATGCGGCCATGGAGGAGATCGAGGGCAGTGAGGCCATGGACCGGCGCGGCAAGGTCCTTGCCCTGATCACGTCCCTCAAGCAGATCTGCAACCATCCCGCCCAGTTCCTGCGGGAGCGGGACGCCTCGCCGGAACGGTCAGGCAAGCTCCAGCACCTGGCCGGCGAACTGGAGACCATCCTGGCCGAGGGCGACGCGGCCCTGCTGTTCACCCAGTACCGCACCATGGGCGACATTCTCGTCCGTTTCCTCGAGCAGCGGCTCGCCGTCACGGCGCCCTTCCTGCACGGCGGAGTTCCCCGAAACGAGCGCGAGCGGATGGTCGCCCGGTTCCAGAACGGAGAGGGACCGCCGTTGATGGTCATCTCCGTCAAGGCCGGTGGCACGGGCATCAACCTGACACGCGCCAACCACGTGGTCCACGTGGACCGGTGGTGGAACCCCGCCGTGGAGGCGCAGGCCACGGACCGGGCCCACCGCATCGGCCAGACACGGACCGTCCTGGTGCACACCCTGGTGACGGCCGGAACCCTGGAGGAACGGATCGACCGGATGCTCGAGGAGAAGGCCGAGCTGGCCCGCCTCGCCGTCTCCGGGGGCGAACGCTGGCTGACCGAGCTGGACGACGACGCCCTCCGCGAGCTGCTGGCCCTGGATCCCGCCGCCGCGACTGCTGACAATGGAGAGAACCCATGAGGTGGAGCGGCCACCGGGGATGGTTCGAGCCGGCGCCCAAACAGCCGGTGCCGGAAGACGGCCTGCGGGTGGACCGTTTCGGGACCACCTGGTGGGGCTCGCAGTGGATCGGAGCCCTCCACCAGCTCGGCGCCGCCTACCGCAACCGGCTGCCACGCGGGAGGAGCTACGCTCGCGCCGGCCGCGTGGTCGGCCTCGCCATGGGCGCCGGCGAGATCACGGCTGAGGTCGTGGGAACGCGGCGCCGGCCCTATGAGGTGACCATCGGTCTCAAGACCTTTGGCAAGGAGAGATGGGAGACCATCGTCGAGGTGCTGGCGGACCGGGCGCGGTTCACCGTCGCGCTGCTCAGGGGCGAGCTGCCGGCCGTGGCCGGCGAGGCCCTCGAAGCCCGGGGGATCGGGCTCTTCCCAACCCGGGGGGAACTCTCAACCTCCTGCTCCTGTCCGGACTGGGCCAACCCCTGCAAGCACGTGGCCGCCGTGCACTACGTGGTGGCGGCGGCCCTGGACATGGACCCGTTCCTGATTTTCGTCCTGCGCGGGCTGGGTCGGGACCGGCTCCTGGCCGCCCTGGCCGAGGCCCGCGGCCTGTCCGTCCCGCCCGGCCGGAAGACGGAAGCGCCTCCCCGGGAAGCCCCATGGGAGGAGCCCGGCCCCATGACCCCCGAGGAGTTCCTGGGGCAGGGTCTCCCGCGGCCCGGCCTCGCCTTCCGGATCGAGCCCGCCACAGTGGATCTGGCCGGTCTCGCCCGGCTTGGGCCGCCTCCGCCGGCCCTCGACGACATTCCCCGGCGGCTCGGCGCCGGCATCCGGCGCGCCGCCCGCGCGGCTGTTGCCCTGGCTGGGGCCGCGGAGCCACCGCGGCCGGAGCTGGATGCTGGCGATGCCACGGGGGTCCGCGACGCCGTGCTGACATTGATCGGCCGGCACCCCGAGGGCGTTTCCATGCGCCTCCTGGCCTCCCGGCTTCCCTTCGCCAGGGCCGAGATCCAGAGCGCTGTCATGGAGATGCGCCGCGAGGGCCTCCTGGAGAGCCGGGGTCGAGGAGCGGGAACGCGGTACGTTCTCCTGCACGAGGCCGCTGGCACCCCGGGCACCGCCCAGCAGAAGAGAACGTCCGCCCGGGCCACGGCGCAGAGGGCGCACGGGCCGGGCTCGGAGCGCCAGACGAAGCCCCGGAAGAGCCGGGCAGCACGGACCCGGGATGACCTTCCGGCCCTCATCCTGAAGGTCATGCCGCGGGGCACCTCCATGACACTGCGCGAGATCGCCGGCCTCCTGGATCGTCCCGTGGACTCCGCCCTCCGCACCGCCATGCGCACCCTGCGCATCGAGGGAAAGGTCACCATGACCGGCATCCGCCGTTCCGCACGCTACATTCGCAACTGAAGCCCATGCTCCGGGCGGTCGGGTCAGCGTACCGGGTCGGCCTTGTCCTCCGGCCACGGGTCACCCGCACGGGCGGCAGGCAGAAGGTACCTGGACCCTTGGTTGTCGGTGGGGTTGAGCCAGAGCATGCGCTCGAAGACCGGGGCGGCCTCGTGGGGACGTCCGAGACGCCACAGGCTCAGGCCGAGGCCGTGCAGGCAGCGGAGGAAGGGGCGGTTGTCGACGTGGACCCAGAGCAGACAGCCGCCGAACCCCTCGCCCAGGGTAATCTCGCCGATGCCGACACCGACCTCGTAGTGCCGGAGGGCCCGTTCGGTGTCATGATCGAACGTGAAGTTGCCAAGGTGTGCGTGGGCATCGAGACAACGGAGGTCGGCCGCAAGCAGGCCGTTGAGGATCTCCCTGGCGCCAACCCGGTCACCTGCGGCGTTGAGCTCACAGGCGTCGAGGATCGGGTCGGCCTCCCAGTCCTCGGGATCGGCTCCCGGCAGGACCTGCTCCATCTCGAAGGATGGCCGGGGACCGAAGGCGATGATGGCCCTCGCCCACGCATCGAGCGGCTCGCCTTCCTCCCCCCAGTACTCCTCGGCCGGGTCCCAGGTGCCGCGGTCCATGAGCCTGAGCGGCGTCAGCTCCAGGGCCTTCACGTCCAGCCGGCGGCCCGTGACCTCACCGGAGACGTGGTCGTGGCCTCCACGGTGCCAGCGTCTCTCCGGCGCGACGGTGACGATTTCGCCAGCGACGAGGTCCTGGGCGTCTCGAGAATGCAGGATGATCTCGCTCCGGCTCGTCATGTCACGGCAATGCGCCGTCCTCCGTCCCGATGCCAGTACGATCAGCTCCATTGAAGACCCTCGCTCGAAGTCAGGATCAGCCGTCAGTCCATGTCGCATCGATCCTCACTTGTACCACAGGAGAGACCGGTTCCGGAACCGTCGATGACGAAGACCGTTCGACTGCCTCTCCGACCTCGGATGATCCACGATGCTGCGACTGCGTGGTGCAATCCACCATTCGCTCCGAACCCTCGTGAAGGATCCGGTCTAGAGCGGCAGCGACATGATGAGGAGAAAGGTCCCGACGATGTAGAGACCCCGGAAGAGCCACTGGTTGACCCGTTCGCTGAGCGTCGTGCCTCCGAATGTCTGGATGTCCCACCCGCGAACGAAGAGTGTCGCCCAGAGAAGCAAGACTGCCCCAACGAGTTGAAGGACTCTTGCGATAGCAGATGCCATGCACCAGGGGCAATGGAGGACCAGGAGGCCAGCTCCATAACCCAGGAGGGCGGTGACCATGACCAGTCCCGCCGAGGCCCAGAAAGCCCTGTGGATCCTGAACGCGGCGTGCTCCCGATCCCCGGCAGGCAAAACAGCCCGTCCGGTGTTGTCAGCCTCTTGAGCCTCCACGAGCTTCTTGGGTGAGAACATGGCGTACCAACACAGTTTGCACGTGTGCATCAGTCCGATCCTTGCCGTTTGTCGAGAATCCATGTGCGTATCCTTCCTGCGCACGGTGCGCTGGGTGTCGGGGAACTCGCATGCCGGGTCACATCCGTTCCCCGAACAACAGGACGTCGGGGACGGCCCACAGCCGTTCGCCGAGGGGGAGGAGGTGGCTCGAGCCGAGGAGCAGGTACCGGCCCTGCCCCCCGGCATCGAGGACGGCCTTGACGACCTCCAGGAGCGCCGGCGCCTTCCGGACCTCGTCCAGCACGGCAGCTGGAAAATGCCGTGCGAGGCTCTCGGCCGGAAGCCGGAGGATCTCCGTCCGGAGAACCGGATCGTCCAGGCTGAGATACCGGAGCCGGTCCCCGGCCACGCCCCGGGCCAGCGTGGTCTTTCCGGTCTGCCGTGCCCCCGCCAGCACCGTGGCGCGCTTCCGGCCCCCATCCATCCACGACTTCAGATCCCCCGTCAACCACCGGCGTTTCATGCGCCAACTCTTGTAGACTCGGCATAAAGTTGCAAACCTGACATGCTGGATTGGGGGTGGGGTTGCAGGCCCCGAGGATCACGTAGCGCCTGAAGTCCACGAAGTCCACGTCGAGCTTGGTCTTCAGGGTGGCCTACACGTCGATCTCGGTCAGGACACCGAAGCCCTCCTCCTGGAGCAGGGGGACGACCTGCTCGATGGCCTGGTCGTAGTCGAGGCCGGGGAGCTCCCGGACGATGGCGTAGGGATGATTCATGGTGTCACCTCCTGGGTGGTGTTGGGGCCGGGCCTGGATCCGGGCAGTGCAGAATGGTGCAATCCACCATCAGATCTCCACGCTGCGAAGCCTGAGGGCGTTGCCCACCACCGACACGGAGCTGAAGCTCATGGCGGCGGCGGCGATGACGGGTGAGAGCAGGATGCCGAAGAAGGGGTACAGGACACCCGCGGCGATGGGAACGCCGAGCGCGTTGTAGGCGAAGGCGAAGAAGAGGTTCTGACGGATGTTGGCCATGGTGGCCCGCGACAGCCGCCGGGCGCGGACGATGCCCCGCAGGTCGCCCTTGACCAGCGTGACGCCGGCGGACTCCATGGCCACGTCGGTGCCGGTGCCCATGGCGATGCCCACGTGGGCCTGGGCCAGGGCGGGAGCGTCGTTGATCCCGTCGCCGGCCATGGCCACGATCCGGCCCTCGGCCTGCAGGCGCTTCACCACCTCGGCCTTCTGGTCCGGAAGGACGCCGGCGATGACCTCGTCGATGTCCAGGCGCCGGGCCACGGCCTCGGCGGTGGTCTGGCTGTCGCCGAAGAGCATGACCACGCGGAGCCCCTCGCCATGGAGCTCGCGGATGGCCTGGGGCGTGGTCTCCTTCACGGGATCGGCCACGCCGATCAGGCCGGCGGCCCGCCCGTCGATGGCCACGAACATCACCGTCTGACCCTCGGACCGCAGGGACTCCGCCCGCTCCACCAGGGGACCGGGGTCCGCCCCGGCCTCCTCCATGAGCGCCCGGTTCCCCACCGCGACGCGCCTTCCGGCCACGGTGCCCACCACACCCTTGCCGGTCACCGACTCGAAGTCGGAAGCGTCGGGCAACCGGAGCTTCCGCTCCCGTGCGCCCTCCACGATGGCCTCGGCCAGGGGGTGCTCGCTGCCCTTCTCCAGCCCCGCCACCAGGGAGAGCAGCTCGTCCTCGGGCAGGGAGCCCTCCGCGACCACGGCCTGGAGCTTCGGGCTGCCCTCGGTGAGGGTCCCGGTCTTGTCCACCACCAGGGTGTCCACCTTCCGCATCACCTCGATGGCCTCGGCGTTCTTGAAGAGGACGCCGGCCGTTGCGCCCTTGCCGGTGGCCACCATGATGGACATGGGGGTCGCCAGGCCGAGCGCGCAGGGGCAGGCGATGATCAGCACGGCGATGGCGTTGATGAGGGCGTGGGCCATCCTCGGGTCGGGCCCCCACAGGCCCCACACCATGAAGGTGAGCACGGAGATCCCCACCACGGCGGGGACGAACCATCCGGCCACCTGGTCCGCGAGCTTCTGGATGGGCGCGCGGCTGCGCTGGGCCTCGGCCACCATCTGGACGATGCGGGAGAGCAGGGTGTCGGCCCCCACCTTCTCGGCCTCGATGACCAGGGAGCCCGTCTTGTTGATGGTGGCGCCGATGACCGTGTCGCCGGGGCCCTTGCTCACCGGGATCGGCTCGCCGGTGATCATGGCCTCGTCCACGGAGCTCGATCCCTCCACCACCACGCCGTCCACCGGGACCTTCTCACCGGGGCGGACGCGAAGCCGGTCGCCCGGCTGGACGGTGTCCAGGGGGACGTCCACCTCGGTGCCGTCGGGCTCGATCTTCCGCGCGGTCTTGGGGGCCAGGCCCAGGAGCGCCTTGATGGCCGCCCCGGTCTGGCTCCGGGCCCTGAGCTCCAGCACCTGGCCCAGCAGCACCAGCGTCACGATCACGGCCGCGGCCTCGAAGTAGACGGCCACGTTGCCCTCGGCGTCGCGGAAGGAGGGCGGGAAGATATCGGGGAAGATGGCGGCGACCACGCTGTAGGCCCAGGCCACGCCGGTGCCGAGTGCGATGAGCGTGAACATGTTCAGCGAGCGGTTCACCACGGACTGCCAGCCCCGGACGAAGAAGGGCCAGCCGCCCCACAGCACCACGGGGGTGGCCAGGACCAGCTCGAACCAGGTCATGGCCGACCTGGGAATGCCGAAGCCCAGGCCGGGAACGTACTCGGCCATGGCCACCACGAAGACCGGGAGCGTTAGGGCGAGGCTGACCCAGAACCTCCGGGTCATGTCCCTGAGCTCGGCGTTGTCCTCCTCGTCGAGGCTCACAGTCCGGGGTTCCAGGGCCATGCCGCAGATGGGGCAGCTTCCCGGCTCGTCCCGGACGATCTCCGGGTGCATGGGGCAGGTGTACTCGACCTTTTCGGCCGTGGCCACGGGAATGAGGGGCTCGAGCCCCATGCCGCACCTGGGGCAGCTCCCGGGGCCGTCCTGCCGGACCTCGGGGTGCATGGGGCAGGTGTAGGTGGTGCCCGCTGCCGGTGTGGACGGAGCTTTCCCGTGCCCGTGGCAGCACGAGGCGCCCGCGGAGGCGGCCTCGCCCTCGACGCTCAGGCCTCCAAAGGACAGGCTCACCTTCGGGGGGTTCGCCCAGGAGGCCGGGTCCTCCACGAAGCGGTCGTGGCAGGAGTCCGAGCAGAAGAAGTAGCGGGTGCCCCCGTGCTCCGCCGAACGCTTCGCCGTGGCGGGATCGACCTTCATGCCGCAGACGGGATCGGTCATCGCCTCTCCGGCGGGTCCGTGGCCGGCACCGTGGCGGTGATGTGTGCCGTGTGTGTGGTCGTGGTCGTTCATGCTCGCCTCCCAGGGTCCTGCGGGGCCCGTGTCACTTCCCGAGCAGCTCGCGCCGCTTCAGGTATTCCGCGTCGTCGATCTCGCCCCGGGCCAGGGTGAAGGTGAGCGGCTCGTAGCCGTACCCCACGCCCACCACGCGGCTGATGGTGATGCCGGGCGCGCCGGCCCGCCGGAGGGCCCCGACCACGTCCTCGGCCTTGGTGGTGCGGATGAATGCCTTGAGAAGTTTCATGCTGCCTCCCTCACGCGCTTTCCGGCTCGGCTTCGAGGCCCTCGCCCTCGTCGGGGAAGAGCGGTGTGTGCTCGAGCTTGAGCGAGCGCCAGATGAAGTAGATGGACGGGTAGACGATGAGCTCGCCGAAGAACGAGGTCACCACACCGCCCACCATGGGGGCGGCGATGCGCCGCATCACGTCGGCGCCAGATCCCGTGGCCCACAGGATGGGAATCAGGGACAGCAGGATGGCCGCCACGGTCATCATCTTGGGTCGGATCCGCTGGACCGCGCCGTGGTCCACGGCCTCGGCCAGGTCGTGCCAGGTGAGCATCCGGCCCTCGCGCTTCCAGGTCTCGTAGGCGATGTCCAGGTAGAGCAGCATCACCACGCCGGTCTCGGCGTCGAGCCCCGCGAGCGCGATGAGCCCCACCCACACGGCGATGGACCAGTTGTAGCCCAGGAAGTAGAGCAGCCAGACGGCGCCCACCGCCGAGAACGGCACGGCCAGCAGGACGATGCCCGTCTTGACGAGCGACTTCGTGTTGACGTAGAGGATCAGGAACACCAGGAACAGGGTGATGGGCACGATGAGCAGGAGGCGCTTCTTGGCCCGCTGCATGGACTCGTACTGGCCCGACCAGAAGATGGTGTAGCCGGCCGGCAGGTCCACCCGTTCGGCCACCTCCTTCCTGGCCCGTTCCACCCAGCTGCCCACGTCGATGCCGCGGAGGTCCACGTAGACCCACGCGTTGGGACGGGCGTTCTCCGACCTGATGGCCGGTGGCCCCTGGTGGATGCGGATGACGGCCAGCTGGCTGAGCGGCACCTGGGCGCCCATGGGCGTGGTCACCAGGGTCTGGGCCAGGGCTTCCACGTTGTCACGGAGCTCCCTGGGGTAGCGGACGTTGATGGGGTAGCGCTCCAGACCCTCCACGGTCCAGGAGACGTTCATGCCGCCGATGGCGGACATGATCACGTCCTGCACGTCGCCCACGGTGAGGCCGAACCTCGCCGCGGCCTCGCGGTCGATCTCGAAGTCCAGGTAGTTGCCGCCCATGACCCGCTCGGCGTAGGCCGAGAGTGTCCCCGGCAGGGGCTTGACGGCCGCCTCGACCTCCTTGCCGATCCTCTCGAGCTCGGCCAGGTCGGGCCCTGCGATCTTGATGCCCACCGGGGTCTTGATCCCCGTGGAGAGCATGTCGATGCGCGTCTTGATGGGCATGGTCCAGGCGTTGGTGACGCCCGGGAACTGGATGGCCCGGTCGAGCTCCTCGATGAGCCTGTCCCTGGTCATGCCCGGCCGCCACTCGCTGGGGTCCTTGAGCACGATGGTGGTCTCGATCATGGAGAGCGGTGCCGGGTCGGTGGCGGTCTCCGCCCGTCCGATCTTGCCCAGCACGGACTCCACCTCCGGAAACTGCTTGATGATCTTGTCGGTCTGCTGCAGCAGCTCCCTGGCCTTGGTGATGGAGATCCCCGGGAAGGTGGTGGGCATGTACAGCAGGTCGCCCTCCCAGAGCGGCGGCATGAACTCCGCATCGATGTGCTGGATGGGGATCCAGGTGGAGGCCACCACCAGGATGGCCAGCACCACCACCAGCCAGCGCCACTTCAGAGCGAAGTTGAGGTATGATGATTCCGAGGTGTGACCGGATGTCGAAGAATCGGAAGGAACGCGAGTTCACGGCCATCGTCTGGGAAGAACAGGAAGGGTTCGTCTCCCTCTGCCCCGAGCTCGGGGTCAGTTCCTGCGGCGGCTCCGTGGAGGAGGCCGTGACCATGCTCGAGGAGGCCGTCTCCCTGTACCTGGAGAACGCTCGGGAACTCGGTATTCTCGACGATTCCTTCACACCATCGGCTCGTGGCCACCGGTGGACAACGTCCATCAAGGTGGCGGTGTGACGCCGAAGTTTCCGAGCCTCTCCTCGGACCGACTGATCTCCGTTCTCAGGAAGGCCGGTTTCGAGGAGGCTCCCCGGAGGGGAAAGGGCAGCCACATGGCGCTCTATCGGCCCGGGGATCCCCCACGTCTCGTCGTCGTTCCCGTGCGAAAGACGCTTCCAACCGGAACCGTCAGGGCCATCATCCGTCAGGCTGGGCTGACTCGAGGCGAGTTCCTTGACCTCCTCGACTCGTGATCCCCGGAAAACACCACCCGGGGAACGGTTCCATGGCATGACATCCTCCAGAATATCCACTCTTCGTGTTTCAGCGCGAGACCTCGATCCATGAACGACGAGCTCGTCTTCGAGGTCATCCAGGAGGTCGGTGGCGGTTCCGTGGCGGAGTGCCTCACCGAGCCCATCGTCACCCAGGGGGACACCTGGGAGGAGCTCAGGGAGAACGTCCGCGAGGCCGTGGAGGGGCACTTCTTCGATCGCCCGGGACCGGCCTCCGTGCGGCTGCGCCTGGTGCGCGACGAACGCGTCGCCGTGGGATGACACCCCGGCAGGGTCCGTGAACCGTCTGGACGTCATCTTCCACCCCCGTTCGGCAGGCTGGGCAGCAGGTGCAACGGTTTCCCTGGGAGACCCCTCTTCACGGGGCTCTGGTGGATGATCGCCGCCCGCGGTGCGAGCGGCGATCATCTTCTGTATTGCCTCTCGGAGGTTCGACTCGGAGTCGATGAGGAACTGGGCCGAGGTGACCACCTCGTCACCGTCGGAGAGCCCTTCGAGGACCTGGACGAAACCGTTTCCCTGGGGACCGAGAACGACCTCGCGCGGGGCAAACCGCCCGTTCCCGAGCGCCACCGTTCCGTACTGGGGCCCACGCGGGTCTCGGGCGACATGAGGAATGCGGTGATGGAGAGCACCGGAATGGCACGGGCCAGAGCACGGTTCGGCAGGTGCATCCGGATCACAAAACCCCTTGTGAAGCGGGAATGGATGAGATATTGTCTCATCGTTGTCTGGTGTGACGGTGGCTCGAGGGAGGGTCCGATGCGCCGATCCGCAAGACTGTTCCTGTTCATGTTCGTGGTGTTCCTGGCGGGCCCCCGGAGGGTCCCAGGAGCGGACCTCACGGAACCCCCGGACAGGGGTTTTTCCGAGGTGGGCCTGGTCTGGTTCGGAGGTGACGGGCGCTTCGATGCCGGGAGCCAGCTGACGGCCGGCTTCGGACTGCCGTTCGGTTTCTCCCTCTGGGTCGGTGGCGATTACGTCAATGGTGGCCCGCTCCAGGGCGGTCTGAACCTCATGTGGACCGCGGAGCTGGCGCCGGCCATGGACCTGGACCTCTGGATGGAGGCCGGGATCCGGTCCGCGCGACCGGAAGCCGAGCTGGGTCGGGCCAACTGGACCCTTGCATGCGAGTGGAGCCTGGAGGCCGGGGAAGTGACCCCCTACCTTCGCCTGGGGCGCTCCGACGACGGGAGCAGGGACTGGATCCACATGCTCGGGGGGGTCGAGATCCCGTTGGGTAGCGTGGACCTCCATGTGGAGCTCTCCAGCGAGGAGCCCCCATGTGGTCCGTGGCCGTGGCACGTGGCGGTGGGCCCCAACGTGTTCCTCGCCAGCTGGGTGGAGGTGCAACCGGAGATCTCCGTTGTTCGGGACCGGAGCACCGGGGAGAGCCACTGGGCTGCGAGCCTCGGGTTCGTGGTGGATCCCCGCCCGATCCTGCAGGGCGGCGGGTGAGGGGAGGAACACGGGAATGTGCACGCTCCTGGTCTGCCGTAGATCCTTTCCCGATGTCGAGCTGGCCGTGGCCTCCACCATGATGCTGCTCCGGGAGCCGTCCGGGGACAACCTGATCCTCCACCCCGACGATACTCCGTGCGGAGCGCCATGGATCCGAGTGGGCCTGGAGAACCGGCGAGGAGCTCAATGCCCTCCGCACCCCCCTCCGTGGTCGTCGTGATCGCAGGGGTTGCCCCGGGCGCGGAGCTCGCCGCGGGCCAGGGCGCAGGCCAGCTCCTCGGGCGGGGCCTCGGGGGCGCCCAGGACCACGTCGACCCCGTGATGGCCGAAGAGCTGGATGGCCCGGGGGCCCATGCCCCCGGCGATGACCACGTTGGCACCGTTCTGCGCGACCCAGACGGGGAGCACACCGGGCTGGTGGGGGGGTGCTTCCAGGATCGTCGTCTTCTGGATCGCGCCCGATGCCTCGTCCACGTCCACGAAGGCGTAGGCGTCGCACCGGCCGAAGTGGGAGGCCAGGGTGCCGTTCTCGAGGGGAATGGCGACTCTCATGGGATGATCTCCTCCTGTGCATGGTCGAGGGTTCTCGGATGCAATGGGAGCGCGGGGCCACCTGCAGGCCCGAGGAGCTCCAGCAGGCGCCGGTTGATGGTCCCGAGGGCCTCGGAGGTCCGGGGGCTGCACTCCACGGCGACGCGACCCGAGGAGAGCCCGCGGGGGATGGACTCGTCGTAGGGGATCCGCCCGAGGAGGGCGACGTGCCGGTCCCGTGCGGCCTCCTCGATGCCCCGCGCCTCGTCCTCGCACAGGTCGGCCCTGTTGAGGACCAGGCCCGTCTCGATGCCGAAATGGTCGGCGAGGTCCAGCAGGCGGAGGAGGTCCGAACGGGCGGATCTCGTGGGCTCCGTGACGGCCACCACCAGGTCCGCTCCGCTCATGGCCGCCCGGACACCCGCCCCGTGGTTCTCCTGGCTCGAGGGGTTCTCGAGCGTTTCCGCCTCCATGGTGTCGGTCTCCACGAGGACGAACCCTTCGGCCCGTCCGAAGCGCTGATCCACCGGGGCGTCCAGGCCGGAGCCCGCCGCCGAGACACAGATTTTCATGGATTCCTCCTGGTCGGTACCTTCTTCCGGGCGGGCCGGGAGGGGCCCGCCCGCGTTCAGCTGCCGCTCTTCTCCAGCCCCTCCAGGCGCCGGGCGATGGCGTCGAGCCGTGCCCTGAGCGTGGCGGCCTCGGCCACGAGGACCTCCCGCTCGTCGGGTGCCGTTCCGGACCACGGCACGGCCCGGCCACGCCAGCCGCCTCCGGCCCGCCAGCCGCGGCCACGTCCCCAGCCGAAACCACCGCCCCAACCACGGCCTCCCTGCATGAAGCCGGGCGCATCGAAGCCGGCGCAGAAACCGGCCCGCCGACCGCTCATGGGGCCGGCTCCGTACGGTCCCGTACGATCTCCACCAGGCATGATGACCTCCCTGGAGATGGGAAACTTGAGTGGAGCCGTGAGGTCTCGAACCCATCTCCATCCCCAATATGGGGCATAACATCATGAAATGCAAGCAGTTATGGAGTACATGGTCAAGTGAGCCTGCCTGCAACGGTTGAGAGGTCCGGTCACTCCTGGGTCACCGTGAATCCCCGATCCGGGGAGTGGAGTCCCTGCACAGCCTGCGGAGGAGGTCGAGCGCCTCCCGGTCCCAGTCCTCGCCAGGCGGTCCCTTGGGAGTCTCCAGCACCATGGGGACTCCAGCCAGGCGCGGGTCGGTGACCACACGCCGGAAAGTCTCCGCGCCGAGGGCTCCGTGACCGATCCGCTCGTGCCTGTCCTTCCGGCTCCCACGCTCCACCACGGTGTCATTGAGGTGGACCAGGAGAGGTGCCGTCTCTCCCGTCCGGGCCGTGAACTCGCCCCACAGGTCCTCCCAGCCCTCGTCCGTGGTGAGGTCGTACCCCGCTCCCCACAGGTGGGCCGTGTCCCAGCAGATCCCCACGCGGTCCCGGGGGAGCTCCTCCAGAAGCCGACCCAGCTCCCGGAAGCTGCTTCCGAGCACGGTGCCCTGGCCCGCCGTCACCTCCAGAAGGAGGCGGGGGCCCTCGGGAGCGCGCTCCAGGACGGCCGCCAGCGCGACGGCGGCCCGCCGGAGGCCTTTCTCCGGGCCGTCCCCGCCGTGGGCACCCGGGTGGACCACCACGCCTGCCAGGCCCAGGAGACGGGCACGCTCCAGCTGGTCCACCAGGAGCTCCGAGCTCCTGTCCCGGAGGTCCGGATCTCCCGAGGCGGGGTTCACCAGGTAGGGCGCGTGGGCGAAGCACCTTTTCTCCATCCCGGCCTCCCGTGCCGCGGTGCGGAAACGGTGGGCCGCGTCCGGGGGAACGGAAGGAGCCGCCCACCGGCCAGGGGGCTGGGTGAACACCTGGAGCGCCTCGCATCCCAGCTCCACGGCCCGCTCCACGGCTCGCCACACCCCTCCCGCGATGGAGAGGTGGGCCCCGAGAGGGGGGCAGCCCCCGGATCGCTCATCCAGGGGAGTGCCAGCACGAGATCCATCAACCAACGGCATGTCAGCAGTTGCTCCTTTCATGTCGTGCCAGCGGATCCGCGGGTCCGGAGTGCATCCCCGACCCGGGGCTACCCGACCGTGACGGGGTCATTGCCACGCCACCAGCTTACCCTCGAACGGTGGTGGGGGGTTGCAATTCTCGCAGAATCGTGGAAAATGAATGAGTGTTCATTCATGACGCGTCCCGTCAAGATTCCGTGCCCCACCGCGGGCACGCCCAGACACAAGGAGGTCCGCTGTGGATTACAAGGTCGATCTGCGTGATGTGAAGTTCCAGCTCTTCGAGTGGCTTCCCACGGAGAAGCTGCTGGAGAAGGACCGGTTCTCGGAGTGGACCCGGGACGACGTGGAGATGGTCCTCGAGGAGGGCCTCAAGGTGGCCCAGGAGGTCCTGGCCCCCACCAACGAGGACGGCGACCGGATCGGCGCCCGGTGGGCTGATGGCAAGGTCACCCTTCCCGAGTCCTTTCACGCCGCATACCAGACCATGAAGGAGGGCGGCTGGGTCGGCATGATCAACAACCCCGAGTTCGGCGGCATGGGCCTGCCGGAGGTGGTGGGGACGGCCGTCAACGAGTTCTTCTTCGGGGCCAACATGTCGTTGTCCCTGACGGTGCTGCTCACCCGCGGAGCCGGTGCGATGATCGAGAACTTCGGCACCGACGACATGAAGCAGATCTTCGTGGAGAAGCTCTACAGCGGGGAGTGGTCGGGCACCATGTGCCTCACCGAGCCCCAGGCGGGATCCGACGTGGGCGCCTCCAAGGCCAGGGCGATCAGGCAGGATGACGGGACCTACCTCGTCAGCGGCGAGAAGATCTTCATCACCGGTGGGGACCACGACCTGGTGGACAACGTCATCCACCTTGTGCTGGCCCGGATTCCCGGTGCTCCCGCCGGGACCAGGGGGCTCTCACTCTTCGTGGTGCCCAAGATCTGGGTGAACCCCGATGGCTCCATGGGCGAGCCCAACGACGTGTACTGTGCCGGCATCGAGGAGAAGCTGGGCATCCACGGTTCCCCCACGACCTCCCTGGTCTTTGGCCAGAACGATGGGTGCCGTGGCTGGCTCCTGGGTGAGGAGAACCATGGCATGAAGCTCATGTTCTTCATGATGAACGCCGCACGGATCGAGGTGGGGCTGCAGGGCCTGTCCCTGGGCGCCGCCTCCCAGCAGGCAGCCACGGCCTACGCCAGGGAGCGTCTCCAGAGCCGGCACTGGACCAAGTTCAAGGAGAAGGACGCGCCACAGGTTCCCATCATCGAGCACCCGGACGTGCGCCGCATGCTGCTCACCTCCAAGGCCTACGTGGAGGCCATGCGGGCCCTGCTCATGCAGACCTCCTACTTCATCGACATGGTCCACAACACCGAGGGCGAGGAGCAGGAGATGTACCAGGCCTACGTGGATGTGCTGACCCCCATCTGCAAGGCCTGGGCCTCCCACTGGGGCGTGATGGTCTGCGACACCTGCCTCGAGGTCTACGGCGGGTACGGATACACCACCGAGTACCCCGCCGAGCAGTACCTCCGCGACGCCAAGATCGCCTGCATCTACGAGGGCACCAACGGCATCCAGGCCCTGGACTTCGTGGCCCGCAAGCTTCCCCTCAAGGGCGGCAAGCCCATCGCCACCCTGCTGGGCCGGGCCGAGAAGACCTTCAACAGCCTCAAGAGCGACCCCCAGCTCATGGAGCCCGCATGGATGCTGGGTGCGGCGCTCAAGACCATGGACACCATCTCCAGGGAGCTCAGGAAGCGCCCCGACGGCATGATCATCACGCTGGTGGACGCCGTGCCCATGCTGGACATGGTGGGGACCATCCTGGGTGCCCATTTCCTGCTGGACCAGGCCGTCATCGCCCGCGAGAAGCTCCAGGGCATCCTGGCCGAGAAGGGCATCGACCCCGAGGACGAGGACGCCTGCATGGCCTTCCTCAACGACAACGCCGACGCCGCCTTCTACCACAACAAGATCCAGACGGCCATCCACTTCGCCTACCGGGCGCTCCCCACCGTGACCGCCCACGCCGCGGCCATCCGCGCCGGCGAGATCGCCCCCATGAAGGTGATCATGTAGGTGGAGCCTGTTCAGCGACACCACGCCCCCGCCGCCAGGCGGGGGCGTTCTTCGTCTCGTCGCAACAGCCCCGCGGGCATGGGGGGGTGGAGCGCCCGTGACGCCCGGGCCCCTCGCCCGCACATCCAGACGTCCCGATGTCGTGACGCTCCGACCTATTTCAGGTCCAGGAAGAGCCGGACGGTGGCCACACGCTGGCCGGACGAGAACACCGGGGCGTCGATCTCCAGCTGACCCGGCGCCGGGGGTGACTCCGCCACCACCACGTTCTCGACGGCGATCGCCTTCCGCGTGGCCTCGTCATCCAGCGCGCGGCCCCGGTACCGGAGGTCGGTGGCGGCCAGGACCTGACCGGCCTGGTCCACCACGAGAATGCCCGCCACACGCTGGCCCTGGACGATGGGGGTCAGGCGCGCCTCCACCAGGGCCAGGTTCCCGCGGGCGATGTCGTCCGCCAGGAGCACCGCCAGCGTGGTGGCCAGGTCCTGCCCCAGCCCCCGGATCACCTGCTCCTGCTCCTGCCGCACCCGGGCCAGCCGGGCGTGGGTCTCGGCGGTGATCCGCTCGATCTCGGCCGCGTGCTGGCGCTCGAGCACGAGGTAGCCGGCGGCACCGGCGAGGATCAGGACGGCAACCAGGATCGCGAGGAAACGTTGCATGGGAACCTCCCCCGCAAGTCTACCCCCGCAGCGGCCGCCAGAGGAATCGTTCCCGGCTCAGGGCCGGGCCCCCGTCTCGATCCGCGTCCGTGAAGACCACGAGCTCCTCGTCGGGGAGCTCGCGGGTGAACAAACCCGAACGGAGGGGTTGCCATTCCTGAGACTGGTTCCTGACATGATCTGCTCCCCCTCCGGGTTTGTGTACACTGCGGGCAGGGAGGTTCCGTCATGCCCCAGCCACGTCCCCGGGATCCGTCGGATGACATGGACCCCGAGGTCTTCCGCGCCAAGGCCAGTCGGGTGGTGGACTGGATCGCCGACTGCCTGGGGTACGGCGGCCGCCGGTATCCCGTCCTGTCGCGGGTGGGGCCCGGCGAGGTCTTCCTCTCCCACACCCGCCTCGACGACGGTGTCGCGCTCAGGGTGGCCATCGGCAATCTGAGGACGACCCGGGACGAGGTGACGCGGCTCCAGGCCATCATCGAACAGGAGCTGGGATGCCCCTCGGGCCTCTGAAGACGCCCTGGACCCCTCGCCGGGCCTGGCAGGTCACCCGCGGTGTGGTGGTCTGGACGGTCCTGGTGGCCATCCTGCTCCTGTTCAATCTGATCCAGATCGCGAGCTTCCTGATCCGCCCTTTCTCGCGAAAGGCCTTCCGCACCATCAACACCACGGTGGCCGGAGTGTGGTGGACCGCCTGCGTGGTGGTGGCAAGGAGCCTCAACGGGACCCGGATCCTCATCACGGGTGACGACGTTCCCGACAGGGAGAACGCCATCCTGACCCCCAACCACCAGGAGATGCCCGACATCACCGTCATCATGGACCTGGCGGTCCGGAAGCACCGGATCGGGCACCTGAAGTTCTTCGTCAAGGACGTCCTCAAGTGGACGCCGGGTGTGGGCTGGGGCATGTACTTCCTCGGCTTCCCCTTCCTCAAGCGGGACTGGACCCGGGACCGGGACTCCATCGTCCGCACCTTCCGATCCATCGTGGACGAACGCCTCCCGGTCTGGATGGTGATCTTTCCGGAGGGCACCCGGTTCAGGCCCCACAAGCTGGAGCGCAGCCGGCGCCTCGCGGAGGGGCATGGATTCACCCCGCCCCGCCACGTGCTGCTCCCCAGGCCCAGGGGCTTCGTGGCCGCCGTGCAGGCCCTCCGCGGCCACGTCACCGCCGTGTACGACCTCACCATCGGTTACGAGGAGGGGGTTCCGAAGCTGGCCCAGTACATCACGGGAGTGGTGCCCCGTGTCCATCTCCACGTCCGCCGCTACCCGATCGAGTCGCTCCCGGAATCCGGCAGGGACCTGGCCCTCTGGCTCCGGACCCGTTTCGAGGAGAAGGACCTGCTGCTGGACCGCTTCTACGAGACCGGGGAGTTTCCCGGGACATGAGATGTGATCCCGCAGCAACAGTGGTGGATGGACGTCGATTCCCGCGGCGTCGGCTCCCAGCCACCCGGAAGAATGAACCACGGGCTCCACGGATCTTTGGATCAACAAGAAGAAGATGGAAAGAACCCGAATACACGTTCGATTTCACGCCAGACCGATGGGTCCGTTCCACTGGAGAGTCGTGCACGAAGCTCGCGTTTCACCATCGGGTGGGTGGACTTCGTCCGGGGGTGGCGCCGTACGGGTGGCCGGGTGGGTGTCGCACCCCCTGTCCGTGACACGCCTGTGGCCCCGACACCGTTCCCGTCGGTGGTCGTGACCGCGCCCGGGTCCGTGACCATGCCCGGCGGCCCCGGTCTCGCCGCGAGGCCCCGAGGAACACGCGGGGTTTGCACCCCTCGCCCCCACGGCGCTATAGTCGGACCGGATCGATCGGACGACAGGATGGACAGGTGCAGGCAGTGGAGCCGCGGCGTGCTCCGCATCACGCTGGCGGCCGTCCTCGCCGGGACCCTGCCGGCGTGCCGGGGAAACCCCGCACCGTCGGCCGGAGCGGTGGTGCTCTCGTGCGAGCCGGGATTGGCCGGTGCCCGGGCGGGGCTCGTGCCGGGGGACACGATCACGGGGTGGCGCAGGGGCGAGTCCGGGGGCGACATCCACACACCTTTCGACCTCGCCCGTGTGGAGCAGGCTGAGGCACCCCTGGGACCGGTGACGCTCCACGTCCGGCGGGGATGGAGAACCCGCAGGGTGACCCTGCCCCCGGATCCCTGGAAGGTCACCGCCCGCCCGGTGCTTCCCCCTCCCCTCCTGGAACGCTGCACCGTGGTCCTCGAACTCGAGGAATCCGGGAAACCCGAAGAGGCCACGGAGGCCTGGGAGGCCCTGGCGGAGCTCGCGGCTCCCGTGGATCCCGGCGCCGCCGCATGGTTCCGTCTCGAGGAGGGCATCGCCCTGGCCGCCGTGGAAGGCGACCGGGAGGAGGCCCTCACCGCTTTCGAGACGGGTGCCGGCTTGCTGGAACCGGCGCTGCGACCCTTCTTCTGGGAGCGTGCGGGTGACGCCCTCCTGGCATCCGGGCAGCGGAAGGTCGCGGGTGTTGCCTTCGAGAGGGCCCTGGAGCTCACCGGAGGACCGACCGGCGAATCCCCCGTCACCGCGCACCTCCTGCTCCAGCTCTGCCGCTCCGGCCGCCACCGGAACGAGGAGGAAGCTCGTGCGGCGCTCCGGATCTACCGTGGGATCGAGGGCGAGGGCCTCCAGACCGCCATGGCACTGCTCGACCTTGCCCGGTGCCTGTACGTCCGGTCCCGTTACGACGATACCGAGAAGGCCGCTCGAGGAGCCCTGGTGATCGTGGAAGAGCGCTCCCCCGACTCGGCCCTGCTGCCCGTCATCGTGGACCTGCTGGGACTGGCCGCGTTGATGCAGGGGGAGGTCACCGAGGCCAGGGCGCTCTTCGCGAGGGAGCTTGCCGCCGCGGAACGGATCGAGCCGGCCGGTCCCCGGGCGGGTTTCGCCTGCAACCACCTGGGCCTGGCGGCCAAGGCCCTGGGTGACTACCAGGCAGCCAGGGGATGGTACCTCCGCGCCCTGGAGATCTTCCGCCGCTGCCGGCCGGGGGGCGTGGAGGTGGCTGGCATGCTGAACAACCTCGGCAACCTCGCCATGAAACAGGACGACTTCCAGGGCGCCCTCCGCTATCACGAGCAGGCCCTCGCGATCCGGGAGCGCCTCCACCCCGGCGGGATGGACGTGGCGGCCAGTCTGAACAACCTGGGCCTGGTCGAGCGCCAGCTGGATCACCTGGATTCCGCCCGGCGGCACCTGGAGCGGTCCCTCCAGCTGAAACGCCGCCGGGCCCCGGGCAGCATCACCCTCTCCAACACGCTCCTGGAGCTCGGCATGGTGGCCGGGCGGCAGGGCCGTTTCGAGGAGGCCTCGCGGCTCTACAGCGAGAGTCGCGCCATCCGCGAGAAGATCGCGCCGTCGAGCGCCATCGTCGCCGACGTCCTGATCATGGAGGGAGTGCTCGCCAGGGAGCGGGGGGATCCCCGGGAGGCCGAGCGCCTGTGGCGCGAGGCCGTGTCGAAGGTGGAGAAGGCCCGTGAGCGCTTCGGGCTGTCGGAGGACGCGAGGTCCCGCTTCGACTCCCGGTATTACCTGCTCTACGGAATGCTCGCCCGGTTGCTGGCACGGGAGGGCCGCGGCGAGGAGGGTTTCGCGCTGATGGAACGGGCCCGCTGCCGTGCACTGCGTGCTGCGCTCCAGGGAGCGCACACCATTCCAGCCGGCGTCCCGGGACGTCTCTGGACCTCCTATCGCAGGGTCCTCCGGAGGATCGACCGGCTGGGCGGGGACCTCGCCCGGAGCTTCGGGTTCCCCGGCAGGACGGACGGCGAACCCGGAAGGATCGAGGAGCTCCGGCAGCTCGAGGAGACCAGGCAGCGGCTGGAAGCGGAGATCCTCGCCACGGCTCCCCGCCTCGGGGGGCTGCTCTCGATGACGGGACCCACGCTGGACGAGGTCCGGAAGACGCTCGAACCCGGAACGGTGCTCCTGTCCTGGGTGGTGGGTGAGACCGACACCACCCTCTTCGTGGTGGGGTCCGCCGGGGGCGGTGACGGGGGCCTCAGGACATACCAGATCCCCGCCGGGCTCGAGGAGCTGGAGCGCCGCGTGGAGATCCTCAACGCCTTCATCGCCCGCGGTGCCCGGACCGACCGGCTGGACCGGGCCCTGGTGGTCCAGGGGCGGGCGCTCTTCGAGCTCCTGCTGGGGCCCGCCATGAAGGACATCACGGCGGCCCGGAGGCTCGTCCTCGTGCCGGACGGGCCCCTCCGGCGAGCCCCCTTCAGCGCCCTGGCCCTCCCCGGTGAGGAGCTGCGCTTCCTCGGAACCTGGAAGCCCCTCTGCTTCAACCCCTCGGCCGGCGCGTTCCTGGCACTGAGGGCCCGCCGCCGGGAGGCGCCCCGGAGGGACGGTTCCACCCTGGTCGCCTTCGGGGACCCCGTGTACCCGGCGAGCTCCGCCGTGGTGCGTGAGCTCGGCCTGGAGCCTCTCGCCGCCTCGCGGGACGAGGTGGAGCGCATCGCCGCCGGTTTCGGAAACCGGGCGCGGGTCTGGTTCGGCCGGGAGGCCTCGGAGCACCGGATCCGGGAGCTCCACGGCCGGTTCAGCTACCTCCACCTGGCTGTCCACGCCCACGCCGACACCAGGTTCCCGCTGCAGTCGGCGCTCTACCTCTCCATCCCCGGAGGAACGGACGCTGTCCGCGAGGACGACGGCGTCCTCCACGCCTGGGAGATCATGGACGAGCTCCGTTTCCCCGTACGGGTCGTCACCCTCTCCGGGTGCTCCACGGGGCAGGGAGAGCGTGTCGCCGGCGAGGGGATTCTCGGCCTGGCCCGGGCGTTCCAGTACGCCGGGGCCTCCACGGTGGTCGCATCACAGTGGCCGGTGGGCGACCGGGCCACGGCGGAGCTGATGACCCGTTTCTACGCGGGGCTGAGGGAGGGGCTGGGTACGGCCGAGGCCCTCCGCGTGGCGCAGGAGGAGCTGGCCGCGGCGCCCCTCCACCTGGAGGGCGGCAAGGTCCTGGACGCCCGCCACCCCTTCCACTGGGCAGGGTTCCGGGTCAACGGGGACTGGCGGTGATGTCGAAGGCCACGAGCTCCGATGGGACGGGGGGGCCGCCACTCCCGGGAACGGCCAGCACCCTCCAGTAGTAGCGGCCGGGCGACCTCTCCACCTCCTGCGGCCACGGAATCCTGACCCCGGTGACCTCCGTGCTCCTCCACACGGGGTTCCCGTCACCGTCCAGGAGCTCCACGATGTAGCCCCTCGCTCCCTCCACGGGCTTCCAGGCGAACCCGTCCGGCAGGCCGTCCAGACGGCCCACGGGCCCGGAGAGCTCCGGTCCCGCCACCGAGCCGGCCGTTCGAAGCGTGATCCGGTTCCCGTCCGGAGCGGTCACCCCGCCGGGCCCGGACTGTGGCCGCACCACCAGGAATGCGACGATGACGGCCGCCGCTGCCGCCAGGCCGGGGAGGATCATCCGCCACCGCCGCGGGGGAGCCGGCCTGCCCAGCTCCTCGACCGGCCGCGGCGCACCCGGGTCGAAGCTGTGGGCCTCCCGCCTCAGGGTCAGCACGCCGCGATAGATCTGGCTGCACTCCGGGCAGCCCAGGATGTGGTCCAGAACCGTCTGTTTCTCGGGGGGGTCCATCCCGTCGCTCGCGAGCCTCTCCCACTGCTCGTCGGAGAGATGCGCCGGATCCTCCGGCTCGATCCGGGCGTAGGCGGAACGAAGACGGTCCAGCTCAGGCATCGATGCCCCCCGCCCGCAGCTCCCGTCGCAGGTCGGCCATTCCCCGTGCGATCAGGTTGCGGGCCCTGTTGTAGGTCCAGTCGAACATGTCCATGATCTCCCTCACCGAGAAACCCGCCAGGTGCGCCCGGACGGCCCGGCTGCGGTCTCCGCTCAGAGCCTTCAACGCCACGTCCACCTGGACCCCCAGCTCCCTGCTCTCCGCGATCTCCTCCGGATCCGGAACTCTCCTGACGCTTCCCGCAGCCACGATCCCCTCACGCTCCCTCCTGGTGCGTTCCCTGCGGAGCATCCTGACGGTCTCGCGGACGGCCGTCCTGTAGATATAGGAGGAGGGATGGTGGATGACCTGCTCATCCCGGGTGGCCTTCCAGAGAGACAGCAGGACCTGCTGCTCCACGTCATCCAGCACGGCGGGGTCCTGCTCACCGGCCACACGCCTCACGACGGAGCGAATCAGGCGTGCGTACCTCGACACGAGCTCCTCGAAGGTGGAGGAATCGGCTGGCCTCTGGCTCATGGATCGATTCTACTACCAGATCCTCCACCCGGACGAGGCCGGCCGCCCCACCCGAGGGTGAGGCGGCGGCCGGACCTCCCGCGCCCCAGCCTCAACCGGCCGTCCCGCCCCCCTCCGCCCGGGCGTCCATCCTGGCGGTGACCCGGTCGAAGATCACCAGGGCCACGAAGGCCGTCAGGCCGACCCCCGCGAAGACGTACCAGAGGTAGTGGGCATGGGCGTAGGCCGCCGGCATGGGCCCCTGGCCCGCCAGCGCCGCGTGGTACTGGGCCCGGACAGCCGCGGGAAGGGTCCGCGGGTCGGGACAGAAGGCCTCCAGGAGGTAGCCCGAGAGGATGAAGCCGAACATCCAGGCGAAGAAGGTGTTGGTCTGGGCGTAGCCCAGGTAGAGCCCCTCCTGTCCCTTCGGCGCCTGCTTGGAGGCGTATTCCAGGTAGCGGGGCGAGAGGAAGCACTCGGCGATCCCCTGGAGCGCGATCCCCAGGACCATCATGACCGTGATGGGGTGGAGGGAGTGGCCGAACACGGTCACCCTGCCACTGATGAGGTGGGCCATGGACATGGTCAGTGGGGAAAAGGCGATGAGCAGCAGCGCGATCCCGATGGACTTCACCGCCGGGATCTTCCGGACCAGCTGGGTGATGGGCACCACGAAGAGCACCACGATGAACGGATTGACGTTGGCGTACCACTCCGGGCTGGCATGCTCCCCCACCAGCCGGAGCACGTACTTGGGCATGGAGGCGTAGAGCTGGCCCTGGATGGCCCAGAACCCTGCCGTGATCAGGATCAGCGTGAGGAACCGGAGGTTCGTCAGCGCGGTCCACATGCCGTGGAGGGTCTCTCCCATGTCCCGGGGCCTGGCGTCGGGATCCTCCTTCGGCCAGTAGAAGAACAGGACGAAGAGCAGTGCGATGAACGCCGCACCTGCGGAGTACAGCGGGACATGGTCCAGACCGAGCTCCACGCGGACCGGCCTGGCGATGGTCTTGCCCGAGAACGACCCGATGTTGACCATCATGTAGAACAGCGAGTAGGCGCGGGCCCGGTTGGTGTCGTCCGAGGATCTGGCCACCGTTCCCGTGATGATGGGCTTGACGAAGGATCCGCCCACCACGATCAGCGCGAGCGAGAGCAGCACCGGGAGCTTCACCGGGTAGAGCCCCAGCGTGGCGTACCCGATGGAGAGCAGGGCGAAGGCCAGGGCCAGGGCCCACCGGAAGCCCATACGGTCGGCGATGGCCCCCGAGAAGAACGGCAGGAAATAGATCATGGACGAGAAGAAGGCCCCGATCCAGCCCGCCTCGATGTCGGTGAAACCCACCACGCGGGTGAGGAAGACGGCCAGCGTGATGAAGGTGCCGTAGTAGGCGGCCCGCTCGAACAGCTCGATGGTGTTGGCGATCCAGAAGGCGGCGGGAAACCGCCAGGTGGTCGTGCCTTCGCTCATGTGATCCCTCCACGCCGACAGGCGGTGGCACACTCTACCATGTCGTGTGCCAGGAGCCGCTTGCGAGGCACCGGCAGCGCCGTGGGGCCACCGGTTCTCGTGGACGGTACAACGGAACATCCTCAGGACGCTCGATAGCCAACGGCAACCCAGGATCCAGACAATCACCACAACCCCAGAGAACCCGTGGACACCACACCAGTCTGGTGCCCTCCCCGACTCCTTGAATGTTGTTCCTGATGTCAGGAAGGTGGGATCGTCGTCGTGGCTGTGGAGGCCGTGGGGAACGGGGAAGGGGCCCCGTTCCCCACAGCTCCACGGCCGGGGATGGGGGGGCTCCCTCGTCTCACGTGTGCCACTTGCAGAACTCTCTGAAGGTCATACCTGTCGGTCTGGCGTGAAATCGAGCGTATACCCGGATGTTCTTCTCCGAAGGGGAACGAAACGCACCAGACCGAGCCGCCAGGGCTCCGATGGCCAGTCATCGGTGCAAGAACGCCCCGGCAATCTTGAGATTGCCAGTCGTCCGTGTCGGGGTGCTTTCCTTCGCCTTCGTATCTTCTTCCTGATCCGATAAATCCCCGGAATCCGTGGTTCATTCTCCCGGGTGGGTGGGGGGGCGTCCTCACCCCCTCTCCCCGGGAGACTTGCGCCATCCTCGTGGCCATGGCCGTCGAAGGCCGGTTTCACGGTCGAATCCGGCCGAGAGGGTGCCGACTCCCTGGTGTGGCGCTCAGGCCTCGAGGATGCCCGAGGCGAGAGTCCTTTCTGCGCCGGCCACGTCCAGCCGGAGGTGTCCCTCCTGCGTGACACCCAGGTAGGTCCCGCTGACCAGCTCGGAGGGACCGGTCCGGACCGAGATGGCCTCGCCCGGGCGATGGACCAGGCGCTCCTCCCAGATGGCGTGGGCAGATGCCGGATCCGCCAGGGCCCGGCGCAGGTGGGTGATGAAGGCCCCGGCCAGCCGCGGGATGTCCTCCTCCGTCGGCACGGGGCCGGTGCAGTGGTCGGCCAGACACGTCACGGGGACCACCTCGGCGGGCGGCAGCTCGGGCAGGACGGAGACGTTGACGCCGAGCCCCACGGCGCACCAGTGGAGCCGGCCCCGCCGGGCGTGGACCAGGAGGCCGCCCACCTTCGCACCATCCAGGATCAGGTCGTTGGGCCACTTCACCCCGGCGTGGACCCCGACCTCCTCCATCATCCGGAGGGCTGCGGCAGCCGCCAGGACGGGGAGCCGGGCGAGCAGGGAGTCCTCGATGTGGCAGGCCATCCAGGTGAGGTAGAGACCGCCGGGGGGCGAGGTCCAGGTCCGGTTTCCACGCCCCACACCGCGGGTCTGGGCCCGTGCAAGGATCACGGCGGATCCCATGCACCGCTCCTCGCCGCTGCGCTGGTCGAGGAGCCGGAGGGCCATGGCCTGGGTCGAATCCACCGTCGAGAGCACGACGATGGTGTCAGGAAGGTCCTCCACTGATTCCAGCAGCGCCTCCAGGTGATCTTTCATGGTCCGATGGCCTCCAGCGTCGCCCGGAGCCGCTCCAGCCGGGCCGTGGTCTCGGCAAGCTGCTTCCGGGCGCCCTCCACCACCTCGGCCGGGGCGCGCGAGGTGAAGTTCTCGTTGGCCAGCCGCTTCTCCGTGGAGGTGCGGGCCTTCTCGAGCTCCGCCACCTGCTTTTCGAGCCGTTCCCGCTGCTCGGGGCCGATGGAACCCGGGGGCAGCTCCAGGGCCACCTCCATGCCACCGAAGAGCTCGTGCACCGAGTGGGGAGGCGCCTCGCCCACCCGGATCCGCTCCACCGCCGCCAGCTGCTCCAGCGGGGCCGCCTGGGAGACCAGGAACTCTGCCCTGCCGGGGTCGGCCTTCACGATGGTGATACCGATGGGATGGCGGGGGCCGAGGCCCACCAGGGACCGGTAGGACCTGAGCCCGCCGATGAGCTCCTGGAGGGCCTCGAAGTCGGCCTCCAGGGTCTCGTCCTCCCAGTCCTCCACGGGCTCCGGGTAGGGCGAGACCACCAGCATGCCCTCGTGGCCCAGGTGTGCCGCGATCTCCTCGGTGATGAAGGGCATCACCGGGTGGAGCAGCGCCAGGGCCTCCAGCAGCACGCCGCGGAGCACCGAGCGCACCTCCCGGCTCTCCGTGGAGCCCTTGGCCAGCTCCAGGTACCAGTCGCAGTAGGCGTGCCAGACGAAGTGGTAGAGCTGGCGGCAGCCCTCGTCGAAGCGGAACTCCTCCCAGGCGCGGTTCACCGCCCGGGTCGTGTGGGAGAGCCTGGAGAGGATCCACCGCTCGGCGGGCCCCAGGGCGCCGTGGTCCAGCTCGCCCGGCGGCAGCTCGTCGCCCCCGAGCTTCATCTGGACGAAGCGTGCGGCGTTCCAGACCTTGGTGGCGAAGGCCCGGTAGCCCTCCATGCGCTTGACGTCCAGGGGCAGGTCCCGGCCCGGCGAGGCCAGGGCCGCCAGGGTGAAGCGCACGGCGTCGGCCCCGTAGGTCTCCACCATCTCCAGCGGGTCGATGGTGTTGCCCTTGGTCTTGGACATCTTCTCCCCATGGGCGTCCCGCACCAGGCCGGTCAGGTGGACCACCCGGAAGGGCACGTCACCGGCCAGGTGGCAGCCCATCATGATCATGCGCGCCACCCAGAAGAAGAGGATGTCGAAGCCCGTGATGAGCACCGAGGTGGGGTAGAAGGTCCTCAGGTCCTCCGTGTCGTCGGGCCAGCCCAGGGTGGAGAAGGGCCACAGTGCCGAGGAGAACCAGGTGTCCAGCACGTCGGGGTCCTGCTCCACGGGCGCGCCGCAGTCCGGGCATGTGGTGAGGTCCTCCTCGGAGACGTGGAGGTGCCCCTCGGGGCAGGTGAAGGCGGGGATCCGGTGCCCCCACCAGAGCTGGCGGGAGATGCACCAGTCCTGGATGTTCTCGAGCCAGTGGTTGTAGGTGGCCACCCAGAAGTCCGGGACCATGGCGATCTCGCCGTCGGCCACCACCTGGAGTGCCTTCTCGGCCAGGGGCTTCGCGTCGACGAACCACTGCAGCGAGAGGTAGGGTTCCACCACGGTGCCGCAGCGCTGGCAGTGGCCCACGGACATCTGGTGGTCCTTCGTACCGCGGAGCAGGCCCTTCTCCTCGAGGGCGGCGAGCACGGCCTTCCGGGCCTCGAAGCGGTCCATCCCCTGGAAGGGGCCGCCGCTGTCGTTGATGCGGCCCTCGGTGTCCAGGATGTTGACGAACTCGAGGCCATGACGGCGGCCCGTCTCGAAGTCGTTGGAATCGTGGGCCGGGGTGACCTTCACCGCGCCGGTGCCGAACTCCGGGTCCACCAGCTCGGCATCGGCGATCACCGGGATCCTCCGGTCCAGGAGGGGGTGGAGCACGTGGTGCCCCACCACCTTCCGGTACCGCTCGTCCTCGGGATGGACGGCGATGGCCGTGTCGCCCAGCATGGTCTCGGGCCTGGTGGTGGAGACCACGATCTCGCCGCCGTCCTCCAGCGGGTAGGCGAAGTCCCACAGTTTCCCGTCGTGGTCCCGGTGGACCACCTCCAGGTCCGAGAGGGCCGTGTGGCAGCGGGGGCACCAGTTGATCAGCCGGCGGTCCCGGTAGATGAGGCCCTCCCGGTGCAGGGTGACGAAGGCCCGGCGCACGGCGCGGGAGAGCCCCTCGTCCAGGGTGAAGCGCTCGCGGGTCCAGTCGCAGGAGGAGCCCAGGGCCTTGGCCTGGCGGGAGATGTTGTCCTTGTGCTCCTCCTTCCAGGCCCACATGCGCTCCAGGAACCTCTCGCGCCCCAGCTGGTGGCGGTCCAGGCCCTCGGAGGCCAGCTGGCGTTCCACCATCACCTGGGTGGCGATGCCGGCGTGGTCGGTGCCGGGCAGCCACAGGGCGTTGTACCCCTGCATGCGGCGCCAGCGGATCACCAGGTCCTGCAGGGTGAACTGGAGGGCGTGGCCGATGTGGAGGATCCCCGTCACGTTGGGCGGGGGGATCACGATGCAGAAGGGGGGCCTGTCCGAGGGCACCTCGGGCGTGAAGGCCCCGGAGGATTCCCACCTCTCGTACCAGCGCCCCTCGAAGGAGGAGGGATCGAAGCGTGTCGGCAGCATGTCGGAACTCATGTGCAGATTCTCCTGCCCCGTGTGGGGGGTGCCAAGGATAGCGTCCTGCAGGGAACTTCACAATGGCGGGCAGGGTGGAATACGACGCCCGCCCGCCCTTTCGTGAAACGTGAAAGGTGAAACGTGAAACGAAAGAGGGTGAGGGGAGGTGCGACACCCCCCGCCTGCCCGTGGCGCTGACCGTGCCGGTGACCGTGATCGTGTCCCTGACCCTGTCCGTGACCGTGTCCGTGACGGTGTGGTGCGCGGGGCGCGGCGGTGCCGCCCGTCGATTCCGTCTGTGGGTGCGCCGCCCGCCCACCAGCCCGTGCCACGAGTGCCACATTCGCGTTCGCCGAGGGGAGGTCGAGGGGGGAGCGCCGCTCGAAAGTCGCGGCCTTGTGATTGCGGCGAGTGGAGGCGAGGTGACTCGCCGGGAGGACGTGGCCCGGGTTCTGCGGGGGCACGATGCCGGCCTGGAGGCCGGCGCTCCCTGTTGCCGCGTACTCTCTTCGGGTGTCCGGTTGTGTTCCCGGTTGGGAGGTTTCGTGTGCACCGGGGCGCCCGGAAGCCAGGCCTCCCATGACAGAACGACCCGGAGGTGGCCGCCGACCACCGCCGCCGACCACCGCCGCCGCCACCCGACCCCGACACTGTCCCCGTCCGTGACCATACCCGCCGGGATACACTCGTTGTCTTCGCTCGCCCCCTCGCTTCCACGCTCCCGGTACACTGGTGTTGAGGCCGTATGAAGACCCTCCATCCCCCGCGATTCCCCACGGTGTGGCGGCTTGCGCTGCTGCTGGCGGCCCTGGTGCTCGTGGACCCGGGCCTGGTGGGGCTCCGCCGATGATGCGCGGGCAAGAGGAAAGGCCCGCGCCTCGCGGCGGGGCCTTCGGATTCCTGGTGGCGTTGAGGTCGGGCTACTGGACGCTCTCGCCCTCCGCCTCGGCTTCCAGCTCCCGGATGCGCTCCCGGACCACGATCTCGGCCATGTCCGGGATGACCTCCCAGGCGATCCGCTCCAGGCGCTCCGAGGCGAGCTCGAGAACCTTCCGTGCGATGCGCTCCACGTCCTCGTCCGAAAGGGCTCCCGCGGCGGCGGCCGGTGCGGCAGTGACCACGGTGGGAGCCTCGTCCATGGACGGGGCGGGAGCCTCCTCCTCCGGTGTCTCCACGGGCTCGGGCTCCTCGATGGGCTCCTCCGCGAACGCAGGGGCGGGAGCCTCGGACACGATGGGACCGGTGTCCGCGTCGGTGAGCTCCGGCGCCTCCTCCGTGGTGTCCTCCTCCACGGCGGGTTCCGCGGCGGCTTCCTCCGGCTCATCGAAGGGGGACGGTTCTTCGGTGGCCTCGAAGCCTCCATCCACCGGTGTTCCGAAGGGGCTCCCAGGCGTGGACGGCCCGGGGGTGGAGGCGGGAATCTCCTCGCCGGGGGACCTGTCGGACGCCTCCTCGAGCTCCACGGGTTCCAGGTCGAACTCCATTCCCTCCTCGGGAGGTTCCGGCTCCAGTGTCTCCTGCGCTTCCCCCGCTGCCCGCATCCGGTCGAACCCGGAGGTCGTGAAGTCGAGCTCTTCCGGTGGTTCCTCAGCGGTGGCCTCTCCGGGGTCCTGTTCGGGCGTCCCGGACACGGGTGGCGGCGCCAGCTGGGTCCCGAATTCCGGTGCATGCGCCGGCCCGGCAGCCGGAGGCGCCGTCACGGGTGGCGGGGCCACCGCGCCCTCGTAGGTCTCGGGGGCCGCTTCCCCGTCCTCCGCACCGGTGCCGGCGGTCCCCTGGAGGAGTGCCTCCACGGTCTCCACGAGCTTTCTGGCCTCGAAGGGCTTGGTGATGATCTCGTCGCACCCGGCCGCGAGGGCCCGGTCCCGGTCGAAGGGTTCGAAGGTGCCCGTGAGCAGGATCACCGGGATGTGCAGCGTCTCGGGATCGGACTTGATGGCCTGGCAGACGTTGTACCCGTCGGTTCCCGGCATGATCACATCGCTGATGACAATGTCCGGCCTGACGGACGGGAGCTTCTCCAGGAGCTCGTCACCGCTGGACACGGTCACCACCGTGTGATCGGTGTCCGCAAAGGTGAGTTCGACCACCTTCTGGATGGTCAGGCTGTCATCGGCCAGGAGAATCGTGCCGCTCATGGTCCCTCTCCGTTTCGCGATGGATGCTGCCTCCACCAGTTGTGTACCACGCAGCCTCGGAACCTGTCAATGAAACGGGAGCTCCTCAGCGTCCTCCACAGGAGGAGGCGACGGGGGTCCAGGCGGGCCAGGCGGGCCGCCTCCCGGAGCCCGGCCACCACGGGATCCAGGTCCACCAGGGCCACCAGGCCCTCCCGTTGCGCCTCGTGGGGGCCGAGGAACGCCCCCTCCAGGAGGATGCGGGTGGCCCCGTGCCGACCGGCAAGCCGGGGGAGGCGGGCCGTTCCGGACCACCCCGTGACCAGGCCCCGGCGGACTCCGGGGTGGGCGAAGGCGGCCCGGGGCCCGGCGACGACGGCGTCGCAGGCCAGGGCGAGGTCGAGACCGCCTCCGGTGCAGGCGCCGCCCACGGCGGCCACCACCGGTGCGGGGTGCCGCTCCAGCGCCCGGAGGGTCCGCCGGCCCTCCTCGGCGTAGGGGCCCGCCGTGTCCCGGGTCAGCGCGGCGATCTCGCGCAGGTCCGCACCGGCCAGGAAGATCCGGGGATGGCGGGACTCCAGGACCAGCGGCACGGGTTCCTCTTCAAGCGCTCCCAGGGCCTGCCTCAGGCCCGCCATCACGCCCGTGGAGAGCAGGGTGGAGGGGAGGATCAGCCGGACCACGCCGTCCGGGCCGGGGATCCTCTCCGGAGGGGCGGGCCTCACGGGTCTCCGGCCGCCCGGCGCCTCTCGAGCTCCTCACGCAGGAAGGCCACCACGTCACGGGTGTCCGTGCCGGGCAGGAAGACGCGGGCGACCCCGGCCTCCCGGAGAAAGGGAATGTCCTCCTCGGGAATGATGCCGCCCCCGAAGACCAGGATGTCGCCGGCACCGGCCTCACGAAGCCTCTCGATCACCGCCGGGAAGAGCCGCCGGTGGGCCCCCGACAGGATCGAGAGCCCCACGGCGTCCACGTCCTCCTGGACCGCGGCGGTGGCGATCTGCTCCGGCGTCTGGCGGAGGCCCGTGTAGATGACCTCGAAGCCGGCGTCCCTGAGGGCGCGGGCGATCACCTTGGCCCCCCGGTCATGGCCGTCCAGGCCGGGCTTGGCGATGAGCACGCGGAAGGGTCGTCCGGACATGGGCGCCTCCCGGGCGGTCACGGGGCCCCTCCTGAGGTTCCCAGCGCACCGCGCTCCTCCAGGTACCGTGCGACGAGCTCGTATCCCGCCCGCTCGGCCTCTCCGAAGCGGGCCCTCCGGGTGGAGTCGATGTCCAGAACCCCGACGGGTTCCCCATCCGTGCCGAAGAGCGGAACCACGAGCTCCGACCGGGTCCTCGAATCGCAGGGGATGTGCCCGGGGAACTCGTTCACGTCGGGCACCACGAGGCTCTGTCCCCGGTCCATTGCGGCCCAGCAGACCCCCTTGTGGGCCGGGAGGACCAGGCAGGCCACGGGGCCCTGGTAGGCGTCCACGATGAGCTCGTCGCCTCGCCTCATGTAGAAGCCGGTCCAGGAGACCGACGGCACCTTGTGGTGGAGCAGGGCGACGGCGGTGGCCCGGATGGCGAGAGGGTCCCGGACCTCCCGGGTGAGCTGGTCGAGCTGATCGCGGAGCCGCGCAAGACGTGCGAGCACCACCTCCATGGCGGGATGGGGATCGTCTGCGGCGACCTGGGTCACATCTCCTCCGGAACCGGTATCCCGAGCAGCTCCTCCAGGACCACGTGCATCTCCCTCACGAAGAGGGTGAACACCGCCCGCCGGAGCCGCCGGAGCGTTGCGTCCTCCTCGCGGAGGACCGGATGGACATGATAGAGCTTGTGGAAGAGCTGGGCCAGGCCGTGGGCGTGCTGGGCCAGCAGGGAGAACTCCAGGGAGGCCACCGCCTGGGCCGTCACCTCCCGCCTGCGGGCGCAGGCCAGGACGAGCTCCCACAGGTCGTCCGGCACCTCCGTCTCCCGCAGGTGGGCCGCCTCGTCGCCCTCCACCATGCCCTCGCCCAGGCGCTCCGCCAGCCGTGCAAAGATCTTCGCGGCCCTCACGGCCGAGTACTGGAGGTACGGTCCCGTGTCGCCCTCGAAGGCCAGGGCCTCGTCGAAGTCGAAGGCCAGCACGCGGTTCCTCGACTGCTTCGCCATGAGGTACCGCAGGGCGCCCACGGCGATGGCCCGGGCCCGGGACGCCGTCTCGGCGCCGTCCATGCCCTCGCCGCTGCGCTCCCTGACGGCGGCCTCGGCCTGGGCCGTGAGCACGTCCAGGAACTCGTCGGCCTTCACGCCGATGCCGCGGCGGCCCGACATCTCCACGTAGCTCTTCGACATGGCCTCCTCGTCCAGGCCGAAGCTCTCTCCCGTCCGTTCCTCGATGAGGCGGACGGCCGCCGGGGTGAGGGCCACCATCTCGTAGGCGAAGTGGACGGAGGCATCCGCGGCCTCCGGGTGCCCCAGGACGCGGACCGCCTCGCGGACCACCTTCTGCGGATAGGACTGGCGGACGTCGATGACGTTGTAGACGCGGCCGGCACCCCCGAAGCTGTGGCCGGGGATGTGGCGGCTGGGGTCCGAGCTGGTCCGGGCCAAGAGCTGCCCGGACGCTCCGTAGGTCACGGGCGCCGCAGGGCCCTCCCGGTCCCAGTGGGCGTAGGGAGTGTAGCCGAAGTCGTGGAGCGTGCCGTCCTCGTCGGTGAGGAGCCCCAGCTTCCAGAGCTGGTAGGCGATGTCCTTGCCCGTGTAGGTGACGGTCCCGTTGGAACGCACCAGGATCTTGTCCGGGTCGTCCATCTCGGCGAACTCGGGGCTGTCCGCCAGGGACATCACCCAACACCCGGCGTTCTTCCCGGACTCCTCGAGCCGGATGGCCCCGGCCTCCCTGAGGAGCTCGAAGGCCCGCTGCCAGAACCCCAGCTGGAGGATGTCGGACTCGTGGGGGAGCACGTCGTAGGCCACGCTCAGGCGGGCCATGGTGGCCAGGTGGCACCGCAGGTTGGCGTCGGCCACGGCGGCGGCCAGGCGGGCCACGGCCCGGCGGGCGAAGGGCTCGCCCGAGACGATGGCCCGCTCCAGGGTGAAGACGGCCTCCTCCAGGTCCAGCTCCCCGTGACCCGCCTCCACGGCGTGGAGGACCTCCGCGCGGTGGGCGGCGAAGCCGGGATCCTCCTCGTAGCGCGCGGTCACCCTCGGGTAGAGGTCCCAGCACAGGTCGTCGAAGTCGGTCGTGGATGCAGTGGGAACGCCCTCCCGTGGCAGGCGGGAGACGAAGGTTCCGATGAGCTCGTCGCGTCGTCCCGGCTCCACGCCGAGGGCGGCCGCCAGCTCGGTCTCCGGCAGGTGGAGCACACCCACCACCACGTCGGCGACCTGGACGCCAGTGTCGTCGATGTAGTTCTGCACCTCCACGTGGTGCCCCAGGTGCGTGAGACACCGCACGAGGGTGTCGCCCAGCACGGCGTTCCTCAGATGGCCGATGTGCGCGGCCTTGTTGGGATTGATGTTGGTGTGCTCCACGACGACCCTGGAGCCCGAGGCCTCCAGCGGTCCGGACGGTCCCGAAAGCAGGCGGACGAGGAACGGCCCCCGGTGCAGGTACAGGTTCAGGAACCCGGGCCCGGCGATCTCCACCCGCTCCACCTCCTCCGGCCACCGGGCCGCCTCCACCACGGCCTCCGCGATCTGGCGGGGCGCCTTCCGGAGGGTCCGGGCCAGCGGCAGGGCGCCGGGCCAGGCCAGGTCCCCGAGGTCGCGCCGGGGCGGGACCTCCAGCGAGACCTCCTCTCCGGTGTGGCCGAAGGCCTCCTCCAGGGCTGCGGTGATGGCCGCGACCGCGGCCTCCCGGACGGCTGACAGGGGCATGTGTCCTCCAACGGGCCGGTGCCGGGCTGGCCCGGTGCCGGCGCCGCATGATACAGGAGTGGGGAGTGAGGAGTGAAGGGGAGCAGGGGTGAAGGGGAGCAGGGGAGCGGGGGAGCGGGGGAGCAGGGGAGCGAGGGGGAGGTGGGGTGTCCGCTCGCCCGTGCGCGTGACGGTGACGCTGGCCCCGGCCCCGGTCCTGCCGCCACCCCCACCCCTGATCTGGGCGGTGTTCCTGCGTTCAGCCGGCCACCGTCTCGAGGAACTCCGCCAGCGCGGCGCCCACGGCCGGGAAACGCCGCGCCTCGGCGGCGGCCGCCGCCGCGGTGCCCATGTTCACGGCCGTGGCCGGATCGGCGAGGATCTCCCGGCACGCTGCGGCCATGGCGTCGGCATCGGGGTCGGTGATCCGGCCCGTGACCCCGTCCTCCACGAGGTCGCCGACGCCGGGAGCCCGCACCGCCACCACCGGGCGCCCGCATCCCTGGGCCTCCGAGATGGCCCGGTGCCCGTGGTCGGACCCCACGGCGGGATAGAGCACCACGTCCATGGCCTCGTAGAGGCCGGGGAGCTCCCGCTCGAGGTAGCCCAGCCAGTGGACCCTCTCCGTCAGGCGAAGACGGTTGGCGAGGGCCTCCAGGGCCGGGCGCGACTCGCCGTGGCCGATGAGGATGACCCGGGTCTCGCCGCCCAGGGCGGCGGCGGTCTGGAGGGCCAGCTCGAAGCCGCGGCCCCGGGCCATCTTGCCCACCATGCCCACCACGGGGATGTCGGCCGGGATCCCCAGCTCGTGCCTCCACGCCCCACCCTCACCGGCGGGACGGAAGCGCTCCTCCAGGGGGACGGGGAGGGAGGCCACCGGGCGCTCCGCCGGGAGAAGCCTCCGGGCCTGTGGGACCATCCCCGAGTTGGCGGTCAGCGCGGCCGCCAGGCGTGCGTCCAGCAGCCGGTGGAGGGGATCGCGGCGGAGATGGCCCGGGTTCCTGAAGTTCCGGACCAGCGGCGTGACGCGGTGGATCCTGGCGGTGATGGCGAGGAAGTGGTCGTGGGGCAGGTGCGAGACCACCACGGTGGACGCGGCCGCGGCCTCGCGCAGGGCGTCCATGTTGGCCCGGAGGTCCGCCACGCTGCGCTCCTTCCGGAGCACCGGCGCGGCCCAGTGGAACCCGGAGAGGCGGCGCTCCAGGTTGTTGCCACCCACGAACAGGAAGCTGGCCTCGATCCCCGCGGCGTGGAGCGCCCGGCAGTGGTGCTCGGCCACGGCGGCGGCGCCGGTGTACCTGTTGGCGGCTGCGACGAGGGTCACGTGCATCGTGCCGAGTATACCCGCCGGGCCGGTGCGCCCGGTCACACGGACCGCTGGCCAACGGCGTCCGGAAAATCTATCCTGTTGCACAAGGGGATACATGAACGCTCCCGACTGGTGGGAGCCTGCAACTGGAGGTTCGCGATGCGGTTGTCGAGGAGTGGTGTCGTGATGGTGATCCTGGCGCTGGCGGGGAACGCCGTGGCTGCGGACATCGTGGTCCCCGTCTTCGCCTACGACGTGCCGGGTCATTCAAAGAACCTGTGGACCACCGAGCTGTACCTCTCCAACCCCACGGGGGAGGAGATCCTCGTGAGCCCGCCGGTGGTCCTGGAGGGGATCCTGGAGATCCCCGAGCCCTGCTACCCGCCCGTGCGCCCCAAGGTGGTTCCACCCCACGCCAGCGTCGTCTGGACGGCGGACGAGATCGCCATCGAGCTCGGCTGTGCCACGAAGATCCTCGGCGCGCTGCTGCTTGCAGCCGACGGTCCCGTGGTGGTGGACAGCCGGATGGTCAACGTCTCCGGGACGTACGAGGTGGGCGAGCTGCCCGACCTGGAGATCCCGGAGGTGGTCCTCTCGGGCTTCAGCCAGCAGATGCCGGGCACCCCGGTGCCCGATCTGCCGGAGGCGGGAACGGAGCTGATGCTGCCCAGCCTCTACTGGCATCCCAACCCGTGCGGATCCGTGGCCTTCGACACCAACGTGGGCCTGGTGAACCCCTCGGAGGTTCCCATGCGGGTCACCTTCGATCTCCCGGAGGGGCTCCGCGAGGCCGGCATGCGGATCGGCGGCACGCTCGTGCCGTTGCCGTACACCATGACCCTGCCGCCGCGGAGCTGGCAGCAGCTCCACGTGGCGCCGCCCCCCGGCGACCTGACCGTCTGCCTCGAGCCACAGCGTTTCGATCTCCACCTGGTGGCCGATGGACCGCTGGCGGCGTACGCCTCGGTGGTGGACCGGTCCACCCAGGATCCCCGGACAGTGTTCCCGGTACCGTTGCAGCCATAGGAATCGCGGCGTTCCGGACACCGGCATCGCATCGGGAGTGGGGGAACTCATGGGCCTCTTCCCGTGTGGCGTTCCCTCCGGCGGCCCGTGCCGCCGCGGGAAGGACGAGAAGACATGCCACCAGGCCGTCGAGGGCCGCGACAGGCCTGTTCACCACCACACACCTCCCGGGGGGATCACGCGCAACGGTGGTCTCCATTCCCGGATCAGTGGACCTTGCCGCCCTCCGGCGTGCCCTCCTCCTCGTAGCCATGGGTCATCACGAAGAACCACGCGGCGAACGGCTCGGTGTCCCCGGCGGAGACCAGCTCGAACACGTGCTCGTCCTCGCGCTGGGAGGGAACAGCCTGCACGTAGGCCACCTGCTTGTGCTCGATGAACAGCTCGCCGATGGGGCGCTTGCCGTGGATGAGCTGGACCACCAGCGTGTCCTCGGATTCGGGGCCCAGGTACCAGTGGAGGGCGTCGGTGTCGTAGAGGACCGCCTCCGGGGTCCCCGCCCTGAGGATGCAGTTGGGGTGGAGCACCACCCAGCTCCAGAAGGTCTCGAACGGAAGTGTGAAGGGCGGTTCCATGGTCGTGGGTCCTCCGCGGATGCAGCGTGCCTCTGGAGGCCTCAGCATACCGCAGCCCGGGGGCAGGGGGGAGGCCCGGCCGTTCCCGGGTCGTTGCATCGTTTCCAACGTACGTGGGCAGGAGATGATGTGATGGCATCGACGCCTGCCCTGCCCCGGATTCGGAGGTCCGTCCATGCCGTGGAGGCCGATATCCCGGAGCGCGGGCTTCAGTCCGCAGGGGCCATCATCCGTCCCCATCCCATCCTCCTGCGGCTCGGGGGAATGCGGGCTTGCTCCCGCGCTCCGGGGGTTCCGATCCGTAGGTGGCGGACACCGCGACAACCTGGTTCTTCCGGTGACGGGAGGGGCGGTCCCTACGTGACCAGGAAGGTGGTGGTGCCGACCCCGGTGTTGCCCGTGGCGGGGTCGAAGACGGAGACCGTCACCACGTAGGTGCCGCGCTCGTGGACCTCCAGGTCCGCCGCGAAGTGGCTCGCCGTGCCGGTCCAGGTCATGGGGAGCTCCGTGAAGGGCTCGCCGTTCCGGGTCACCGAGGCCCGGATCTCGTAGGTGGAGGCATCCCAGAGGTCGCCGGGGACCAGGGGGCACCCGCACATCATGGTGACGTTGGCCTCGATGTGGATGGGCACCGTGTTGCCCGTGGAACGGCGGAGTGGAAGCTTCACGTGGGTCGGGGGGGACAGGACCTGCACGGCGAACCCGGGCATCTCCAGGAGCCAGGCATCTCCCGCGGTGATGTCCCTGCCGGGGAGGACCCACTGGGTGGACGAGACCGTGTTGGCCGAGGCCCGGTTGGCCAGGGGGCCGGTGGCCGTCACCTGCAGCCGCCGGGGGCGGTCCAGGTCCAGCACCGCCGTGAACGCCGCGGTGCCCTCCGTGGAGAGCACCCGGTTCCGGGGGTGCTGCTGCTTCATGATGCGCTCCGTGTCGCCGGTCTTGCCGGCGGTGACGCCGAAGGCGAGGAGCTCGCCCGTGTCGGCGTCACGGATGGTCACCAGGGCGCCGCCCATGGAGGTTCCGATGAACTTGGCGCCCCGGGCCAGCACCTTCACGGTGATGGTCGTGGGCGTGGCGGCGGCCACCGTGGCGAGGCCCGCCACGAGGATCGCGAGAATGGCGAAACGTGCTCCGGTCGGTATCCCTTTCATGCGCTCGGCTCCCTTCCAGGCCGGGACAACAGCGTGCCGGGGGGAATTCATTCCTGCCCCGGATCATGCATGATGCTCCGGCTGTGCGGCGCGATCCACCATTTCCGGCGGCGCTGTCCCGGCCCGATCGCCCGCCGTGCGAGAGCGCCACCGGCAACGGCGCCCCGCAGCGCTCGCTCCGAACCCTCGGGAATGATCCGGGCTAGCGGCCCTCCCCGGTCATCCTCAGGATCTCCCGGAGCATCACCACGGCGCGCTCCATGTCGGCCACGGCGATGTGCTCGTCGGTGGAGTGCTCGTTCCGGGCCCCGATCCCCACCACGGCCATCTCGATGCCGCGGTTGTTGTAGATGGAGGCGTCGGTGAAACCGGTGATGAAGGTGGTGGTGGCCTGGATCCCGGCGGCGGCCAGCGCCTCCAGGGCGATCCGGACGGTCTTCGAGTCCTCCGGGATGTCCACGGCCCGGCAGAGGTTGTTCACCGTGATCTCCACCCGGGCCCCGAACCCCTCCACCTCGTGGCGGATGGTGTCCACCATGGTGTCGGCGAGCTCCTGGGCCTTCTCGTGGTCCAGGGAGCGGCACTCGGCCAGGAAGGTGCAGCGGTCGGGAACCCCGTTGCGGATGATCCCGCCCTCGATGACGCCCACGTTGGCCGTGGTCTGGTGGTCGATGCGGCCGAGCGGGAGGGTGGCGATGGCCCGGGCCGCCGCCTGGATGGCATTGATGCCCTTCTCGGGCTCCATGCCCGCATGGGCCGAGCGCCCCGTCACCGTCACGTCGATGGCGAAGTAGCTGGGGCCGCCGATCACCACCGTGTCCAGGGTGTCGTTGTCCAGCAGGAAGCCCCGTTTCGCGGAGACGAGGGAGAGGTCCATGTTCTTGACGCCGTGCAGCCCGGTCTCCTCCTCCCGGCTGATGGCGATCTCCACAGGGGGGCGGAGCTCGGCGGTCCGCAGGGCCTCCAGCATCTCGGCGATGCCCGCCTTGTCGTCGGCCCCGAGGATGGTGTCACCCGCGGACCGGATGATGCCGTCCTCGAGGACCGGCTCGATGCCCACGCCCGGCTGGACCGTGTCGGCGTGGCAGGAGAGCAGGATGGGCTCCTCCACCGTGCTGTTCAGGGCGGGAAGCTTCGCGATCAGGTTGCCGTAGTCGTCGAGCACCGTGGTGGCGCCGATCTTCTCCAGCTCCCCCTTCAGGTACCCGATGAAGCGCTCCTCGTTCCCCGACTCGCTGTCGATCCGGACCATCTCCATGAACTGCTGGACCATGCGTTCCGACATCTGGACCTCCACGCACGACGGGTGCCGTGCAGGAGCACACTACCACCGACCGGGGTCGCCGGGGGAGGGCCAGGAGACCGGCTCCGGTACCACTGGTTCCACGGGGGGCCGTCGAAACGCAAGGATCCGGGAACCGATGGATGGACGAACGACCTGCTGGAGCAGGAGAGGGATGGTGTGCCCCACCTTCGCCTCACCTCGACGCCAGGTCCGGAGCTTCCTCACCAGTGAGCCTGTTGCAAGAGTCCCCGCAGTGAGCCTGTTGCAAGAGTCCCCGCCCGCCAGAGGGCCCTTGGCCGTGACGGCCTCTCCCCCTCGCCCCCGCGCCCGTTCTCCTCTGCTCCTGTCATCCCGAGCGAAGCGGCACAGTGGGCCGTGGCCGGCAGAAGACTGGCACGGTGGAGGAGGCTGGGATGAGAAGCCTGGTGAGAGGATCTGGAGGAGATACTCAGGGGAACAAAACGCACCAGACTGAGCCGCCAGGGCTCCGATGGCTGGTCATCGGCGCACGACCGCCTCGGCAATCTGAGGTTGCCAGTCGTCCGTGTCGGGATGCTTTCCTTCGCCCTGGGAAGCACCGATGCTTGGAGCCGGTGGTCTTGTCGTGTACGCTACACCGACAATGTGCACCCCTGGATTGTCGTGCTGTCCAGACCGGGATCACCCGAGGGGATTCCGGGAGGAGGCACCGTGAGCACCGGGCGCCGGGCCCGAGACCCCGGAGCATGAGGAGGTTCCATGTCACGAGATGATCCACGCACCTGGCAGGCGAAACTGGCAGCCTGGCTCCACGATCCGGTGGAGAAGGCGCTGATCCTGATGCGCGCCGACCACGAGGAGGACAGCTCCATCTCGAGGCTGAAGGAGCTGCTCTCCGTGGACAGAATATCCGAAGAGCTGGAGGCCATTGCCCGCCTGGCCGACCACTGGGCCTCGGCGGCGGACCGGCCCACCCTGCCGAAGCCGGGCGAGATGACGCCGGAGCAGCGCCAGGACGGCAGGGTTCTTTTCTGGGGCCGCCAGGGCGCGGTGCTCAAGCATCCGCTGGACGGTGAGGAGTATCTCCTTCCCGATCTCTACGTGGACACGGCGTCGACCATCGAGAAGGCGAGTTTTGCCGCTCTCCTGAAGCTGGTCGACGAAACATCCGATGCACGGACTCTGTTTCTCCGCTTCTGGCGGCGTGGCCCGGAGTCCGAGCCGCCCGGTCTCGGCCTCGGGCACCTGTGGCGGCTCCTTCCCGCGGACACGCGGATCCCGGACCATTCCATCTGGGAGCACCTCTCCCTGGCCTCGGCGTTCGCGGGGGCGATGGCGGGCGACCCCGATGGCAACCCCGCGCTGCTGGCCGTCTCGCTGGGACCGGTGCAGTCGTTCATCGCCCAGGCGCGTTCCACCTCGGACCTGTGGGCGGGTTCCCACCTCCTGGCCACACTGTCCTGGCAGGCCATGAAGGTCGTCTGCGAGCGGTTCGGCCCGGACGCCGTGCTGTTCCCGAGCCTCTGGGGCGTTCCCGTGGTGGACACCTGGCTGGAAGAGAATGGAGTCGGGTTCCCGGACGCAGGCGGCGCCGGGGAGCGCGGACTTCAGTCCGCATCGAGACGCCTGACGGCTCCGGAATGGAAGCGGCGGGCCTCCGACGCCAACCCGCTGTTCGTGGCGGCGCTCCCCAACCGCTTCGTGGCGCTGGTTCCCGCGTCGGAAGCAGAGGACGTGGCCTGCGAGGTGGAGGAGACGGTGCGCTCGTGGGTCCAGGAACAGGCGGGGGAGATGCTCGCCCGTCTCCTGGATGCGGCGGACGAGAACCCCGAGGCAGCCTGCGACGCCCGGGAGCAGATCGTACGGCAGCTCGAGGGCTTCCCCGAGGTCCACTGGGCCGTGGTGCCGTTCGCCCCGCTGGTCACGTGGGACGAGTCGGCGGCACGCAAGGGGAAGAAGACCAACATCACCTCGGTGGACGGCCTCGAGGCGGCGCTGCGGACCTTCTACCCGGAGAACGGCAGGCCCGGCTTCCTGAGCTCGGATCAGTGGAAACTGCTCGAGGAGTCCATCGAGAGCCGTGGCCTCGTCTACGTTCCGAACCCCGGCGTGCTCTACCCGGCGCTCTACGACCTGCTCGACCGGGTGGCGGCCGCGGCGAAGACGGCGCGGCCGTTCGGCCAGGTCCGGGAGGAGGGGTACCGGTGCTCCCTCTGCGGGGAGCGGGAGTGGCTGCGGGGGCCCGGGGACGAGGCCCACGGGGGAGAACCCGCCGGTCAGCGCGGCGAGACGCTCTGGACGAAGCTCGCCGCGAAGCGGCCGGCGTGGTCCCGGAAGGGTGAGCACCTGTGCGCGCTCTGCTCCCTCAAGCGGGTCTGGCCCGACCTCTTCGCGAAGTGGGCGGGACGGCACGTTCCGGAACTGGAGAAGGAGAAACTGTCGCGCTACGTGGTGTCCACCCACACCATGGCGCTGGCGCGGGATCTCCTTGAGTTCACCCGAGGAGGCGGGGATGCCGGCGCTCTCGGAGCGATGCGAGAGGAAATCAGCCGGCTGGCCGGGCGGGATCGGGCGGCCCTTCCGCGGAGGGTCCATGATGCGTTGCGAGGAGTGCCGGATGGGGATCTGGTGGCGAAGATCCCCGTGGCGCTCGACGCCGTCCGGGAAGTGGACGACGAGGAGGAGCGCTCCGGACTGGAGAGGAAGATCGAGACCCTCCTCGGCCACCGTCCCGAGGCCTACTACGCCATGATCCTGTTCGACGGCGACCGGATGGGGGCGTGGGTGTCCGGCACCGATCCGAAGCTCCAGCTTCCCATGGAGGAGGCGTTCCATCCCAACGTGGCGAAAGCACTCGGGGAGATGGCGAAGGGTGAGGGAAGAATCGAGAAGTACCTCGGGATGCTCCGCCCACCGTCACCCGGTCGCCACCAGGCGATCTCCCAGGCGCTCAACGGGTTCGCCCTCCATGCGGCGCCGTGGGTGGTGGAGGAGCTGTTCGCCGGCAAGATCCTCTACGCGGGCGGCGACGACGTGCTGGCCATGGTGCCGGTGGACGACGTGCTCCCGTGTCTCCTGACATTGCGGTGCGCGTACAGTGGCACCCTCCCGCAGGGCGAGCACGCGGTGTGGGAGCTCTTCGGCAACCTCAAGAAACAGATGGAGCGGATCCGGAAAGGCCACGTCCTGCTCGGCGGGAAGAACGGCCGGCTGCTCCGGATGATGGGGCGTCTCGCCACGGCCTCGGCCGGGGTGGTCATCGCGCACCACCAGACGCCGCTCCAGGCGGTGCTGCGCGAGCTCCGGTCCGCCGAGAAGCGGGCCAAGACCGAGGGCGGCCGGAACGCCTTCTCCATCGCCCTGATGAAGCGGGCCGGGGGCACCACCCGCTTCACCGCGGGGTTCGGGTTCGGCGGTCCCGGTTGGGAACCGTCGGAAACGGCTCCAACGTCCCTCGACGCCCTGTTCGCGCTCCGGGACACCCTGGCCACCGAGGGTGTCTCCCGCCGCGCCGCGTACAACATCCTCGCCTGGCTGCCCGATCTCCCCGAGCGCCCCACCAGAGCCTCCGAGGGAGCGCGGACTTCAGTCCGGCCGGAGGCCGGTGGGGATGGTGTCCACGGAGCGCGGACTTCAGTCCGCATGGAGTCCCTGGAATACCAGCAGCTCCTCGAGAAGAGCATCGCTCATCAGCTCAGACGGCAGGGTGTCGGCTGGAAGCTCGGGGGCGATCCCTGGGCCCGGACGCTCGCCGCCATGCTGGTGGAGACGGCGGCGGCGGAGAGCGACCGGAGAGGGGAGGATTGCTCCTGGACCGGCCACCTGGCGGGCCTGTTCACCGTGGCGGAGTTCCTGGCCCGGGAGGGCCGGGCGGTGCCGCCCGATCGGTGGCAGCAGCCCGAGAAGGAAACCGAGGACGGGGAAGGAGGTGCCGCATGACCGTCTGGAGAGCGATCCGCCCGCTGGACGTGCTCTACCTTCGGGGCAACCGGCTGTTCGGCGCGGCGGCGG
>Ga0256835_1000189_pt1 | contig 50294 bp, 52 predicted proteins | sample PIR30metaG_FD_185972 | JGI IMG/M metagenome (GOLD analysis project Ga0256835, IMG submission 185972) | Hydrothermal vent microbial communities from East Pacific Rise, Pacific Ocean - PIR-30 | ecosystem: Environmental > Aquatic > Marine > Hydrothermal vents | place: Pacific Ocean: East Pacific...
CGAAAGTGTTGAGAGAGGCGGGTTATCTGGCCGCTTTCAATTCAAGCATTACGGCAACGGATCGACAGGAGTTGCCCGAAAGCGAGTACAAACGGCCGGCCACGAAAGTGTATCATGACTTTCCATTATTCCTGCGCCGATACCCGAAGGACCAGGCCGATTTCGTTCGGGACATCCAGTTGGGGCGCCCGATCATTGTTGTAGAACACCATACCGCATTCAAAAACGGGTACCAGAACATCACGGAGCTGGTCGATTGGATCAACACCCTGGGCAAAATCAGATGGACCTCCCTGTTGAATATCGCGGAATTTTATCTGAGGGAAAAGGCGCCCAGTATTCGCCAGAACACCGGCCCACCACCGGAAAGGCTGCGTGCCAGGCTGAAAATCGCCGCAAGGCGCAGACTTTCCGAAGTTCGAGACAATTTCGTTGAAACTAATGAACTGATGAGCAGGATTTACAGGCTTATTAGAGGATAGCGCTTTTCCGTTTTTGCCCCAGTGTTTTTCACCATCCAACATTTTTGCAGGCCCACTCCCCCAAACGATGTAAACTTCAGTCGCCTCGCATATCGTTCAGCGTAAAAATTTTCTGTGCATTTTAGGCTTTATCTGATAATAGGGGGGCCGTATGCGGGTCCCCTCTAAAATCGAGTGCTATGAGCTGATCTGTCGGATGGAGATGATGGATCACATCGTGGCGCACTCGCTGAAGGTCTGCCAGGTGGCGCTGGCGCTGGCCGACGGGCTGGCCGAGGAAAACATGGGCTTGAATCGGGAGCTGATCCAGGCCGGGGCCCTGCTGCACGACATCACCAAGACGCGCAGTTTCGCCACCCGTGAGAATCATGCCGAAAGCGGGGGGGAACTGTTGGCGGAACTGGGTTTTCCGGGCGTGGGCGACATCGTGCGTCAGCATGTCAAGCTGGACAGCTACCCCGGGGGCGTGCTTTTCAGCGAAGCCGAAATCGTCAACTATGCCGACAAGCGTGTGCTGCATGACGAGGTCGTTCCCCTGGACCGGCGCATGCAATATATCGTGGAACGATACTGCCACGGGGAAGACGACCGTCGGCGGGTCGGCTGGCTGTGGGAAAAAACCCGCGGCCTGGAAGCGCGGCTTTTCGAGCGCCTGCCTTTTGCGGCCGGCGAACTGGAAAGCCGGGTGGCGGCAAAAGAGCACCGCCGAGAACTGGAATCTTACCGCGCGGCGTGCCTCGGCGACAGCGGCTGAAGCCGCTCCCTGTGGCCGGAGATCACGGTCGGCGGACCAGGGGTGGTGATTCGGAGAGTGTTATGTATCGTGAAGACTATATCAATTCGCTGCGCACCGAGCTGCTGGGCATGGTGCGCGACTATCTCACGCCGGTGGCCGTCAAGTACGGCTACAGCGAGGTGCCCCTGGAAACCAACATCAAGTGGCGCCCGCTGGTGCTGTTCCTGGGCAACTATTCCTCGGGCAAATCGACCCTGATCAACGAGTTCCTGGGCGCCGAGATCCAGGCCACCGGCCAGGCGCCCACCGACGACTCCTTTACCGTCATCACCTACGACGAATCGGCCGATAAAAGTGACGAGATCCGTATCACCGAGGAGCGCGACGGCAAGTTTCTGCTCAACGACCCGGAGTACCCCTTTGAGAGCCTGAAGAAACACGGCCAGCGCTTTGCCGCCCACTTCCGCCTCAAAAAGGTCAACTCGCCCTTTTTAAAGACCCTGGCCATCATCGATACACCGGGCATGCTGGACAGCATCACCGAGCGGGACCGGGGGTATCGCTACCAGGAGATCATCGGCGACCTGGCCCAGATCGCCGATCTGGTGCTGGTGCTCTTTGACCCCCACAAGGCCGGCACCGTGAGAGAGGCCCACGAGAGCCTGCGCGAGACGCTCCCGGCCAAGACCTTCGAAGACCGCGTGCTGTTCGTGCTCAACCGCATCGACGAGTGCGCTTCCCTCGACGATCTCATCCGTGTATACGGCACCCTGTGCTGGAACCTTTCGCAGATGACCGGCCGCAAGGACATTCCCATGATCCGGCTGACCTATTCGCCCAATGCGGCCGTGTCCACCCCCGTCTCGCCTGACCGCGACACGGGCTACCTGCGTTATCTTGAAAACCAGCGCGAGGAGATCCGCGAGGCCATCCTGGAGGCGCCGCGCCACCGCCTGGACCACCTGGCCACCTTCGTGGAAACCCACGGCGAGCGCCTGTCGCACTTCCTGGAGGGGTTGGCCAACTACCGGCGTCGGCTGCGCATCTTCCGGGCCAAGCACGTCTTCGTCGGCGTGGTCGTCAGCCTGCTGGCCGGGGCCGCCGCGGTGGGCGGGGCCATGCTGAGCGGCCTGTTGCCCGGTCCCGACCCCGTCATCATGGGGGCGGGCGGCGGCGGTGTGGCGCTGATCGTGTTCCTGCTGTGGATGACCCTTTTTCAGAAATTTTTCAAGGGCCGTTTCCACCGGCGCCAGATGAAGAACCTGGACAATCTCACACCGCTGGAAAACCAGACCCGGCGCGACAGCTGGGAGGCCGTCCGCGACCTGGTGGCGCGCTACCTGGAAAAGACCCGCGGGCGTTATTCCTACGGTGATGTGCGCCGCAATTACAGCGTCGTGCGCATGGTGTACGACAAGGGATCACGGGAAATCCGGGAGGCGCTCAACGAACTGGCCGCCGGCGGCCACACCCCGGTGCCCGGGCCTGCCCCTGAAAAAGATGCCCCCGCCGGCGAAGTGCGGGCGGAGGCCGCCGCAAACTAAACTTCCCCTGCCGCAGTGCCGATAATCCTCTCGGGATGTTCCCGGCGGACCCGGTCCGCCATGGAAACCAATTAACCTCCAGGGGGGATTCATGGCTTTTAGAAAAACATTTCTGGTGATCGTCTCCGTGGCACTGATCTGCGGTGTGGCGGCAAGCGCTTCGGCCTTCAGCGAGGAGGGCATCTACGACATGCTCGAGAACGCCTACCAGTTCTGTCCGCCCGCGCTCAAATCCTACCTGCAGCAGAACCAACAGTACGTGCGCTGGGGAGCGGGCATTGCTACCCGCTGGGAGCGCGTACGCTTGGACCCGTGGGAACTGGAGGCGATCTACCGGAAGCTGGTGGCCAACCTGAAAAGCGGCAAGGCCGGAGAATTCCAGACGGCCAAGCGATTCGGCGTGCTGGCCGGCTTCGTGGCGGAAACCATTCTGCCGGGGCCCGTTTACATCAACCGCCTGGACTACGAGCCGGTCAAGGTGGTTTACGAAGGCTACGCCCAGCGGCCCGACCTTAAGTCCCGCATCGCTTACCTCATGGTGCAGTACCGCGCCAAACACGCCTGGGACACTAACCCTGAATCCCTCCAGCCGCTCTACCAGAAGGCGGTCAACGAGATCGTGGACCTGTGGGTATCGGCCTGGAAGGAGGCCGGCCTGGATATTTCTGGGGTGGCCGAACGCGGGACAACGGTCGCGACCCGCTGAGTTTTCCGTTCTACCCGCGCCCCCCGGCGCACAGATCCCGGATTTCCAGGAGCGTTTCCCGGATCTCGGTGAGTAGCTGCTGGTGGCCCTGGGGGGGCGGCGGGGCCTCGACGATGGTGAAGGGAAGGGGCGGGGGATCGGCCGGTTCGTCGGCGGGCGGCATCAGCGGCAGTTCCGGCTGGGCGTAGCGCCGGAAGACCACGCAGCTCCTGTTCCAGCGGCATCTGCGGCACACCGAGACGTGTTTCTTGGGGTGGCCCTTGCGCCGGGTGCAGGTCAGGTACACATCCTTACGGTTGGTCTCCATGGGCGTGAACCAATCGTTTCAGAGCGGCTCCTTTTTGATTACCTTCTTGAACTTGATGCCGATCTCCTGGGCGCTGATGCGCACGATTTCCCCGATGATGCGGGTGTACTGTTCTTCTCTGGGAAAAGGCACCGACAAGGTAACTTCCTGGCCCATGCTCAAGTCCTCACGCTTTTTGCGGGTCTCGATGAGCAGGCCGCCCAGGCTGATGTTGCGGATGAAGTCCTTGTAGATACGATCCCCGCCCACGTATCGAACGTCGGCCAGGTAACGCTTGCGGGGATGTCTGCGGCGTTCGTTGGGGGGCCGCTTTTCAAGCTGCTCCAGGAGGATGTGGCGCTCCTCCTCGGACATCTCCTCGATGATAGTGATCAACCGCTCCCGCGTGCTCTGTTCCACTGGCACCGCCCCCTTTCCACGCTGTTTCGAGACCCGGAACAAATTGATGCCACGATCCAGCCGGCCTTTTGGCCGTGTTCCGCGCTGTATCAGTAGCCGCAACCCAGAGGTTGTGCCTGCTGATGCGCTTTGAACACGAATAAAAATCCGGCACCCTGGTTGTGGATTTGTCCATTGCATGCCCCTACTGGACGCTGGCATTTTCTTACTGTATACTCAATACCATCGGGGTATGTCAAATGGGGGCGGTCGGTGGGCAGCGGCGGGCCCGGTTTCGGTGGAGTCGGTTCGCTGCTGCAGTTTTACAAGGGCCACAGATGCTGACTGCAAGGCACAAGGGCGCAAGGATGCAGGGGGAGATCGACAGGGGTTTCCGGAATCGGGTTGCCCCGGGATTGCGGATGGCGGTGGCGGCTGTGCTGCTCCTGGCGGGTTGTTCGACGAACCGGGTACCGTTGATACGACTCTATGGCACCGGGCCGGAGACCGGGGTCGAGAGGCAGCTGCGGCAAAACGCCCGCAAGTGGCTGGGGGTTCCCTACCGCTACGGCGGCGACAGCCGCCGCGGCATCGACTGTTCGGCGCTGGTGGCCAGGCTTTACGACGCCACCTTCGACGTCAGGCTGCCGCGTACCGTGCGCCGGCAGATGGCGGCGGGGCAGCCGGTGGGAAAACGGCCGCTGGCGCCCGGCGATATCGTTTTCTTCAAAACCGGCTTCCGAAACATTCACGTCGGGGTCTACCTGGGCCGTGGCGAGTTCGTGCACGCCTCCAGCCGCAAGGGGGTGATCGTTTCCAGTATATTCAACCAGTACTGGCGCCGGCACTACCTGGCCGCACGCCGGGTCGTCGCCGAGCGCTGATTTTACCCGGACGCCGCCGGTTGCGTCCCGGCAGAGGTTGCAAAACAGGCGGGTACGTTTTATACCTCAAATCATCGACGGCACGAAAATCCGGATTTCAAGCGCTTCAATCGGGGAGGCACCATGGGAACCAAGGCCAGGGATGTGATGGACAGCCATTTTCACACCCTTTCTCCGCAGCACACCATCGCGGAAGCCGTACGGCTCTTCCGCGAGGCCGGCCACAGGGAGGGCAAGCGGATATTCGGCATGATGGTGACCGACGATGACGGCCGCTTGCAGGGGATGCTCTCCATGTACGACATCCTGCTGTTCATCCGACCCAAGCACGTGCACATCTGGGGGGAGATGGAGGACATCGATATAGAGGGGCTGCTGGAAAGCATCTTCAGGAAGGCGGCCGCCATTCTGGTCGGGGATATCATGACCACCGACGTGGTGACCATCGGTCCGGATACCCACGTGATGATGGTGCTGGACCTGATGATCAAGAAGCATATCCGACGCCTGCCGGTGCTGGAAGACGACCGCATCGTGGGGATGGTCTATATTTCGGATCTTTTTTCCTATTTTTTCAAAAACCTTTCCCAGATATAAATTGTCCCGGGGTTGACGCATCATGGCGATTTCCGGTAAACGCAACGTCCTGAGCGGACTGAAAGTAAAAGAGGCCATGCGCCGGCAGGTCATCCACCTGCCCAAGAGCGCCTCGCTGAGCCAGTGCATCGGCACTTTCATCAAGTTCAAGGTCAACGCCGTGCTGGTGACCGATGAAGACGAGCAGCCTGCAGGGGTGGTTTCCAAAACGGACCTCATGGGGGCCTACTATGCCGATCTGCCCATCGACAGCCCCCTGGAGATGATCATGGTGGGGCCGCCACTGTTCTGCGGCGAGGAGGATTTCCTGGAGGATTCGCTGGACATCATGTACGGCAGCGGTATTCACCGCCTGTACGTGCGCGGCGGCGAGGAGAATGCCGTCACCGGCGTGCTGGCCTACCCGGACATCGTGGGCCTGCTCTACCGCTACTGTCGCAACTGCAAAATGAGCTCCTACCGGCGCGGCGGTGAGATGGACTTCCGCGAGGTAATGGGGCAGATTCGGGTAAGGGAGGTAATGGGGCCCTCGGTGAAATCCCACCGGGAGGGCGAAAGCCTGCTGGAAGTCATGGAGGGGCTTTCGGCGCACCGTTTCGGGGCCGTTCTGATCCGCAACGATGCCGAAGAGCCAGTGGGCGTGCTGTCCAAGTCGGATCTCATTGTGGCCTACAAGCATGGCGTATCCACGGATGTGCCGGCCTCGGAGGTCATGGCATCGCCCGTGGTTTCCTGCGACGAGGAGGAGTTGCTCTCGGGCGCCATCCAGCGCATGATATTCACCGACATCCACCGGCTCTTCGTACACCGCAAAGATCCCCGGGAGATCACCGGAGTGTTGTCGCTTTCCGATGCGGCCCGCGCGCGTTCCGGCTCCTGCCACGCCTGCGTGACCAGCCGCATCAAGGTGGAGCAGGCGACATGAAGAGAAAGGCAGAGAGTCACCGCAATACAGACAAGCGGGTCAGGATGTAAAAGCAATCCAATGAATGTTGCACAGCTTCCTACAAAAACGGATACTTGACAGCTTATATTATGACCAACGGCGTTGATTATTATAAGGTTCTGGGCGTGGACCAGAAGGCCGATACGCGGCAGATCAAGGAAGCCTACCGCAGGATGGCCTTCAAGTTCCACCCGGACCGCAACAAGGACAACCCGACGGCGGCCGAACAGATGAAGGCCGTCAACGAGGCGTACGCCGTGTTGTGTGACCCGGCCAAACGGCAGCGCTACGACCAGATGCGGCAGCAGTTCGGTTCCGACGCCTACAGCCGTTTCCGAAACGATTTCAGTGACCAGGATATTTTCAGCGGATCGGACATCCACGCCATTTTCGAGGAGGTGGCCCGCAGTTTCGGCCTGCGGGGCTTCGACGAGATCTTCAAGGAGTTTTACGGTGCAGAGTTTCGCACTTTTGAGGTGAAGAAACCGGGATTCTTCGGCGGGGGCTTCATTTTTACCGCCCCCGGGGGCCGGAACCGGCAGCAGCGTGCGGGGCAGGCTCAGCGGCAGGTGCCACGCATGGACGGCCTGGGACGGTTTTCGCGCTACCTGCTGGAAAAAGTTTCCGGGATCAAGATCCCCCAGCGGGGGGCCGATGTCCACGACGTCATTCAGATCAGCGAGGAACTGGCCCGCAGCGGGGGGCCATACGCCTATTTCCAGCGTAAGCGCAAAAAGAAGCTGGTGGTCAAGATCCCTGCGGGGATCCGCGACGGACAGCGGATTCGGCTGGCGGGCATGGGCGAGCCGGGCAAGGCCCAGGGGCCGGACGGCGACCTGTTCCTGAAGGTGAAGATCAAGAAGCCGCTGCTCTCGAAGCTCAAAGCCATGTTGATGACCAGGCGGTAAGAGGAAAGGGGCAAGGGGGCAAAAGTAAGCGCCGTCATTGAAGATCAAAAACGCAGAATGGCAATTGATGATAAGGAGGCTGGCATGGCGGTAAAAATTCTGATTAAGCGCAACGTTCCTCAGGACAAGGCCAAAGAGATGATCCGCCTGTTTCGGCAGATGCGTTCCCTGGCCACCGAACAGCCGGGCTACATTTCCGGTGAAACCCTGAAGAGCCTGGACAAACCGGACCTGTTCCTGGTGATCAGCACCTGGCAGTCGTCCGAGGACTGGGAAAAGTGGCTGATTAACGAGGGGCGCCAGAAAATCCAGAAGGAGATCGACGCCCTGCTGGGCGGCAATACCCAGTACGAGATGTACCACTACGGTTTTTCGGAGTAGGGTAAAGGCAGGGCACAGAGGGGGAACTGCAAGGGCCAAAGGCACAGAGGCACAAAGTGCCGGTGCGGCCCTGCAGGAAAAGCGAGCAGCGTTCAGGGGTCTTTATGGAAAAGAGACATCTGAACGCTGGAGGCTTTTCGGGACCGGCGTCGTCGTTTGGAAGGCGGTTTGCGCATGGCCGCAGGGATGCTTCCCGGCAGGGGCGCATGCGGCGGCAGGTCTCTTTTTCGGGAATAGTCCACCTCGAATTCGTTTCGGCAGCCAGGGCGTACGGCGGTCAGCCCGTCGAACACTATCTGGCGCTCCTGGGCCGTGATCACCGGGAAGCCGTAGGGTTCGTTGACGTGCTTGATGAGTTTACCGGATTCTATTCTTTCCCGGCAGAACGCCAGGTGCGCCGTCAGCCGGCTGTCGATGTGGCGGTTGGCGATACCCACGATGGATTCTGCAGCCGCCTGGATGGCCCCGGACAGTCCGTGGTCGATTTCGAACCCTGCGCTGTTGCGTCCGTACGCCATGGCCGCCGCCATGGTGGTCCCGGTGCCCGCAAAGGGGTCCAGTACCAGGTCGCCCTTGACCGAGTACATCAGGATCAGGCGGATGGCCAGCTCGAAGGGAAAGGCGCCGCTGCGGGCGCGGGTTTTGCGGTCCCCGAGTTCCTGTCGCGACCCCTTGAGGTCGAACCACACGTCTGAGAACCAGTTGTTGCGCTCCTCCCAGAAGATGGCGCTTTCGCGCCGCCGCTGCTGGTCTGCGGCCCGCACGAACTCCCGTTTGCCCCCCTTTCGGAGGATCAGGATGTACTCGTGCTCCAGGGTGACGTAGGCCCCGGCCGGCAGCATGCCGGACCCCATGAACTTGTTGGGCGCGTTGGTCTGCTTGCGCCACAGGATGTCCGGCAGGACCGTGAATCCCCGTTGCTGCAGGCCCGTGAGGATGCGCACGTGGTTGGGGTACAGGGCGAAGTCGTCTTTGAGCGTACGCGTGGCGTCACCCACGTTGATGCACACAAACCCGCCTTTTTTGACCACCCGCCACAGCTCCCGCCAGACCGTGTCCAGCATGGCGTGCATGCGCTCGAAGGCTTCGGCGCCCCTGCCGTGCCGCAGCAGTGCTTTCAGGGAACGGTCCTTTCGGCAGAAGGCCTCGTCCCACATTTTGATCATGGGGTACGGCGGCGAGGTAACCACCAGGTCGACGCTCTCATCGGCCAGCGGCTTCATGTCGGCCGCATCACGGAAATAGATTTTGTGACGTGAAATCAATGGGAAATTTTTCTGCCGGCAGGCTCCGGAGGACGAAAGTAACCGGTGAAAAACAGCTGTCAGGTATCCGCTTTTGAAAGAGGTACCCGGTGCCCGCCGAGAAAAGCGGACACCGGATACCTGAGAGCGGATAGCTGTTTCTAGTATCTGTACTGATCGGGCTTGAAGGGGCCGTCCTGGGGGACGCCGATGTACTCGGCCTGCTCGGGGGTCAGCCGGGTGAGTTTGACGCCCAGCATGTCCAGATGCAGGCGGGCTACCTCTTCGTCGAGCTTCTTGGGAAGCGTGTAGACTTTTTTCTCGTAGTCCTTGGCGGCCAGTTCCATCTGGGCCAGGCACTGGTTGGTGAAGCTGTTGCTCATGACGAAGCTGGGGTGGCCGGTGGCGCAGCCCAGGTTCACCAGCCGCCCCTCGGCCAGCACCAGGATGCTGCGGCCCGACTTGAGGGTCCACTTGTCCACCTGGGGCTTGATGTTTTCCCTTTTGCACTCGGGCGTGTCGTAGAGGTAGGGCATGTCGATCTCGTTGTCGAAGTGCCCGATGTTGCATAGGATGGACTCGTCCTTCATCTGCTCCATGTGCTCGCCGGTGATCACGTGATAGTTGCCGGTGGCGGTGACGAAGATGTCGCCGATGGGGGCCGCGTCCTCCATGGTCATGACCTCGTAGCCTTCCATGGCGGCCTGCAGGGCACAGATGGGATCGATTTCGGTAACGATCACCCGTGCGCCGAAACCGCGCATGGAACTGGCGCAGCCCTTGCCCACATCGCCGTAGCCGCAGACCACCACGGTCTTGCCGGCAATCATGACGTCGGTGGCGCGTTTGATGCCGTCGGCCAGCGACTCGCGGCAGCCGTAGAGGTTGTCGAACTTGCTCTTGGTGACCGAGTCGTTGACGTTGAAGGCCGGGAAGAGCAGTTCACCGTTGCGCTCCAGGTGATAGAGCCGGTGCACGCCGGTGGTGGTTTCCTCGGAAACCCCCCGGATCTCGGCGGCGATGCGTGTCCAGCGCTTGGGGTCGTCCTGGTGGCCGGCCTTGAGGCGCTCGATCAGACAGCGCATGTCTGGGCTGTCGTATTCCTGGTCCAGCAGGCTGGGGTCGCGCTCGATGCGCACGCCCTGGTGGACGTAAAGAGTGGCGTCGCCGCCGTCGTCCACGATCAGGTCGGGCCCGCTGCCGTCCGGCCAGGTCAGCGCCTGCTCGGTGCACCACCAGAATTCCGCCAGGGTCTCTTCCTTCCAGGCGAAGACCGCCGCCAGTCCCAGCTTGGCCACCGCCGCCGCGGCGTGGTCCTGGGTTGAGAAAATGTTGCAGCTGGCCCATCGGATATCCGCGCCCAGCTCCTTGAGGGTCTCGATGAGCATGGCCGTCTGGATGGTCATGTGCAGGCTGCCGGTGATCTTTTTGCCCTGAAGGGGTTTTTGCGGGCCGTATTTCTCGCGTACCGCCATCAGCCCCGGCATTTCCTTGCGTGCCAACTGCATCTCGCGGATGCCGAAATCGGCCAACGACAGGTCGGCCACCTTGTAGGGCAGCGACAGATCCAGCGGTTCGATACCGCCGGTGGTTTCTTTGACTTCTGCTAGTGACATTCGCACACCTCTTTTATGCTGAATTTTGCAACGGAGCCACCCAAAGCGGGGGGGTCCGTTGACCGTAGCGTCCAGGCAGGCAACCCGCCGCAGAAGCCCCCCATACTATCCCTTGGCGCCTCTGTGCCTTTGCCCCTTTGCGCCTTGTCTTTGTTATTTAAGCCCCGCCCGTTCGCGGATTTCCGCGGCGCGGTCGGTTTTTTCCCAGGAGAACCCCGGTTCGTTGCGGCCGAAGTGGCCGTAGGCCGAGGTGCGGCGGTAGATGGGGCGCAGCAGGTTCAGCTGGGAAATGATGGCGGCCGGCCGCAGGTCGAACACATCCATTACGATGTCTTTCACGCGGTCCTTGGAGACGATGCCGGTTCCCATCAGGTCGATCATGATGGAGACCGGTTCGGGTACGCCGATGGCGTAGGCGATCTGGATTTCGCACTTTTTGGCCAGGCCGGCGGCCACGATGTTCTTGGCGATGTAGCGGCCCATGTAGGAGGCGCTGCGGTCCACCTTGGAAGGGTCCTTGCCCGAAAAACAGCCGCCCCCGTGGCTGCCCTGGCCGCCGTAGGTGTCTACGATGATCTTGCGACCCGTCAGGCCGCAGTCGCCCATGGGGCCGCCCACCACGAAGCGGCCGGTGGGGTTGATGAAGTAGCGTGTGTCGCCGTCGACCATCTTTTTGGGGATTACCTTCTTGATGACCTCCTCGATGATCGCTTCACGCAATTCCTCGTAGGTGACGTCCGGCTTGTGCTGGGTGGAGACCACCACGGCGTCCACGCGCCGCGGGCTGCCGTTTTCATACTCGATGGTGACCTGGGACTTGCCGTCGGGGCGCAGGAAATCCAGGGACCCGTTCTTGCGCACCTTGGCCAGGCGGCGGCACAGCTTGTGGGCGTAGGTGATGGGCATGGGCATCAGTTCGGGGGTCTCGTCGGTGGCGAAACCGAACATGAGGCCCTGGTCGCCGGCGCCCTGCTCCTTGAAAAGTCCCTCGCCCTCGTTAACCCCGATGGCGATGTCCGGGGACTGGTGGTCGATGCTGGTGATTACCGAGCAGGTCTGGTAATCGAAGCCCATCTGCGAGGAGCAGTAGCCGATTTCCTGGATGGTGTCGCGCACGATCTGGGGCATGTCTACGTAGCAGTCCGTGGTGATTTCCCCGGCGATAAATGCCAAGCCGGTGGTCACCAGGGTTTCGCAGGCCACGCGGCACTTGGTGTCCTGTGCCATGATGGCGTCCAGGATAGCGTCTGAAATGGCATCGGCCACCTTGTCAGGGTGCCCCTCGGTAACCGATTCCGAGGTAAAGAAGTAGTGTTCCTTGTTCATGAATCCCTCCATGGGTGAAAGCGGCGAACATCAAACGCATTGCAACTTATAAACTACTTAAAATAGGGCAATCCTGAGGGAGTGTCAATGATTAATGAAGGTTGTCCGGTATCTGATATTAGGCCTCCGGGAAAGGTAAGTGGGTAATTTTAGGATGGCAGAAAGGCAAATTCCGGATGATATGCGGTCATTTGGCGCCTGCAACAAGCGGACGGCGGCCCCCAAAAGAGCGGACATCGCATACCTGACAGCCGGTGCCGTGTTTAATAATTCATTTGCCTAAGAGGTCTGGATTTGTTAATAAAAACAATTCAGTTTATCAGGCCGATTTACAATTTGCGGGAAAGACTGTGTGTGCCGATGAAGGGAGCTGGTTCATGAGAATCTTCAAGTGTGCAGCGGTTGGACTGTTTGTCAGCATTCTGATTCTTTCTCTGGCGGGTGCGGCCGCGGCTTCCGGCACGGAAGCCGAAACTTCCCACCAGGGTGTAGCCATCACCCAGGAGCATGCCGGCGCCACGGGGGGAGAAGCGGCCTCCGGCCACGCACCGGGGAAAGCCGCCGGCGGCCACGGCGCCGGGCACATCGACCTGGGACCCGTCCTGCCCCTGTGGAGTTGCATCCCCTTCGCCTGCATGCTGCTGTCCATTGCCCTGTTTCCGCTGGTGGCCCCCGAGTTCTGGCACCATCATTTCGGCAAGGTATCGGCCTTCTGGGCGGCGCTGATGGCCATTCCCTTCATGTTCGCCTACCGCGGAACCGCGGTCTACGAAATCATTCACATCATTCTGGCCGACTACGTTCCTTTCATCATCCTGCTGTGGTCGCTGTACACCGTTTCGGGCGGTATTCTGCTGCGCGGCTCCCTGCGCGGCACCCCAGTGGTCAACGTCATCATGCTGGTCATCGGCACCGTGCTGGCCTCGTGGATGGGCACCACCGGGGCCGCCATGCTGATGATCCGGCCCTTTCTGCGGGCCAACAGCTACCGCAAGAACCGCACCTTCATGGTGGTCTTTTTCATCTTCCTGATCGCCAACGTGGGCGGCTCGCTGACACCCCTGGGAGACCCGCCGCTCTTTCTGGGTTTCCTGCACGGCGTGAGCTTCTTCTGGACCTTCAAGATCCTGCCGCACATGCTGCTCGTCTCCGGCCTCCTGCTGCTGGTGTACTTCCTGCTCGACAGCTACCACTACCGCAGGGAGAACATCACGGCGCCCGATGACGGGGTAAAGGAGCCGCTGCGGCTGGACGGCACCTACAACTTTATTTTCCTGGCGGGCATCGTGGGGGCGGTGCTCATGAGCGGCATCGTGGACTGGGGCCACATCAACACCTTCGGCGTGCACCGTGCCGTGCAGGACTGGGTGCGCGACGGGTTGCTGGTCCTGATGGGCATTCTCTCCATGATTTTCACGCCCATCACCCTGCGTGAAGACAACGAGTTCACCTGGTTTCCGATCATCGAAGTGGCCTACCTGTTCATCGGCATCTTTATCACAATGATCCCCTGCCTGCTGATCCTCAAGGCCGGTCCCGAGGGCCAGCTGGCCTTCCTGATCAACGCTGTCAAGCGGCCCTACCACTACTTCTGGGTGACCGGCGCACTTTCCAGTTTCCTGGACAACGCCCCCACCTACCTAACGTTTTTCAACACGGCACTGGGCAGCTTCTTCGCCAATGTGCCCGAGGCCCAGGCCGTGCCGCTGCTGATGACGGAGAAGACGCTCTACCTGGAAGCCATTTCTGCCGGGGCGGTTTTCTTCGGGGCCGTCAGTTACATCGGCAACGCACCCAATTTCATGGTGCGGTCCATCGCCGAGGAGGCCGGTACGCCCATGCCGAGTTTTTTCGGGTATATCCTGAAGTATTCGCTGGTGTATCTGATCCCCTGTTTCATTATCGTTACCCTGGTGTTCTACATGTAATAAGGAGCGGGTCATGAAATTTAGAAAAATACTGCTGCATACGCGTTTCAGAGAAATGGCCTACAACTCCCTGAAGGCGGTCCTGGAATTGAAAAAGGCCGGGCTCGAGGAGATCGTGCTGACACACATTATTCCCACCGACGAGGTCGGTTTCGTGCCCTACGGCGGTTTTATGAAGGAAGAGGCCGAACGGCACCGCGAAAAGGCCCGCGCCCAGTTCGAGGACTGGCAGCCGGCCATCGAGGCGGCCGGCGTGCGCAGCAAGATCCGGGTGGAGGTGGGGGCTGTGGTGCCCAAGATTCTCGCTATAGCCGAGGAAGAGGACGTGCAGCTCATCGTGGCCGGGCGCAAGAAACGCACCCTGCTGGAGATGGTCTACGTGGGTTCGCATATTCTCGACCTGCTGCGCCGCAGTCCCCTGCCCGTGCTCATGGGCAAGTACATGGTGCAGTTTGAGGTGGACGGCGAGAAGATGACGCGCATCAACGACCACATTTTTGAGCGCCCCATGCTGGCCACCGACTGGTCGGCGCCCTCGGAAAAGGCCCTCGACGCGCTGCTGGCGCTAAAAGGCGTAGCCAAAAAGGCCCTGGTCACCCACGTGCTCTGCGACAAGATTACCAAGGGGTTGGATGCCGACGGCCTGAAAACCCTCGAAAAGGAGAGCCGCCAACGCCTGGATGCATACTGCCGCAAGCTGGAGGACGGTGGCCTGCCCGCCGAGTCGCACCTGTCTTTCGGACACGCGGCGCGGGAAATCATCAATATGGCGCGGGAATACAGCGCCAGCATGATCGTCATGGGGCGCACCGGCAAGGACTGGTTCGAGGAGTACTGGCTGGGCGGCGTTTCCCACAAGGTGGCCGAGTCTTCGGAACTGCCGGTCATGCTCATTCCGTGATAAGTTTGAAGTTTGAAGGGCAACATGTGAAGGGCATCAGCCAATGCTAGAACTGCTCCAGGACACCAACATTGCCATCATCGGCGGCGGCCGTTTCTGCAGGGCTTTCCTGCAGTTTCTGATCGCCGAGGATCTGGGGTTCCGCCGGCCCACCATCCTGGGGGTGGCCGACCGTAACGAGCGGGCCGAGGGAGTGGTGTTCGCCCGCGAAAAGGGCATTTTCACCACCACCGACTACCAGGATCTGTTCCGCCTGCCGAACCTGGAAGTTCTCATCGAACTGACCAACAGCACCCGTCTGGCAGAGGTCATCCGTAAGGAGATGCCGGAGGGCGTACAGCTTATCGACCACATCGACATCCGTTCGGTGTGGAGTGTGCTCCAGATCCGCCGTGAGAAAGTGCGCACCATGCGCGACATCACCGGCAGGAGAATCGCCCCGGACCTGCTCTACGAACACTTTGACCAGTTCGCCGACCGCATCGAGCAGATCGTGCTGGAGCGTACCCGTCGCTACCAGGAAATCGAGCGCGAGTTCATCGAGAACCGGCGCGCCATCTCCCAGATCGTGGATGGCAGTACCATCCCGACTTTTGTGATCGACGCCAAGCACGTGGTGACCCACTGGAACAAGGCCTGCGAGCGGCTCACCGGCTATCCGGCCGAGAAGGTCGTGGGCACCGACGAGCCCTGGCGCGCCTTCCGATCCGGGCGCCGCCCGCTGATGGCCGACCTGATCCTCGACGGCGTGGGTGAGGAGGAAGTGCTGCGCTACTACGGCAAGAAATGGCGCAAGTCGGCGCTTATCGAAGGCGCTTACGAGGCTGAGGAGTACTTTCCGCTGCTGGGTGAAAAGGGTAAGTGGCTGTACTTCACGGCCGCACCGATTAAGGCCTCGGACGGCAAGATCATCGGGGCCATCGAAACCCTGTGGGACAAGACGGCTGAAAAAGAGGCCGAGGAGCAGCTCAATCGACACAACAAGATGCTGGCCGAGACGGCCCGCGAGCTGGCCAAGAGCGAAAAAACGCTGGCCCAGATCATTCAGGGCAGCACGGCGCCGACTTTCGTCATCGACAAGAACCACATCATTACCCACTGGAACCGGGCCCTGGAAAACCTGACGGGCTATCCCGCCGAGGAGATGATCGGCACCCGCAAGCAGTGGATGCCCTTCTGGGACCGGGAGCGCCCCTCCATGGCCGACGTTATCCTGGACCAGCTGGACGAGTCCAAAATACACGAGCTATACGGCGGCAAGTGGCGGCCGTCGCCCCTGATCGAGGGCGGCTACGAGGCCGAGGAATTTTTCCCCCGGCTGGGCAAGGACGGCAAGTGGTGCTTTTTCACGGCCGCGCCTATCAAGGGGCCCGACGGTTCCATCGTGGCAGCCATCGAGACGCTCTGGGACCGCACCGAGCACAAGAAAGCCGAGCAGGAGCGCGAGCGCCACACCCGCGAGCTGGCGGCGCTCAACGCCATCTACACGGCCCTGAGCGTGTCCGACGACCTCAACGAGCGCCTGGAGCGCGCCAGCAAGGAGATCAGCAGCTACCTCGACGCAGACGCCATCTGCCTGTTCACCATGGAATCCGACGGCCGCTACAGCCTGCGCTACACTTACGGAAACGCCATGGAGGTGTGCGACAAGAACCGCATCGACCAGAGTGACAGCATGATCAGCCGAGTGGCCTCCAGCGGGAAAACCGCGCTGTTCGAGGACATCGGCTCACGGGCGCCCAAGGGCGTCGGCTACCTGGCGCGCCAAGGCCTGCGGTCGCTGGCCTACATCCCCATCAAAACCAAAGGCAAGAAGGTCTTCGGGGTGATCCGCGTGGGCAGCCGCAAGGCGCATCATTTCACCCACGAAGAGCGCAATGTGTTGGACCTGATCGGCAATCGCATCGGTGTGGCCATCGAAAACTCCATGCTCAAGGAGCAGTACATCAAGAGCGAGGAGAAGTACCGCACGCTTTTCGACAGCGCCCCCAACCAGATCTTCATCCTCGACAGCAGCACCTGCCGCATTCTGGACATCAACCAGCGGGCCCAGGACCACTACGGATACTCGCGTGAGGAATTGCTGGGCATGCATTTTCTGGACCTGGGGGACAGGGAGGACGAGGAGCTCATCGAGGGCCTTGAGCAGGCCTGCCGCGGCAGCAAGTTCCTCTTTTTTACCAAGAAGCGCCACTACCGCAAGGACGGCACGCCCTTTTACGTTAACATCAACATCAGTTCGGCCAAATACGGCGACAACTACGTCATCAACGCCACCACTACCGACATTACCGAGAGCGTGGAGAAGGAGACCCAGCTGGTGCAGGCCAGCAAGATGACCACCCTGGGTACCATGGCGGCCGGCATGGCCCACGAGATCAACCAGCCGCTTAACGTCATCCAGGTGTGCGCCGACTTCTTTCTCAAGATGATCAACAAGGGCGTGCGCATCAGCGACGAGGAGCTCAAGACGCTGGCCAGGGACATCAGCGACAACGTCCAGCGGGCCGCCGGCATCATCAAGCACATGCGCGATTTTGCGCGGCAGTCCGAGGTGGTCACCACGCAGGTCAACATCAACGAACCAATCCGCGACGTGTTCAAGGTTTTGGGCCACCAGCTCAAGGTGCACCAGATCGAGCTCAAGCTGGACCTGGATCCCGACATCCCGCCCATCCTGGCCGAGCACAACCGCCTGGAGCAGGTGTTCATCAACCTGGTGACCAATGCCATCGACGCCATGGATGAAAAGGGTGCCCAAATGGGCGATGAACCCTGGGAGCGCATCCTGGAGATCCGCTCCTTCACCGAGGGGGACCAGGTGGTGGTGACGGTCACCGATACCGGCACCGGCATGCCCCAGGAAATCATCGACAAGATCTTCGAGCCTTTTTTCACCACCAAGGAGGTGGGCAAGGGCACCGGTCTGGGCGTCAGCATCAGCTACGGCATTGTCAAGGACTACAACGGTACTATCGACATCAGGAGCGAACCCGGAGTGGGCACCACCTTCGAGCTTCGCTTTCCGGCACACAAACCGAAAGGCAGCTAATGGCGCAAGAGAAGATCCTGTTGATCGACGACGAAGAGGTCAACGTCAGGGTACTCTCCATGTCCCTGCGGGCCGACGGCTACGAGGTGGTCACGGCCTACAGCGGCGAGGAGGGACTGGAGGTTTTTGACCGCGAGTCGCCCGACATTGTGCTCACCGACATCAAGATGCCCGGTATGGACGGCCTGGAGGTGCTGCGGCGCATCAAGCAACGGCGGCCCGAGGCCGAGGTGATCATCATCACCGGCCACGGCGACATCGAATCGGCCATCGAGGCCCTGCAATACGGAGCCTCGGATTTCATCAACAAGCCCATCCGCGACGAGGCTCTGGCGATTTCCCTCAAGCGCGCCCGGGAAAAGCTCGACATCCGTCGTCAGCTCAAGGCCTACACCGAGGACCTGGAGAACATGGTGCGCATCGCCACCGAGGAGGTGCACCGCAAGTCCAACTTTCAGGCCAAGCTGATCCGTAGCTCCAACGACGGCATCGTGGCCACCGACGATGAGTGGAAGATCGTGATTTTCAACCCCGGCGCCGAGAAGATCTTTGGCTACAAGAAACACGAGGTGGTGCGCAAGTTCGACATCCACGACCTCTTACCGTCGGACGTGGTACGCATTTTCGAGGACGGCAACGGCGAACAGAAAGAGTCGGGCTGGATGGAGACCACCGTGACCGCCAAGGGCGGCGAGGAGATTCCGGTGCGCTTTTCCGGGGCCGTATTGAAAGAAAAGGGCAAGATGATGGGCTCGGTGGCTTTTTTCCAGGACCTGCGCGAGATCAAGCGCCTGCAGCGCGAGCTGATCCACTCCGAGCGCCTGGCCGCGGTCGGGCAGACCGTGGCCGGTATGGCCCACTGCATCAAGAACATCCTGCACGGGTTCAAAGGCGGCAGCTACCTGGTGGACATCGGCCTTGACAAAAATGACATGGACAAGCTAAAAACCGGGTGGAAAATGGTCCAGCGAAACATCGAACGGACCTCTGAACTGGTGCTGGATCTGCTTTCCTACTCCAAGGAAAGGGAGCCCGAGTTCCAGATATGCTCACCCAACGAAATTGCCGCCGACGTGTGTGACCTGCTCAGGGAGACGGCCACGGAGAACAAGGTGGAACTGGACACCGAGCTGGACCCGTCTATCGGCATGGTGTCCATGGATGGAAAATCCGTGCACCGCGCCCTGATGAACCTGGTGTCCAACGGCATCGACGCCTGCATCATGGACGAGGACCTTACCAAGCGCCACCGCGTCACCGTGACCACCGCCCGGGAGGGAGACGATGTGGTCCGTTTCCAGGTTACGGACAACGGCTGCGGCATGACCGACGAAGTCAAGTCCAAACTCTTCACCTCTTTTTTCAGCACCAAGGGCGCCAAGGGGACCGGTTTGGGTCTGCTGGTGACGCGCAAGCTGATCGAGGAGCACAAGGGCACCATCGAGGTGGACTCGGAGCCGGGGCAAGGAACGACTTTCACCATTCGGCTGCCGGTGGGGAAGACAGAAGAGGCACAAAACGGGTGAACGTATCAGCGATCAGGTATCAGGGAAAAGGTATCGGCTTGAGATGATACGATTTTGAAGACCTAATAGCGCATAGTGGAGGATGGGAATATGGGGAAGAAAGTGCTCATCGTGGACGATGATCCGGATGTGAGACTGTTCAACGTGACGGTGGTGGAAGAGAACGGGTACACGCCCATCGAGGCGGCCAACGGCGAAGAGGGCCTGGAGAAGGTAAAGAAGGAAAAGCCGGACCTGGTGCTGCTGGACGTGCTGATGCCCAAGCAGAGCGGTATCCGCCTCTACCGCGAGCTTAAGACCAGCAAGGCCTTGAAAGACATCCCGGTGGTGATCCTGTCCGGCATCGCCAAGCGCACTTTTCTGCGTTCCCAGAAAGCCCTGACCGAGTTTGGCGGCGAGGAGGTGCCGGAGCCGGAAGTGTACCTGGAAAAGCCGGTGGAGCCCGAAGAGCTGGCCCAGACCATCAAGGGCATCCTGGGGTAAAACCGGGTGCACGGCGAATCCATGCATAGGCCCACTCGGACACCCATGGAAAAGAGCGACCTTGAATGTTTGGCAAGGCGCCCGGGGCTCGCAGGGATGCGTTCGTGTCTCAAATGTCAGGGGCCGCCAGGGGGGAAAGTATGAAGACGGAGATCCGGAAACTGTTGTTTGTGACCAAGTTTGAGGAACTGTGGTTTGACGCCCTCCAGTCCCTGCTGGATCAGCGTAAGCTGCCGCTTTCCCACGTGGTTTTTCTAAACGTGATTGAGCGCGAGAAGGTCGCCCTGCACCGAGGCGCCGGCTACCAGAAGGAAGAGGAGATCAAGCTGCGCGAAAAGGCCAACATCCGCTTCATTGACTGGGCCGAGCACCTCTTCGAACAGGGACTGGAGTGCGGCGTGTACATCGTGGTGGGCAGCCTGGTCCAGCACGTGGTCGACACGGCCAGGAAGGAAGACGTCGACCTGATCGTGATCGGACGCCAGAAGAAGGGCAAACTGGAGCTCTTCTATTCCAGTTCCGACATCATCGAGATTATCCGGCGGGTGGAGGTGCCCGTGCTGGTATACAAGTACATGAACCAGGACATCAAGGCGGTCGAGTCCCCCCTGAGACGGCCCCTGCTGGCCACGGACTGGTCGCCGTCCAGCTGGCGGGCGGTGGAATACCTGAAAAACCTCAAGGATGCCATCGAGCAGGTTAACGTTGTGCACGTGGCCAGCGAGAAGAGCCTCAAGGGGTCGTCGGCCATGGCGGTGCAGAAAATCCGCAAGGAGACCCGGCAACGGCTGGAGGAAATCTGCGATGTGTTCGAGGAGGCCGGCATCGACGCCCGGCCCCACGTTTACGTGGGCAATCCCGTGGCCGAGATCGAAAAGGCCGCCCGGGACTGCCAGTCGACCCTGATCGTGGTCGGAACGTCCGGAAAGAGCGCCTGGACCGAACGGTGGATCGGCAGCGTGCCCAAAGATCTGGCCGAGAAGTCGGTGTTCCCCACCCTGCTGGTGCCGCCGGAAAAAAAGTGAACAGCGGAACCGGTTCCACAAGCGAATAGGAGGAGTAGATGGCGGTAGTCACCATTTCCAGACAGTTTGGTGCGGGCGGCAAGACCCTGGGCAGAATGATCGCCGAAAAACTAGGATACACTTTCGCGGACAACGACATCATTCAGCGCATCGCCCAGGAGGCCAACGTCTCCGCCAACTGGGTGGAGGCGTTTGAAAAAGAGGCCGGCAGCAAGATCTCGCGGATGGTCTCCAGCATGGTCTCCCAGCGCTTGGTGGACCGTATTCTCAAGGACGAACGGGGGTACATCGACGAAAAGATCTACCTGGACTACCTGGTGCTGATCATCGCCCAGATCGCCGATGAGGGCAACGTGGTCATCCTGGGGCGCGGCAGCCAGTACATCCTCAACGACCATCCGGACGCTTATCACATCCTGCTCATCGATGAGTTCGAAAACCGCGTGAAATTCATGATGGAGCACTACGGCATGTCCTCGCGCAAGGCCGTGAACGTGGTCACCGCCGAAGACAAGCGCCGGGCCAACCTTTACAGAAAGTTGGGCAAAAAGGACTACGACAACCCGTCCCTGTACCACTTGGTGCTCAACAGGGGCCGGTTGACACTGGACGTCGCCATGCACCTGGCCTGTGAATTGGTCTATACCGGCAAGGCCCACCCGGAAACGGACCGTTAATTGATGTTGACACGCCGATAGAAGGTCTGTTATCTAAAGCGTCTTGTTTTTCAAATGCCTGCGTAATCGTCTGCCGGCTGGTTGAGGGTGTTTGAAGCCGGCGACGGTGCAATGCTGCAGGGGAAGGCTCGTTTCCCGATGTTCTTTGATTACAAGAAAAACCGGGCATGGGCCGAGAACCTGACCATTGTGATGCAGCTCGGGCTTACCATGGCCGGCTGTATTGCATTTTGCTTTTTCATCGGCCGCTATCTGGACCGATTGCTGGGGACCCGGGGCGTTTTCATCACCATTTTTACGATTCTGGGTGTCGTTGGCGGCGCGGTCGTCGCCTACCGTCAAATCATGGAAATCACCGGAACCCGGGACGAAGACCAAAACGACGGGGAGCCGCCGGATGGGCGCACCGGATAGAGCATTGCAGAAGAAATACGGCTCCAGGGCGATGGCAGTGGCCATCGTGGTGGGGCTTTTTTTTATCGCCGGCGGTTACAAACCCCTGGCCAAGGGACTCGTGCTGGGCAGCCTGTTTTCGGTCATCAATTTCGTCATCATGGGTGAAACCCTGCCGTCGCGACTGGGAAAGAGCCGCCGCGGCGCCTTTGTGGCTTCACTGGGCTCCATCTTTTTCCGTTACGCGCTCATGGCCGTGCCGCTTGTCGTGGCCATTAAAATGGAGCAGGTGGACCTGGTCACCACGGTGGTGGGCCTGTTCATGATCCAGGTGGTGATCCTGGCGGATCACGTGCTGGGCGGTCTCAGGAGAAAACACCCCAAACAGGTATAGGAATGCCGTCACCATGGAAGATCTGGGAAAGATACATCAGCTGATCATTCATCTGGGCGGGTATGACATCACCCTTAATCTCGAAGTGATACTGATGACATGGATTGTCATCGGGATGCTGACGCTTTTCGGTTATTTGGCCACCCGGCGGGCAGGACTGGTCCCGCGGCAGTTCCAGGTGCTCGGCGAGATTTTCGTGGGGGTGTTTTTCAAGATCACCGAGGATGCTCTGGACAAGGAGCGCGCCGAGAAATACGGCCCCCTGGTGGTCGCCCTGTTCATGTTCCTGATGCTCTCCAACTGGTTGGGCATTATCCCCCACCTGGAAGAGCCCACCAAGGACCTGAACACCCCTTTCGCCCTGGGCATCATGGGATTTGTCATTGCGCATTACGCCGGCATCCGCTCAAAGGGCTTCAAAGCGTACATCAACGAGTATTTTCAGCCCATGTTTTTTATGGCGCCGCTGAACATCATCGGCGAGCTGTCCAAGATTGTGTCCATCTCGTTCCGTCTGTTCGGTAACATCATGGGGGGGGCCATTATCATTCTGGTGGTTTCCCATCTGACCTACAGTATCGTGCTGCCGCCGCTGCTCAACGCCTTCTTCGGGCTCTTCGTGGGCACTATCCAGGCGTTTGTTTTCACCATGCTGACGGTGGTGTACATTTCGGTGCAGGTTAAATAAAATGAGGTATCAGCTCTCAGGTATCCGGGAAAGGGTATTGTCTGCCGAGCAAAGCGATAGCGCCATCGAGAGCTGATAATTGATTGCTGACAGCTGATACCTTCAGGACCCAAATCATGCAAATGGATGTAGACACACTGATCAGAGTCGCGGCCTTTACGGGCGGCGGTATCGCCATGGGCTTTGGGGCCATCGGCGCGGCCATCGGTGAGGGGTACACCGCGGCGCAGGCCAACGTGGCCGTTTCGCGCAACCCCTCCCTGTCCGGCGACCTGTTCAAGAACATGCTGGTGGGGCAGGCCGTGGCCGAGTCCGCCTCGATTTTCGCCCTGGTGATCGCCATCCTGCTGCTTTTCCTGGATGTTCCGGGCCACAGCAAGCTGACGGCGGCGGCGCTGTTCGGCGCCGGCCTGTGCATCGGTTTCGGGGCCATCGGGTCCGGCATCGGGTCGGGGTTTCCCGGGGGCCAATGCTGCATGGGAATTGCGCGGCAGCCGGCGGTGGTGTCTAAGATGACCACCAACATGCTGATCGGGTCGGCGGTATGCCAGACGCCCGCCATTTTCTCAATGGTGGTGGCCCTGATGCTGCTCTTCATGGATTTTTCCAAGCTGCCGCTGTTTCCCACCTGGGCGGCCCTGATCGGGGCCGGCGTCAGCACCGGCCTGGCGGCCATCGGGTCGGGGTACGGCGGAGGCCTTGCGGCCGGGGCCAGCTGTGAGGGGCTGGCGCGGCAGCCCGAGGCGGGCAGCAACCTGACCACCACCATGCTGGTGGGCCAGGCCGTGGCCCAGACTCCCTCTATTTTCGGACTGCTGATCAGTTTTATCCTGATTTTCAAAACCTTTCCCGAGTCCACGAGCCTCAGCGCCGCCATGGCATTGCTCTCGGCGGGCATCTGTATGGGGTTCGGGGGCATCGGCCCGGGAATCGGCAACGGCATGGCGGCTGAAGGGGCCGTGCGGTGGGTCGCCCGCAACATAAAAAGCGCCGGTGAACTGATGCGCATCATGCTGGTGGGGCAGGCGGTCTCCCAGTCCACGTCGATTTACGCCATGGTCATCAGCCTGGTGCTGATATTCGTGTTATAGAAATCGCATAAGGGGACGTCCTTAAAAAATTCAATAACTGCATTTTGCATTTTCCATATCATCTAAAAATGAGCTGTGCGCGGCTCACGACAACTTCAATGACGGTTTTAGGAGGGAAAAATGGCGATCGAAGGTGTTGATATTGTAAAGGCGGCGGCATTTCTGGGTGCCGGCATCTCCATGGGGCTGGGCGCCATCGGACCCGGCGTGGGTGAAGGCATGGTGGCCGCCAAGGCCTGTGAAGCCATCGGGAAAAACCCCAAGGAAGCCGGTCTGCTGACCCGCACCATGCTGGTCGGCCAGGCGGTGTCCGAGTCCACGGGTATTTACTCACTGGTCATCGCGCTGCTGCTGCTGTTTGTGGTCTAAACGCAAAAATTGCAAGGGCCGTCCATGGAGATCATCACCAATATAGCGCTCATCAGCATCAATGGTACGCTCATTGCCCAACTGGTGTTCTTTCTGATTTTTCTCTTCATCATCAACCGGGTCATGATTCAACCCCTGCGCCGGGTGATGAGCGAGCGGGAAGGACACCTGCACCAGTTGAAGCAGGATATCGACCAGGCCAGGATGGATTATGAGCAGCTCAGTGAGACCGTCAAGCGGGAAGAGATCGAGGCGCGGAGCGAAGCGGCGCGGGTGATGCTGGAACTGGAAGCCGCCGGCATGAAAGAGGCGAGCCGGATCGTATCCGAGGCCCAGCAGGAGATCGAAAAGCTGCGGGCCGAGGAGCGCCACCGGCTGGAGGCACAAGTCAGCGAGGCGCGGCGCGTCATCGGCCGTGAGGCCGAGGCCCTGGCAATGGACATCATGGAAAAAGTGCTGGACCGGAGGCTGGCCCATGAATAGCGTGCTGACAGGGATGCGCCGATGGATGCCGGTCGTGGTAACGGCCGGTGCGCTGGTCATACTGCTGCCCCTTGCCGCAGCCGCGGCGGGCCAGGAAGCCGCCGGCTGGCGACCGACCTACGACCTGATCATGAAGTGGGTCAATTTCCTGATCCTTGTTTTCGTGATTGTCAAGTTCGCCCGCGTGCCGCTGAGGAGTTTTCTCAAACAGAAAGAGGTCGAGGTCTCCAGCGAGATCGAGGCTATGGAGGCCGAGAAGAGGGCCGCCGAGGAAAAGATCGCCGAGGTGCGCCGGGCCATCGAGCACCGCCAGGAGCGCTTCGAGGAAATCAAGGCGCGCATGCTCCGCCAGGGCAAGCGGCGCAAGGAGAACATCATCGAGGGCGCCCGCCGGGAGAGCCGCATGATGATCGAGGCTGCCCGCCACAAGGTGGAGGGACAGATCCGCCAGGCGCACGAGAAGCTGCGGGAGGAGATGGTTGACCTGGCCATCAACCTGGCCATGAAGCGGTTGCCCGAGGTGATTAAGGAGACCGACAACCAGAAGTTGCTGAGCCGGTACCTGGAGGCCGTGGAACAGCAGTGAGGGAAGGGCGCAAAGGCGAAGGGCAAAAATGCCCATAGGGGCAGAGGCACAAGGGCACAGAGGTAAAGCGATAGGGAACCGACGGGCGTGTCCGTTGCCGGTGGCCCGCTGGGAAATGAAAACCCCCGCCGCGAAAGGCAACTTTCGGACGGGGGTTTGCTGTTTCCGGGCGAAGCGCTGCTTAACCGATGTGCGGCATCAGGGTCCAGACGATGAGCCACCGGGGATCTTCCGGTGTCTTGCGAAGGCAGACGATGCCCGAGTTCTGGAACTTGAACACCGCCGGCTCCTGCCTTCCCAGGATCAGGTGGGACGTCATCCGTGCCATGAAGGGCAGGTGGCCCACCAGCATGATATCCTCGAACTCCGGGATACGCGCAGCCAGGGCGGCCACGTCGTCCAGGGGCTTGAGTCCCTCCATTTTCAGGATCCCCTTTTCGGGGCGCAGGTATTCCGCCATGATCTCGGCGGTCTGGCGGGCGCGGGTCTTGGTGCTGTGCCAGATGGCGCTCACGGGCACCTTGTAGCCGGCTGCAACTTCGGCAATGCGTCGCGTGTCGGCCCGGCCTTCCTCCGAGAGCCCCTGGCGGGGATCTATTTCCTTTGAAAGACTCTTGCCGTGCTGAACCAGGTAAAGGGCCATTTTGCGCTCCCGTTTCGCTCTACTCGTCGCCCTCAGCCGCCTCGACGCCCTTGCTGAAGTCGGTGGGCACATTTACCGCCCGCTGACCCAGTTCGCGGTCGATCATCATGATGCCGTGGGGGTGGCCTTCGACCATTTTGAGCTGGTTGATGATCTCGTTGTCGTTGTCTTCCTCTTCCACCTGTTCGGTGATGTACCACTGCAGGAAGATCTGGGTGGCGTGGTCCTTCTCGGCGATGGCCACTTCCATAAGGTTGTTGATGGACTTGGTCACAAACTGCTCGTGCTCCAGCGTTTTGGTGAACATATCCAGCACGGATTCAAATTCCAGGGGCGGCTGTGCGATGGCCTTGAGCTGCACCCGGCCGCCCTGCTGCTGAACGTACTCGTACATTTTCATGGCGTGGTACATCTCTTCGTGAAACTGCACCATGAACCAGTTGGCGAACCCGTTCAGGCCCATGTCCTTGGACTGCGCCGACATAGCCATGTAGAGATAGGCCGAGTACATTTCCTTGTTAATCTGTTCGTTCAATTCCGCCAGCATTTTTTCGCTCAGCATCAGAGATTCTCCTTTCCCTCGTGGATAACGTTTTCAGAGGCGCAAGTTTTCTATTACCATAATACTGTTTGATGAAAAAACAAGGTAGGATTGGCCGGTGTCGGGAATACGTTGGCCGTTCTGAAAACGATATGGGCAACGCTGTGCGTGGCTCGCTCAAGAAGTCGCCGCGGACAAGCGACGACAGACAGCAGCTATTGTCGCGGGGCTAATCCGCTTTTTTTCTTGGCGGCCTTTTTGGCCGCGGCTTTCTTGGCGGCTTCCGCTTTTTTCCGTTCGTCTTCGGCCTTCTTGCGGGCGATGGCCTGGTTGAGGCGTTTGTTCAGCCGCTTGTAGACCTCTTCGTCGTAGACGCCGATTTCCTCGGAGTGCAGCCGCCAGATTTCCAGGCAGATGCGGGCCTCGTAGAAATTGTTGCGGGCCAGATAGTCCTCGAAATAACTCCGGTTGGCGGCGATGGAGGCCTGGTAAATGCGCTTCTTGAAGCTGTCGTAGAGGGCCTGGTCGAAGGTGCCGGCATCGATGGCGTTGCTGCGCCAGATGTTGAGCGCCGCGCGGGCGCTGTAGAAACCGTCCTTCTTGATGGCGCGTTCCAGGCGCATCAGGCTGGCCTTGGCTTGGCGCAGGAGCACCTTCTGGTGCGGATCGGATTTTTCGGTTTTCTTCCCGCCGGTTGCCGCGGCCGGAGAAACCCCTGCCAGCAGGCAGAGCACCGCCGCCAGCAAGGCGAAGGAAAGGGCCAGCTGCTTCATCGCTGTTTACATGGACCACTTCAATAGTGCAGCCCCCCAGGTAAGGCCGGCGCCAAAGCTGACCAGGAGCACGTTGTCCCCGGTTTTCAGAAGGCCGGCGTGGTTGGCTTCGTCCAGGGCGATGGGGATGGAGGCCGACGAGGTGTTGCCGTATTTGTGCACGTTGGTGAACACCTTCTCCAGGGGGATGCCCAGGGTATGGGCCAGAGCGTCGATGATACGGATGTTGGCCTGGTGGGGAACCACCAGGCGGATGTCTTCGGCCGTCAGGTTGTTTTTCTCCAGGGCGTCGCGGGAGATGGCTGCCATGTAGCTCACCGCCCGTTTGAAAAGGCGGTTTCCCTCCATGCGCAGGGTAAAGGGTTTGGTGTCGATGTCCTTCAGGATCTCGGGGATCGTCGAGGTGCTGTACGTGGAGTAGAGCAGTTCGCCGAGGTTGCCGTCGGATTTGAGGTGGGTAGACAGGATACCGTTGGAATCTTCGCGGGCGTCGACCACCACGGCACCGGCGCCGTCGGCCAGTAGCACGCAGGTGCTGCGGTCCTGCCAGTCCACGATGGAGGACAAGCGTTCGATACCGGCCACCAGCACACGCCGGCAGTGGCCCGCACGGATGGCGTTATCGGCCATGGCCAGGGCGTACAGAAAGCCGGTGCAGCCGGCCGATATGTCGAAGGCGCCTGCATTGACGGCGTTGATTTCCTTCTGCACCATGCAGGCCGCGGAGGGAAACTGGTTGTCCGGCGTGACCGTGCCCACGACGATCATGTCCAGGCTGTCAGCCGTTACACCCGCCATTTCCATGGCTTTAACGGCCGCCCGCGTGCCCAGGTCCGTGGATGTCTCGTTGCGGTGTATCGACGAAATGCGTCGATCCCTGATGCCGGTTCTTCGGGTGATCCACTCGTCGGAAGTGTCGACGATCTCTTCCAGATCCTGGTTGGACAGCACGCGCTCGGGCACAGATGACCCGGTACCGATAATGCAGGATTTATACGGCATGATTTTTCTTTAAAATGAGCGGTTATGAATTTTTGGATGTTTGGCCTGAAATATAGTAAAAATGGGAGGATGTCAACGAGATTGGGAAATAGATGAGTGAAGGTATACGTATCAGGTATCGGCGATCAGCTGTCCGGTTTCAGGGGAAAGCATCCTGGGCGGCTGTCAGGACGTGGAGCCAAGGCGATTGCAGGTTACGGCCCGTCGAAGCCAGGTGCATGCAAGCCATGAAAGACCCCGGCAATGACCACGCCGATTGGTATGGGCGATTGCGCTGGGGGTGGAACTGAAAAATGTTGACGAAACAGGCATTAGCGAATAGAGATGACTGCAGTTCATGCCATGGCAGAGGCGCGGCGTGCCCCTGTCGTCAAAGGAGATGATGCCTGATGTCCTGGCTTTTTCCGCTTGTGAAAGCAGCGGCGGTGCTGGCGGCCGCCGGACTCCTGGGAAACTGGTTTCTGACCGAGCTTAAAAGGGCACGGGCCCAGGGCAAGCCCTGGTACGCGCCGTACGTATCTGTGCCCGGCTTGCTGATTATTCTGGCGGTGCTGCTGCCGCTGCTATTGAAATGGATCAGACCCTGACCTGAAATACGGATGCGAAAGGAAACACGAGGTGATGGAGAACGAAGCACCTGACCGGCCGCGGGAAACGCCCGATGAAGAACAGGAGCCCAGTTTTGCCGAGATGTTCGAGGCGTACACCCCCGGGGACGTGCGTGACCTGCAGGTGGGCGACAAGATCAGCGCGCGGGTGATTGCCGTGGGCCGGGACGCTGTTTTCGTGGACACCGGCACCAAGATAGACGGCGTTGTGGAGCGTGAGGAATTGCTGGACGAAGAGGGACAACTGGCGTGTGCGGTTGGGGACGAACTGGACCTTTTCGTAGTCGCCGTGGGCGATTCGGAGATCCGGCTCTCCAAGGCCCTTTCGGGACCGGGTTCGTTGGAAATGCTGGAGGAGGCCCGGGATGCCGGCATCCCGGTTGAGGGGCGCGTGCAGTCCACCTGCAAGGGGGGCTTCAACGTCACCATCATGGGCCGCCGGGCCTTCTGCCCCATCAGCCAAATGGATGTGGCCTACATCGAGGACGCCGAAACCTATGTCGGGCAGCAGCTCAATTTCCTCATCGAGCGTGTTGAAGAACGGGGGCGCAACATCGTGGTCTCCCGGCGCCGCCTGCTGGAGGCCGAGATCCGCAAACAGCGCCAGGCCTTCCTGGAAAACCTCAAGGAGGGCGACGTGGTCGAGGGGCGGGTGACGCGGCTGATGCCCTATGGCGCTTTCGTGGAAATTTGCCCCGGACTGGAAGGCATGCTGCACGTCTCGCAGATCAGCTGGTCGCGCGTGGGAAAGCCCGAGGAACTGCTGGCGCCGGGACAGGAGGTGCGCGTCAAGGTGACCGGTATCGAAACCCGCGAGGAGTCCCCGCAGCCGCGGATTTCGCTCTCGCTGCGGGATCTTACGCCGGATCCCTGGGAAAGCGTGGCTTCCCGCCTGCAGGTGGGCCAGAAGGTGCGCGGCACGGTGACGCGCTGCGTCGATTTCGGCGCTTTCGTGGAGATCGAGCCGGGCATCGAGGGCCTGGTGCACATCAGCGAGATGAGCTACGCACGCCGGGTGCACGCCGCCAGCGACGTGGTCACCGAGGGGGAGACCGTGTCGGTGATGATCAAAGACATCGATACCGAAAAGCGGCGCATTTCGCTGAGCATCAAGGACGCCGAGGGGGATCCCTGGGTGGAGGTGCCGGAAAAATACGGCAGCGGCAAGACGGTCACCGGCATCGTCGAGAAAAAGGAGAATTTCGGCCTTTTTATCCAACTGGAGCCCGGCGTCACGGGCCTGATGCCCAAGTCGAAGTTCGAAGGGTTCGAAGACCCCGCCGCGGCCCGGCAGCTCAAGCCCGGCGATGCGGTGCAGGTGAAGGTGGCCGAGCTCAACACGGCCGAGCGCAAGATGGTGCTGGTGCCGGCCGGCAGCACGGACGAGGGTGAGTGGAAATCCTTCACGGCTGCTGCGCCGCAGGACAACGGCGTCAGTGACCTGGGCGAGAAACTGCGCCGCGCACTGGCGGGAAAAAGTAAACAGGGGTAACAGATGTCAGCGGTTCCCGTCAGTGGATCGCTGGTGGCCGTAAAAGACAAGGAGAATAGTCACAGATGAGCGAGAAAGAAAGCGATGCATATGATCTGGTGATCATCGGCGGCGGTCCCGGGGGGCTGACCGCTGGTATTTACGCCATGCGGGCGGCCATGAAAACCGTGCTGGTGGAGATGGGCGCCTTCGGCGGACAAATGGTCATGACCGACGAGGTGGAGAACTATCCGGGCTTCGAGCACATCAACGGCGCCGAGCTTTCCATGAAGTTTTCCCAGCACGCCCAGGCCTGCGGGCTGGAGACCATCAGCAAGCAGGCCGTGGCCGTCGATCCGGGGATCCACTTCCACACCGTGCGATTGTCTGACGGCGAGGAACTCAAGGCCCACAGCGTCATCCTGGCGGTGGGCGGTTCGCCGCGCAAGCTGGGCATTCCGGGCGAAGAGGCGTATCATGGCAAGGGTGTTTCCTACTGCGCAGTGTGCGACGGCTTTTTTTTCCGGGGCAAGACCGTGGTGGTGGTTGGCGGCGGGGACACCGCGGCCGAAGAGGCCCTGTACCTGGCCAAACTGACCCCCAAGGTGTATTTGGTGCACCGCCGCGACGAACTGCGGGCCAGCAAGATCCTGCAGCAGCGCGTGAAGGACGACTGCAACATCGAGATCGTGTGGAACGCGGTGCCGGTGGAGATCAAGGGGGACGAGCAGGGCGTCCGCGCTGTCACGCTCAAGGACACCCAGACCGGCGAGCAGCGCGACCTGGCGGCCGAGGGTGTTTTCATCTTCATCGGTTTCGAGCCCAACAACGACCTGGTGCCCGCCGGGGTCAAGATGAACGCCCAGGGATATGTGATCGCTGACGAGAAGTGCGAGACCAACATTCCCGGCATCTTCGCCGTCGGCGACCTTAAGGAGAAGTACGCCCGCCAGATCGTGGTGGCGGCCGGGGAGGGCTGCCTGGCGGCCCTGGGTGCGGCCCATTACGTGGAGACCAAGAAGGCCACGGGAGGTGTGTGTGAACTGCCCCCCGAACTGATGACCCAATAGCCCGGTATTTGGTCCGATCGGCCTGCCCCGGTTGCGAAGTTGGGTGAAAGGGCATAAATGCGGCACTGCTTCAGACGTGGGTGTCAGTGGTGGCCGGGGGTCCTGCTGCTGGCGGGGCTGATCCTGTTTCCGGCGGTAGGTTTTGCCACCAAAACCGTTCTGCTTCCCCTGAAAGTGCGCTACGAACTTCTGGAGGTGCTGGTACGCCAGAGCATGTTCACTGCACCCGGTGGAGCCATGGTGTTGGAGGACCCCACCGACCCCTGCCGGTCGATTCGCATCTCCGGACCGCGTTTCAGCGCCGCGGACGACCGGCTGCGCTTCGAAGTCCGCATCGACGCCGCCGTCGGCACCCGCATCGGCGGCATTTGCTTAACCCCGGTCCAGTGGGGCGGATACCTGGCGCTTCTCCAGAAGCCGCACCTGGATCCGCGGAACTGGCGGCTGTCTTTTCAGACCGAGGACGTGGAGCTGTATGACGGCAGCCACCGTCTCCTGAAAACCGGCGGAGTGGTGGGTGAAGCGGTCAAGGCCCAGGTGCTGTCCGGCCTGGACGGCATGGTCGTCGATCTGGCACCGCCGGTGGACGAGTTCAAGGCCTTCCTTTTGCCGCTTTTTCCCCGCCCGGTGCGGCAGGACACCCTGCGCATGCTGCAGAGCATGCGCCCCGGCCCGCTACGCGTGACCCCGGCGGCCATTGAGATGGACGTGCTGGCCGATGTCACCGAGGTCTACGAGGCCGAAAAGGACGTGGCCTCTGGACCGGTCAGCAAACAGGATCTCGAAAGCCTCATCGACAACTGGCAGGCCTGGGACGCCTTCCTGGTGTCGCTGCTCAACTCCCTTCCCGCGGCGCAGCTCACTGACACCGATCGCCGCATCCTGCTCGACGCCCTGCTAGACATCCGTTACGGCTTTATCCATGAACTGGACCAGGGCACCCTGGAGAGGGGGTTCGTGCGGCGTCAGTTCATCGAGACCTGGAATCGCATCGCCCCCGTCTTCCTGGCCCACCTGAGCGGGGGGGCGACCGGCACCGGCACCGGCTACCTGGCCTTTTTCACGGCATCGGATGCCCTCACCATCCTGGACCGCATCGGACCTACCATGGGGCTGGAGATCAGCCGCAACGGCCTGGTGCGCATGGCCAGGTACATGCGGCTGCAAAACGCCGACAACCTATCCTACGGCCCTGCCGTCGACCCCCAGCTTCGCCGGGTGCTGGGAATGGACCCCCTGGCAGACGGCGCTGAGCCGGATAACAACACTGGTGGGACGAACCCCTCCGGGCGCCTGGACACCGGGGCTTCACGGACTCTCCTGGGCACCTTGCTGCTGCCCGCAGCCTGGGCCGGCGAGAAGCCCCGCCGGCTGTCCATGGCGGAAATCCGTCGCTGGCTGGTGACGCCGGACAACGTGAACAGCCTGGTTCCAAAAGTGCGTCGGTTGCTGGAAAAGGTGGTCGCCGGCACCCGGCGCAGGTCCAAAGAAACTGCGCTGCCTTCCGGTTTTTTCCGCCGCACCGTCTTGGCCACGGCCTGGCAGGAGAGCTGTTACCGGCAGTTCGTGGTTAAAAACCGCAAGCTGACCTACCTGCAGTCCTACAACCGTTCATCGGTGGGGCTGATGCAGATCAACGAACGCGTGTGGCGCGGTATTTACGACCTGCACCGTCTACGCTGGGACATCTCCTACAATGCCCGCGCGGGCTGCGATATTCTGAACCTTTACCTGGAGCGTTACGCGCTCCGCAAATACGGGCGCTCCCTGTCACAGCGTAAAGAGCGCCAGGATTTCCTGAGCGGCCTGCTCTACGCGCTATACAACGGCGGACCGTCCGAGCTGAAGAAATTCCCTGAACGGATGCGCAGCGGGAAACTGCACCACAGTGATCGGCTGTTTCGGGAAAAGTTGAACTGGGTACGCGCCGCGGCCTGGGAAAATATCCGCCGTTGCCTGGGCGGAGGGTAAGCCCAAAGAAAGCGGCTTGGTGGCGCGCAGGCGGTTTAAAAAGGGCGAGCGATGTCTTATTTTCAAGGGTGAAGGTTAAGGGACGACGGGGGTGGTGAGCGGATGCGTTTTTGGCAGGAGCTTTCAAAAACGGTTGCAGCGCGGTTGCTGGTGCGCTGGGTGCTGGCGGCGGGGCTGGCGGTGATGCTGTGTTCGTGTGCCGTCATATCCCGTGACGTACGGCAGCAGGCCGTACCGTCGTCGGTGCCGTTCCAGGCGCTCATGCAGGACACCGATGCCTACCTGGGAAAGGTTGTCATCCTGGGCGGCTACATCATTCGCACCGTCAATCGCGGCGAGCAGACCGACATCTATGTGCTGGAAGCTCCGCTGCGCCTGGGGGAAGAACCCGCTTCGCGCGACAAGTCGCGGGGACGCTTCGTGGTGACGGTCAACGGGTTCCTGGACCCGGAAGTCTATCGCAGGGACCGCCTGGTGACCGTGGCCGGCAAGGTTACGGGAAAAGTCGAACTCGAGCAAGAGGGCCACCGCTACCAGTACCTGAAGCTCGACAGCGTCGAAACCTACCTGTGGCCCGAGTACCGCAGGTCCAGGCCTTACGGGAGTTGCACCGGCCCCTGGTTCTACGGCGGTTTTTACGGGAGCGCCTACTGGCCCTACGGCGGTCCGTGGGGGGGCTGCGGCCCTGGCTGGCGGTACTGACGTGTCCTCTGCCAACATCGACAACCGCGAAATCGCCCGTTTCGACGATCAGGCCGACCGCTGGTGGGATCCGCAGGGGCCGTCCAAATCGCTGCATGACATCAATCCCCTGCGCCTGGCATTTGTCGAGGCCCACGCCGAACTGCGCGGCACGCGGGTGCTCGACGTTGGCTGCGGCGGCGGCATCCTGAGCGAGGCCATGGCGGCCCGGGGGGCGCGGGTCACCGGCATCGACATGAGCGAGACCAGTCTGCGGGCCGCTCGCCGCCACGCCGCGGCGCGGGGGGTGCAGGTAGACTACCTGCTGACCACGGTGGAATCCATGGCCGATACCTGTCCGGGGCGCTTTGAAGTGGTCACCTGCATGGAACTGCTGGAACACGTGCCGCGGCCCGTTTCGGTGGTGCGCGCCTGCAGCCGACTGGCGGCCCCCGGGGGACGGGTGTTTTTCGCTACGCTCAACCGTAATTTCAAGTCGTTCCTGTTCGCCATTGTCGGTGCCGAGTACGTGCTGCGGTTGCTGCCCCGGGGGACCCACCGACACGCCCGTTTCGTGAAACCCGCCGAACTGGTCGCCTGGGGGGCACGCGAAAATCTTTCCTGTCGGCAGACCCGCGGATTGTGCTATAATCCTTTCACGCGGCGTTACCGCCTCTGCACGGACACCAGTGTGAATTATCTGATGTGCTTCCACCGCAGTCGGGCAAAGGAGCAGACGCATGGATCTTGAAAGCGCCATTTTGACGGCTATCGAGTACGAGAAGAAGATTCGCGACATTTATCGCGAAGCCGCGGAGGCAGTGGCGGATCCCCTGGGGCGGCACATTCTGCAGTCCCTGGCGGACGATGAGGGTGGCCACGTGAAATACCTCGAAAGCCGGCTGGCGCAGTGGCGCCGGGACGGGTCGCTTTGCGTGAAGGGGATGCTCTCGGCGGTGATCTCCCGGGATCGCCTGGCAGATAAAACCCGCCGGATCGAAAAGGACATGGCCGGGGAGGACCGCGGAGACGAAAAACGTATCCTGAGCCGGGCGCTGCAGGCCGAAATCGATACCAGCGACTTTTATCGCCGCATATCGGCGGAAATGGACGGCCCCGCCCGCGAAATGTTCGCCCGCTTCCTGGAAATCGAGGAGGGCCACATCGATGTGGTGCAGGCGCAGCTGGATTATCTCAGCGGCAGCGGCTTCTGGTTGGGGCTCAAGGAATTCGATATGGAGGAATAACGGCCGGGAAACCGGTTTTGTTTGATTTTCCGTTTCGTTGTGTGTATCAGGCCAGAGAAGAGAAAAGCGCTTTTTCGAACCCGGCGGCCCCCATCGCCCCCGTGGTTCGATTTTGTCCGCTTTTCACGATAGGGTCATTCGTGTGATGTGCCACTAACACCGACAGGAGGGAACAGGAATGCAGGACATCATGGAGTTGATCAAGAACAAGGACCCTGAACAGCGGGAATTTCACCAGGCGGTGATGGAGGTCATGCTGTCCATCAAGCCCGTGCTGGACCAGAATCCCATCTACCGTGAGACGAAAATCCTGGAGCGCCTGGTGGAGCCCGAACGGGTGATCATGTTCCGGGTGCCGTGGGTGGACGACCGTGGAGAGGTGCAGGTCAACCGCGGCTTTCGCATTGAGATGAACAGCGCCATCGGTCCATACAAGGGCGGCCTGCGGTTTCACCCCTCGGTCAACCTGGGCATCCTGAAGTTCCTGGCCTTCGAACAGGTGTTCAAGAATGCCCTGACAACGCTGCCCCTGGGCGGCGGCAAAGGCGGGTCGGACTTCGACCCCAAGGGAAAATCCGAGAACGAGGTCATGCGTTTCTGCCACGCCTTTATGTCCGAGCTTTATCGCCACATCGGCCCCAACACGGACGTGCCGGCCGGCGACATCGGCGTGGGCGGACGGGAGATCGGCTACCTGTTCGGCATGTACAAGAAGCTGCGCAACGAGTTCACCGGCGTGCTGACCGGCAAGAGCCTCAACTGGGGCGGCAGCCTGATCCGTCCGGAGGCCACCGGTTACGGGTCGGTCTACTTCTGCTCCGAAATGCTCGCGGACAACGGCAAGAGCCTCGAGGGCGCTGTCTGCCTGGTGTCTGGTTCCGGCAACGTGGCCCAGTACACTGTGGAGAAACTGCTGGACTTCAACGCCAAGCCGGTGACCCTGTCGGACTCTTCGGGCTACATTTATGATGAAGAGGGCATTGACCGCGAAAAGCTGGAATTCGTGAAGACGCTCAAGAACGTCCGCCGCGGCCGCATCAAGGAGTATGCCGAAAAGTATCCCCAGACCGTCTACACCCCGGTGGACCCGGAACTGGACTACAACCCGCTGTGGAACCACAATGCCGACTGCGCCTTCCCCAGCGCCACCCAGAACGAGATCAACGGCAAGGACGCCCAGAACCTGGTCAACAACAAGGTGTGGGTGGTCTGCGAGGGGGCCAACATGCCCACCACACCCGAGGGCATCGACATCCTGCACGACAACGGAGTGCTCTACGGACCGGGCAAGGCGGCCAATGCCGGCGGCGTGTCGGTATCCGGCCTGGAGATGACGCAGAACAGCATGCGTTTGTCCTGGAGCCGCGAGGAGGTGGACAACCGCCTGAAAATGATCATGGCCAGCATCCACAAAACCTGCCTGGAGGCCGCCGAACAGTATGGTCACCCCGGCAATTACATGGTGGGTGCCAACATCGCCGGCTTTCTCAAGGTGGTGGACGCCATGCTGGACCAGGGGGTTGTGTAGAAAGGTATCCGGTATCGGCTGACCGGTGCCAGGGAAAAGGTGCCAGCGGTCGGGTGACGCGTTGAAAATGCGGATGCCTGACGGCTGACACCTGTCGGCTTTATAACTTGGAGGAAGCGATGGGCAATCAGATCAGAACTGCGGTGCTGTTGGCCGGGATGACGGTTTTCCTGGTTTTCATCGGCGGCCTGATCGGCGGGCGCCAGGGCATGATTTTCGCCCTCGTCATTGCGGCGGGCATGAATTTTTTCAGCTACTGGTACTCGGACAAGATGGTCCTCAGGATGTACCGGGCCCGTGAAATTACGCCCCAGGAAGCCCCCGAACTCTACAACATTGTCAGCGGTCTGGCCCGGCGGGCAGGGGTGCCCATGCCCAAGGTCTACCTCATTCCCCAACAGTCCCCCAATGCGTTCGCCACCGGGCGCAATCCCGAGCACGCCGTGGTGGCGGTGACCGAGGGACTCCTGCGGATCATGAGTCGCGACGAAATCGAGGGCGTGCTGGCCCACGAGATGGCCCACGTCAAGAACCGTGACATCCTGATCGGCACCGTGGCGGCTACCATGGCCGGCGCCATCATGATGCTGGCCACCATGGCCCGCTGGTCGGCCATTTTCGGCGGTGGCCGCGGGGGGGACGAGGAGGGCGGCGGACTGGGCGCCATCGGCCTGATCGTCATGTCCATCCTGGCACCCCTCGGGGCCATGCTCATCCAGATGGCCATATCGCGTTCCCGGGAGTACTTGGCGGACTCCACCGGGGCGGCTTTCGCCGGAAACGCTGAGGGCCTGGCCAGCGCGCTGGAGAAACTGGGCGCCTACGCCAAGCAGGTGCCCATGCAGGCCAGTCCCCAGACAGCCCACATGTTCATCGTAAATCCCCTCTCCGGAGGCGGCCTGGCGACGCTGTTTTCCACGCACCCGCCCTTGGAGGAGCGCATTGCCCGCCTGCGCGGGTACCGCGACGGCGGCAAGCCCATGCCGGCACCGGAAGCCAAGGCGGACATATCCCAACAGGGCCGGAGTATCTGGGACAGCCTGAAGTAGGGGCGGACACCGGTCAGGGGGATGGAAGATGAAAGACGAGCAGGGACTTTACTACTACCCTTTTCCCGACAACCACAAGGTGCGCATGTACGTGCGCGCTGTGGGGCACGAGGTTTGTTTCCGCATGTGGAATGCCGATGACCCCGCCATGTGGGAGCAGCACGGCTGGGTGCCTTACGGAGCTGTGCGCCAAGCCGCCGACATGTACCGCCCGGACGCCTTCGATCCCCGGCGGGCCTACGACATCGACGTGGCCCGTGCGCTGCTCGAAGAGCAGGCATAAGTCTGCGAGCCGCGCCTGTCACGCATACAGGCGGAACATGACGGCCAGGAAGATCATCCAGGCCAGCACCGCCACGGTGGCCAGCAGACACAGGCCGCCGAGTAAGCGGTGAACCGCGTTCTCCGGTTTTTTCTCTACGTATCCCAGGAAGAACCCCAGTACGATGCCGGCTGCAAATCCCCCGGCGTGCCCCCAGTTGTTGATGCCCGGGATCAGCATGCCGAACAGCAGGATGCCCACGGCCCACCCGCCGACCTGGCGGTACACCAGCCGGCCCCAGTCCCCTCCGCGCGCCTTGCCGAAGTAGACCAGGGCGCCGATCAGGCCGCACACCGCGGCCGAGGCGCCGATGGTCAAGGGAACACCGGCCATGGCCGACACCCAGAATCCGAAGACGCTGCTGACGGTGTATATGGTGAACATGCGCCAGGGGCCATACTCCCGCAAGGCAAGGGGGGCCAACTGCCAGAAGGCCGCCATGTTGAAGAAGATGTGTAGAACGCCGCCATGCAGGTAACCGGCCGACAGCAGGCTCCACCAGCGGTGAAGCCGATAAACGGGGATCGAACCGGTGGCGCCCAGCACCAGCAGGGCGTTGTTGTCCGGGGATAGAAAGTAGAGCGGGTTGGCCGAAAAACGAATGCCGCCGGCCATGGTCAGCAGCGAGACGATGAACATGGCCGCGTTGGCGTAGATGATTCCCTTGATCCACCACGTGAGGGCCTGCCCGTCGGTGCCGCGCAGAAAGCGCTTGAACTTCGACCCCGGTCGGCGCAGCCCGCAGTGGGGGCAGCGGCGCTCGTCGAGCCCGATCAGGCGCCGGCAGGCGGGGCACAGGATGGTGGCTTTGTCATGTGTCATGGGGTCACTCGGGACGCAGATGCCGCCAGGCGGCCAAACGCGTCGATGGATGCGGTTTTTTCCTGCGCCCGCGCTGTTTTGTCAAGATTTTTTCGTGGCTACAACCTCTCTCTTCCCGCGAGCAGCCCCATGCGGCAAAAAAGTTTGGGGGGCGCTTCTTGACAACGGTCGAAATAGCATATTAGTATACTTTTATAGTGATTAACAGAGCCGCTGTGTACGCAGCTGGGGCGAAAGGAGCCACGCATGAAGCAGAATTACCGCATCGGTGTCATTCCCGGGGACGGTACGGGACCGGAAGTCATCGCCGAGGGTCTGAAGGTCCTCGCGGCCGCGGCCGACAAGGCCGGCTTTTCCTACGAACTGGTACACTACGATTTCGGCGGTGAACGCTATCTCAAGACCGGCGAGACCCTGCCCGACGGCGCCGTGGAGGAATTGCGGCAGCTGGACGCCATCTACCTGGGTGCCATCGGCCACCCGGATGTCAAGCCGGGCATTTTGGAAAAGGGTATCCTGCTGAACCTGCGTTTTGCGTTGGACCTGTACATCAACCTGCGGCCCATTAAGCTTTACCCGGGCGTCGACACTCCGCTCAAGGACAAGGGGCCGGCCGATATCGACTTCGATGTGGTGCGCGAGAACACCGAAGGGCTTTACGCCGGGGCCGGCGGATTCCTCAAAAAGGGCACTGCCGACGAGATCGCCGTGCAGGAGTCCATCAACACGCGCAAGGGCGTCGAGCGCTGCCTGCGCTTCGCCTTCGAACATTGCCGCAAGCGGCCCCGTAAAAAGCTGACCCTGTGCGGCAAGACCAACGTCCTGACCTTTGCTTTCGACCTGTGGGAGCGCACCTTCCGGGAACTGGCGGCCGAGTATCCCGACGTGGAGACCGATTACGCCCACGTGGACGCCATCTGCATGTGGATGGTCAAGAATCCCGAGTGGTTCGACGTCGTGGTGACCGACAACATGTTCGGCGACATCATTACCGACCTGGGCGCCATGATCCAGGGCGGCATGGGCATCGCCGCCGGGGGCAACATCAACCCCGAGGGCACCGCCATGTTCGAGCCCATTGGCGGGTCGGCGCCCAAGTACACCGGCAAGAACGTGATCAACCCCCTGGCGGCCATCATGGCCGGCCAGATGATGCTCAGCCACCTGGGCCAGGCCGAAGCGGCCGACATGGTCGAGCGGGCCGTTATGCAGACCATCGAGAAGGATCTCAAGAGCATGAACGCCGGCCGTATGGGCATGGGCACTACCGAGGTGGGGGACCGCGTGGCGTCCCGCCTGGCCGCGCTTTAAGCCCTATTCCTGGTTCCGGCGGCGCTGGGTGTCGTTTGTTTTCTCACACCAAAGAGGAGGGATCCCATGAAACGTTTAAACCGACTCGGCATCGTCACCCTGGCACTGCTCGTTTTTTCACTGGTGCTGCCGGCCGCCCTGCCGGCCGCCCAGACCTCGCTGCTGGACACCATTGCGGAGCGCGGCTACATCCTGGTGGGCACCACCGGTGACTACAAGCCCTTCAGCTTTCTGAACCCCGACACCGGCAAGTACGAGGGCCACGACATCGATGTGGCCAAAAAGATCGGCGAGGCCATGGGCGTGGAGGTGCGTTTCGTCAAGACCACCTGGAAGACCCTGGTGGACGGCATCCTAGAGGGCAAGTACGACGTGGCCATGTGCGGCATCACGCGCAACCTGTCGCGGCAGAAGAAGGTTGGACTGACCGACCCCTATATCAACGTGGGCAAATCGCCGCTGATCCGCAAGGCCGACAAAGACAAATTCAAGACGCTGGCCGACATCGACCAGCCGGGCGTCAGGGTGGCCGTCAACCCCGGCGGCACCAACGAAAAATTTGTCAGGGCCCACATCAAGAAGGCCCAGATCGTGGTGGTTCCGAAGAATCTGGACATTCCCGCCAAGATCGCCGCCGGTGAGGTGGACGTGATGATCACCGACAACGTGGAGGCCATGCTGGTGGCCGCCCACAACGACAAGCTCTATGCCGTGTCGCCGGACGAGCCCTTCACGCGCGACGATTTCGGCTACATGGTGCCCCGCGACGACCAGCCTTTCCTCAACTGGATGAACCTGTTCGTCCACCAGATGAGGGCCAAGGGTGAGTTCGCCAAACTCAAGAAGAAGTGGATTGCGGAATAGCCCGACTGCGGGTTGTGTCCGCGCAAGCGACAAGGAGTGATTGCCATGCAGAAAAAATGGATGTTGGGTTTCATCGTTGCGCTGCTCTGCGCGAGCCTGGTTCCCGGAGCGGCCGTCGCCAAGACGCGGCTGGTGCTCAAGAGCGCCCGCCAGACATCAACCTACTACACCTTTGCCGTGGGCCAGGCCAACGCCATCATGGCCGGGGACCCCGACGTGGAGGTAACCGTCGAAGACAGCCCCGGCTCCATGGTCAACGTCAAGCAGAGCAAGACGCGCACCAACTACCTGTTTACCTCGCCACCGGTGCTCATCGCCGCGGCCATGGCCGGCAAGGGCAAGTTCAAGGACGGCGGCTATGACCAGATCCGCTCCCTGTGGCCCATTCCCGGGCTGGTCATGCACTGGGTGGTGCGCAAGGACAGCGGCGTGACCAGCCTCAGGGGACTGGCGGGCAAGCGCTTCATCCCCGGCGGCGCCGGTTCGGCCGGGGCGCGCTTCACCATGCAGGTGCTGGACGTCATCGGCGTCAAAGACAAAGTCAAACTGCTGCAGGTGGACCTCAACGAGGGTGTACAGGCCGTCAAGAACCGGCGCGCGGTGGGCTTTTCCACGGCCAGCTCGGCGCCGGCCTCGCTGGTCTCCGAGATTGCCGCCACTACGCCCATCCGGCTGCTGGAGCTCAAGGACGCCGACTACCAGAAGGTTTCCAAGAAGTTCGCCCGCTACATCATCCCGGCCGGGCTGTACAAAGGCGTAGACAAGGACGTCAAGACCATCAGCCTGCTGGTGGGCACTTACACCGTGGCGAGCCTTCCTGATGATGTGGCCTACGCCATCACCAAGGCCTTCTGGGAAAACCGTAAGGTGTGGGAAAAATCCCACCCGGCCATGAAGCTGGTCAAGATGGAAGGACTCAACCAGTTGCGCGCCAAGGTGCACCCCGGTGCCCTGCGCTACTACAACGAAATCGGGTTCAAAGTAGCAGATGCGCTGAAATAGGCCTGACAGGGGGCCATTCCCGCAGAACATGACAGGAGGTGCCAGATTGCCCACGGTACCCGGCAGACGATTCATATTGACCGTTTCGGTGATTTTCGCCGTCTACCAGATCCTGCTGCCGGTCTACGCCTTCATGCCCAACATGCGCGAGCGCTCCATTCACCTGAGCCTGGCGCTGATCCTGATTTTTCTGGGCGGGGGCGGTACCGCGCACGGGCGCTGGCGCCGGCTGTGGGACCTGCTGTTGTGCCTGACGGGCGTTGGCCTGTCGCTGTACGTCTTTTTTCACTACTATGCCATCATCGATCAGTACGGCACGGCCACGGGCCCCCTCCAGGTGTGGGCCGGCCTCCTGCTGACCCTCATCGTTCTGGAAGCCGCACGTCGCATGGTGCGACCGGCGCTGCCCCTCATCGCGCTGCTGTTTCTGCTGTACGCCGCATACGGGCACCTCATCCCGGGGCGCTTCGGACACCCACCGTACAGCCTGGCAACGCTTTCCAGCATGTTGTACCTGACCACCGGCGGCATCTGGGGCCAACTGCTGGGGGTCAGCGCCAACATCATCGCCATCTTTGTTTTTCTGGGCGCCTTCATCGTGCACACCGGCGGCGGCACCGGCTTTTTGCGCATCTCGCTGCGCCTGGCGGGACGTTACACCGGTGGGCCGGCCAAGGTGGCCACGGTGTCCAGCGCCCTGTTCGGGTCGGTGTCGGGCAGCGCCAGCGCCAACGTGGCCTCCACCGGGGCTTTCACCATCCCCATGATGAAGCGCCTGGGCTACGCACCGGCCTTGGCGGCGGCGGTGGAGGCGGTGGCCAGCACCGGCGGGCAGATCATGCCGCCCATCATGGGCGCTGGGGCCTTCATCATGGCCGAACTGATCCAGACGCCCTATCTGACCATCGCCTTGAGCGCGCTGCTGCCGGCCCTGCTGTATTTTTTCGCTGTTGGCCTGGGCATCCACTTTTACGCCCTGCGCAGCGGTTACGGCCGCATGCGGCCCGAGGATATCCCGAGCTGGGCCGACACCCTGAAAGTGAGCGGGTTTTTCCTGGTGCCCTTCGGCATGTTGGGTTTCTGGCTGTTTCGCGGCTACACGCCCCAGTACGCCGCCTTCTGGGCCGTGATGGCCACGCTGCCCCTGGCGCTGCTGGACGAGGAACTCCGGTTCGAGGGGCGCGCCGTGCCGGGCAAACTGGAAAAGGCGGTGCTCAGCGGTGCCCGGCAGGCGGCCCTGATCGCCAGCATCTGCGCCAGCGCCCAGGTGATCATCGCCATCATCGCCTTCACGGGCCTGGGCGTCAAGGTCAGCGCCGGCATCCTGGCCTTCAGCCAGAACAGCCTCTTTGCGGCCCTGGCGCTGACGGGTCTGACCAGCATTCTGCTGGGCATGGAAGTGCCCACCACGGCCGCCTACATCGTGGCCGTGGTGGTGGGCGGGCCGGTGCTCATCGAGCTGGGGGTGCCGCCCATGGCCGCGCACCTGTTCGTTTTTTACATGGCCATTCTGTCGGCCGTGACGCCGCCGGTGTGCGGTGCCATCTTCATCGCCGCCGGCATGGCCGAGGCCAACTGGGTGGAGACGGCGCGCTTCGGGCTCAAGCTGAGCTTTGCAGCCTTCCTGCTGCCCTTCCTGTTCGCCTATTATCCGGGCCTGGTGCTCATCGGGCCCTGGTGGCAAACGGTGCTGGGCGTGGCGCGCGCGGCGGCGGCCCTGACGCTGCTCTCGGCAGGTTTCATGGGGTACTTTAACCGGCGCCTGGTCATGGGGCAGCGGTTGCTGCTGACGGCCGCCGGGGCCCTGATCCTGCTGCCTTCAGCGATCCTGACGGCGGTTGGCGTCGCGGCCGGAGCGGGATTGTGGGGCTACACGCGTCTGAAACCCGAAAGCGCCCCGGCGGCGCAATGAAAAGCGGGGCGCCGGACCGCGGCCTGCAGGAGGAGCGGTAATGCAACTGCCGGAGAAAGTGACGCTGCGCGAAGTGGCCATGCGCGACGGGCTGCAGTCGCTAAAGCACTTCGTGCCCACGGAACAGAAACGGGAAATCATCGCAGCCGTGGTAGAGGCCGGCATTCGCCGGGTGGAGGCCACCTCCTTCGTGAGCCCCAAGGCCGTGCCTCAGCTCAAAGACGCCGCGGAGTTGATGGGCGGCGTCCCCCGGGGGCGGGCCACCTATGCTGCGCTGGTTCCCAATGCCCGCGGCGCCCGGGACGCCGTGGCCGCCGGTGCCGACGAGATCGTGGTGGTCATCTCGGCCAGCGAGGCCCACAACCGCGAGAACGTCCGGCGCAGCATCGATGCGTCCCTGGCGGAGCTGGATGCGGTTTTCGAAATCGCCCTGTCCGCCGGCGTGGACGTCATCGGGTCGGTGGCCGTGTCTTTCGGCTGTCCCTTCCAGGGGGATGTGCCCGAGGCGGACGTGCTTCGCATCGTGGCGCAGTACGTGCGCCGCGGTGCACGGTCCGTCATTCTGGCCGACACCACCGGCATGGCCGGCCCCACACGGGTGGCGCGGCGTGTGACGGCTTTCCGGGAGCGTTTCCCGGACACGCACCTGGTGCTGCACTTCCACAACAACCGCGGCACAGCCATGGCCAATCTGCTGGCCGCGCTGCAGGCCGGGGCCGACTGTTTTGACACCGCGTTGGGGGGTATCGGCGGATGCCCCTACGTGCCCCAAGCGGCCGGCAACCTGGCCACCGCCGACGTGGTTTTCATGCTGGAGGAGATGGGCGTGGAAACGGGCGTCGACCTGCAGAAGCTCATCCCGGCGGCGCGTCGCCTGGAGGAGATCCTGGGATTTACCCTGCCGGGCCAGGTCATGAAAAGCGGCCCGCGCGACCCGCGCCTGGCGGCCCACATCTGCGGCATCGGCAAAGCGCTTGCGCAACGGCAACAAGCGGATAGCTGAACCGGATACCTGATCGCTTTTTAAAAACGAGGTGACAATGCCCCTTTCCGGAATCAAAGTGCTGGACATGACACGCGTGCTGGCAGGACCCTTCTGCACCATGCTGCTGGCCGACTTCGGGGCTGATGTCATCAAGGTGGAGACGCCCCAGGGTGACCCGGCGCGGGTTGCCGGTATCACGGGCGAGGGGGAAAACCCCTTTTTCGTCAACATCAACCGCAACAAGCGCAGCATCGCACTGGACCTGCGGACGGAAGGCGCCAAGGACATCATCCGGCGTCTGGCCGCGCGGGCGGACGTACTGGTGGAAAACTACCGGCCGGGCGTCATGGAGCGCATGGGGCTGGGCCGCGAAGCCCTGCAGGAGATCAACCCCGGACTGATTTACGCGGCCGTGTCGGGTTTCGGAAAGACCGGCCCTTACAGCCACCGGCCGGCCTTCGACTTCATCGCCCAGGCCGTTTCCGGCTTTATGAGCCTCAACGGCAGTGAGGACATGGATCCCCAGCGGGTGGGCATCCCCATCTCCGACACCATCGCCGGCCTCTATGCCGCTTTCGGTATCCTGGCGGCGTTGCACCGCCGCGGACGGGGCGGGCGCGGCGAGGAGGTTCAGGTGGCCATGGTGGACAGCCTGATCAGCATGTTCACCTTTGCCTCGGGCGCGTTTTTCGCCACCGGTCAGCTGCCGCCGCGAACCGGCAACGATCACATGGTGGTGGCCCCCTACGGTGTTTTCCACGCCTCAGACGGGCCGCTGGCCATCGCGCCCAGTACCGAGAAAAACTGGCTGAACCTGTGCCGCGCGCTGGACATGGAAGAGGTGCGTCGAGACCCGCGTTTTGCCACCAACCGCGACCGCATGCGCCACCGCCGCGATATCAATCGTATCGTGGCCGAGCGCATCGCCGTTCGTACACGCGCCGAGTGGATCGAACTGCTCAACCGCGAGGGGGTTCCCTGCGGTCCCATCCAGAACCTGCAGGAGGTCTTTTCCGATCCCCAGGTGCACCACCAGCAGATGGTGCTGGTTTCCGAGCAGCCTTCGGGACCGGTTAGAATGCCGGGATTCGCCGTCAAGATGGACAAGGCTCCGGCACGCCTGCGCCGGCCGTCGCCGCAGATCGGCGAACACACCGATGAAGTGTTGGCCGAGGCCGGCCTGGACTGCGCGCAGATCGAACGCCTGCGGGATGAGGGGGTCATATGACGGGGACTGTTTGCGTCGCGACCCCACCCGGGGGGATGTTGATTTTCGAATTTTCCTGTTTTTGTGACGACCCTGCCGAGGTAGGGTATTGCTAACCATCACGAACCGGTGCCACCGCGCCACCAACCGTAGAAGGAGGAGTGTCCCATGAGAAAGAGAATGTCGTTGGTTTTTATTGCCGTACTGGCCTTGTTGATGGTCTCCGGGCCGCTGTCGGCGGCGGACATCAGCATCGATGTCAATTGCACCATGAAACCCGGCGGCTCCGAAGAGGCCGCCATCAAGAAGTTCAAGGAAATCGTCGAGAAGAAGTCCAACGGCCGCATGCAGGTCAAGATTTTCATGAGCGGCCAGCTGGGCAAGGAAAAAGCCGTGCTGGAGCTGATGAAGATCGGCCAGACCCAGATGGCGCTGACCGGCGGCATCTTCCGCACCATGTTCGCCAAGCAGTACGACCCCATCACGATTCCTTTTTACATGCCCTCCTGGGAAAGCATTGTGGCCTACCTGCAGGGGCCCATGGGTGATAAGATCCGCGAACTCGCGGCCCAGAAGGGCGGTGTCATCGACTTCGGCCCCCAGAAGCGCGCCCCGCGCCAGATGACCGCCAATCGCAAGATCGTGGAGCCGGCCGACATCAAAGGCCTCAAGATGCGCCTGCCGGCTATTCCCATCTGGGTGGACGTCTGGAAGCAGCTGGGCGCCCTGCCCACCGTGATTCCCGCGCCCCAGATTTACCTGGCCATGAAGACCGGGCAGGTGGAGGCCCACGAGAACTCCCTGGTTTCGCCGTACTCGCGCAAGCTCTGGGAAGTGCAGAAGTACATCATCCTGACCAACCACGTCTACTTCCCATGGCATTGGGTGGCCAGCAAGGTGTGGTTCGACAAACTGGATCCCAAGGATCAGAAGATCATCCGCGACGCCGTCACCGAGGCGCGCAACTACGGCTCTAAGGTAGAGGACGAAAAGGATGCGTTCTATGCCGCCGAGCTCAAGAAGCACGGCATGATCTTCGTAGAGCCCGACCGGCCCGCCATCCGCGAGGCCGCCATGCCGGCCATCAAGCGCGCCGTCAGTAAGCTGGCGCCGGGGGTTGCCGAGGAAGTGGAAAAGGCCGCCCAGGTGAAATAGGCGCCCTTGCCACACGGAACCGCAGCGGGTGGATGCCGTCGCCCCGGACCGGAGCAGGCGGCATCCTCACCGGCGGTTTCAACGGGCGACGGCGTGCGGCGCCGAAAGCAACTGCCCGTCTGGAGCGGACGGGTATCCCCCGCTTTGGGTTTCGTACGCCGGCCTCGTCGCCTTGCTGGGCGGGTCCGCCTGCGGCAAAATGGTATGCCGTGCAGCCGCGGACCGTTGTGCGTGGCGACGGGCGATGATCTGCAACCACAAAGAAGTATTCGCTCCCCCCGGGTGACGCCATGAAAGCCCTGCTGCGCTTTTTTGATATCGGGGCGCTGGTGTGTTTCAGCGCCATGATGATCTGTATTCTCATTGAAGTGGTCAGCCGCAACCTGCTGAACCTGCCGACCACCTGGGCCGAAGAAGCCTCGCGCCTGATGTGCGTCTGGAGCGTGTTCCTGGGATCGGCCTCGGCCTGGCGCCGGGGGGCGCACATTGTCATCAACGTGGTGCTCGACCGACTGGGCCGCCGCAGTGCCGCTGTGCTGCGGCTGGTGGTCGATATCCTCAGCCTGGTTTTCCTGGTGAGCGTGTGGATCGGCACGCTCTACATCATGAAGATCAGCTACCCGTCCAAGACCACGGCCCTGGAGATCAGCATCAGCTACTTCTACCTGGGGCTGTTTCTAGGGGTTACCGGCATGGTCGTTTTCCAGGCGGCCAATTTTGTGCACACGGCACGCGCCCTTTCGGGGCGTCGGCCGGCAGGCGTACAGGAGCCCTGACCCATGGAGATGCTGATTCTTTTCATCGGCCTGCTGGTCTTCTTTTTCATCATCGGGGTGCCGGTTAGCGTGTCCATCGGGCTGACCTGCATGGCCGTGCTGTGGATGGAAAACGGTTTTGCCAGTATTCCGCTGACCCTCTTCCCGCTCAAGATGATGCACGGGGTCAACAGTTTTCCCATCCTGGCCATTCCCTTCTTCATCTTGGCGGCCAACGTGATGAACAAGGGCAGCGTGACGCCGCGCATCTTCGATTTCGCCAATGCCCTGGTGGGGCATCTGCGGGGCGGGCTGGGGCATGTCAACGTGCTGGCCAGCATGATTTTCGCCGGCATGTCGGGCACGGCCGTGGCCGACGCCGCCGGCCTGGGGACCCTGGAGATCCGTGCCATGAAGGAGCAGGGGTACCCGCTGGACTACAGTACCGGCATTACCGGGGCCTCCTCGGTCATCGGCCCCATCATCCCGCCCAGCGTGGCCATGGTGATCTACGGCTGGCTGGGGGATGTCAGTGTGGGGGCCCTGTTCATCGCCGGGGTGATTCCCGGCATTCTGCTGGGCGGTAGTCTGATGCTCATGACGTGGCTGCTTTCCTTCCGGCTCAACATGCCCATTCAGCCGCGTCCGCCCGTTCGGGAGGTTTTCCGCCTTTCCCGGCGGGCGCTGCTGTCGCTGATGACGCCGGTGATCATCGTGGGCGGCATCTGGTCGGGAATTTTCACGCCCACCGAGTCCGGCGTGGTAGCCAGCGCCTACGCCATGGTGCTGGGTATGGTGGTCTACCGCGACATCAGCTGGAAGGACCTGTTGGAGGTCTTCTACACCACCATCGAGTTTACCGCCATTGTGCTGTTCATCATTTCCATCGCCGTTCTCTACGGCTGGCTGCTGGTGCGCATCCAGATCCCGCTGACCCTGGCGGAGATGATCATGAAGGTCTCCACCAACGCCACCGTGCTGCTGTTCATCATCACCTTCTTCTTCCTGATCGTCGGCTGTTTCATGTCGGTCATCGAGTCGGTGCTGATTTTTACCCCCGTCATGGTGCCCATGATCAAGATGCTGGGCATCGACCCGCTTTTTTTCGGCGTGCTGATGGTCATCTCCCTCTCGGTGGGGGTCATCACACCGCCCTTCGGCAACGTGCTCTACGTGCTGGTGGGCATTACCAAGATGCCCTTCGAGAAGGTGGTGCGGGCCATGGTGCCTTTCCTGGTGCCCATTATTCTGGTGATCGCCCTGCTGGTGCTGTTTCCGCAGTTGGTGTTGGTGCTGCCTCACTGGATGTCCCGGTAGTGTCCGCGCACAGGCGGCATCTTCCGGCCCGGCGCGGCGTTCTCGCTCATTTGAGATCCTCGACGTAGCCCGCTACGCCTGCGGTCTCAACATCGCTCGTGCCTTGCTCCGGGCCGGAATCTACCACCTGTGCGCGGACACATGCTGGCGTGGACGTCATCATCGGGCCCGGCGCGGCGTTCTCGCTCATTTGAGATCCTCGAGGTAGCCCGCTACGCCTGCGGTCTCAAAATCGCTCGTGCCTTGCTCCGGGCCGGAATCTACCACCTGTGCGCGGACACATGCTGGCATGGACGTCATCATCGGGCCCGGCGCGGCGTTCTCGCTCATTTGAGATCCTCGAGGTAGCCCGCTACGCCTGCGGTCTCAAAATCGCTCGTGCCTTGCTCCGGGCCGGAATCTACCAC
>Ga0256835_1000191_pt1 | contig 50131 bp, 46 predicted proteins | sample PIR30metaG_FD_185972 | JGI IMG/M metagenome (GOLD analysis project Ga0256835, IMG submission 185972) | Hydrothermal vent microbial communities from East Pacific Rise, Pacific Ocean - PIR-30 | ecosystem: Environmental > Aquatic > Marine > Hydrothermal vents | place: Pacific Ocean: East Pacific...
AGACTGTTGGCAGCAAAATCCAGCCTTCCCTGGTTCGAACTGTAGTAAATACCGCTTGAGATCACGCAGTTGCTGATACTGCTGGTGCTGGTGCCGGTAAAGTAAAGATCGTAGTCCTGGCTGCCGGCAAAGCTGCAGCCGTCTATGGAGGGCGAGCCGTTCTGGATGTAATAACCGTAGCTTTTGCTGTGGGACACTGACAGGTGTTTTAACACCGGCGATGCCTGGTAGACGTACACAGCACCCTGGCTGTATCCTGCGTATTGGATGCGGCAGTGGTCCAGGATGGTCCTGGCATCGTCGGTGGTGTTGTAAAACCGCAGGCCGTACCAGTCACCTGGTGCAGGATTGTCTTGAGCCGAGGTAAAAACGATGGGATTTTCTGCCGTACCCTCGGCCCTGAGGGCGCCAGGATCTCCCGAGTAGTTTCCCACCTGCAGCTGGGCATAACTGGCAAAGCGCACCTCTACCCCGGGCTCGATGGTCAGGGTGGTTACTCCGTCGCTGCCGTCTGTGCCCCGGACGGAGACAGAGCCGGTGATGAGATACGGACTCTTGTCGGCCGTCCAGACCGTGTCGGTGGCTATGTTGCCGCTTACCTCGGTTTGTGCCAGGGCCGCAGGTGGCCCGGCTATTACCAAGATCGAAAATATGAAAACCAGTACTAGATAATACGCCGAAAGACGACTCCGGCTTTTTCTGCCACATCCGGATGAAACACTGGCAAGTTCAAGCATGCAAATCCCCTAGCAAAACAATGGTGTAAGATTCTACCTGGCTCATATCTTTAAAATACGGCGGTCCCTGAATAGACACAATCTACTGCCAGCAGGCGCAGGAATAGCCCGTTATCACTTATATTTTTGAGTGGTACGAAAATTTTTACTGCGTTGGATCTTGCGGCAGGTATAGATCTCATACCCACAAAAACAGGGGTAAAGTCAAGTACAATTTTTTCTTTTCCAAAACAGAAAGCAATACAAGGGTGTTTCTTCCGGCAAAAATTGATGTGAAAATTGGCGCCTTTTATCATTCCGAGCGCTGAATTTTCAGCAGCGTCTTGACAACCGGGATTTTTTTCTGCTATCAGCAAAAGAAATTCATGCAACCCGGCGGCAAACCGGAACACGGTGCAAATCCGTGGCGGACCCGCCGCTGTAACCTCCGGCCTGCCTTGCGGCAGGCAACTTTTCCGGCAATAGAAGCCACTGCTGGTTGCTGTCAAAACCGGTGGGAAGGCAGCCGCAAAGGGGAGGAAGCCAGAAGACCTGCTGCCGGGTAATGTCATGGATCGGGGAACGGATGGCAAACGACCCGGATCGACCTCGACTGAGGCTGATCCGGGTTTTTTTGTCCTGGAATCAAACGCAAAAAGGAGGAAAACAACATGCAAACCAGAAAAAATGCCAAACAGATCGTTGCCTGTCGTGTTCGCTGCCGCCGTACCGGGGCCGGACTCTCCCACTACATCATGCTGGCGGCTCCGAAAAAGGATACTTCCAAATGAATCCGGCCGTATCCCAACGGCTCCGGCACCCGCGGGCAAACATGGGCGAAGGCCCCCAGCTGGCTGTGATCGATATCGGCCACCCGCAAAAGGTGGCCGTGGTGCAAGCCGATACAGCCTTCTGGGCGCTGGTCGACCGCAAGGCGGTTTCAGAATGCCTGGCCGGTGATTTCGTGGCTGAAATCACCGCCAGGCTCCCGGAAATGGCAGCCGAGATGGAAAATCTGCGTTTTGGTCTCAAGCCTTCGGCCGTCTATTTCAATCCTACCGACAGGTGCAATCTCAACTGCAGCTATTGCTACCTGCCGGAGGATATGCGCCGCAACGGAGAGCAGATGACCCCGGCCAGGCTGGAGAAGGCCCTGGAGATCCTGGCCGGCTTTTTTGAAACCATCCATGGCCCGGACCTTAAGCCCCAGCTCATTTTCCATGGCAGCGAGCCCATGACGGCCAGGGAGGCTGTCTTTGCCGGCATAGAGTCATTCGGCCACGTCTTCGATTTCGGCCTGCAGACCAACGCCACCTTGCTCGACGACCGGGACATTGCCTTTCTGACCGGCAACCAGGTCGCCGTCGGCATCTCCCTGGACGGTCCCGGCCCTGCCGAGGCCGATGCCACCCGGCACAACTGGAACAACAAGGGGGTTTTCGACAAGGTGGTACAAGTCATGGACCGCCTGGCCGGCTACGACCGTTTCAACGTCATAACGACGGTGACCACGGCCAACGTGGAGTTGCTTCCTGAGATGGTCGATTTCTACCACGACCACGGGGTCCGGACGGTAATGTTCAATCCTGTCCGCTGCACCAGCAAGGGGGCCCGGAAGCTGAAGCCTGACGACAATCTACTGGCCCATTATTTTACCGCCGCCCTGGAACGCAGCTGGCAGCTGTACCAAAAGACCGGCCGCAAGCTGGTGGTATCCAATTTCGCCAACATCCTGGCTTCGATCCTGGGGCCCACCGGCCGGCGGCTGATGTGTGATATCTCCCCCTGCGGCGGCGGCCGGTGTTTCTTTGCCGTGGCTGCAAACGGAGATGTCTTTCCCTGCAGTGAGTTCATAGGCATGAAAGAATTCCGCGGCGGCAACCTTTTCGGTGATGATCTGCAGGCGATCCTGGCAGGTCCGGTCTTCAAGGCGGTCACCACCAGAGTCGTGGAAAAGATCGATCCCTGCCGCAGGTGCGCCATCCGGCATTTTTGCGGGGCACCCTGCCCGGCGGAGGTCAGTTCCATGTCGGGCTGCCTGGATTCACCGGCTCCCTTCTGCACCTTTTACCAGCATCAGGCCTGCTACGCCCTGCGCCTGATTGCCGAAGAGCGCCACCATGCCTTTTTGTGGGATGACTGGGAAGACAACGTGGAGAGCAGCCTCGATATGAGCCGCTGAATGCCTGCAACACAGCTGCCCGCGGACCCCTGATGGCCCGTCAGGTTTTTACGGCGTGCAAAAAAACAGGCGCTTTCCCAAAAACAAAACCGCCTTCGATGCCGGGCCGGACTGATTGGCCGGCCCGCTCAAAGGCAATCCAGGCTGGGCGGCAGGCCGCTGGTTATGCGGGCGTAAGCACTGTGATTGTGGATCGATTCAAAATTCTCGGCACTGACTGAAAACCAGGTGATGTTGTCGTCCTTTTTCAGGCGGGCGGCAATGTCCCTGACTATATCTTCGACAAACTTTGGATTGCCGAAGCCTCTTTCGGTGACCTCTTTCTCATCGACCCTTTTCAGGACAGAATAGACATCACAGGAGGCGCATTGTTCAACCAGTTCGATCATGTCTTCCAGCCAGATGAATTTCTTGAAGCGGGTCTGGAGCTTTACCTCACCCCGCTGGTTGTGGGCACCCTCGTCACTGATCTCTTTTGAACACGGGCAGACGGACGAGATGGGAACATTGACCTCTGACATCAGGTCGACTTCATCGTCGGAATTGCTGGATCCGACTATCCGGCAGGTATAATCCATCAGCCCCGGGCTGCCGCTGACCGGAGCATGCTTTTCTATGAAATACGGGAAAGTGACTTCTATGTGGGCCGAGGCGGCATTGAGGTGTTTCTTCATCTGTTCAAGGATGACAGAAAATTTCTTGAGGGAAATTTCCGTCCGCAGCAGATGGAGCATCTCGACAAACCGGCTCATGTGGGTCCCCTTGTATTCATGGGGCAGATCCACATACATGTTGATCGAAGCCACCGTGGTCTGACGCCCTTCCCGGCGATCCTTGACCGTTATAGGATAACGCAGATTTTTTATTCCGACCTTGTCTATCGGTATATTGCGGTGATCCAGTTGGTTTTGTACATCGATCATGGCCATGGCATCAGCTGGGGCCGTTACAACGCCCGCTTTGTATATAGTAGTGTCAGCCTGCAGGTCCCGACGAATTCCGCTCCGGCCTCTGCATTATCCAAAACGCTTTCCATGCTCACTGGCCCCTATACCCCGGCAGAAACCTTATTTCAACCCAAATCGAGCGCTTTTCGGGCTTGCCGGATATGCCAGGCGTCCGGCGGCAAAGACGTGCCAACGCAATTTGAAACGCTCACCTGGGTTTCAGCAGATGATCAGAGCGCACCCTCTGCATGGCCCGGAAGATATTGCCCCTGATTTTGCTGTTTTTCCTGTAAAGTTCCCTGAGCATTGCCTTTATTTTGCTGCGCTTGGAATTTGAGGCGCTCGGGCATGGGTTGTCGACGACGGTAAATCCCATGGCTTTTACAAAACGGCTTATCGTGTCTTCGTCGCTAAACGCAAGTGGCCGGATAACAGTCAGTTTTCCCTGGAAAAATTCCTGAACCGGCAGCATGGTGCTTATTTCTCCGGCATAAAAAATGTTCATCAACAGGGTCTCGATCAGATCGTCCTTGTTGTGTCCCAGAGCGATCTTGTTGCATCCAGACCGGTCGGCCAGAACAAACAGCCGTTTGCGCCGCATGCGTGAACAAAGAAAACAGGGATTCTCACGGTTTGCCTCACTATGGGCCAGCGGCCCGCAGTCGGAATAATCGACCAGGGTCTTCCACCCGTGCCTGTGCCCGATCTCTGCTATGGTCCTGCCCCGGGAAGGTTCGAAACCGGGATCGATATAGATCGGCACCAGCTCATACTTTACAGGGGCCCTTTTGCGCAGGTCGTCAAGCAGCCACATGAGGCTGAAACTGTCCTTGCCGCCCGAGATGCCGACGGCGATCCTGTCTCCGTCTGCTATCATCCGGTAGCGATGCAAGGCCCTGCCCATTGATCGGTTCAAGGCCTTGTATGTGTAAGGCAGCTTCGGCAATTCAGGGGGATTCCGGTACTTACCAGATAAAAAAACACGGCGGCAGACCGGGACTAGGTCTGCTCGGAAGGCTTCTTTTCCACCACTTTGCCGGCAGCTATCTCACGCAGGGCCACAACTATGTCCTCGTTCTTGGGCGAGCTCACCAGGTACTCAGAACCTTCCCGGATCTGCCTGACCCTGGCAGCCGCCATATGGACAAGTTTGAAGCGGTTGTCGACTTTTTTCAAACAGTCTTCGATGGTAATCCGTGCCACAGGGAAAACCTCCTTCTGGTATTGACTCCCTAATTCGGGTTTCGCCATACCGCCGGCTTTGGCAACATCCGGGCCGGCAGGAAAAATCAGAGAATCTCTACAAGTTCATATACTCTTTTGCCGCCCGGCGCCTGGAGTACGATCTCATCACCGGGTTTGCGGCCGATAATGGCCTTGCCCAGCGGAGAAGTAATCGATATCCTGCCCTTTTCAATATCGGATTCATCAGGCCCAACCAGCTGATATTCAACATCCTCTCCGGTGTCCACGTTTTCCAGCAGAACCCTGCTGGCAAAAACCGCCCGGTCCTTGGGCAGATTGCCTGGCTCTATTATATCGGCATTGGCCAGTTTAAAATCCAGTTCCCTCACTCTGCTCTCGATAAAAGCCTGCCGTTCCTTGGCGGCTTCGTATTCGGCGTTTTCTGAGAGATCTCCGTGGGCCCGGGCCTCTTCGATGGCTTTGATGACCTTCGGTCTTTCAACCGTCTTCAGGTGCTCCATCTCCTTTTTCAAGGCCTCATAACCCTCTTTTGTTATCGGTATCCTTTCCAACTTAAGTTTCTCCCTTACTTACCTTTTTACATAACAAGAACCACCATCGGCCGGCTTTCGAGCCGGCCGATCTTATGCTGCGCCCCGTATGATTAAAATGGATTAACGGGCTGCTGGCATTTTCAGGTTAGCAAAGCCCGGATAATTGTGCAACAGCCGTCTAAATCAGAGTTGAACCGGAATCTTCTTCCCGGGATGCCTCCAAGGCCTCTCTGCGGTTCACCCTGGCTTTTCTCATGCTCAACAAGGGGCCTGAAACCACGTAGATCACCCCCATGGAAAACAGAGCTATGGACGGCTGGGCGGCTATGAACACCAGCACCAAAATGGCAGTCACCAGCACGTTGAAGTTCATGTTCCGCAACAGGGCCAGATTTTTGAAACTGTTGTAACGTATGGTGCTGACCATCAGGAAAGACAACAAATACAGCATTATCAGCACCAGGTAAGGATGCCGTCCGGCCGCAAACCCTATCTTGTGGCAAAACAGAACGGTCACGGCCGTCATGCCGGCACCGGCCGGAATCGGCAGCCCCAGGAAATACTCGCTGCTGACGGTTCCCGCCTGGGTGTTGAATCTTGCAAGCCTGAGGGCTCCACAGACCACGAACAAAAATGAAGCCAGCCATCCGATCCGGTGCAATGAATGCAAAGCCCATAAGTACATCATGAGACCGGGAGCGACCCCGAAAGAGACAAGATCCGCCAGGGAGTCAAATTCCACTCCGAACTGGCTGGTGGCATTGGTCGCTCTGGCAACCTTCCCGTCCAGGTTGTCAAAGACTGCCGCTATCAGAATGGCGATGGCAGATGCGATGAACTTTCCGTCCACAGAGGCGATAATGGCGTAGAACCCGCAAAAAAGGTTCATGGCGGTACACAGGTTTGGCAACAGGTAGATACTGCGTCGCAACCGTTCGCCTTCAAAGCGTTTTTTCCGTTTCATCGGACAGCTCCCAGTACTGAAGTCCCGGCCAGGACCTTGTCGCCCTTTTCAACCCTGGCGGTAAAATCCGGCGGCAGATAAACATCCAGCCTTGAACCGAAGCAGATCATCCCGATCCTTTGGCCCCGTTTCAAAACGTCTCCGGGTTGCACCCGGCAAATTATCCTGCGGGCCACCAAACCGGCGATCTGAACGAAACATATCTTTCGGTTGGCCTCGTCCTCCACGTAAATGGCATTGTGCTCGTTCTGCAGGGCGGCCTTGTCCCGGCTGGCCGCAAAAAACCTGCCCGGCCGGTAACGCACTTCTACAACCTTCCCGTCCACAGGGGCCCTGTTGACGTGGACATTGAAAATTGACATGAAAATACTTATTTTCACACCCGGGCCGGGATACATATCGCTTTCCTGAAAAGTATCGACCCTGATTACCTTTCCGTCGGCCGGGCTTACAACCAGATCGGGCTGCTTGGGCACCAGCCTGTCCGGATCCCGGAAAAACCAGCATATGAAAATCGTAACCACCAGGGCCGCAAGGGCCGGCACCTTCATCCCCAAAAGGGCAAAAACGGCCGTCACAAAAGCGGCTGCCCCGATCAACGGATATCCTGGCTGCGCAATGGGAAAAGCAGTTCTGCCGGGAGGATCAGGCCAAGTATACTCGCTCATCTTCTATGCTTCGACTCCTTTGGCAATTGGTCTGATGACGATACCAGCAGCCTGTATTTATGTCAAGCTAACCTTCGAAATCTATTGAAAATGGAAATGAATATTCCTTCTTTCCGGCTCAATGACCGCCGGTGACTCTGTCTGCAGCCGGTCCATTCAGCCTCCGGCGGCGGGCGTCATGGCCTCTCTGGGCAGCTCGGCGTCCGGTCTTCGCAGATAAACCGGTGCGATTTCGTCTCCTTCCACCGGGCCTTGCCGGCTCCATTTGCGCCACCCCAGGCATGCCAGAGCCACGGGCTGAATCGAATTAAGAGGCCCGGAAGCAAAAACGGCCCTGTCTCCCAGCTCCTTTCTGAAATAGTCCCTGTACTTTACAGCGCCGCTTCCCACGAGCAGGCTCTTATTGGAAGTCCGGGCGACCAGCTGGCGGGGGTAAAGAACCTGCTCCGGGCAAAGCGGTTCGATCCCGTCTCCGGCCGGCCGGTATCGGCAGCAGTATACCTGCTGCCTTCCGGCATCGATGACGGCCCAAACCTCCAGGCCTTCAACTGCCGCCGGCCAGGCAAGGCCGGCCAGCGATGATACCGCCACGACCGGCCTGGACAGCGCCAGGGCCATTGCCTTGACCGTTGCCAGGCCTATCCTCAGGCCGGTAAAACTGCCCGGTCCGCGGCCCGCCACCAGTCCGTCAAGGACGGCGGGTTCAATCCGCCCCAGTTCCAGGACCATCCCGATGGCATCCATGATGACCGTGGCGTGGGTTCGTCCGTGATCGACCGTCACCTGGGCCACAGTCTTGGGCCCCGAACTCAGCCCCACTGCCAGGGTTCCGGTTGAGCTGTCAATACTCAGCAGCCACGGGCCTTCCAGCTTCGGTTTCTTCATTTGCGCTTGCTCTTTTTCCCCTTTGGCGACTTCCGGGCCGTCCGCCCGGCCTTTTTTCCGGCCGGCTTGTCGACCAAAGCCAGATCCAGGACCTCATCCATGGTTGCCACCGGCACAAACTTCAGGCGGCGCTTGACCGAAGCCGGTATTTCCACCAGATCTTTCTTGTTCTTTACGGGCAGGATCACTGTCTTGATCCCGGCCCGCAAGGCACCCAGGGCTTTTTCTTTCAATCCGCCTATGGGCAGCACCCTGCCCCGCAAAGTGATCTCGCCGGTCATGGCCACATCGGTATTGACGGCGATTCCGGTAGCCGCCGAGATAAGGGCCGTGGCCATGGCGATTCCGGCAGAAGGGCCGTCCTTGGGAATGGCTCCGGCCGGAACATGGATATGGACATCCAGCGAATCGAGGCTGACAGCATCCGCCCCTATGTTTTCCAGGTAAGACCTGGCGTAGCTCAGGGCGGCCCGGGCCGATTCCTGCATCACGTCACCTATCTGCCCGGTAACGATCAAATCCCCCTTGCCCTTCAGAAGACTGGCTTCCACATAGAGGACCTCGCCCCCTGCCTGGGTCCAGGCCAGTCCGGTGGACAGGCCCACCTGGCTTTCCTCCTTGTCCATTTCCGGATAAAACTTGGGCACTCCCAGGTATTTCGGAAGGCTGGCCCTGGTAATCGCAAAGGGCGGCTTCTGGCCTTCGGCAATCCTGCGGGCCACTTTGCGGCAGATCGAAGCCAGCTCCCGTTCGAGGTTGCGCAGGCCTGCTTCGGCCGTATATTCGGTTATCACCTGCCGGAGGGCGCCATCGCTGATGGAAATCTGGCGCGGCTTGAGACCGTTTTCCTTGATCTGCCTGGGAATCAGGTAATTTCTGGCAATCTTCAACTTCTCGTCTTCGGTATAGCCTGACAGGTGGATTATCTCCATCCTGTCAAGCAGAGCCGACGGTATGGTATCGGTCAGGTTGGCGGTCAGGATGAACATCACCTTGGACAGATCGAAGGACAGGTTGAGGTAATGATCTGAAAATGCCGAATTTTGTTCAGGATCCAAAGCCTCCAGCAAAGCCGATGACGGGTCTCCCCGGAAATCGGCCCCCAGCTTGTCTATCTCGTCCATCATAAAGACCGGATTGTTGGAACCGCAGGTCTTCAGGCCCTGGATGATGCGGCCCGGCAGGGCGCCGATATAAGTGCGGCGATGCCCCCTGATCTCGGCCTCGTCCCTTATACCTCCCAGGGAGATCCGGATGAACTTGCGGCGCATGGCCTTTGCGATTGCCTGTCCCAGTGAGGTCTTGCCGACCCCGGGAGGGCCGACGAAGCAAAGTATGGGCCCCTTCATGGAAGGATTGAGCTTACGCACGCTGAGGTATTCCAGGATCCTTTCTTTGACCTTCTCCAGGCCGTAATGGTTGCGGTCGAGCACCTGCCTGGCCTTCTGAATATCGAGCATGTCCTTGGTGGACTTGCTCCAGGGAAGATCGCACAGCCAGTCCAGGTAGGTGCGCACCACCGAAGTCTCGGCCGAATCCGGATGCATCTGCTCCAGGCGGCGCAACTGTTTTTCGGCTTCCCGCTTGGCCTCCTTGGGCATCCTGGCCCGCTTGATCCGTTTTTTGAACTCCTCGACCTCCTCCATTTTCTCGTCCAGTTCGCCAAGCTCCCGATGGATGGCCCGCATCTGTTCCCGCAGGAAATAATCCCTCTGGCTCTTGCTGATTTCGTCTTTTACATCGGACTGGATCTTGGCCTGCATGGCGGAAAGCTCGACTTCCCGCGACAACAGGTCGTTGACCCGTGTCAGTCGTTCCACAGGGTCGATCAGTTCGATTATCTGCTGGGCCTCTTCGATTTTCAGCCGCAGATTCGAAGCCACAAGGTCGGCCAGCTTGCCGGGATCGTCGATACTTTCAAGGATATTGCCCACGTCGCCGGTCAACTCGCCCCGCAGGGCCAGAATCTTCTCGGAATACTCGCGCACGTTACGCATCAGGGCCTGCACCCTGATGTCGGGCTCCTCGAAGACCGGCTCCTCTATCAGCTCCACCCGGACCTTGTAGAAAGACCGTTTCTGCAGGTATTCGGTTATCCTGCCCTTGGCCAGTCCTTGAACCAGGGCCTTGACCCGTCCGTCGGGCAGCTTGAGCATCCTCAGGATCCGGCTGATGGTACCGACGGTGTAGATTTCGTCGGTCTTGGGGTTTTCGATGGCCGGATCCTTCTGGGTGACCACGAAAAGAAAGCGGTCCTTGGAAACTGAAGCCTCCACGGCCCGGACTGATTTTTCCCGCCCCACGAAAAGGGGCAGGAGCATATCGGTGAAAATAACAACGTCTCTTACAGGAAGCAGGGGAAGAACGGTCGGCAGTTCGAGTCCGCCTTCATCGTCTTCGATTATGCTTATCAAATCGTCTTTATCGGTTTCGGCCATGATCACTCCAACAATTTACGGTCACCTGCGCCGAGAGCAAGCAACTTCAAGGGTAAATTTTAACCATTTCATTTCCAAACACCAGGGCCCACAGCCATGCGCCCGAAGGCCGCCGGGCACAGCTTTTTTCAGGCCTGCCGGAAAACGGTCTCTTCACGGGCCGGCCCCCGTGGATCGGATCAACAAATATCAGGCGTTTTCCGGCAATTTATTTATTATTCCCGCAAAACGCCATCATATTATAAAGCAGGCTCGGATCTTGACAATATTTAATATTGATAGCATCGCAAAAAGTGTTTCAACCAAGCCCTGTTCCCGTTGACGGCCCTAATTTTGCCAACTTTTCAGAATTTGACAGGCTTGTAAATCCGACGCGAATCCATCATTCTTGATTTTTCCGCAAAACCCATCTAAAACCCTTTCAGGTCATAAAAATGATAGCCAGCACAACAGGTTAGCATCAGACGAAGCGGCGCATGCTGCAAATCACCCCGGCCGTTTTGTGGAAAAAGGATCGCATTGGATGATTGCTTATCTGCCAATTGTAAGTATTTTTGTCCTGGGATTGTGTATCGGCAGTTTTCTGAACGTCTGCATCTACCGCCTGCCGTTGGGCAAATCGCTTGTATCCCCGGGCTCCAGCTGCCCCAACTGCGGTGCGCCAATCCGCTTCTACGACAACATTCCGCTGGTCAGCTACATTGTCCTGGGCGGCAAATGCCGCGCCTGCCGGGCCCCCTTTTCTTTTCGCTATCCCCTGGTGGAACTTATAACCGGGCTGCTGGCAGTTGCCGTCTGGCTCCGGTTCGGGTGGCATCCCGAAAGCCTGATTTTCTTTTTCTTCTGCTCCTGTTTGTTGGTAATAACCTTCATAGATATCGACCACCGCATCATTCCGGACATAATCAGCCTTCCCGGCATCGTAATCGGCCTGGCAGCCAGTGTGTTTGTCCGCAACTTCAGCTGGCAAAGCTCTCTGGCCGGAATAGCTGCCGGAGGCGGCAGCCTGCTGGCCGTGGCCATGGCCTATAGAGCCCTGACCGGCAAAGAAGGCATGGGCGGCGGCGATATAAAGCTGCTGGCCATGATCGGAGCATTTACCGGTTGGCGGGGAGTTGTCTTCACAGTCTTTGTCGCCTCGGCAGCCGGAACGCTCGTCGGGCTCATACTGATGATCAGAACGGGCAAAAACATGAAGCTGGCCGTGCCGTTCGGACCCTTTCTGGCACTTGGCGCCATAACCTATCTCTTCTTTGGAGATTTTCTGATCGGCTGGTATCTGAGTGTCATCTGAAAGCGATAAAATATCATGAAAATTGCCGTCATTTCAGATATACACGGTAACCTCGAGGCCCTGGAAAAAGTCCTGCAAGATGCCGGCCGGTCCGGGGCCGACAAAATAATCTGCCTGGGCGACTGCATAGGTTACGGACCAGACTCGAACCGGGTTGTGGAAAAGATCATGGCGGGCAACATTCCGGCAGTCACCGGGAACCACGAACTGGTTCTGCACAACCGGATCCACCTGAACTGGTTCAACTCCCTGGCCCGGATATCGCTTGAAAAAATCATACCCACCCTATCTGCAGAGGTGAAGAATTTCCTTCGCGGCCTTCCCCACAGCCTCACTGTCAATGATGCCCGCTTCGTGCACGGATGCCCGCTGCAGTCGATCAAGACGTATCTTTTCCTGGCATCGGATTACCGCATCCGGCGCGCGCTGGATAAAATGAAAGAAAAGATATGCTTTGTCGGACACACCCACGATCTGGTGCTGATCAGCTATGATGGACGCAACGTCCTGCGCAGTCCCCTCAGGGCCGAACAAACGCCTGTCGAAGGCGGCCGCTCCTATATCGTCAACGTGGGCAGTGTCGGCCAGCCCAGGGACGGAACCAATACCGCGAAGTACGTCATCTGGGATACCGAGAGGAAAAGAATCGTTCTGCGGCGCATAGAATACGACATTGCCAGGGTTGTTGAAAAAATCAAAGCCGCAGGCCTGCCGGAAGTCCACGGACGGAGGCTCTGGTAGCCAGACCGTCTTGCGGATTCTTCAGGCTATCCCGATAAACTCGAAGTTCAGCTTGGCCTGAAATTTCTCGATGCGCTTGAATATCTCTTTCAACATTGTCTGCTCGACCCTGGTAAGCCGGCTCGGGTTTATGAAATTGTTGGGTTCCTGTCCCTGGCGCATGGCATTGGCCTGGCGAACAAGACGCAATTGCATCAAAAAGCTGTACGCCTTTTCGAGTTCCTCGTATTCTTCTTTGTTCAGGGCGCCCTGAAGATATAGCTGGTATAGCCGGTCCAGGGTGTTGGTGTGGCGCACCCCGTGTTTCAGGGCATATATGCGGGCAAAATCTACTATGGGCTGCATGGCCTGCTTGATGTCGAAGCTGTTGCGGTGAGCTCCTTTGGATTCGACAACGAAATTCCTGAAAAAACCCAGCGGCGGTTTGAAATGCAGTGCATTTTCGGTCAGATGCCGCAAAAATCCACTCCAGCTGCTCACAGCCCCGAACAGATGGGATCTGAGCTCCTCCACCAGTTCCTCGTGCCCGAAGCCGGTTCTGAAATCGAAAAAGATACTCGCCTGGAGCAGATCCTCGGCTTCAGCCGCGTGAATCCAATCGGAAAAATACTGCTTCCACACCGACAACGGCTGGCACCACTTCGGATTGCTGGCCATTACTTTGCCCTCGCAATAACGGTAACCGACCATGTCCAGGCAATCGCATACGGCGGTGCCGAGTTTCAGAAAATATGATCTGACTTCATCTGCGGGCAGATCGCTGTCGGCAAAGACTATGGCATTGTCCTGATCTGTCTTCAGGGTCTGCTCCCCGCGGCCTTCGCTGCCCATTATCATGAAGGCGAAACCGACCGGAGGCGGCTCTATGTCGTCAAGAATGAGATGGAGCAGTTTTTTCAGAATGGCATCAGATACGGCCGTTATCAAATGGTTGATATTCCGGGCATAGGCCCCGTTGCGGATCAGGCCGCTGACGATGGCCGGAAGCCGCTTATACTGGCTGGCCAGTTCTTCCGGACTCTCGGCGGTTGAAATCTCCTTGAGCATTACCACCGGAGACTGCCCCTGGGCCATCAGCATCTCCCGGTGAGAAAAGACTCCCACTATTTTACCGTCCGGATCGGTTACTGCCAGATGCTTGATATTGTGCTTCATCATCGCCATCAGAGCTTCCATCACCAAGGCCCTGGAGTCGACCGCGTGCAACGGGTGGGACATTATCTTGGCCACCGGATGTTTGATGTCGTATCCGGTCGCAATCACCTTGCGGGTCAAATCGCTTTCGGTTACGATGCCGGCTTCATGACCGTCGCCTGCTTCTATGATTATGTAACTGCAATTTTCTGCCTGCATCCTGCGGGCAGCCTCCTGGATGGATATGTCCGGCTCGCCCTTGAGCGGATTGCGGTTGCAGATGCGAAGAACCTGCTGATTATACAGGGGCATGACCTCGCGGCTCGGCTCCATGCTGCGGGCGATGATCTGGGCATAGGATTTATCCAGCATGCGCTTGCCGAAAGTGTCGGTGAAAAACTCGGTAAAAGCCTGATAACGATCACAAAGATCCAGGAAATCTTTCTTTGGCAGCAAGTAAAAATATGAATCCTCGGTCACCTGCAGAGTGCGGACCGAGATACCGTCATTGAGCAACATGGAAATACCGCCGTACAGGTCTCCTTCCCCCAGAACTCCCCGCATGGTTTTCTGACCGGCCTCCTCGTAATATCTTTCGGCTGCTCCCTGCTGGAGGATATATAGATAGCCGACCCTTGATCTGCCCTGAATGAAAAGAACGGTTCCCTTGGGATAGTGCACCATGGAAAGACTGCGGGCGACCTTTTCGATTTCTTCTTCAGGAAGAAAACTGAACGGCGCTATCTGTTCCAGAAAAAGCTTTGCCTGGCCGGTCTCGATCAAAGCCGTCAAAAAGGGATCGAAAATATGCTTGCTGAAATTCTCAAGGAAATATTCGTAGAAATTCTTGTTGCGGGCACACAGGTCAAGGAATATGTCCTTTGGTATGAGGTAAAAGACGGCATCCTCGTCCACCCTGACCGTTCGCAGGGAAACGCCCGCGTTCATCAGCAGGCTGATACCGCCGAATACTTCTCCCTGCTTTATATATCCACACAGCGGGGTGCCTTTGATCTTTGTGTTGTAAACCGAAAGCTGACCTTTTTTGACAATGTAGATGTTGTTAATCTTGGTCTTCCCCTGCTCGGCCAGAGTGATACCCTTGGTGTAATTTTTCACCGTGGAACGCTCGGCTATCATCTTGATCTCGTGCTTTGGCAAGAAAGAAAAATGGGGCATGGATGCAAGGTAGGTCTCGATTTCGCGGCTCATGGCCACCTCCGTCAACAAGGATCCGACAAAAAAGCTTGGCTGGCTGTTCTTGTTGGAAACATAGCTTCAGGTCAGGATGGATGTCAATCCCATCTTGACAGCCATGGCCGTCCTGGGGCAAAAAGCGACAGTTGTTATCACCCCGGGTTCAGGTGGCCGGTAAAGGTAAAAGCGTCACGGGAGGAATACCGCATGGATATGGAAATACGTTTTCCGGGAGGCAAGAAAGTCGAAGCCCTGACAGATGACGGATTCGTCATCCCAACCGATCAGGCCATAGCCGACGGAGGCGACGGTTCGGCACCGGCTCCATACACCCTGTTTCTTGCTTCAATAGGAACATGCGCCGGAATTTTCGTTGCCTCCTTCCTGCAAAGCAGAAAGATAGACACCCGGGACCTGAAAATGCGACTGAACTTTTCAACCGACCCCGGAACCCACCTGGTGGACAGGATCTGCATCGACGTGGATCTGCCCCCGGGCGTGCCGCGCAAGTACAGGAAAGCGATCGAGCGGGCCGTTTCCCTCTGCGCTGTCAAACGTTCAATGGAAAATCCGCCCCGCTTCGAAACTAATGTGAACTTCACAGAGTAAACCGTCTCGGAAGGGCCTTTTGCCGGTCCCGTGCACCGGCGACAATAAAACAGGGAGACCGCCGGGTCTCCCTGTTTTCACAGGTTCCGCCGCATTGCACCCCCGGGGTTAGCGTGTGGTCTCTATTATTTTGCGGGCCACGCCTGCAAAGGCCTTGCTCACCGGAGAGTCGGGATACTTTTCCTGGTAGACCAGACCGGAATCACCGCAACTTACCATCTGCGGATCGAACGGCACCTTGCCCAGAAAATCGATACCCATGGCATCAGCCGTCCGCTTGCCTCCGCCTGATCCGAAAAGCTCAAGTTCGTTGTTGCAGTGGGGGCAAACCAAGCTGCTCATGTTCTCTATGAGCCCGAATATCTTCATGTTCAGCTTGCGGCAAAAGTTGATGGACTTACGCACGTCGGCCAGGGCTACCTCCTGGGGAGTCGTGACGATTATGGCCTGGGCGTCTTTTATGGTCTGGGCCACGGTAAGCGGCTCATCCCCGGTCCCGGGAGGAGCGTCTATTATCAGGTAATCCAGATCGCCCCAGGCGACCTGGCCGATGAACTGCTGAATTGCCGAATACTTGATGGGACCCCTCCAGATGATGGCATCGTCTTTATTGGGCGTGAGCGACTCGACCGATACCACGCCAAGATACTCCGAATAATACTGGGGCTGAAGCTTGCGGTCTTCGGTAATGTCCAGCACTCCGGAAAGACCCAGCATCCGGGGTACGTCCGGTCCATGCAGATCAACGTCTATCAATCCCACCCGATGCTTAAGATTGGACAGGGCGACGGCCAGGTTGACAGAAGTGCTGGTCTTGCCGACCCCGCCCTTGCCGCTCATAACCAAAAATTTGTTCTTTATTTTTGCAAGAGATTGTTCGACCGCTTCCTTCTGTGCGGCATGGGGATCGTTCTGCTTTTTTGCCGAGTGCATGTCTTGGTGAATCTTCGCCATCTTTCCGTCTCCTATCTATCTGAAATATCTAAATTATCACTGCATTCTCGGTTGTGTCTGGGCATCTTTTTGTCTCTTTGACACCATCGTCCCGGTCTGAGGGGCTGACTGCCGCTGCCGGGATCAGCTCCTTTCCGGCCCGCCGTCCTGCTGCCGGTTGGCAAGACGGTAAAACGAACTGCCCCCGCACTTGGGGCAGCTTTTGGGCCTGCAGGTACCGGCTGGCACCTCCCACCTATAATCACAGTGGCAGCAGTGAAACCTGCGATCCTGGCGCACCAGGCGATAGTTGCCGCCTCCCACATTGATGGCTTTGCCGTTTATCAGGGCATCGGCCAGAATCCTGCGCGCCCTTTGGATAATCCGTCCGAAAGTCGCCCTGGAAACTCCCATTTTGCGGCCCGCCTCCTCGTGGGACAAACCAATCAGATCCGCAAGCCGAATGGCCTCACTTTCATCGACCGTGAGTCTGACCTCTTCGAGTTCCACCATTGGAATGCCACGGGGTTTGAAGTAACTTACCTCCGGCTTGTAACCCACTATCCGGTCTTTGCGCGGGCGTACCATGGAGCCTCCATTTTGACCTTATGCCCAAAACTCTATAAACTATCCATTCGCACCCAATTGTCAATAAACGATTTGTCTGTAATGGTCAACTTTGATGCCATCGGACTTATTGCGGATTTTTCAAAAACACCAAGGCAAAAACCGCATGCGCAAAGCATGCGGTTTTTTGAAATCGTATCTTTTTTTGTACAACCGGTCAGTCCGTATTGTACCGTCTTTAAAATTTTAGGCCAAGTTCCAACATGGGACCTGCAAATTCTATATCCAGGTCAACGTCGTCTTCATCAACTTCGATCTTTTCATAACGATAACTGGCGGCGGCAAAAACCGGGCCGAACACTTTAACTTTCACCCTGCCGATCAGGCTGTAAACATTGTTGCCGCTGTAAGAAATTCCCCTGCCCTCGCCCTCGATGGCAAATCTTTCCACCGGCTGAAAACAAAAAGCGGCGTAAATCATGGGGATACCGACCGTTGCGCTTTCCTTCTCATTGATACCGGTACTGTCCTGGCGAACCTCCACTTCCAGGTCCAGAATCCGGGCATTCAGGCCCAGCTCTATGCTGAACATGTCGGCCGTCAAAGTTTTAATAAACGGCAGGCCATAATAAAAGCCTATGTCGTAATGACCGAGTTTCACCTTGGAGTAAAAGTCGACATTGGCGGTAAACACCTTGTCTCCGAACTTGAAGTTGACGTCTTTTTTACCCATGCCGTCGAATTCCGCCGGTGCGGCCATCAAATAGATATTCGGTATAAAAAGAGGCATGTCCAGTTTGAGGCGGCCGTAAACCCGGGTCTCATCGTCATACTTGAGATCCCTGTCAATGTCGATATCATCATTGACGTTCAGACCCTTGTAGGCCATGGTACCGCTTAAATCCTGTTTCCAGGCCCCCAGTGCCAGCTCGAATCCGACGGCAAACGCATTTTGAGAACAAACCAAGCCAGTGACCAGAATCATTACCAGTAGAGATCTTTTCATGAATGCCTCCTCGAACTCCATGCGATGAATATGACAAGTTTATAAAATTACTTCTTCTCCCGGTGTTTCCGGGCCGCAACCCAACCGTTGTGCCGTGCCGGCCCGGCACTCCGGGTTTTACTTTCTCTTAGAATTTTCCTTATCAGCCTTTTCATGCCCCAAAGGCGCCATGTGATCATCCGGCTTTTCCGGAGCGATGAAGTACTGCCCGGTTGACTTGAGCAGCAAATAGTAGCTTGCAATGCCCAGTATCAGGATGTTTATGGCCAAAACGAAAGCATATACTTCCATATTTCCGTGCAGAAACAGGTACGCGTAAAAGGAACCGTAAAGAATGACGATGGCATTGCAAAACAGGGCCAGCCATTTTGCCCATTTTCTGCGCTGAAACACGGAAAAGCATATTATCACGGCACTTACCAGAAGCTTGACCGTCAGGACCCGGTCTTTGAAAAGAAAATGGACCGTCAACAGCAAGCTGCTCCAGCCGGCTGCAAGATAGAGCAAGGCGTTCCGGAAGTCAGCCGGCATACGGCGAATCTGATCTGCTAACTGCACTGATATTCCTTTCGCGTATTGGTCACCGCCGGGCCGGCCATCATCGACCCGCAGACCGGACAATGAGCTTCTGACCGGGCTTGATGACAGCGTTTTTTTTCATCTTGTTCAGTTTCAGCAACTGCTCCACGCTCAGCCCATAGCGCCTGCTGATGCTGAAAAGGGTTTCACCGGGTTTCACCTGATGATACTTGACAGGGGGCGACGAAACAGGAGGCTTGGACGCAGCCTGGCTGGCAGATTTGGCCGAATCGCTCTTTATGCTTTGCTCGATTATGGAAAGCTTCTTCTGCAAGGCCTCCAGGCTCATGGTCAAATGATCCATGCGTAACGACATGGACGCTTCGGTCCGGTCGAAACGCGCCTTGAACTTTTCGAAAGACTTGGCTTGTTCCCATATGCGGGTAACTTTCTGATCAATGGCTTCAAAACGGTTTATCTTTTCCTCCAGAGCGCTTATTCTTTCTTCCAGATCCGCAATCCTGCTTCTCAGACCGGTTTCATTGCCTCCGGGCAACAGAAAAATAAGCAGGGCCGCAATCGCCATAACCACCACCAATCCAACCACCAGGTAAAAAAACTTCGAACCGCCGCCCCGGACACCGGATGATTCCCGGTCGTCCTCGCTCCAATTATCGCTCGTTTCTTCCTCAAAATACAAATCCGATGTCTTGCCGGTGGAATCAGCGGGCTCATCAGTATCTGTCCACTTCATTATCCGACCTCCTGATGAAGGCGTAATTGAACCGTCTGCCTTGCCAACATATTATTGTGGCACCTTAACCGTCCGGATTGGGAAACGGCCATGCCGTAAATCAGCTTATTGCTCCGTATATAAACCATTTAACAGCCATTGTTCAAGGATATTTACGATACGGGACACACAGTTTCCCAAAACAGTCAATTATCCGCAAAGCAGGCCGGAACCGCGGCGAAGCTGTCGAACAGTTGCCAAAATCTTGCCCTTATGGGATCGGTTTCCTGGAGAATCTCGTGGCGGGAACCTTCCAGAATACTGAAAGACACGTCTGGCAAAACGGCTGCCAGTTTTTTTGTCGCCCGGCTGGACACGACCTTGTCACTGCCGGCGGCCAGCATCAAAAGCGGCAGGGTGATTTTGGCGGCAAACCCCGGCCGCTTGATTACATTCATGGAATCGAAGGCCGCTTTCAGCCAGCCGAAACTTACCGCATCGATCAGCAGGCCCGGATTGGCCTCGAGCAGACGGCGGTTTCTTTCGAACCGCCGCCGCGAACCGGTAAGCTGGTTGTTTTCAAAATCACCGAGATAATCATTTCTGCCGGAGGTAAACGGTATCGGTGCCCTGCCAAAACCAAGACCGGTGGCCAGGTCGGCCACGGTGTACATCAAATCTGCCGAAAAGCCCGATGCATGGATTTGGATCATCGGTGAAGTCAGGACCGCCTTGTCGAAAATCCCCTGCCTGTCGGCCAGATAGCGCAAAGCGATATGTCCCCCCATGGAATGGGCCAGCATGATCAGCTGCCCGGATTTGCTCGGTCCGGCTATATTGAGCATAAAATCATGCAAATCCGCCAGATAGTCCTCGAAGCTGTCCACATGCCCGACGCTGGCCGGAGAAGTCATCCTGGAACTCAATCCCTGTCCCCGCCAATCGAAGCTGAAAACCATCATTTCCCTGTCCAGCAGCTCGATGATGGTTTCATTGTACTTTTCCAGGAATTCGCCTCTTCCGCCGAGGATGACAACACTGGCCCGGGGCCTGCCTTCAGGTTTCCAGATTCCGTATCTGATTTTCAGTCCGTCGTGAGTTTTGAACCAGCCCTGCATTCTTCCCATTTGTTGATTTTTTCATTTTCCGGATTTATAAACTGCGTAACCATCATGAATGGATGCCAGAAAAATGTCAATCACTTGCGGAGGATATCCTGAATGCCAATTCATTCCCACGATTTTGTAGAAACCTACGAGGGTTTTGTGGGTTTCGGGCTTAACCGCCAGACCGATGAAGACACAGTGGTTTATTATCTTCAGAAATTTTCCGACGACAAACTGATGGACGTTCTGAAAAAACGGATGAGCGACGAAGATCTGAGCAGTATTTTCGATTTGATATCAAGTATCTTGCGCCGTTACCTGTCTGAAAACGAGTATCACCGCCTTTTTCTCAAAGATGATGATCATCACTGATGAAGGGTGGCTTCTCAAAAAGTCCCATATCTTCGCTGTACTGCACGCTGTGGGGACTGCGGCGTACTATTAAGGGGCAAGGTAAGGCTCGGAAACTTAAAGGAGAATGGAATTGCTTGCCACAAGACACATGGAACGCTATGCCGAGGTATTGCTGTGGGCACTTGCAACCGCCCGCAAGAAACGCCTCAAAAAAGGTGACCTGGTCCTGCTCCGCTTTCACAAACCTGCCATCGAACAGGCCGAAGTCGTTTATCGCCGGCTGCTTGCAAGCGGTTTCAATCCGGTCCCGAGGCTGAGTCCGACAACCAGGATGGAAAAAGACTTTTTCCAACTGGCCGACAACCGCCAACTGGCAGCTAAAATTCCGGGTGACGACGTCCTTTGCCAAAATCTGGCAGGAGCCATCTATCTACATGCGCCCGAATCAATAACCCACCTTCAGGATATAGATTCAAAACGCATCAGCCGCTACACTCTTTCCAGAAAATACCTGCGTGACATTCTCGACCGAAGGGAGGCCGAAGGCTCTTTTGGCTGGACACTCTGCATCCTGCCGACCCGCCAACAGGCCAGACATGCCGGTCTGACTCTCCAGCAATACAGCGACCAGGTCATAAAGGCGTGCTTCCTGCACCGGCAGGACCCTGTCGCCCAGTGGAAAAAGGTCTACCGCCGGATCAACCGCATAAAAAAATGGCTCAACTCTCTGGAAATAGACTATCTTCACGTTGAATCGAAAAACGTGGACCTGAAAATAGTTCCCGGCCGCCGGCGTATCTGGGCAGGTCTGTCCGGTCACAATATCCCCAGTTTCGAAATCTTCCTTTCTCCTGACTGGCGGGGCACCAAGGGATATTATTTCGCCGATCAGCCCACATATCGCAGCGGCAACTATGTCGCCGGCATTCACCTTGAGTTCAGCAGGGGATCGGTCGTCCGGGCCAGGGCGGAAAAAGGAGATGATTTTCTTCAAGGCCAGCTTGCAATCGACCGGGGGGCGCGTCGGCTGGGGGAATTTTCCCTCACAGACAGGCGCTTTTCAAAAATCAAGCGCTTTATGGCCAACACACTGTTCGATGAAAATTTCGGCGGACGCCATGGAAACTGCCATATCGCCCTGGGAGCATCTTATACGGACACCTTTGCCGGCAATCCGGCCCGCCTGACAGCCCGGGAAAAAAAGGAGCTGGGCTTCAATGACTCGGCCCTGCACTGGGACCTTGTAAACACCGAAAGCAAGCGGGTAACGGCAAAATTGACCGGTGGCAACAAGACAACAATCTACGAAAACGGGATTTTCAAAGTCTGATCACCGCCATGGCCCATCAAGCGGCCTATCCCAGGGCTTCCCGCTTTACGGCACCACATCTGGTGGTCAAGGATCTTACCGTATCCACCATCTGGTTGATCTTGAACGGTTTTTCCATCACCCTGTCGAAGCAGTCGTCCTTGAGCAGCCATGGCGTTCCCGACAATCCGATCACGGGAGTGTCGGAACGGACGGAATTACGGATATGCCGGACAACAACGTAACCATCTCCTTTGGGCATTTGCACATCCGTTATCACCACATCGAAGACGCCTTCATCGAACTTGGCGATGCCTGCAAAAGCATCTCCGGCCGTCTCCACTCTAAAGTCGGCCCTGCCCAAAGCCTGCTGGATGACATCGCAAATCATCGGCTCATCGTCTATCACCAAGACACTACAGACACCCACCTTTCCCCCCTCTTTTGGTTTTACCCGGCACACACAGACAACTTCGTCGGCAAAAACGATATGAATCTACTGGCGCAACTCCGGTCCAGGCATGGTGTATTGTGCTACCTTGTGAATTCTTCAAACAAGGATAGAAGATCGGCATGAGCAAACCGCCCCTCCCCGGGGGGGACAGAGCGGTCTTCATTGGTCCCGCACAGCAGGAGCAATGAAACAGGAGACCGTCGGTTCTCCGGACGTTCAGGCATTACCATATGTAAAACCTGCAATTTACAAAAACGATTATGGCTACATTATAGTCACAGTTTTGGGTTGTCAAATACGATTACGGCCGCGAAATGAACCATCTGGCAGAAAATAATCGTTTATCAAATAAACTGTCTGGTATTATTCAATATATAGAGATGCAGGGAATGAAAAGGCTGATTTGCAAGGGCCGGAGGCGATTAGCAATGAGCTTTGTTTTCAGCATGATATCAGGTTATCAACATTTTATCGACATCCGCCGATCTTCGATTTTCTGCGAATATCTGTAATTTTCTGCGAATATCTGCGATTTAACTGTTTTATGCGGCCCGGACGGGCTAAAGGTCCGAAGGTTGCCGTGAAGCCGTCAAACTTTATATTTGCCGAAATCTTCAGGTGAAAGCTTTTCCAGGTACTCGGCCCATTTCCTGCCCTCTTCACTGTCGTCGACCATTTCGGCAGGCTCCTGGCCCATGGCCGATTTTTCGATGACCTTTTCATCGACATAGATGGGGGCATCGTAACGCAAAGCAATGGCAATGGCGTCGCTCGGCCGGGCGTCCATGGTGAAGGTGTGGTCCTCGGCTTCGAAGTGGATTAGGGCATAGAAAGTATTATCTTTTAAATCACATACTTCAACCTTGGTAACCGCCACGTTCAGATAGTCTGAAAAATTTTTGAAAAGATCATGGGTCATTGGACGTTGAAATTTGATATCCTGCAGGGCCGAAGCTATGGAGGTGGCTTCCAGCAGGCCTATCCAGATGGGAACGGCTTGATTGGTCTGTTCAGATTTGAGGATGATAATGGGAGTATTGGATGCCGGATCAATGGTCAGGCCTGCTATGCTAACCTTGTGAAGCATGATTGATTGCTCCTTTCGCCTCGTTTGAAGGCACTCCCCTTTTTCCAGCAAAGGGTTCCCCGAGCAAGCAGTGGGGCAATGCTCTTTTAATCATGATATCCATCACCCGGCCTGTCAACATCTGATTGGAGCCTTTTTCTTTTTCACTGATTCCGAAATGAACGATCTTGTTGGTGGCAGTCCTGCCTTTCCATGAGAGTTTCCGGCCACATTCGCCGCCGGCAGAATCATCTCCGGGTCCTTCCACCAGCACCTGCTGGACGGTGCCCATCAGAGCCCTGTTGGAAGCCTCGGTGTATTTCGCCTGCAATGACAGTACTTCCTGCAAGCGCCGTTTTTTCTCCTGTTCATCGACCTTGGCCTCGAAACAGGCCGCCGGTGCGTTGGGCCGGTCCGAGTACATGAAGGCAAAAAGACCATCGAATCCGATTTCAGCGATCAAATCGAGAGTCTGTCTGAAATCTTCCTCTGTCTCTCCCGGAAAACCGACTATGATGTCGGAAGTTATGGCCACATCCGGACAAATGGCGCGCAGGGCTCTTATTTTTTCGGTATAGACCGAACGTGAATATTTCCGGTTCATCCGTTTCAACACCGCATCCGAGCCCGACTGAACGGGCAGGTGAATATGGTTGCACAACTTGTCTAGTTTTATGAAAGCCTCCATCAGGTCGCGAGACAGATCCTTGGGATGGGAGGTCGTGAATCTTATCCGTTCCAGCCCGCTGATCGCATTTATCTTTTCCAAAAGGCGGCTGAAAGAACAAAGGCCTTCTTTCTTGCCGTAGGAATTGACGTTCTGGCCGAGCAAAGTAACTTCCCTGACCCCCCGCGCAACCAGCTTCTCGATTTCAGAGACAATCTCATCGGGATGGCGACTGGTTTCCCTGCCCCGCACGTAGGGAACCACACAGTAACTACAAAAATTGTCACACCCCCGCATGATGGTTACGAAAGCTGTAACCCCCGGTAACCGCACAGGATTTGTCAGAAACTCATCCGGACCGATTGAGTGCTCCAGCCTGGTATCAACCAGCCTCTGGCGCCGGCTTGCCGCACTGGCCACCATGGCCGGCAGGCGGCTTATGGCCTGGGTGCCGAAAACCAGGTCGACATGCGGCAGGCGACGCAGGACCTGCCGGCCCTCCTGCTGAGCCACACACCCACCCATGCCGATTATCAGTTCCGGCCTTTTCTGCTTCAAGGCAGCCAGCCGGCCCAGGAAACTGAAGGCCTTCTGTTCGGCCTTTTCGCGAATGGAACAGGTGTTACAGATGACCAGATCGGCTTCTTCCGGACTGCCGGCCGGCTCGTACCCTGCTTTTGTCATCTGCTTCAGGATCTGCTCCGAGTCATAGACGTTCATCTGGCAGCCCATGGTCTGTATGTATATTTTCTTAATCCGGAATCGGTCCATTTACCTGTTCCATGAATACGCTTTCGGCCAGATCGGCCATTATGTCCTCAACAATCCTTCTGCAGCCCGGAGCCACGCTCAGCCTCACAAGTCCTTCAGAGGCGTTCAGGGTGGAAACCACGGCCACCCCCTCGTAGGCCTCGATTATGAATTTGACGAATCCTATCTGGCTCCGCTCGATTCTGAACAAAAGACTGGTCGTCTTCATCCGGTCCCTCTCGCCGATCCGTTTGGACGGATTGCATGCCTGCAGCGGCCTATTTACTATCGAAGCAACAGACAGTGCAACCATAATCTGAAACGGCCCTGACATACCAGATCTTGTTTTACTCTTGAGCAAAAACTCAATATGCGGTATTTGCCACCCATGCAACCGAGGTGGCAGATAAAAAAGCCCGACCCCCGGGTTACAGGCACAATCCGGCATTCCACGGGATGTCACCGGGCGATGGCGGCCGTGCTCGCCAACCGGCACCTGACCAGCAACCGGGCAATCAACGACTTTCTCCAGCCCCGCCTGGCGGACCTGGCAGCCCCTGACAGCCTCGAAGGTCTGGAGACTGCGAGCGACCGTATTCACAGGGCGTTGATCAATAAAGAAAAGATCCTGATCATCGGTGACTACGACGTTGACGGTATAACCTCGACTGCCCTGCTGGCAGACTTTCTAACCCTGGCCGGAGGCAACGTAAGTTACCATCTGCCCCACCGCCTCAAAGAAGGCTACGGATTTCAGCCGGCCCACGTCACCCAGGTTGCCGTCCCGCGCAAAGCGGGCCTGATAATCACCGTGGATTGCGGAATTTCCAGCAACGAAGCGGTCGAGACCGCCCGCCGTTTCGGGATCGATACGGTCATCACCGATCACCACAGCTGTTCCGACGACCTGCCTGCGGCATTGGCGGTGGTAAACCCCAAATGCGGTCATGACGGCCACCCCTTGCACCCCCTGGCCGGAGTGGGGGTGGCATTCTACCTGGCCATCGGCCTGCGCAAACACCTGAGGGAACAAAACTGGTGGAACAGGCGGCCCGAGCCCAACCTGAAAGAGTTTTGCGACCTGGTGGCCCTTGGAACGGTGGCCGACATGGTATCCCTGCTGGGCGTCAACCGGATCCTGGTCAAGTCGGGCCTGGAACAGCTCAACCGGAGCCCGCGCCCGGGCCTGGCCAGGCTGATGGACGCCTGTGGCATACAACAGGGCAAGCTGTCGGCCGAAGACATATCTTTCAGGCTGGCCCCCAGGATCAACGCCGCCGGCCGGGTGGCCCATCCGGGTGCCGCCATGGCTCTGTTGCGGGCCGCCGGTGAAGGAGAGGCCCATCATGCAGCCGAAACCCTGTGTTCCCTGAACGCCCGCCGCCAGACCATCGAACAGCAGATCCTGGATGAGATTGACCTCCGGCTGGAACGCCATCCTTTCATGCTGGAGGGCAACTGCCTGGTCATGGCCGGTGACGGCTGGCATCCCGGTGTCATCGGCATAGTGGCGGCCAAACTGGCAAACCGCTATTTCAAACCGGTCATAATCATCGGCGTCGAAAACGGGGTGGGCAAGGGTTCGGCCCGCAGCGTGCCGGGGCTGGACATCTACAAGGCCCTCCAGCGCTGCGCCCCGGTTCTGGATCGTTTCGGAGGGCACAGCATGGCTGCCGGCCTTACCGTCTCCTCGTCGAATATCGGCCGCCTGCAGGCTGCCTTCGAAGAGGCTGTCGAAAAGCTCGAGGCCGGCGAAAATTCGGGGCCGGCTGTCGATATCGACTGCGAGCTCGATTTTGCAGAAATCACACCCCGACTTATCGAAGAACTGGAATCCTTGCAGCCTTACGGTGTCGGCAACCCGGCGCCCCTTTTCATGGCCAGAAAGGTGGTGGCCAAAGAATGTGTCACCATCGGTCGCAGGCATCTTAAAATGCGGCTTTGCCAACCCGCAAAGGGCGACCGGGTCATTGAGGCCATTCAGTTCAATCTTCAAAAGCAGGCCCATGGCCAGATTGCCTTTGAAAAAATCGCCTACCGTCTCCAGAAGAGATATTACAACGGCAAGGTGTCGGTGCAGGCGGTTGTGGAAAACAGTATCTGACGGCCTGTTTTTGCTTGCAAATCACAACGATTTCATTGTAACTGAATAGTTTAATCAAACAAGCAGGTGGTATGCCATGGGCAAAGTATTCAGACCGAGCAACAGAGAAGCCAGCATATTGTCCAGGATAGAATCTTCCAAGGAAATGGCCCGGCGCAAGGCAATCGGTGCCGCCTGGGACAGTGCCGAGCCATTGGCCAACGCCATTGCCATGAAATTGGTGGAAACCGAACTGGTGGAAACCACCAACAAAAACGCCCTGGAAGAACAGATCTCCCAGTGTCTCCAGACCCTGGGACGGGCAGACGATTTCGAGGTAGACTATCAGATCGCCCCTTATCGTAACCTGATACCCCACCCAAACGTGGTCAGCCTGTACGTTACAGCCTTCGTGCTGGAAAAACTGATCGATCACAAGTCAGTGGTCGATATTTTTGGATCGGACGAAGATATCTATCTCTGCATCAATCAGCAGGTGGCCAAATTTACTGCCTGAGACAATATGCGTCCCAGCTTCCGCCCGCAGCTGATCAACGACCCCTTCGATGACCCGGGTGTACTAGTCGCTTTCGGTCACCAGAACCGGGCTCTTCTGTTCGACCTGGGCGAAATCCAGAGCCTGGCCCCGCGCGATATTCTGAAGATTACCCACGTATTTGTCACCCATACCCACATGGATCATTTCTGCGGCCTGGACCGCCTCGTGCGTCTGATGCTGGGACGTGAAAAAACCCTCCACCTTTACGGTCCGGAAGGATTCATCGAAAAAGTGGGCCACAAGCTGGCCGGATATACGTGGAACCTGGTCAACCATTACAATCACCCTTTTGAGATCGTGGCCACCGAAGTAAGCAACCGTCACCGGGTCATCACCCGCTTCAGCTGCCAGGGGGGCTTCAAGCCGGCCGGCCGGCGGATCAGAGATGATTCTCCCCTGGTCTGCCTTCAGGAGCCTGATTTCACCGTGACGGCCGCCGTGCTGGATCACCGCATTCCATGCCTTGGCTTCCGCCTTCAGCAACGCTTCCATGTCAACATCATCGCCTCCCGGCTGACCGGGCTGGGCCTCGAGCCCGGCCCCTGGCTTCAGCTTTTCAAAAAGGCCCTTTACCGGGATCTGCCGCCAGACACCGCAATGGCCGACCTTGGCCAGATACCTCAAGCGGCGGCCGGAATGACCCTGGGCCGGCTGGCTTCCGAAATTGCCAAGATAACCGCCGGCCAGGTTATCGCCTATATTGCCGATGCAATCTTCGACAAATCGAATTACAAGCTCATGCTGGAATTGGCGGCCGGAGCCGACCAGCTCTTTATCGAAGCGGCCTTTCTGGAGGCCGACCGCCAGATGGCAGCCCGCAAATACCACCTGACCGCGGCCCAGGCCGGTTTGATCGCCGGAAAGGCCGGTGCCCGCAAAATGACCATCTTCCACCATTCGCCCCGCTATATGCATCAGGCCGACAAGCTTCGCCAGGAAGCCCGCCGGGCTTACTGCCGGGCGCTTGCCGAAAGCCAAGACCCTTTTCAGCCTGTTCGAAAAGACTTGTAAAATTATTATCCCGATTATATCTTTGAATAAGGTGTGTTACAGGAGTTTTGCCATGGATGTCTCGAATGTCAAACCCATCGGAAAAACAGAAGCGGTCGATCCCGTAAAACCGGTGAAATCCAAGGCGCAGCGCCGCCGGGACAGCGGTCTTCGGAAAGACAAGGTTACCCTTTCTGAACAGGCCCGCCTGCTCGAGACCGCCCGCCGGTCAGTAAAAGCCATGGAAGAAATCGACGAGCAGAAAGTGGCCGAAATCAGGGCCAGAATTGAATCAGGCGCCTACCGCATAGATTCGGATCATCTGGCGGCAAAGATTCTCCAGGAAAGCTTCGCTCACCGTTTCGAAAAGTAAAGGATCACTTTCAACTGTGCTGCTCAAAAAATATTGTGGGGCAATAGTTAAATCTTGGAGCTTTTCAAATTTCGGTTAATTATTCCCATCTGGATTAACGACGGCTCTGCCCGTGGAAAACCGTTTTGCGGCTGGTTTCCCCTTCTTCCTCATTCTGTTGCCCCTTAACAGGTCGAAAATTCTTTAAGATTGTGTTTTATCTGTTATTTTAGCCAGTTGTCACTCCTGCTGTTTGTATAATTGCGTGGTCATAATTGTTTGTTACAAACCGCGTCCGATGCACGCTGTGAAAAGCCAAACGATCAGAGCTCTGCCGGTTTCCGGCTTTCATCGTTTCCGCTACATGGGACCACATCCTCATTTGCGGACAGATTAACTTTCTGCCGGCAAGATGCATTGTGTATCGGGGGAAAAAACCTTTTGCCCGGCAGTGCATCGTAAGACGGCCGCCGGCCGATTCAGGGCTACGGAGCCAGAAAGGAGAAAGTCATGCAAAAAGACAGAAAAATATCTTTAGCCATCATCTTGCTGACCGCCTTCTTATTCAACACCGAATTTTTGTGTAAAAATGCCGCTGCCGGGCAGATTCACGGCAGGGTCTACCGCCAGTTGGAAAGCGGCCCCTCTCTTATCAAAAGTAACGCTATCTATTTTTGCAGGCAAGGCTCCAAGATAATGGTGAGGGTTGACGAGAAAGGACAATACCATGTCTTTCTTTCCCCGGGGAGCTATACGGTCATGTTTCAAAGCAACGGCACCGTATATTCGGCAAAAGTATACAGCTATCACGGTGCTTCTCAAAAGGACATTTTTTTGACTTCCAATGCCCAAAATCAATAGCCGGTGAACAAAGACATCAAAACGCGGAGAAGTGTCATGGACAACAAACAGCAAGCCGGTCAAAAACAGGACCAGGGTTCACCTTCGGCAGAAAAATCCCTGTGGTGGTTCAAGTTCTTCGATGTGCTGGCGAAAATGATCGGGGCACTGGCCATAGCCGTGGCGACCCTGGTGGTGCACAATTTCGAATCACGCATGTCGGTTACCAACCTTTTGAGCCAGCGCGAACAGGCTGAAACAGGCCTCAGGGCCTCGATGCTGCATGATTTGGTGGATCCCATCCTGAACATCAACAGCGGTCCGCCTGCCCCGCAACGCGAGCGCCTGCTGGTGGAACTGCTGGCCCTCAACTTTCACGACCACTTCGAACTGAAACCGTTGCTTGAAAACGTGGCCTCCAAAATGGATTCAGAAGGAATGGCTTCCCTGGAACAAATCGCCCGCCGGGTTATCGACAGGCAGACAAACATGCTTCTGGCCACGGCCGAAAGTTACGACAAGACCGCCACGGTCACCACTTTATTTTTCCAGGAATGCGCTACCATAGAAAATATTACCAGAAATTGCATTGAGGACGATATCTGGCGGGAAAAAATCGAGAAAGGCTACAACCAATCGAGCGAAAACCTTGAGGTCAGCGTTTATGACTCGCCAAATTTTTTCAATGATATGAGCAGTGATTCGGTATGCGTTTTTTCGCCTGACGGACGGGTGAAAATAGAGATCGCGGTTCTGGGGCGGACCATTACCCCTAAACGACTAAACCTTTCCCTCAATATCACCAAGTTTTCAGGCTTGAAACAGCTCAAATATCTCAATGCCGACTTCTGGATAACGCCTTTCGACTTTCCTATGACCGACAACATGCGGCTGGATCCGAAGCACCGTTTCGCTGTCGTCCTTTACGAAATGCCGGACGACCCTGAACAGCCGATTCAGCTCAAATTGATCTGGTTTCCCGAAGGATTCATCACGGCCCGTGAAAGACCGGTCAACTATTGCGAAATACGTCAGATGCTGGGCCTGGCCAAAGCGGGCAAAAACCGGTGAACCGGACCAACATGTTGCAACCACTTGCCAGGGTTAAAAGCCTGGCACGCCTATTTGGCGCAGGGCCCTTTCAACCGGCAGCCCGGCGGTTCAGGCGGATCAAACACTTCCACAATCCGGTAATCCGAATCACGCCGGGCCGGGGTAAAGCCTGCTCTCCTGATTATGGTTTTGACTTTTTCGACCGTGGTCCTGGGGCTGTGGCCGGTCTGCTTGAGCACGTTTTCTTCAACCAGGATTCCTCCGAAGTCATCGGCCCCGGCCAGCAGCCCAAGCTGCCCGGCAGCGATATTCTCGCTGAACCAGGATGACTGGATGTGCTCGAAGTTGTCCAGAACCAGCCTGGCAAGAGCTATTATCCGCACGTAGCGGGCCGGATGGGCCGGTGTCTTCACCTGCCGGGCCAGAGCCGTGCTGCCGGGCTTGAAGGACCAGGGGATGAAACTGGTAAAACCACCGGTTTCATCCTGAAGCTCCCGCAGGACAAACAGGTGATCGACAATATCTTCGTCTTCTTCCACGTGACCGAACATCATGGTGGCCGTGGTCCGGAAACCGATCCTGTGGGCCACGCGGCAGGCATCCAGCCATTGTTCCACCGATGCCTTGGCCGGTGCGATCCTGCGGCGCACCCTTTCTGTCAAGATTTCCGCCCCTCCCCCCGGAATGGTCCGGATTCCCTCATCCCAGATGGCCTTCAGCAATTGTTCCAGCCCGATCCCCTCTTTCCGGGCCATGAACACATACTCGGCCGGTGAAAAGGGATGAATATGAACGGCGGGACAAGCCTTGCGGACAGCACGGATATAGTCAATCCAGTCCGCGAGCCCGATCCCGGGATTGTGGCCGCCCTGCAGCAGCACCGTCGTGGCACCTTCTGCGTGAGCCTTGCTGACCCTTGCAGCCAGTTCCTCAGGGGTTAAGGTGTAAGCGTCATCTGCTTCCGGGCTGCGGCAAAAAGCACAAAAAGTACATCCGGTCCTGCAAACATTGGTATAATTCGGATTGGTATCGAAGACAAAAGTCACCAGCCGGTCGCCATGGCGTGATTCGCGAACCCGGTGAGCGGCCTCCATCAGGCGGCCCAGAGGCGCGCCGGAGAGCAACCATAAGGCCTGCTGCCGGTCTATGCGCCGGCCCCTGTCAATTGCGTCGAACGGATCGTCCATTTTATCATGTCCTCCGGCCAAGTTCTGCCGGGCGAAGGTTTTCGGGAAAGGGCCTGTTTTGCCCGCCTTAAAATCTAAACCTGGCTCCCCTGACGGCCTTTTCTCCGTTCATCCCGGCCGGGGTTACCCAGGCTCCCGCCGGGACGAGGCCGAAAGAAACGGTCACCGGACAAAGCTTCCATCTTTTCCAGAAAAAGCTTCTGCCCCTCCAGATCCGAAGCGGTCAGGCAACGCCGCAGGGTATGGAAGTACTTTTTCATCTCGGCTTCCGGCATGGCAAGCCGCCCGGCGCATACAGAGGCCGCCTCTTCAACAAGCGCATCTTCCCTCGATCTGAAGCGATGGAGCCAGCCCTCCAGGCACTTGCGGACCTGGCCGGGAGCATCCCTGCGGACCACCCAGCGGGCAAAGACAAAGGGACGGCCAAAATACCGGTGCCACAACACGGCCAGGTCGGCCATGTTGGCAAAACCCTCCACCGTCCCCTGGCTGCAAAACCGCCTGCGCCATTCAAGGGCCTTGTCTCCGATGAGCAGGCATCCGTCGGCCTCCCCATGGTCCGTGACCAGCCAGGGAACCTGCCCGGCACCGAGCCGCTGCCTGAAAAGCAGGTAAAGCAGGCGGACACTGGAGGCCGATTCACCGGTCAGAGCCAGGGTCATCGGCCTTTTCAATTCTTCAAAGGGGCGGCGGGAAAAAAGCAGGACGCTCATGGAAGCGCGGGGAGCAGCGATGCCGAATCGCCCCAGGCTTTCAGTCACACCTTCCAGTTGCGGCAGCCCTCCCACCGGTACCGCAGCAGCCACTATCTGTCCTTCCAGCAGGGCTCCGATGCTGTTGCTGGGCAGCCAGGAGACAAATTCGCCCCCTGCCGGAGGCCCCATCAGCCGGAAAGGTTCCATGTTGGTATAAGGAATCATGCCGACTTTGAACGCCATGGTGCCTATCTCCTGCCGCCATCTACGGCGCGAAAACGGCCGTCTCTTTCCACCGGCACAAATCCGGCCGCCTTGATGGTCTCTTCCATTTTCTCACGGGCCAGTCCGACCGGGGTGCGGGCACCGGCCAGGTGGGCAATCTTCTCTTCGGAGATGGTACCATCCATGTCGTCGGCCCCCCAGCTCAGGCCGGCAGCGGCCGTCTCGACACCGCTCATGGGCCAGTAAGACTTGAGATGGGGAATGTTGTCCAGGACCAGGCGGGCTATGGCCAAAACGGCCAGGGTCTCCAGGGGGGTGGGACCATGTTCGACAAACTTTCCTTCCCCGGGCTGAAAAGCCAGGGGAATGAAACATACGAAACCGCCGCTGCTATCCTGCGCCTGCCGCAGGCGGAGCAGGTGCTCAATCCGCTCCTGCCAGGTATCTCCAAAACCGAAAAGCATGGTGGCGTTGGTGGGAATCCCCAGCTCGTGGGCTTGGCGGTGAATCCGGAGCCATTGCCGGGGACCGATCTTGTTGGGCCAATGGAGTCGGTGGAGCCGTTCGGAGAAGATTTCGGCCCCGCCGCCCGGCAGGGCATCGGTTCCGGCATCCCTGAAACGCTCCAGCACCTGTTTGACCGACAAACCGGAGGTCTTGGCAAAATAGGCTATCTCCACGGCTGTATAGGCCTTGATATGCAGCCGGGGATAGCGCTGCCGCAGGGTCCGCACCAGGGCCAGGTTCCTTTCAAAGGGCCAGACCTGGTTTAGGCCGCTCACTATGTGGGCCTCGGTCGGTTTGAGCCGTTCCACCTTTTCCAGGATCTGGTCTTCACTCAGAACATAGGCATGGGGCGCGTTGCGGCTGGCGGCGTAATTGCAAAAGGTGCATCCGGCCCCACAGATATTGGCCGGGTTGATCTGGACGTTGAAAACGTAAGTGGCCCGCATGCCGAAACGCTGAATCCGGTTTTGCAGGGCCGCTCTTCCAAGCTGGTGCAGCTTACCGGGGGTTATCTCGGCGGCCAGGGCAAAGGCCTCGTCAGCATTAAGGCGCCGGCCGGCGGCGCCTTTTTCAAGGGCTGCATCAAACAGTGCTGCACTCATTTCACAAGTCCTGTCAGAGCTCTATACCGTATTGCTTCCAGCGCTGATCGACCCTCCGGGCCACCCGGGGATCGAACTCGACCGGCTTTGGATAGCCTTTTTTCCAGCGGGCGTCAATGGTTACGGGAAACTCCCAGATGATGCGGTTTCCTTTTATTTCACATCCGGCAGGATGGATATCGTTTGCCGGATCAAAGCGGGTAAACCAGCCCCAAAGGGTCATCACCCGGTCTGCAAGATCGACGTCACCTGAGACCAGCACATGAAACAGGAAACGACCGGTCAGGGGATGTCCTCTCAGCCATTGCTGCACCTGTTCCACGTCGTGGCATTCATCCGCCAGCCGGATCACCAGAAAGGCCGGTCCCAGGGCGGCCATTTTCTCGACATGCCGGGGCCACCGGGATGGGTCCGGAAGGCCGGAAGGAGGCTGCCGGCGCACTGTCTGCCCGGCCTGCCTGTTTGCCATCAGGATCAAACGGCTTCCAGTGTTCATCCTGGGGCCCGTAAAATCTAGGGTGTCCTGGGCGGCCGGCACCATGAGCTGAACGGAGTCCGGGGTCAGATTCTGCCAGACGGCCCTGCTGACGGCCTCGAAATCGGCCGCGGGAACGTCAGGATCAACGGTTATCATAACCTTGGTCAGGGAAAGCTGCCCTTCTCCCAGCAATCCGAGGGCGTGCTTGAGGGCCTCGTAAGGATAACTTTGCCGGACGGAGGCCACGGCCAGGGGGTGAAATCCGGTCTCGGGATAGGCCCACAGATCGGCCACTGCAGGCCGCACCAGCTTCAGCAGCGGCAGAGACATTCTCTGAAGAGCCTCGCCCAGGTAGTAATCTTCCTGAACCGGTTTGCCGACAACCGTGGCCGGATAAATGGCATCCCTGCGGGCCAGGATTCTTTTCACCCTGAAAACCGGAAAATCGGCAGCATGCGAATAGTGGCCGAAATGATCGCCGAACGGCCCTTCCAGGCGCATGTCGCCGGGGCTTACGCTGCCTTCCAGGATGAACTCGGCCCTGGCCGGCAGACGGTGGCCGCTTTCCGGCCGGCAGACGACATCCAGGGGCCGGCCCATGATAAGGGCCGCCAGGATTCTTTCGTCCAGGCCTTCGGGTAAAGGGGCCACGGCCGCGATTATCAGGGCCGGCGGCCCTCCCAGAATCACGCTGACCGGCAGGCTGCCGCCCTGGCGGCAGGCTGCATGGAAATGGAATCCGCCCCCTTTTTCGATCTGCCAGTGCATTCCGGTGCTGGTTTCATCGAAGACCTGCATCCTGTAAATACCAAGGTTACCCTGCCCGCTCACCGGGTCCGTGGTATGAACCAGGGGCAGGGTGAAAAAAGGTCCCCCGTCTTCCGGCCAGCAGGTCAATACCGGCAGGCGGGTAATGTCCGGCGGCCGGATGATCTTTTCCATCACCGGTGCCCGGCTTACCCTGCGCATCCTGGCCATGGCCACCCGTTTGACAGCCTGCCGGCACCGCCACAATCCCGACAGGCTCGGCGGCAACATCTGCCGGGCGGCCCCGGCCAGCAACTTTCCGAGCCTCTCGGGCGGCATGCCGAAAACCATATCGACCCGCCGGCTGGTGCCGAAAAGGTTGGTCAGCAGGCGGTAGCCGGCACCGATCACGTTTTCGAAAAGCAGGGCCGGGCCGCCTGCCCTCAGCACCCGGTGCTGAATCACGGTGACTTCCTGGACAGGATCGACAGGCACCTTTATCCTGGCAAGCTGGCCGCAGCTTTCGAGGGCCTCGATGAACTGACGCAGATCCCTGAAACTCACCTTACATCCCCCCAGTTTTTTACGTTTTCCGCCCCCAGAAACTGCAGGATCCGGTCGGCAAAGGCATCCATGATCTCTTCCAGGCAGACAGAAGCGATCTCTTTTCTTTCCAGCATGTAGAAAGGGGGACAAAAGGGCATAACCACCGCCCCGGCGTCATGGACCCTGAGGGCGTTTTCCAGGTCGATGCGCGACAACGGCGTTTCCCGCAGCGCAAGCACAAGAGGCCGCCTTTCCTTGAGATGACAATGGGCGGCACGGGTTATCAGGTTGCCGGCCAGTCCGCCGGCCACCTGCGCCAGGGTGTTGGCCGTACAGGGCAAAATAACCATGCCCCGGGTCGGAACCGAACCGGAAGAAAAAGGCGCCTCCAGGTCGTCTGCAGGGTAAACTTCATCCGCCATGGCGGCCAGTTCCTCGAAGGACCCGCATTCCAGTTCGTAGACCTTGCGGGCCCATTTGCTGGCGATCAGGGCCACCGGCCAGGGCGAGCGCCGCAGCAGACTCCTTGCCGCCGCCACGCCGCTGGCCCCTGTCATGGCAAGCACGAGAGGATGGTCGTTTCCACTTTTCATCTCATCCACCATCTTTTCAGGCCAGCAGGGGGGCCAGGGCTCCGAAAACCCCGGCCAGGGTGGCGATCGGAAAGAAGCGAACAGGCACCGGAATCCGTGGCAGGTACATCAGGCCGAAAAAGACGACCGTGACTGCAAATCCGCACCAGGCCCAAATCCCTGCCCCGGCCTGTTTCAAAAGCGCTGCCAGCAGAATCAGGGACAGGGCATGGAAACCTGCGGCAATCTGCTGGGCCCGCACAACTCCGAAACGGGCCGGAAGGCTGTATATCCTGTGGCGCCGGTCGCTGTCGATATCCAGCAGGGCGTAAATCACGTCCGCCCCGCTTAGCCAGGTAAAGACGAAAAAGGCAAAAAGGATCACCTCTCCTGACAGGGCCAGGCTGTCTGATGCCGCAATATAGGCACCGATGGGAGCCTGGGCCAGGCTCAAACCGATACCCAGATGGCAGAGCCAGGTAAAGCGCTTGAGCAGCGAATAGCCCAGCAGGGCGACCAGGGGGACCGGTGCCAGCACCAGGCACCAGCCGCCAAGAAGAATGCAGGCGGCAAGGTAGAGGCCCAGCCCGGAAACGGCAACTGCCAGGGCCTGCCTCAGGCTCATCTTTCCGCTTGGAAGTTCGCGATCCCTCGTGCGGGGATTCAAAGCATCCAGGTGCCGGTCGAAAATACGGTTGCAGGCCATTCCGAAAATACGGGCCCCGACGGCGGCCATGATTATCAAACCCATGGTGGCCGCATCCGGCAGCCTGCGGCCGCCGCCGTACCACGCCCCGGTAAAAAGCAGCGGCAGGCTGAAAGCCGTATGCTCGATCTTGGTAAAATTGAGGATCGTTTTCAGCATGACAGATGGTTATCTTATCCCCAGGTTTAGCATTACGCAGATATCGCCCTCTTTGCCAGGCCGTCACAACTGGTAATCGACAACCCGCGTAACCACTTCCGCCAGACGGACACTGACGGCATCTATATTTTCATAAAGCATGGCCCTCTGACCGCCGGAGGCAAAATCGGTAATTCCTTTGAGCAGGTAAACCGGACGGCCATAAATCCCGGCAGCCCGTGCAACAGCGGCCCCTTCCATGTCCACCAGTGATCCCAGGGCGGCCAAACGCTCCCGCTGAAGGTCGTCGAAAAGGGGGCTGTCGACCGTCACCAGATCGGTTGCCGGCAGATCACTGCGGGGCAAGGGGGAACAAACGTGAACCTCGGGTGAGCGTTCCGGCAACCGATGATCGCCTTCAACCGCCTGCCTGATCTGGAAAACATCGCCGGGCCGCCACCGGCTCCCGCTTTTCAGGGCTCCGCAAGCCCCGGCATTGATGACAGCCGCGCACCTGAATGACAAAAAGAGCCACTGGGCGGCCAAAGCCGCCGCCACCTTCCCCATTCCGCAAAGGCAAACCAGGGCCTTGCGTCCTCCGGCGGTCCGGCAGGCATACAATTCCACGGGCCCCGGTTTGATTTCAGGCTTGCAGTAATGACGCTGCATGAAAGGGGCCGCTTCCCTGGCCGTGGCAAATACGATGGCGATCATCTGAGAATCCCCGCCTCGATTGCTCTTTTTTCCAGGGCCTCGACCGCGGCCCGCCCCTTGTCCCCCAGGTCGATACTGAACTGGTTTACAAATGTACGGACATGATTTTCAAGTACCTGTCGGTCCATCTCCTGGGCATGCTGCCTGATATACGGCAGAACCGCTTCCGGGTCCGACCGGGACATGCCGATGCTTTCGCGGATGCCGTTTTCAATAGCCAGGGCGAGGCTTCGCCGGTGGCGGCGCTGAACGGCGATACAGCCCAGGGGGACCGGCAACCCGGTCTGGTCCTGCCACCAGGCCCCCAGGTCCGCAAGTTCCATCAATCCCTGGCGCTGAAAAGTAAACCTGCTTTCGTGGATGACAACCCCGCAATCGACTTCACCTTCTGCCACCAGCCGGCAAACGCGCTCATAGGTCGTGAAATGCTTCCACTTCACCCCGGGGGCCCACAACTGCAAAAGCAGGTGAGCCGTCGTCCAGCGGCCGGGCACGGCTACCCTGCACGATGCCAGCTTGCCGGGATCGATCTTCTTTCTGGCGACCACAAGCGGGCCGCACCCGTAACCAAGGGCCCCTCCGCTGCTTAGCAGCCGGTAATTGTCTTTCACCGCCAGGTAGGCGTAGAACGACAGCTTGGTGACGTCCAGCTGCTGCGAGAAAGCCATTGCGTTCAGTGTTTCCACGTCGTGCAGCTGCTCGCGGAATCTTATATTTGCTATCTTCACACTCCCGCTTACAAGGCCGTGAAAGATAAAGGTGTCGTTTGGGCACGGGGAATAGCCCAGGGTAAGCTCGCTATCGGGGTTAACCTCTGACATTCATATCCTCATGCATAGGCTCGGGCAAACAGCGTCAGCCATAATATTCCCTGATCTTTTCCACCACGTATGCCTGCTGGTCTTCTGTAAGCTCCGGATATATGGGCAAGGCAAGAGTCGAGCGGGCAGCATTTTCGGCCGCCGGGAAATCGCCTTCTTTGTAACCCAGGCCGGCGAAACAGGGCTGGAGGTGCAGCGGAACAGGATAATATACTTCCACACCTATATTGCTGTTCAGAAGATACTGCTTCAGCTCATCGCGCTTTGTCTTCAGGGATATGACAAACTGATTGTAGATATGCCGGTTCTGCCTTTCTTCCGGAAGCCCGACGATTTCTTCCAGCCCGGCGTCACGAAAGAGCCTGCGGTAACACCCGGCATTGTCCCGGCGCATGGCCGTCCATTTGTCCAGGTGCTTCAGCTTGACCGCCACCACGGCGGCCTGGATGGCATCCAGCCTGAAATTACCTCCCACAAGATCATGGTGATACTTGGTGCGGCCGCCATGGACCCTGAGCATCTTCATCCTGTCGAAGATTTCTTCATCTTCCATGGTGACAATTCCGCCGTCTCCGAAAGCACCCAGATTCTTGGAAGGGAAAAAGGAAAAACACCCATACTCCCCCATGCTGCCGGCCCGCCGCCCCTTGTACTCTGCCCCGATGGCCTGGGCGGCATCCTCGATCACCACCAGGCCGTGGTCACGGGCAAACTCAAGTATCGGGTCCATTTCGGCACATTGGCCATACAGGTGCACCGGAATTACCGCTTTGACCCTGTCCCGCACCGAACCGCTCAGGCCATCCATGGTCCGGCAGAGGGCATCCGGATCGATATTGAAGGTTGCCGGCTCTATGTCGGCGAAAACCGGTCTGGCCCCGCAGCGGACGATCGAGCCTGCCGTGGCAAAGAAGGTATAGGGGGTGGTCAGGACCAAATCACCGGCGCCGATACCGGCGGTCATCAGGGAAAGCAGCAGGGCGTCGGTGCCGGAAGAAACCCCCAGCGCAAAGCGCGTGTTGCAGTAATCGGCTATCATCTTTTCCAGCCCGGCAACCTCCGGCCCGAGTATGAAGTACTGTTTTTCGCAGATCTCTTCCAGAACCGGCTTGATCTCGTCCCTTATTGCTTGATACTGCTTTTTCAGATCCAACAGGGGCACTGTCATCTCAGAAACCGCTCTGCTTCTTGATTCTCTGTCTTCAGGCATTTCGTTCAGCTTTCTGTTTTATCTGTTTCATCGGGCAAAACCGTCAGGAGAATTTTCCGCGCCACGAGTCCATGCAATCTTCCTGTCGCCAGGGTCCGGTTCAGGCCCGGGCGGCATATCTTTTCTTCCCGTTGCCGGCCGCAGTCGCCGCCAGGCACTCCGTGCTGACCGCATCGCTGCCCAGAAGGCGGGTCACCTCGCGAATCAGGGCTTCGGATGGCTGCACCCTGCAACTGTCGGAAATATCTACCACTACCTCTGCGTCGGGCCCGGTGCGAATATGGATATAGCACTGGCAGTCGCCAGGGAAAGCCGCCAGCAGGCTTTTCAGCTCCACCAGCTCGTCGCGCCCGGTGTTGCCGGCGTCAAATTGTATGTGTATCCTGGCCGTCCACCTCCGGTCGGCTTCATCGATGGCCACCATCTCGGCGGCGATGACTTTTACGCCTTTTTCTTCTTTCTGCAGTCTGCCCTGAACCAGGACGGCCGCATCCTGGATCAGAAGGTTCTCCACCGCTGCGAAAACAGACGGGAAGACAACCACTTCCACGCTGCCTGCCATATCCTCCAGGGTGACAAATGCCATCCGCTCCTTTTTCTTCGTCAATATCATCTTGCAGGAGGTTATCATTCCACCTACTCTGACGGTCTTTCCGTTTTCCAGGTCTTTTAACCCGTCCAGCTGATCGGTGGTAAATTTCTCCAGCATTTTTTTGTGACGTTCAAGGGGATGGCCGGACACGTAGAAACCGAGGTATTCTTTCTCTGCATCCAGCCGTTGTTTTTCACTCCACTGTTCCAGGTTCGGTATGACCGGCGGATTGAGCAGGCCGGACCGGTCGTCACCGGTATCGAACAGGCACATCTGGCAATCGTTGCGTTCGCGCTGGACACTCTGTCCCCACTCCAGGGCATCTTCCAAGACGGCCATCAGCCGCGAACGGTACTGGCCGGTGGAGTCGAAAGCACCGCATGCGATCAGGCTTTCCACCACCCTCTTGTTCACCTTGTGCAGGTCCACCCGCTGGCAAAAATCGAACAGGGATTCGAAGCGACCGCCGCTTTCCCTTTCGGAAATTATGGCGTCTATGGCGGCCAGGCCGACGTTTTTGACCGCCGCCAGGCCGAAACGTATCTTCCCGCCGGTCACGGTGAAAGTCTTGCCGCTGGAATTGATGTCCGGCGGCAGGACTTCGATATCGTGGTTGCGGCACTCGTTGATATATTTTACCACCCCGTCGATGGTCTGCATTTCACTGGTAAGCAGGGCCGCCATGAACTCCACCGGGAAATGGGCCTTGAGGTAGGCCGTCTGGAAGGCGATGACCGCGTAGGCCGCGCTGTGGGACTTGTTGAAGCCGTAGCCGCCGAATTTCTCGATCAGGTCGAACAGCTCGGCAGCCTTTTTGGCATCCACCCCTTTCCTGGCCGCTCCGTCCACGAAACGCTGCCTGTGCTCGGCCATCATGGAGGCGATCTTCTTGCCCATGGCCTTTCGCAGGCCGTCGGCCTCGGCCATGGAGTAATCTGCCAGGGCCCCGGCGATCTTCATCACCTGTTCCTGGTAGACGATCACCCCGTAGGTCTCTTCCAGGATCGGTTCCAGCTCGGAAAACATGTACGTGATCGGCTTGCGGCCGTGCTTGCGGTCGACGAAATCGCTCACCATGCCGGACTCCAGCGGCCCCGGCCTGTACAGGGCCACCAGAGCGATCAGGTCGTCGAATCTTTCCGGCTTCATCCTCACCAGCAGGTCTTTCATGCCCGAACTTTCCAGCTGGAAAACACCGGTGGTGTCACCGGCCGCCAGGAGGCGGTAGGTGGCCTTGTCGTTGAAATCCAGGTCCGCAAGATCCGGGGATGTTTTGCCCTGCTGCCTGACCAGCTCCAGGGTATGATCGATGACCGTCAGGTTGCGCAGCCCCAGGAAATCGAACTTGACCAGCCCGATCTTCTCCACCAGTTTCATGTCCCACTGGGTGACGACTTCACCCTTTTTCCCGCGATAAAGAGGCAGGTATTCCACCAGGGGCTTGTCGCCGATCACCACGCCGGCGGCGTGGGTGGACGCATGGCGGGGCAATCCTTCCAGGGTGCGGCAGATATCGATCAGCTCCCTGATCTCGGGACGGGTTGCCACCAGTTCCCGCAGCTTGGGTTCAAGTTCCAGGGCCTGATCGAGATTCTTGATCCGGGGCCCTTCGGGGACCAGCTTGGCGATCACGTCCACTTCGTCGTAGGTAAAGCCCAGGGCCCGCCCCACGTCCCTTATCACCGCCCTTGGTTTCAGTTTCCCGAAAGTGATTATCTGGGCCACGTAATCTCCGCCGCCGTATCGCTCCACGACGTACTTGAAAACCTTTTCCCGGCCGTTGATGCAAAAATCGACGTCTATGTCCGGCATGCTGATCCGGGACGGGTTGAGAAAACGCTCGAAGATCAATCCGTGTTCGATGGGGTCCAGCTCGGTTATTCCCAGACTGTAGGCAACCAGGCTCCCGGCGGCCGACCCCCGGCCCGGCCCCACCGGGACATTCTGCTGCCTGGCGTACTGGATGAAGTCGGCCACGATCAGAAAATAGCCCGGAAATCCCATGGAATTGATGACTTCGATTTCGTAGTCCAGACGCTTGATATAAAGCTCCCGGTCGGCTTCCGGCCTTCTGCGCACGATCTGGTCCCAGCGCTTTTCAAACCCCTGCCTGACTTTCCTGACGAACAGATCTTCGGCCGACAGACCGGAGGCGTCCTGAAACTTGGGGAAATGGTAGCTTTTGAAATCGAAATCGACATTGCAGCGGCCGGCGATCCAGGCCGTGTTCTCCACGGCGCCCGGATACTGGCTGAAATCGCGGATCATCTCCTGCTGCGACTTGAAATAGAGCTGGTCTGTGCGGAACTTGAAGCGGTCCTGGTCGTGAACCGTCTTGCCGGTCTGAACACAGAGCAAGACGTCGTGGGCCCGGGCATGCTCCCGGAAAAGGTAATGACAGTCGTTGCTGGCCACAAGGCCGATGGAACATTTCCGGCCCAGCTCGCGCAGGGCGAGATTGACCGTTTCCTGAACTTCCAGCCCGTTGTTCTGAACTTCCAGGAAAAAATTGTCTTCTCCGAAAAGCTCCTGGTAAAACCTGGCCGTCTTTTCCGCCAGATCCATCCTTCCGGCCACGATATGCCTGGGGATCTCGCCATGGAGGCAGGCCGACAGGCCAATCAGTCCCCGGCTGTACCGGGCCAGCACTTCCTTGTCGATCCTGGGCCGGTAGTAGAAGCCCTCCAGCTGGGCAATGGTGGCGAGCTTGCAAAGATTCCTGTAACCGTGCCGATCACGTGCCAGAAGCACAAGATGCGACACGTCCTTGGCGTCCCGGGGGGTCTTGTCCCTCAGGCTGCGCGGGGCCACGTAACACTCACATCCGATTATAGGCTTTATGCCGGCCGCCTTGGCCTCTATGAAAAATTCGGCCACCCCGAACATGGTGCCGTGATCGGTTATGGCCACCGCCTCCATGCCGTCGGCCCTGGCCCGCTCCACCAGGTCCTTGAGCCTGATGGCCCCGTCAAGCAGGCTGTACATGGTATGGACATGCAGATGGACGAAATTCTGCTCTGGGTGGTTCATGGCGTCCTTTCAGAATTCTTCTGTAAAGCCGTCGGGATCAGGCCGGCAACCAATGCCTGCTTCCCGGTACGGTGAACGGAGCGATAGAAGCTAGAACTGGTCGACCCGGTAATTGGGTGCTTCCTTGGTAATGATCACGTCATGGACGTGACTTTCACGCATGCCTGCGGCACTGATCTTGACAAAACGCGCCTTGCGGCGCAACTCCTCGATTGAACTGCAGCCCACGTAGCCCATACCGGCCTTCAGCCCCCCCATCAACTGATGAATATTGGCGGCCAGGGGACCCCGGTACGGAACCCGGCCCACGATGCCTTCCGGAACGAGCTTGTCGTCTTCTTCCTGCTCGGTCTGGTAGTAGCGGTCCTTGCTCCCCTTTTTCATGGCCTCCAGGGATCCCATTCCGCGGTAGACTTTGTAACTGCGGCCCTGGAAGAGAATGGTCTCGCCCGGACTTTCCTCGGTGCCGGCAAACAGCCCTCCGATCATCACCGAATGCGCCCCGGCCCCTAGGGCCTTGGTTATATCCCCGGAAAACTTTATCCCGCCGTCGGCTATCAGAGGCACCCCGGTTTTTTCAGATACCGGTTTGCAGTTCAGGATGGCCGTCATCTGGGGAACCCCGATGCCGGCCACGATCCGGGTGGTACAGATGGAGCCGGGGCCTATCCCGATCTTGACAGCATCGGCTCCGGCCTTGATCAGATCTTCGGCTCCTCCGGCAGTGGCCACGTTGCCGGCAACCACCTGGATCTCCGGAAAAGCGTCTTTCAGCTCCCGGACCGTATCGAGCACGTTCCTGGAATGACCATGGGAGGTGTCGATCACGATCACATCAACCCCCGCCTTGATGAGGGCCTCTGCCCTTTGCATGCGGTCAGGCCCCACCCCGATGGCGGCCCCCACCCGCAACCTTCCCATCTCGTCCTTGCAGGCATTGGGGTATTTTTTGATCTTCTCGATGTCCTTGATGGTGATCATTCCTTTCAGCCGGCCCCTGTCGTCCACCACAAGCAGTTTTTCTATCCGGTGTTTGTGTAACAGCTTCTTGGATTCTTCCAGCCCGATGCGATCGGAAACGGTGACCAGGTTTTCCTTGGTCATCACCTCCGAGACCGGCTTTTCCAGGTCGGTTTCAAAGCGCAGGTCGCGGTTGGTCACGATCCCCACCAGGGTGTCTGCCTTGGTTACCGGCACTCCGGAAATGCGGTATTTGGACATCAACTCCAGAACATGAGCCACCGGCTGTTCCGGAGCAATGGTCACCGGATCGACTATCATCCCGCTTTCAGACTTCTTGACCTTGTCGACCTCGACTGCCTGGCTCTCTATGCTCATATTGCGATGGATGAAGCCGATGCCGCCTGCTCTGGCCATAGAGATGGCTGTCTGGGATTCGGTAACGGTATCCATGGCCGCGCTGACGATTGGTATGTTCAGGGTCAGCTCGCGGGTAAGACAGGTTGACGTGCTGACGTCTTTCGGCAGCACGTCCGAGTAACCTGGAAGAAGCAAGACATCGTCAAAGGAATATGCCTCGGGTGGGGATTGAAACTCCATGTAAACCTCCGTCGACAGCACCATCGACCGGTGCTTTTTTTTGATATTCGATGAGTCTAATTAAACTAACTGCATTACCACATGTTGTGGCCCCGGATCAACACAATACGAAATGTTGACCAAACACGATTGAAATGTATAATGAAGATCAGGGTTTCAATGATGACTGACAGCAGTGCGGGGGTGACCAATGCATTTTCTTATCATCGGCGGGGATGCCGCCGGCATGAGTGCCGCCAGCCGGGCCAAACGCCTGGATCCATCTTTACAGGTGACGGTCCTGGAGCAGACCTTCGATGTTTCCTACAGCGCCTGCGGAATGCCGTACAACATAGCCGACGCCAGCCGGAGCATGGAAGAACTGGTCGTACGCAGGGCCGAAGTTTTCCGCGCCAAGCAACAGATCGATGTCCGTTTGGGACATCGTGCCGAATCCATAGACCCTGCGGCCCGAACCGTCAGCGGACAGACCCATGATGGAACAGACTTCACCCTGGGCTACGACCAGCTCCTGATCGCAACCGGCGCCAGGCCGATCAAACCCGAAGTGCCGGGACGTGATCTGGAGGGAGTAATGGTCCTCAAAAGCCTGGAACAGGGAAGAACGATAAAGGATTACCTTGCCCGCAGCGGGGCAGGCAAGGCTGTCATCGTCGGTATGGGCTATATCGCCATGGAAATGGCCGAGGCCCTTAGGACCCGCGGCCTGGAAGTTGCCATGATAAAACCCAGGCCTGTCCTCCTGCCCTGGATGGCACCGGAGCTGAGCGCCACAGTCAAGAAGACCCTCGAGTCCAACGATGTGAAACTGTACCCCGGCCACGGTCTGCAAGAGATAGAAAAACGGGGAAAAAGGCTGCGGGTAGTATGCCAGGATGACCTGTCCCTCGATGCCGACCTGGTCCTGGTTGCAGTCGGGGTGACACCCAACAGCCGCCTGGCCGGGGAGGCCGGCCTGGAGCTTTCGGTCAAAAAATCGATAGCCGTCGACAAACGGCTGCAGACCTCTGTTCAGGGCATCTTCGCCGCCGGAGACTGCGCCGATGCCTTCAACGTGGTCTCCGGACAAAGGGTCTGGGTTCCCCTTGCCTTGCGGGCCAACCGGGCCGGATGGGCGGTGGCCGACAACGTTTGCGGCAAGCACACCGAACTGCCGGGCATAGCCGGCACCGCGGTTTTCAAAGTCTTCGATCTCCAGGTAGCCCGGACCGGACTGACTTCCGGCGAGGCAGAGAAATCAGGTTTCAATCCTGCGGCCGTCACCATCACCAGCCGTTCCAAGGCCCACGGTCAGCCTGGGTCCAGTCCGATCCTGGTGCACATGATAGGTGACAAGAAAACCGGGCGCTTGCTGGGTGCCCAGATGGTCGGCAAAGAAGGAGTGGCCCACAGGATAAACGCCGCCGCCGTGGCATTGCAGGCGGCGATGACCGTGGCCGACTTCTTTCAGTGCGACCTGGCCTATGCGCCACCTTTCGGGCCTGTCTGGGATCCCTTGCTGACGGCGGCCAACCAGTTGCTTAAGAAATTGTAGCAGCCGCAAGCCTGTCACCGGCAATATGTATGGTCAGTAGCGAAAGCGTCCCACAAGCTCACTCAGTTGGGCAGCCAGTTTACGCATCTGGATGGCACTGTTGCTGACCTGGGAACTGCCCTCGGAAATATCTCGCGATTCGTCATTGACGCCCGCAATGTCCCTGGCTATTTCTGTGGACACCGATGAACTCTGGGCCACGTTTTCGTTGACTTCCTGTATTCCCTTGGAGGTCTCGATTATGTTTTCCGACATGGCCCTGGTGGTAATGGCTTGCTCTTCCACCGCAGAGGCGATGCCGGCCACTATCTCGTTCACGCTGTCGATTACCATGGCAACCTGTTCTATCTGTTGAACGGTTCCACCGGTCAACTGCTGAATGTCATTGATTTGATTTTTGATCTCCAGTGTGGCTTCGGCAGTTTCCCGGGCCAGATCCTTGATCTCGTTGGCCACCACGGCAAAACCCTTGCCGGCTTCACCTGCCCTGGCGGCTTCTATCGTTGCGTTTAGGGCGAGAAGATTGGTTTGTTCCGATATTTCGGTTATCACCTCGGTGACCTTGCTTATCTTCTGGGCCGCACCGCCCAATTCTCCGACCTTTGTGGAAGCGTTCTGGGACTGCGCCACGGCTTGGCTCGTAACCCCCTTGGCCTTTTCTGAACTCCGGGCGATTTCTGCAATGGTGGCGGTCATCTGTTCAGTGGCCTCCGCCATCTGTTCCACGTTTCCGGATGCCATGGACATACTGTCTGCAACACTTGTCAGGTTGGAACTCATTTCTTCAGCCGCTGCGGCCACCGTATCCGATTTCTGGGACATCTTGTCTGCACCTTCAGACATATGCCCCGAAAGCCTGGTGAGAGTTTCCGATGTGCTGTTCAGAGTCTCGGCGTTTGAAGCAATATCCCTGATTATGGCCTGCATCTTGTCCATGAAAAGATTGAACCATTTTGAGAGCTGCCCGATTTCGTCCAGGTTTTTCACTTCCAGCCTGGCGGTCAAATCTCCTTCTCCCTGAGCGATATCTTTCAGTCTCACTGCAACCTGCTCGACAGGTTTTATCACCATATAAACCACCATCAGAGCGCTTATAACCAAAACCATCCCCCCTCCGACAATACCCATGATCAGAATCGTTCTTTGGGTCATGGTCTTGGCTTTGTTACTGAAGGCAAGCAGTTCACTGCTGGTTTTCAGCATTGTCCGATGATTCTGTTTCCTTACGGATTCAAGGCTTTTACTCATCTTATCCCTGACCGTTGTCAATTCGTTCTCAAGAACAGTGTGAATCTTTTCAGTAGTCCGGGCAACAAGGCTTTCAAAACTGCCCGAGAGCCTGATCAACTTCTTTTGAACCGAGTCTTTGTTGATACCCAGCATTATGTAACCCAGAGGGGAACCGTCCAGAGTTATCGGTTCGGTCACAATGAACACATCGGGATCCTTCACGGCCGCAGAAAGTATCTTTTCATACTTCTTTCTGCCCTCACCGGTTTTCAGATATTGCTTTATCTTATCGTCGCGCCGGTCGAAATAGCGGGTATAAGGCTTCTTGTCCTTGTTTAGGTAAACGGCAAACACCACGTCCGGGTTCTGGGTAGCTGATTTGACGTAGGCAATCAGATCTATGAAATTGTTAGATAAAATGGCAGCCGGGGCCACCCTGGCAAGCAACTGGGCCATGGATTTGCCTGTTTCGCGCAGCGACTTGTTCCATTCGGCCTGAATCTGCTTTTTTTGACCCTGCAGCTCCCTGCGGGTTGCATCAGCCAAAATGCGGCCGGCTTTGATTGCCGTTGAAGACAACTTCTCGGTAACCTCATTGTTCAAGGACAGAAACTGTTTTCCAATCTGTGCGGCAGAATCTTTCAGACACTGCTCTATCTGGTGCCCTATGGAAGACAACAGCCGTTCCTGCATTCCCACGATGGCGACAGCAAGACCGCCAAGACATATCATAAACGTTATCACCATAGGCGCCAGCAGCTTTATTCTCAGACTCCGGTTTTTTATATTGCTTAACGACAGGCGCATCTTTACCTCTTTCTTTCTATATGTGATGTACGGTTCTCGTTTCTTTCATCTCGACAAGACTGCCCAATCTGTATATGCCGGCAATACGTCTATGGATTATTCGAACGCCCCTACTTTCAACTTTTTTTGTAAGGCCTCGACAGAACCGTAGTCCAAGGCATCGACCCAGCCAACTATGCGGGCGTCCTTTGCCGCTTTGTCACCGGCCTTAATCTTCTTCAAGGCACCAACCACCAGGGAAGCCACCTTCCCGGAAACATGCTTTACCTTGGCCATGGGCCATTCCGGATATAAGGCCGTGCTGCAGACAAAAGGAAAGCCCGGATGGTTCTTAAGATTTATTATTCTGAAATCCTCCATATCTATCTCGCCGCTTGCGGCCATCCGTTCGAGAGTATCGGTTCTTACCGTTCCGGCATCCACGACTCCGTTTAATACCGAGTACACCACGTTGTCGTGTTTGCCACCGAATTGCAGCTTGGCAAAGTCCCGGAAAGGATCAATGCCCGCATCCAGCAGCTCTTTGTATGCCATTTGCCAGCCGCCGAACGATGATTTTTTTACCGCCATGAAAGTCTTGCCCTTCAGATCCGACAGGTGTCTGATGGTTCCTTCTTCGGAGCTGCAGAAAATCACACCCCCGAAGGCTTTCAATGGTTTGCCCTGGCGGGAATTGATCATTGTTGCAATGGCATCAGACCCGTATTTCACTTTGGCTGTGACAAACAGGGATGAATTTACCAGGAAAAAATCGATTTTTCCCTTCCGTATCGACGGATCAACCTGATCAAAATCCAAGGGAACGATTTCAAAGCTCATACCCGGCAATCGGCTGGTGAGAAATTCTCCGGTAGCTTTCCACATTTTCATTGCTTTGACCGGCCCGTTTTTTGCCAAGACACCGATCCTGTAATGTTCCATGGCTCTGGCCTGAACGATACCCAAGACAAGCATAAGCCCCGATGCCAGCAGCACGGTTTTGAGCGACTTGGAACCCATTGCAATCCTCCTTTCATGCTTTGATCCCTGTTGGTCAAGCCCCTGCCGAGGCTTCATTTTTTCGCAGCTGTCATCATTCGTCAGTCTTTATGTGCCCTAGATCGGAAAACCATCCAAAAGCTTTAGCCTTTTTGAACCGGCCGACAGCGCTGAGCGCCGATATCCTATGCGAACGCCAAAGGTGATAACTGAACACAAGCCATCCCGGGATTGTTTACTGATAAGTCGGCTCAATCGGATCCAAAATATTGTTCCGGACGGCCTTGAATGCTGACAGCGATTCTAACTGAATGTTCTTCAGTTTAGCGGGCGTGCTTTTTCGAGTTTGAGCCACTATATTTTTCGCGAAAGACAAAACCACATACTTCGCAACATA
>Ga0256835_1000192_pt1 | contig 50019 bp, 37 predicted proteins | sample PIR30metaG_FD_185972 | JGI IMG/M metagenome (GOLD analysis project Ga0256835, IMG submission 185972) | Hydrothermal vent microbial communities from East Pacific Rise, Pacific Ocean - PIR-30 | ecosystem: Environmental > Aquatic > Marine > Hydrothermal vents | place: Pacific Ocean: East Pacific...
CTCTTATAGCCTCCCTTAGTATCTCCTCCCTGGCAAAGCCCTCAAAACCGAGCCTCTCCCCGTATTTTTCGTAAATGGCCACTACCCTATCCTTAGTAAAACCGAACCTTTCCGGCTGGCTCAGCACCTCGTCAATGTGCTTCCGCTGGCAAAAAACCACCTCCCCCGTCCCCCCATCTATCCAAAAACCATACTTCATCATGACCTACTCCTTCTACTTCAGATTGAGTTTATCTTAATTTTCCCTTAAAACGCAAATAAATGCGAATTTTAAGGTTGATACTTCAGCCACTCCTTCCTATAATACTTAGTGGATACTCGCCTCCTGGGCCTACCCCCAATAGGGGGTGGGTATAGCCTTCAGTCGGTAGGGGCTGATTGGCTGTTCTTTTATCTTTAATAGAAAATAGATCGTTTGATTTAATGGGAGTTAGAAGAAGCTATGTAGAATATAAAAAGGACGGCAAGGAAAGGCGAGTTAATTACGAGAAAGAAAAGAATAATTAGTTCCAGAAACGGATGCTTTGACGAAAAATCCCCTTCCGCCAATCCTTCTTTTAAGGTTATAAAACACCTTGTGGCACAAGTCAAACTCAAAAATATCTCCTCTCCCCTTTGGGAGATTGCTCCCTTACAGGGAATATAAAGAAACCTCAATACAAGCGAAGTTTAAATTCCTCATTGGATGATTGCGGCCCGGCAGACCGTTGCGAAGGTGAGGCTGCTGAAAGAGTTTAAATTCCTCATTGGATGATTGCGGCCTTGTCGCAAAAATAGGGGAATATCTTGTCAAGAAGGTTTAAATTCCTCATTGGATGATTGCGGCCTTGTCGCAAAAATAGGGGAATATCTTGTCAAGAAGGTTTAAATTCCTCATTGGATGATTGCGGCTTGCGTTAAGATGGGTCTACGATAATACTTGGGGTAATGTTTAAATTCCTCATTGGATGATTGCGGCATAAAAATAATTCCGGGCAGAAATTATTATGATATCGTTTAAATTCCTCATTGGATGATTGCGGCCCGGGAGAGGAAAGATTGTAGGCCTACCCCGAACAATGTTTAAATTCCTCATTGGATGATTGCGGCCCACCAACCACCATAACCCTTTCACGGAAAGGATAATGTTTAAATTCCTCATTGGATGATTGCGGCCAAACCGGATGGATATTCTATTTTAAAACTACAACTTGTTTAAATTCCTCATTGGATGATTGCGGCTAGGAAAAGATAAAGAAAACTTATTCGTTGAATTAGTTTAAATTCCTCATTGGATGATTGCGGCATGTAGAGGGGGCTTTTCTTGGAAACCATAAAGGGAGTTTAAATTCCTCATTGGATGATTGCGGCAAAACATGAAGAATTAATCGAATGGATTATGAAATATGTTTAAATTCCTCATTGGATGATTGCGGCGCAGGATGAAGTTGAAGAAGTATGTCCTAAATGCAGGTTTAAATTCCTCATTGGATGATTGCGGCCTGGCCTGTTCACGACGAGATTATCCCGGACATCCACGTTTAAATTCCTCATTGGATGATTGCGGCGATATTAAACTTGCGGGTCATACTCTTTTATTTTTGGTTTAAATTCCTCATTGGATGATTGCGGCGCATGGGGGAAAGTGCGGTGAGGAAGAGATATAATAGGGTTTAAATTCCTCATTGGATGATTGCGGCGAAAAGATGAAAAGGGTTGCAGAACTTATAAAAAAGGTTTAAATTCCTCATTGGATGATTGCGGCCTTGAAGAAAAAGGAATAGAGGTAGCAGGTTTCTAGTTTAAATTCCTCATTGGATGATTGCGGCCTTACATCCTACTCAAAAACATGAAGAATTAATCGAGGTTTAAATTCCTCATTGGATGATTGCGGCCCCTTATCAGCAGTCACAACCGTTATCTTTATTTCCGTTTAAATTCCTCATTGGATGATTGCGGCCAGGGATAGCCTCTTTATCATAGACCAAATTTGTCAAAGTTTAAATTCCTCATTGGATGATTGCGGCCTTACATCCTACTCAAAAACATGAAGAATTAATCGAGGTTTAAATTCCTCATTGGATGATTGCGGCCCCTTATCAGCAGTCACAACCGTTATCTTTATTTCCGTTTAAATTCCTCATTGGATGATTGCGGCATGATTAGAAATGGCTGGAGTAAGAAGGGAGGGTAAAGTTTAAATTCCTCATTGGATGATTGCGGCTGAAGTGGAGAAAAGGAAAAATGGCTGAAATTCAAGTTTAAATTCCTCATTGGATGATTGCGGCGGAAGGAGATGAAGTCAAGGCGATTCCTTCTGTGAAAGTTTAAATTCCTCATTGGATGATTGCGGCACGACAACCGCTTTAATATATCAGACTTTGAGTTTCGTTTAAATTCCTCATTGGATGATTGCGGCTCGGTGGGAGAAGGAGGGTGAGGGTACCAACTAAGGTTTAAATTCCTCATTGGATGATTGCGGCATTTTTTCTTCCGTCGGAAGGATTTCCTCCCTCCACGTTTAAATTCCTCATTGGATGATTGCGGCAGAAACTCCAGGCCCTGGAGGACCTGGTAAAGAAGGCGTTTAAATTCCTCATTGGATGATTGCGGCGGGAAGCATTAGTTTCATCGCGGCGCTTCCTATGAGGTTTAAATTCCTCATTGGATGATTGCGGCACAAACCGAAGGCTGAGGTTGAGGAAATTAAAGCAAGTTTAAATTCCTCATTGGATGATTGCGGCTCAACCCTTACACGCCACCAGGAGGCGGTCACATCGTTCGTTTAAATTCCTCATTGGATGATTGCGGCCAATCGCATTTTGCTCATTATCATATGTCTTCCCTACGTTTAAATTCCTCATTGGATGATTGCGGCGGAATTCAGGAATTACAAGTGGAAGACCGATAAGGAGTTTAAATTCCTCATTGGATGATTGCGGCGTGTTGTTGATTTTCACGGGGAGGGCGGAGCCTTTGGTTTAAATTCCTCATTGGATGATTGCGGCAGCCTCATCCGTATGCGAATATTTTGTTGCGGTATATGTTTAAATTCCTCATTGGATGATTGCGGCATTCCCAAAACCGGCTTCTCGTATAGCTCCCATATGCGTTTAAATTCCTCATTGGATGATTGCGGCAAGAGTGAGCAATTTAAAATATTTAAAGAACTTTTGTTTAAATTCCTCATTGGATGATTGCGGCTAATCCTTGTTTATTAAAGGGAACTTGGTTACTTGAGTTTAAATTCCTCATTGGATGATTGCGGCGTAATTGAATACCTCCCGTCTGGTATTCAAATAAAATTGTTTAAATTCCTCATTGGATGATTGCGGCTCTTCCTTCCCTCATCATCTACATAGATAAGCCAGGTTTAAATTCCTCATTGGATGATTGCGGCGCTGAAAAAGATATTGAAAAAGGAATCAAAATTATGCTGTTTAAATTCCTCATTGGATGATTGCGGCATATCCAATTCCTGAAATGTTGTCCCCTTTAAGGTGTTTAAATTCCTCATTGGATGATTGCGGCCAAAGGACTTCCAAAATCCAGAAGGCGCAAATGTGAGTTTAAATTCCTCATTGGATGATTGCGGCGTGCTTTCCCCTTCAACCCTGACCTGTATTTCCTCCGGTTTAAATTCCTCATTGGATGATTGCGGCCTAAGCACAATTTGTTTTACGCCCTACTTAAAAGAGTTTAAATTCCTCATTGGATGATTGCGGCATATCCAATTCCTGAAATGTTGTCCCCTTTAAGGTGTTTAAATTCCTCATTGGATGATTGCGGCTTGAAGGGTTCGCCCATCGTTTTGAGGACCTGGAGCCGTTTAAATTCCTCATTGGATGATTGCGGCAAAATTACTACGCCTGGAATATGTATTATAGCATCAGTTTAAATTCCTCATTGGATGATTGCGGCTCAGCCGGAGGCTTTCCAGGCGGCACAGGACATTTGTTTAAATTCCTCATTGGATGATTGCGGCGCCGCTATTGCCCCTCCCACAACAATCAGGTTCAAGTTTAAATTCCTCATTGGATGATTGCGGCCTACACTTCACGAGGTCTAACTCTGCGAAAAATCTCGTTTAAATTCCTCATTGGATGATTGCGGCAGTACATATTATGCCCTATTTACGGGGTTTCGTCAAGCATAATCCGGGAAATTTTGCGTCAAATCTCCGGCTCTGTCGTGCCGCTTCTATCCTCGGGGTTAGAACGCCCATCTTAAAGCACATTGTCCGTAGCATCCGGAGTCTCGGTAAGGATCTCCCTCTTCACCCTCAGACTTTCTGGAATTATGTAGATTATCAAACTATCCTTAGATAGGTTAAGATTTCTCTTCAATTCAGCCTTCAGTTTCGCAACCTGCCCTTCGCTTAGTTCTCCTTCAAACACGGACTTCTGGACATGGTGAAGGTATTTTCGGCAGATTTTAAGAACCCTCCCTAAACGCTTCTGACCAGAGGCCTCCTCCGTAGATATGTCGTAATAAAGTATTACCTTCATCACCACCAAACCTTTAAAGGCTTATATATTTTCTCTCCCAGCAAATGCTTTATGAGTTTGTAAAGTTCAAGCCTAATCAAATTTTTGTATTTAATCCTGCGTCTCAACGCTCTGTGAAGTATAGTTTTTTCCAACTGGGCATCCAGTTCCCTTATAAAAGCCTTTCTTCCCTTCTCTCCAAGATAAACGAACTCCGGCTCCTCCAGAAAATCCTCCTCTTTCAATTGTCCCCTATCCACCATTCTGAAGATAACTTTGTCCACCAAAATCGGTTTGAAAACTTCAGAGACATCTAACGCAAGGGAAAAACGGCGAGCACCTGGTTCGTGTAGATAACTCACCGTAGGGTTTAAAGCAGTCATGTAAATCTCCCTGAGAATCAGGGCGTAAAGCATAGAATTTCCAAAGGAAATCAAAGCGTTTAAAGGATTTCTGGGAGGCCGCATACTCCTTTCGCCGAACTCCCATCCGGTGATCTGCTCCCAGCAACTGAAGTAAACCCTTCTTCCGTAGGCTTCGGCAAGCATTAATTCGTTTATGCTCCCCACATGAGAGACCCTATCCACGGCTTCCTTTATTTTTTCTATCTGTTGGTAAAACCCTTCCCTTTTTTCCAGGTTTCTTTTCATGTTGTGGAGAGAGGATTCCACAAACTTTTTTGCTATGAAAAGACGCTTTTCTTTATCAAGGTAATGTTCCACCTGCCTCACCACCAGGGTTCCTGATAGAAGGCTCTCCTTGGGGTAGAAACTTCCGGAGTAAAATCCATAGTAGTTAAAGACATGAAGGACAATTCCCTTTTGGGACAGAAAGTTTAAAAGTTTCGTGTTAAGGGCTATTTCTCCAAAGAGGAAAATCTGCTCCACTCCTTCCACAGGGATAGGTTTCTTCCCTTTTTCGCCCTCCAGAAAAAGGGTGTTCTGCCTGCGGCGAAGATGACCGCTGGAGAATATATAATAATTCTTTCCCATTATCCTCATACAAAGCAAAAATTATAATAGGCGCAAGTTCTGCAATAACCTCTCTTTTTAACAGGCGGTGGAGATTTCATTGCCTTTATTTTTCTTATCTCCTTTATGGCTCTTTCTATCCTTTCTTCGTCTTCTTCTTCCAGTTCCACCTCCTCCTTTCTCATGGCCTTCGGATAATGGATTATGGCAGTTCTGCAGTTCAGTCCCATGCGGCGCAGTTGATAGATGTAAAACTTCACCTGGAGTTTGTGGGCGTGGTCAAGTTTTCTGGATTTTTTCACCTCGTGGATTACTATCTCGTCGCCAAAGCGGATAAAATCAAATTTTGAGCCCTCCACTATCTCAACCTCTTTGTGTCTTTCCCGGCGAAAAGTCATTTCGGAGAGGAGTTTTCCTATAAACACAGTGTCTGAGAAGGGCTCCATGCGAAGGCCGTGGGAGAAAAGCCAGAGTTTTCTTGGGCAGATGAGGTAATAAGCGACCTCAGTTCCCCGGACTATCATTTGGGGAGTTATAGGTTCATTCATTCTCCTGTTGTTCTTTATCGGTTTTGCCGCCGGGCGGAAGGAGACCTTCTTCTTCGCTGTATTCCAGGTCTACCACATAAATTCCCTGAAGGTAGCGGCTAAGTTTTCTGGGGATGTCATCTGAAAGATAGCTCGTAAAGGGATTGAGGTCCTTTTTATAATTCCACTTTAAAGTAGGCTCGTTTACCGGCACGACGAATTTGTTTATGAAATCCCTTTTGAAATCAGTATATGTCTCTTTATCTTCCGCGAATTTCTTTAACTCTCCTATCGCCTCTTCTACCTTGCCCTCAGGAATTACATTCACGCTGCGAATCTCTCTGAAAAGACGATGCGCTTCGTCCTTCTGCTCCGACACATAGCCTGCCTCAAGCACATCAAGGGTGTTGTAAAACTCTTGAAGGTAGTCTACCCGCCTGAGAAAATCGGTATTGTATACCTCCTCAACCCATTTCTTTTTTATCCTTTCTTCTAAAACCATAGAAAAAACAGATGCGTTGGTTTCTTCTTTTTTTCTTCCCTTCTTTTTCAATTTCAGAATCCTTTCCACTTCGCTTTTCAATTTTTTCCTTTCCAAGTCAGCGAGGAAATCTTCGCCTTCTTTATTATCTTTCAGTTTATGAAGAGTATAAATCGTAGCTTCTATCAGATAATTTTCATAAACTTTCCCCTTTCCGGACTCGTAGCGTTTTCTGTCCTTTTCTTTCTTTTCGTCCACAAAAATCTTTACATTGGCTTCAATTTTTCCATTTGCTTCTTTTCCTTCTTTATAATATTTATTATAATCATCCTCACCCCATACTTTTCCTTTTTCCTGAGGCCTTATTCCTCTGAGCACCCTTCCCATGCGCTGAACTAAGGAGTCTGCCGGAGATATTTCCGTGTAAAGATAATCCGCGTCTATATCCAGGGAGGCTTCTACTATTTGGGTAGCGACCACGATGGCCCCTGTCTTACTATTCCACAGTTCCTCTTCTTTTTTTCTCTTTTTGAGTTTATCGGTTACGCCCTCCTTCTCTCCCACCTCTTTCCTTTTCCTGTCGTCAAATGTGAATCTTGAATGGAGAAGAATTGGAGTAATGGGGCTTTTGTCATCTCCTATCTCTTGTTTAATCTTCTCGTAAACATCCTGTGCCTTCTCCACAGTGTTTAGGACAACCAGGACTCTTTTTCCCTCGGAGGCTTTCTTCACAATTTCTTTTGCAACTCTAACTTCTTTTATATCCTCTTTTCTTATCTCCACCTTGTGCTTTTTGGGAAATTTAAATTTCCCCTTCCCAAAGAGGTCTATTTCTTCGTAATCCAGCCCTTTCAAAGCCTCCTTAACAAACTCCGGAAGGGTGGCGGTCATGAGGAGGAATTTTCCTCCCAGGGCGGTAATATCTTTTATGAGTTTTACCACTATGGCGGCTGCCTTTGGGTCGTAAGCCTGGACTTCGTCAATTATGAGGCGGGAATAGCCCAGAGTGGCATAAATCTTTTCGTATCCAGGATAGCGGAGGGCTGATGGAAAGAACTGGTCTCCGGTGGCGATTATTACAGGAAGGGAAAGGTGGCGGGAAAGTTCAAGGGTGAGGAAAGCCTCTCCTTCCTGGTCTTCGCTCCTTTCTGCGAGAAAGATGTCCGCATCGCTGTGGAGAAGACCTACGATGCGGTTTTCTTCCTTAATCCCTCCCTTTTTTCCTGTTTCGGGTGCTTCCTTATCTTTCTCTTTCGTTTCCTTTTCAAAAATCTTTTGCGCTCTCTCAAATATCTGATTTGTGGCAACCCTCAGGGGAAGCGTAAAAATGAATTTTTCCCCTTCTCCCCAGGCAAAGGCGAATTCAGTTTTTCCGATTCCTGTGGGCGCGATGAGGAGGATGTTTTTTTCATTTAAATCTTGCTCTTTCTCAAAAATCTTCCTTTGCCACCACTTAGAGGGAAGAGATTCAAGAAACTTAACTTCTGGGAACCTTTTTTCTATTAAAATCTTTTCTTTCTTCTCTTTATCATACTTCTTCAGCCACGAAGCGAAGTGGTCTGCCCTCATGAGAAAGCCAGCCAGGAAGACCCAGGTAAAACTTTCCTTCTCATCTTCAACAATACTCTTCAATCTAACAGGCAAAAACTCCAAGGTATAAGGAGGGTAGAAAATTTTAGTCTGGATAAAAGTTCCTCCGTTCGCTATGTATTCGGTAAAATCCTTATGAAATTCTACCAATCCCGCCCAATTTTTATAAAATTCTCCTTTAAACTCGTCTTCCTTCTCTTTTAGTTCCTTCAACAATTTTTCCTCTAAGGCTTCCCCTAAAGTCCTATTTTCCCATGTTTTAAGCAAATTTTTCGCGGTAGCATGGAGAGAAGTTTTAATACCATAAAGTATGCTTTTTGAATCTGTCCGCCAGTGGTGGAAGGCAATGGCGGAATATAAAAGAGGGGCTATGGTTTTCCATTTATCCTTGTCCTCGGTTATGAAATTCAGGGCTCTTTGCTTATTAAGGAAAAATACCGAAAGGAGGTTGTGCTGGACGCGTGGAAGATTATCTTTTTCTAACCCTTTCATATAGCCTTCGTTTGCCAGGTCCCACTGGAATCTGGGCCAAACTTTTCCGAAATCGTGGGCAAAGGCTGCAACGAGGAGCATTTTACGGAACTCTTCCTTGGTCAATCCATTCTCCGTCCCAAATCTTATTTTTTTCTCAACCCCTTTCCACAATTCCTTTGCCCATCTCAGCACATCTAAAGTATGGGCGGAAAGGGTTGTCTCGTCACTCTTAGCCCATACTCCCATTTCCTCCTCCGATTTTCACAAAAATTAAGGGAATTTTCTTCCCATCCACTTCGTCCCAGGGGAACTTATAGGGTTCGGCGGTAGGCTTTAAGGGAAGTCCCCCTTTTTCAAAGAGTTTCGCCCTTACGAAATCAAAGTTTCTGACGCCATTCCTTATCTCGTAAAATGTAGGGACCCTGTGATAGGTGGCATAGATGTTTTCAAAGAAATCATCATAATCCTCAGGAGGATTCCAGATGCAAGAAGATTTCTCCGGTATCCAGGCAAAATAAGGCAGGGCACCAACGGGAGCCTTTTCCCCAATTTCCCTTATCTGAAGTTCCTCAATTATTACCAGGTCCTCTGCCCTTCCAAGGTGGAGAGGATAAAGCCATCCTGAGGGCTTCTGAAAAGCCTCTTTTATCTTCTTGAGAAATTCCTCTTCTTGGTGTCCGAGATAAATCAGCAGTTCCACATTTTCAAGAACATCCACCCTGACAGGGGTCTGACCTCCGGGGTGTTCTGGAACCCCATCCAAGAAGCGGTTGGCGGCTGAGCTGAAGCGCTTGGCCTCTGGACCGAAGCGATTTTCATGAGCGCTTTTAGAAAGATTTCTGAACCACACATATTCCCTGGTAAGGCTTTCGTATCTTCCGTAAATGGCCATGCGAAGTTTTTTGAGATTCTCAAAATCCTCGCCTTTCTGCTCCCTTATACCCAATATGTTGCAGAGCATACCTATAACTGTAGAGAAGGGAGGGATGGGATATGTGTGCCTTCTTGAAAAGGTAAAGGGCACCCTGTAGTGGGTAGAGGGCTGGCGAAGTTTGATGTGAAGAAGTTGAAGATTACTCATTTTGCTATAAGTTTTTAATTTCTTCTTCTATTTTCTCAAGCGTTTCATCCTGAGGGCTTTTTTCAAGTTTAGCTTTTATTTTTTCTTTTATTTCTGTTTGGTTCAGATTTTTTGCTTCTTCAAGCGGGAGTGTAAAGATCTCTTCAAATTTGAGTTTTTTATTTTTATACCGAAGTCTAACCCTTCCTCCCTTCAATAGTTGCACCTCTGCTACCGTTTTTATTGCTACCGTTTTTATCGGCTCTTTCTCTACAACCTCCTCTCCCTCGGGTGCTTCCTCTTCTTCCTCCGTTTCTACTTTCACTGAGGCTTCCTTTTTTTCTTCATCCATCGGTTCTTTTTGTTCTACAAACTCCTCTCCCCTGGGCATTTCCCCATCTTTTTCTTCCTTCGGTTTTACCTCCTCTGAGGGCTCTTTTTTTTCTTCCTTATCCGTCTTATCCGAACATAATTTTCCAAGGAGCTTTGTAATAAATGTTTCCCTGTACCCTTCATATCCATCCCCTATTATGTTCTCATCATTTTCTTCCTTTCCCTCCTTCCCATCTTTCCTTTCCCCTCCAATTCCCCCCGTTATATTCTCATCAAATACACTTTCCACATAAATCTTCTCCACCCAAGGATTCTTGGCCGCTTTTCTGAATACATCTTTGTCGATCTCAAATGTATCTCTTCCTATATTCTTTACCACTACATAATTGTGAAGGACTGGTATGGGAACTTTCACTATGGCGGCGGCGAAGAACAGAGGGGTAATGCCGTAATTCTCCGTGGAGGAATGATAGATAAGCCCTCCCCTGAGGGCTTCAAGGACATCCTGAATCCGGCAAATCCTTTTTTCTTTATTCAATACCAGTTTAATTTTTTTGCTTTCCAAAGAACTGGCATCTTGATCTATCCATTCTAATGGAATTTTTACTTCTATAGTCGTCGTTAAAAACCAGACATCTTTCCCATTATCTTTACCTGTTTTAACAGCAGTGTCTGGTAAGTCTAAGACAACCCCATCGTCTTCCGATTTCCTCCTTATAGGCAAAGAATATTCTTTTTGGCCGACTTTAAGCACCAGCTTCCCTTTCTTTATCTTATCTTCAATTTTCTTCATATAAAAGTGAATCTCGCTGTTTTCCCTCTTAAATTTAACCTTTGTACTTCTTCCTACTTTTCCTTCGTATTCTTTGCCATCCTTTATCTCTTCACATTCTCCCTCGGGAGTGATTTTTACTTGTTCTCCGGGAATTTTTATAATCACCTCCTTTACTTCTTTTTTTTCAATCTCTTCCTTGTTAGCTATTTCATATTTATAAAATTCGTCTATAACCCCAATTCTCTCCAGGTCCAATGTGAAGGAAACCTTGAAAAACCCCAGAAATTCCTCTTTGTTGTAAAGGTCCGGCTCCGCATTATATCCTTGCTCTCTTCCTCTTCTTACCTGGTCATGATTAGAATAAAAAGCCATATCCCCTTCCCAGGGTTCCAGACCTTCCGCCTTTGTAATTCCTAAAGGAGCTTTTCTCGTTATAGAATTCTGCCCGGAAATAGTAACCATATATCCAAAGAGGTCAAGTTCGGCCTTAGTAATGGCATTTCCTTTTCTCAGGTCAAATTGAATAACATCGTTTTGGGCTAATCTAACCTCTGCGGGAGCCCATCTATCTCTATTTTTCTTCCATAGCGTATACCACAAATAATGTCTCATAGCCGGACGAGAGATATAAGGATAGACCTTTCCATCGCCCCTTTTCAGTTTTTTAATCGTGAGGATATTTCCCCCTGCCTTCTCATCTCTGTTCAGGGCAGAGGCTTTGAAAATCATAGTTATAGTTACGGCGTTTTTCATTGTTCACCTCCTTATTTTTTCTCCTCTCCCAGCACTCCGCTGAGAAAGGCGTATATATGTGATTTTTGAAGTTCCTGGTCCTGTTCTCTCAGAATGTTAACCAGGTCCGATGGTATAGGAGTGCGGCTTGCAATAAAGACTCTGGCTATTGCCTGGTAGGCGTCATTTATCCTTCCCAAGCGAGTAAGTTCCAGAATACGGAAGGACAGATTTTTAAAGTTATCTTTTAACTCCCTGGAATTGACCCCAGCATAATAAACTGCCCGGACTTTTTCGTCCTTCGTTTTTTCTTCTCCCATTTTATCCTCCTTCTTTGTTAATTGCTTTATCCTGGCAAAAAGCAGGGGGAGTTTCTGGAACATTTCCCCTGCCCTATTTTTGTTGCCACCGTATTTGTAAACGCAATGATTGTCGGAAATACTATCAGCGAGATGAGCCTTAGCGGCGCAGTATGTGGCAACGAGAAGTTCGGAATACTTCCCCCTCATTACCAGTTCTAAGATAGGCCAGAGGTGGAGGGAAGTTATGAGGCTTGCGGCTACGGGGTCCATGAGGACACTTACCACATCGGGAGGAAGGTCAAAGTGGTCTATGATGTTACCTTTTTTCCTTATAACCTCTATATTAGCCATGGTCCAGGCGCCCAAGGTCTGATTTATCCTCATTGCCCACTGCATAAGGGAAAGGCCGAAAAGTTTTCTCGTATCCTTAGCCTCCCCCTTTTCATACATCTCCCTTACAAACTTATTCAAATACCACATAAGGCGAAAATCCGGAGCATTGATGAAGATTTCGTCCCCGTCTGAGGTTCTGGTGAAGGCTAAAGGATAGTGAAGGATCATGTAGGTGCAGGTAAGACAAATGGGCATGGAAGCATTAAGATTCCAGAAAGAATTAGGAAATTCTCCCGAAGAAGAACCCAACCCCTTTATGTGTTGAGATGAAAAGGTGTAAAATTTATCAAAATTTTCCCTCTTTTTAAAATTTCTACCACAAATTGAACATGTATGTATTTCTCCGCCTACTTGTTTTTCTCTATAGATTGCAAAATATAACAAATCATTTATCTTTTTTATTTCGTCTTCCTTCTTATCAGAGGACATCTTTCTTTTCCCAAACAAGCTTGGATTAAAAAGATTTCGGAAAAACTTATTGAATACAGAACCCCAATATTTTTTTACAGGATTTTCTTCTCCTTCCTCATCTTTATTTTTTCCCCCGATAGCAGAAAAATACCACTCCCAAATTTGGTAGATCTCTGCCTTTAAGCCATCTTCAATGACGATTGTTTTCTTTTTAAATGCTTCCTCCGGGAGAGAAAAGCAATTATTTTCAAAAAATTTTTTGAGTTTATCTTCAAAATTCTTCTTCTCATCCTCAAATCCCTCCTCCAGCACCCTCAAAAACCCAATCACCCCAGCGTTGTAGAGCCAGTTGGACGGATAAAGTTCTAATTCTCTTTCTTCTCCAGGCATACTTCCTCCTTTAACTGGGCCAATACATCCAGCATGCCGAAGCCCTGCCCCGTTCTCACCCCCATGCCGTATTGGTAGACAAATTGAAGAAGTTCCACGGGACCACAGAGGAGGAAAACACCTTTGAATCCGCGAAGGGCATGGACGCCGTAGTGCTTAATCCTGGTGGTCTTTATGGGCTTTTGCACAAAGGTTTTATCCAATTTTCCCCAGCGGGAAAGTATCTCCATTGCCAGGGGATTTTTTACTTCTTTAAACCTTAAATCTCCTTTAAGTTCCTTCCCTTTAGTCCGCCTGTAATCTTCAAAAAGCCTCTGGCGCAAAATCTCCTCCCACCCATCATCCCCTGGCACTACATAATAGCCTTCTTCTCCTTCCTCTTTCTTCAACGGCTCCTTTGGGGCCGTAATTATAACCGGCTGCTTGGTCTTAAAAAGCACTGCTCTGCTCTTTATAACTTCCTCCCTCGCTAAGGTAATTTCTCCCACCTTCAGGTGCAAGGGTTGAGCCTTGGTTATGCTGCTCAGGTTCAAGGAATAACCGTTGGAGCGGAGTCTTAAAACCCCGTTGTAAAAATGGGAGGCTATCAAGGGGTCGCCGGTGGAAAAGAGGAATTCGTAAGGAAGGGAGGTCAGGAGGTAGTCGCTTCCTTCAATGGTGCGGAAGGCTTTTCCCAGGTAAACGGAAAAGGTGAAGGGCTTTCTCGGAGGAAGGAGTCTTTTGCCGTCGGCTCCTCCAGGAATTCGGCTATTGTAGAGGCGCTCATAAACTTCCCTACCAGCGGCAGCGAATACATCCTTGAGGAAGGAAATAAACCTCCGCCTGTAGTCCCGGTCTAACAAAACCTCCCCTTTCCCCTCCTCATCTAAAATCACCTTCAATCTCATTCTCCCCCCTTTTTATTATAGCACAAATATCTACAGTTTTCTCTTTTTTTCTGATTTTTTAACAATTTCATCCTCCGAAGAGTTCTTTTTCTATTTGTTTTATGCGGGTGCGGTATTCTTCTTCGGCCTCCTGGATTTTGCGAAGGCGCTCCTGCTCGGCGTTTTTTATCTTATCCGCCAGGGCTTTTGCTTTTTTGGGGGGATATTTGGGGACGGGGAGGTCCTCCAGGTCTCTGGGCGAAAGGCTCAGAAACCTCAGGCTGCGGCGGCTTACTTCCAGGAGGCTCTTTCCCATTTCGGAGGAGAAGAAGAACCGCAGAAGGGCGGACGGGTATTTTTTAGGGGTGATGACTATGACGGAGTCGGTGGGGAGGATTTTTTCCTCGGTGGGCGGGATCTCTGCCACTTTGAGGACGGTCCCCCTGGCGGATATAACTATGTCCCCGGGCTTCAGGGGGCGGTATTCCTTCATGGATTCTTCGTCTATTTTTATTTTGGCCAGTTCCTCCGGGTTTATGATGCCTTCCTTTATGTCCCCCACGCTGAGGAGGCGGTGGGTGTAGGCTTCCCCTTCTTTGACTTCCTCGGTTCTTCTCAGGAAGTATCCCCTCCTTATCTTTGCCACTTCCCCCAGGGGAACTTTGGAGGTTTTTTGAAAGAATTTGAGAATTTTCTCCCTGTCCCCGGATAAGAGGAATTCAGGGCTCCAGGTGGTTATGGTTTCCAGTTCCCTCCGGGATACGATGTCCGTTTTTCTTCTGTCTATCACCTGGGCCTGATAGTCTTCGGCCTTTTCTTTGGTGAAGACCAGGGCCACGATGTCCCGCAGGTTGGGCTCTGAACCGAAGAAAATCAGTTTTTCTACACGGTAGGAGGCCAGGGTCTTCTTGTCCTCCAGGTAGGCGGCGGAGGTGAAGAAGTTTCTGGGCAAAACCACGAAGAAGTGAACTCCCTGGGGAGCCTCCTCTATGGTCCTGAGAAATCTCTTTACGGGCAGTTCCATCCTGAGGCGTATTCTTCGGGAAATGGGGGCCATTAAAACAAGGTCCCCGGGGGAGAAGTTTTCCGTAGGGTTCACCCGCTCTTCGCTCACCGAAGCCCAGGGATGGTCCTTGGTCAGGTATTTGAGGAAGAGCACCACTCCCTTTTCTGCCCTTATCCCCGGATAGAGGCGAATCTCTTTGCCCTTGAGTTTCCTGAGCCAGAAGAGGAGGCATGGGATGAAGAGTTCGGCGTTGAGGATGTGAATTTTCTCGGCCTTCTCCACTTCTTCCAGGGCCTTGTGGCATACCTCCTGGGGAAGGTAATAGGACCTGAAAACCTCTTCCTTGAAAAGGCGTTCCAGGAAGGAGGGGGTATCCTTAGCCACCGTGTATATGGAGAACAACTCCTGAAAGAGTTCGGCATCGCCGGGGAGACGCCTCATGAGGTATTCCTGGTTTTCTTTCTCAGCCTCCTTCATGTAGGAGTAGAGAATGTCCCTGACGGAGGGGTCTTCCACCTTTTCCAGGAGTTCGGGCTCGTTGGCCTCTATTAGTTTGCGGGTGGCGTCCATTCTTATGACTTCGCAGAAGATGTGCTCGTCCCTCTCCACGAATTCTTTAATTTTCTGGGTGAAATCCATAACCATCATTTCCTCCTCTTCAATAAAAACCGTCTTTCCATCCATTATACCAAAATACCAACCCATTTGTAACCTCCTTTATTTTTTAAAAAATTTGTTTTACTCGCCGGCGCCCCTGAGGATAATTTCCCTTTCCAGTCGTTTTCTCTGGGAGCGGTATTTCTCTTCGGCCTCCTGGATTTTGCGGAGGCGCTCTTCTTCGGCCTTCTGCAGGTTTTCGGCTAAGGCCTTTACCGTCCCGGGGGAAAGTTTCGGCACGGAAAGTTTCATCAGGCGCTTCTCGAGCGGTGTTGAGGAAGGAAAGTGAATGTGAAGCGATATCATAAGAGCGCGGCCTATCTCCGAGGAAAGGAAAAGACGAAGAAGGGAGGAGGGGTATTTTCTGGGTCTGATTACCATTACATATTTACCAGGCAGGATTTTTTCCCTGGTGGGGGGAATTTCCTTGACCGGCAAATAATAACTGGAGGTATTTACGACTAAATCCCCGGGCTTTAGGGAAGGGCATTTACTCGCTATTTTTTCGTTAAGTTGTACTTTGGGAAGTTTCTCAATGTCTACCCATTTAGATTTACCCGTTATTTCTTCCTTTACTAAAAGCCTGTGGGTGTAGTCTTCAGCCTCGTCCTCCAGTTCTTTTAACTCAGGCAAGAAGCACCCCTCCATTATGCTTGCCACTTCCCCCAGGGGAATTTTAGGGGTCTTCTGGAAGAACTCCAGAATTTCTTCCCTCTCATCCGCCAAAAGGAGTTCGGGATTCCAGAGGGTTATGATTTCAAGTTCGCTTCGGGAGACCTCCTTCCTCTGTCGGGAAAGTATGACCTCTGCCCGGTAGTCCCCGGCCTTTTCTTTGGTTAAAACCAGGGCGCCCAGGTTGCTCAAACTGAGGTCTTTTCCGAAGAAGATGAGTTTTTCTATGCGGTAGGTGGTAAGTCTCCTTTTCAAGTCAGCGAGTTTAGCGGAGGTGAAGAAGTTTCTGGGAAACACGATAAAGAACCGCACGCCATCCGGGGATTTTAGAACGGGAAGGAAATCCTTCCTCCGGGGAAGTTCCCACCCCGGGTATGCCTTCGTGAAAATGGAGGTCATAATGACGAGGTCTCCCGGGGAGAATTCCTCCTCATCGGGAATCGTCACCTTTGGGTTGCCCTTGCTGAGATAGCGGAAAAAAGCGTATACGCCTTTCTCCATCAGGGGGCCCGGGTAAAGCCGTATCCTTTTCTCCTTGAGTTTTCGCAGTTGTTCGGGGAAGCAGGAAAGAAAAACCTCTGGGTAGAAAACATGGAGTGTCTCATGCTCCTCCGCTATTTCAAAGGCCTTCTGGCAAACCTCCCTGGGGAGATAGTAGGACTTAAAAAAGAGAATCTCAAACAACGCATTGAGGAAGGCTACGGTATCTTCCGCATCCATGTAAACGGAAAACATTTTTTGAAAGAAGTCTGCATCCCCGGGAAGGGGTCTTATAAGATAGGTTTCGTTTTCCTTTTCCGCCTTTTTCATGTAGGCGTAAAGGGCTTCTTTCGCTGAGGGGTCGTTCACCTTCTTTAAAAGTTCTGGCTCCTCCCTTTCTATAAGTTTTCGGGTGGCGTCCATTCTTATAACTTCGCAGAAGATGTGCTCGTCCCTCTCCACGAAGGGAGAAAGCATCCTCCAAAAGGCGTAAAGTTTTTCCAAAAACTCGTTCCTCATTACTTCCTCCTTTTAAGATTTTTATTCAGGCGGCTCAATTTTTATCAAATTCATTTGAACCCCTGATTATTTGTTTTTTTATTTCCTTTATGCGGGTGCGGTATTCTTCTTCGGCCTCCTGGATTTTGCGGAGGCGCTCCTGCTCGGCGGCGCGGAATTTTTCCGAGAGAGTTTTTCCCACCTCAGGGGAAAGTTTCGGCACGGGAAGTTCCCTCAGGCGCTTCGGGGTTAAACTCAGAAAAAGGGAGGAGATGTGTATGGCTTCCATAAGAGCGTGGCCTATCTCCGAGGTAAGGAAAAGACGAAGAAGAGAGGAGGGGTATTTTCTGGGTCTGAGCACTATTACATACTCGGAAGGTAGAATCTTTTCCCTGGTGGGGGGAATCTCTCTGACCGAAAAATTAAACCAGCCGAAGGTGTCTATTACCAAATCCCCGGGCTTCAGGGGACGGTATTTCCTCGCCATCTTTTCGTCAAGTTTTACTTTGGTGAGTTTTTCAGGGTTCACCCATCCAGTTTTTTTACTTATGGAGCCCCTCAAGACTCTGTGGGTGTAATCTTCAGCGTCGTCGCTCAGTTCCCTTAAATGTAAGGAGTATCCCTTCCTTACGCTTGCCACCTTCCCCAGGGGAATTTTAGGAGTCTTCTGGAAAAACCCCAGGACCTTTTCCATGTCATCCGCCAAAAGGATTTCGGGATTCCAGAGGGTTATTACCTCAAGTTCCCTGCGGGATACCAAGCGGCAATCTTTTTCTTGCATGACCTCCACTTTGTAATCTTCACCCTCTTTATTCGTGAGAACCAGGAACGCAAGGTCCAGGGGATAGCGCCCCCCTTCAAAGAAATACATCTTTTCCAAACGGTAAGGAATCCAGGCTTGCCTAACTTTTGTGGTTTCAGCCTTTACCAAAATCTCCCTGAACATCACTATTACAAAACGGACATTTGACGGGGCTTTTTCAATTCGGTTAAAAACATCTATGATGGAAAAGATTACTCGGGATTTCCGCCAGAAAAAAGGCGCCATAATCACGAGGTCTCCGGGGGAAAATTTCTCGTTTTCCGCGACCTCCACCCCGGGGTACATTTTGGCCAGATAGCGCAGAAAAACCTTTATGCCTTTCGTGGCTTGAGGCCCGGGATGAAGCCAGATTTTTCTATCCTTAAGTTTTCCCAGAATTTCGGGCAGATAGGAGAGGAAAAGTTCTGCCTCAAAGACATGGATCCTTTCTGCCCCCTCAGAGAATTCAAAGGCTTTCCGGCAAACCCTTTCCTCCAGGAATTCGGTGTTCAGGAAAGGATGATTGAATAGGGTTTTGAGGAAGGAAACGGTATCCCCAATCTGCATGTATATAGAAAACATTTTCTGGAAGAGGTTTGGATCTTTGGGAAATCTTCTAAGGATAAACTCCCGATTTTCCTTTTCCGCCTTTTTCATGTAGGCGTAAAGGGCTTCCTTCGCTGAGGGTTCGTTCACCTTCTTTAAAAGTTCTGGATCCTCCCTTTTTATTAGTTTCCAGGTGGCATCTACCCTTATTATTTCACCTAAAATTTCCTCGTCCTTCCTCGTAAGCGAGGGGACTTCATCCAGAAATTTTCTAACTGTGTGCCAGAAAGAATCAATCATTTGATCCTCCTTGGTCCTTCCGTTTTTTCTCAACACCCATTTCCCCTGCCTCCGCCCGGCGGATGGTAGGCCCGTAAACATCCCCAAGTTCCATGGTCACCTTCAAATCCTTCATTTCCTATCCTCCATCATCTGTTACTAAGTATATTATACATAACTTGTCAAGCGTAAAAGAAGATTAATATTATTATGATAGTATCAAAATACTTTTTAGTAAGTATCCAATATATAATCACGGATGAGAGGTTGGGCTGAAAGGATGCGGCTTCTGGAGAGCAGGAAAAGCCGTCATCACGGAAGGGGAGGTTCTGCGTTGGTGGGCCGGGCTTTCTTAAAAGTTTTCCTTAAGCCAGAGGAAAATCTCGTCCCGGACTTCCCGGAATTTTTGAAGGATCTCCTCCGGGGTTCCCCGGGCCCTGGAGGGGTCTTCAAAGCCCCGGTGAAGGACCCTCTTCCCCGGAAAGAAAGGGCAGGTCTCCCGGGCGTGGTCGCAGACGGTCACCACTATGTCAAAGGTTTTACCCCGGAATTCCTCTACGCTCTTTGACCGATGCCGGGAAATGTCAATGCCTATCTCTTTCATGACCGCCACGGCGTAAGGGTTAACTTCACCGGGCAGGGTTCCTGCGCTGGCCACCTCGTATTTGTCCCCGTATAGGTGGCGGAGAAGGCCCTCGGCCATCTGGGAACGGGCCGAGTTGTGGGTGCAGACGAAGAGGACGGATTTCTTCGCCATTCCCCCTCAGTTTTCCTCTATGATTACGGAATAGGTAAGTTCGGCGGTTTTGCGGAGCATTTCGGATACGGAGCAGTACCTTTCCTGGGAAAGGCGGACCGCCTTTTCTATTTTTTCCCGGGAGAGGTCTTTCCCCCGAAACCTGTATTCCAGGTGAACCCGGGTGTAAACCCTGGGGTGCTCCTCTGCCCTCTCGGCGGAGACCTCTATGGAGATTTGATCCACTTCCTGCTTCATTTTTTTCAAGATGGCAACCACATCCATGCCGGTGCATCCACCCAGGGCCACCAGGACCAGTTCCATGGGCCTGGGTCCGGCATCCTCCCCACCGTGCGCCGGGGAAGAGTCCATTACCACTCTGTGACCCGAGGGAGGTATTGCTTCAAACTTCATCCCTCCCTTCCACTCAAAACTCACCTTCATGGGGGATTTCTTCTTCATATCTCCTCCTTGATAACATCTTCTAAACTGATGCTGGCCAGAAATTCCTCTATGCATTTCCTGAGTTTCAGCCAGAGTTTTCGGGTTTTACAGGTTTGGGAAAAGGGGCAGACGGACGGATCCCTTAAACAGGGGACCAGGTTCAGGTTTTCCTGGATTTTTGCCAGATCAAGCATGGTGATGGACGAGGGCGATTGGACCAGACGGTAGCCTCCCCTGGCTCCCCGTAGGCTTTCTATTAGTCCGTGCTTTTCCAGGTCCAGGGCTATGGGCCGCAGGTAGAGAGGTGAGACTCCCAGTTCCCTTCCCAGTTCCGTGGTACTGGCCACCCGACCCCGCTCTGCCAGGGCCACCAGCAGCCTTGAAGAGTATCTAAGCCTGGTGGAAATCTTCATGCTTTAATTATGATTGGCCAGATAACCATTGTCAAGGTTCTGTTTTCCGATTGACTAAAGGGGATGTTCAATCCTGGTGGTGACAGTCCTTATCCCCTTCGCCGCATCCCTCTCCGGGGGACTCAAGGGGCTCTACTTTCCCGCTCAGGATTGCCGGGAGGATATCCCTCACCCTTCCCTCCAGCCCCACATACGGCTTTATTCCCAATTGGAGAAACCACTCCTGGGCTTTAGGGCCCATTCCTCCGGATACTACGATCGCGGCCCCCTGCTCCGCTATGAAACGGGGAATCTCTCCTGGACCGTGGCCTTCGGCCGCCGGATTGGGGACCACCAGGTAATCCTTCACTTTGCCGTCCTCCTCCACATCCACAAAGGTATAGTAAGGGCAACGCCCAAAGTGCCGGGCTACCTCACCATCCAGGCCCGCGGGGGTTTCGGTGGCAAAGGCAATTCTTATCATGATTTTATTTTACCACGACCTTGAATCCGCACTGGTTTTGAGGTAAATTTTCCATGGAGGTTAATATGAGACTAAAAGGAATCCTGGCTTTATTCTTAACCTTGTTTATCTCGGTTCCACTGTTTTCGGACTTCGTGGTTATCGGAGATGTCAGGTTGATCCTGGAAGACCCCTACAGGAGGCAACCCAACCCCGATTTCCTGCGCAACATCAAGGCCATTAACCTGCTGAAGCCCGAGGCGGTGTTCATCGTGGGGGACCTCATCCACGGTTACGACCCCAGGCTGGAGGTCCTGGAGGAAGAATGGAAGCACTTTCTCCAGGCGGTTTCCCTGTTCAAAATGCCTTATTATCTGGTGGCGGGCAACCACGAAATTTTCGGAAGTCCCCTGGGAAAGCAACTTTACGAAAAATACGCAGGACCCACCTACTGGTCCAGGCTGGTCAACGGAAAACTGTTTATTGCCCTGAGCACCGAGGAATTCGGATACGAGGAAACCCTTTCCCCACCGGAGATTGAATTCCTGGAAAAAACCCTGAAAAGGTTCAGAAAGATCAAGAAAAAATACATCCTGATGCACAGGCCCCTATGGTGGCCCTACGAAGACCACGCCCTTTGGATGGGCAAAATCCACCCCCTTCTGCTGAAATACGGAGTAAAGGCCGTCTTCGCCGGCCATTATCACGAATACGAATACCGGGAAATGGACGGTATAAAGTACATCGTCACCGGGGGAGGAGGCGCCGAATCCAACCGGGAGGAGTTCAACGGTTCCTTCCCCCATTTTCTTTACATAAGGGAGGGGAAAGACTCCGACCAATACCTGGTGATAGGTTCCCGGGGAGTTTATCCCGCCGACTTCGTCACCCCGGAGAAAAAGGAGAGACTGGAAAGGTCCCTCCAGGAGGCCTCCCCCGTTGTGGAGCCCGGAAAGGACAGGCAGGGCTGCGTGCTGGTTAAAAACACCTTTGGAAAGGCCCTGAACTTCACCTTCAAATCCGCCGTGGAGGGAAATTACTTCACCGCTTCCCCCGAGAGGGTGAGGTTCGTTCTTCTGCCCGGGGAAAGTTTGAGAATACCCCTTCTTTTAAGGTTCAGGGCCAGGGAATTGAGGGAAGTGTTCCCCTTCCCCAGATGGGAAATTACCGCCAGGGACGAAGAGGGCTGGGTCTTTCTCCGGAGGCAGGTGGAATACAAAATGGGAGGTCTGGAGTTCGTGGATCAGTTGAGGCTGGGCAAACCGGTGAAGTACCACGGAAGAATCCCAGAGATATACCAAAGGGAACTCACCGAAGAGTTTTTAAAGGGGGTTTCCGAAGAACTGGATAGAGAGGGAAAGGTGGTCCGTTCAGGGTTCAACCACCTGTTTGACCTGGAAAAGGAGGTCTTCCCCAACATGAAGGTTTACGCCTTTGCCAGGGCGGTTCTTGAGGAAAAAGGTCCTGTGGAGAAAACCCTGGCGCTGGAGACCACCGAAAGGGTGCGGGTGTTTCTGAACGGGAAAGAGGTTTACAGGGTAAAGAGAAGGGGCAGGGTTCACTTCGTTACCCTGCCCCTTAAAGAAGGGAAAAACGAACTTATTTTCCTTCTTACGAATCCTGGAGGGGGTTGGACCCTCAGGCTCGCCCTGGAATAAGTCCCATTTTCCCGTCTCAGAATTTAACGAAGAAGCCCAAACTCAGGTTGATCCCTGAGAAGTTGAACTCCGCCGGGCGAATGTTTCGCAAGGTGCGAGAAGGTGCAGGAGGCGTCTGGAAGGGCGTCAGCATGGGAAGCCACCTTCCATTACTCAATATTTCGTAGTAATAAACCTTCCCAGTGGTGTAAGTGCCACCTCCGCCACCGGAGGAATACTTCCCTTCAATGTCCGTAAACTTTATGTAGTCGTACTTTCCGGCGACGAATATTCCCATGTTCTCCTGAATGGGGAAGTTAACCCTCAGTCCACCGAAAAACCCGGGAGTTGATTTTTTCATGTCCGTAAGCGACACGGAAAACGGCCTGCTGAAATTGGTAGTGTAAAGGTAATCGGCGGAGAACTTTCCAATGTAATATCCTGCCCCGGCGAAGACCTCAAAGTTCACCGTCTCCGAAGGCATGTAGAAGTGAAGGGCCAGGAAGGGGGCTGTGATGCTGGACTTCAGGGCTTGATTAACTTCCATGTAAGTGCCAGCAACTTCAAGCCTCCTCTTCTCATCCTTTGAACCGGAAAGGAGGGTAAAACCCACCCCGATGGCAAAATTGTCCTTCAAGAAGTATTTGAGTTCCGCATCGCCACCCAGCATGTGCTTGAGGTTGGTTAAGGGCTCGTCCATCTGGGGCGTGTAACCGTAAGATACCCAGATCTGCTCGTAGTATTCAAAGATGGTGTTAAAGGTCCTCCCCCAGGCCCAGAAGTCCTCTGGATTCACCAGGGCGTAGGTGAAATTGAAACTGAAGTCAAACTTCGCTTCTCTGGCCTGGGTCAGCACATCAGACCCCCCGGCGGTGGAGGGAAGTTTGGGCCGGGAAGTGGTCTGGGGAGCGGGAGGGGTCTCAGGTTTCTGCGGTTTAGGAGGAGTTTGAGGAGTTTCAGGAGTTACCTCCTTTATCACCTTTTCCACTTCAATCCTCACCAGTTTGCCCCAGACATACCCCACAACACCTGAGGGTGTCTTGACCTTAAACCATGTGCCCAGGTCGTCAAGAACCTCCATCTTTTCTCCGGCCCTCACCACCGTGAGAATGCTGCTCTGGGTGGTGGGGTTGGACCGGATGTTGGCGTCGGATACTGCTATGGCGTATTTCCTGACCTGGACATTGCTCTGCGCCCATCCAGGCGTCAGAAGAAACACGAGCCCCAACAGCACCGCAAGGAAAAGAAAACTTCGCTTTTCGGTTGACATAGAAACCTCCTTGTTTTTGTTCGGGAAAAAGAAAAAGAAGCCGCGGGCGCAATCTTTATCTCAATCCCGGACCATGATATACTAATTCGTGAAAAAAGGCAAAATAAATGCGTCCCTTAAACTCAAGGAATTTTACAATCGTGCTGTGAAGGAATTGAATGGCCTTTCTAAAAGGGCCCTGGCCCCTTTCCTCTTGCTTTTCGTCCGTCCCCTGAGGGCCTGCCCTGCACTTCCCCAGGAGTTTGAGGCGCAGTTGGTTCCCGTCCTCCTGGCACTTATTTTCATTATAGCCGCAGGGATTTTTTCCGCCCTCAGCCAGGCAAACCACCGCCGCCTCCGCACCGTGAGCCTTTCCTTCGGCCTGGCCTGGTCTCTTTCCCTGGCCTGGCTTTTCAGGAAGGTTCCCTTTGCCCTGGGGGGAGGAAACTGGGACTCCTGGTACAGCCACGCCATGGCGACCACCTTCAAATACTTCTGGAAAAACATGGACTTCAACTACGCCGGCCTATCCTGCTTTTATCCCTTCTACTACCACTACTTTGCGGGAAAACTGGCCTGGCTCCTTTCTGCGGCTCCCCACGCCGTTCTCAAATACCTCCCCGTAATAATCGCCGCCTTCCTTCCCCTTTTCCTTTACTCCGCCTGGAGGGCCGTGGTCAGGCCCCACACCGCCCTCTTGATAACGGCCCTGGCCCTGTTCTACTCCTTCCGCCTCTATCTTTACAAGCCCTACGAGTTTCTGAGTTTAGCCTTCCTTCTTCCCTGGTGGTTTTTCTATTTTGAAGGGGACGGCTCCCCTCGGTCCTGGAAGAGGATCCTGGCCGGGGGCCTGGCGGGGGGAATTCTCCTGGGAACCTATTACCTCTGGTTCTTTCCGGTCTTTCTTCTTCTGGCCCTGGAGTTTTCCTACGCCGCCCTGGGGAGAAGAAACTTCAGGGAGTGGTGGGCAAATTTCAGGGGAAAACTCGGGGTACTCTTTTTCACCGCCGTTTTTTCCGCCTTTTTCTGGCTCCCATACCTTCTGGACCTCCTGACCAGGGGAGGGGAATCCCTCCAGAACCGGTGGTTTACCGCGGCGGACCTTACCCCATACTTCCCTCTGTATTCCTCCTTTTCCCTGAGGGAAGTCCTCGCCTTTGCCGGACTGGTCTTCGTAATTTACGCCTTCAGGAAAAACCCGCTGGCCAGGGCCTCAGGGAAACTTCTCCTCGGCCTTTACGCCCTGATTTTGCTCTCCGACCTCCTGGCCCTGGCGGGAAGCCCCATGCCCAACTTCAGGTTCAATCAAATGCTGGAGATGGTTTACCTGGTGGCCTTCGCCTTTGCCTGGGAGGAGGTGGGGACGCTGAAAACCTCCTTCAGGGAAAGGACGGTTTTGATTTTTTCCCTGGTGCTCTTTTCCCTCCTTCTTTTAAGACTCCCGGGGATCAAGGATTCAAGGCTTTTTAAACTGGCGTCCTCACCCGTATTGAACCTGGAAAAAAGGAAGGACTTGAAGGCCCTTTACGGGAAATCCGTGTTAAACCTTCCACCCAGGGCCCTGGTTTTTATTCCGGCGAAGAAGTTCGTAGCCCAGAACCCCTTTTATTCTCATCCATCGGCCCACCTGGGGGAAAGGCTGGCCTTCCTTTATCTCCTCCAGTTCTCCCGAAATCCATCCTTTTTCTTCTTCGCCCTGAGGAAGAACAGGTTTTCTCCCGTGGAATACATCTACACGAAAAACGGACGCCTCCGCATCACGGCCTTTTACGAAAACTATCCCCACAGAAAAGTCCTCTTGAAGTATCTCTTCCAATACGACTTCCTTTCCCGAAGGGTTCTGAAACCGCGGTTCAGAAATGTAATCCGCAGGGGGGACTTCGTTGCCTGGGTCCCTGACCTCCCCCCCGACTTTTCCTCCCTCACTCCCGTGGAAAAATTCGTGGCGGCGAAGTTCTTGTCCCGGAAAATTCCCCTCCCCCGGCCCGTATTTTCCAACCCATGGGTAAAGGTATATCGTCTGAAGGAATACCTCCTTTTCTACCGGGAAGACTGCCCCCGAGAGAGGTGGAGAGGGCTGGAGTTCCTGGTAAAGACCGGGGGTTTCCGGCGGAGGGTTTCCCTGAAGGAGGGGCTGTTAACCACCACCTGCGCCCTGGTGGTCCCCTGCCCGGAGGCCGGAGAACTTGAGGTTCTCCCAATGAACCCCTGAGTTTGAAAGGAAGGGGTCCATGGCTTTAAAATTTTCCTGGAGGTGAAAAAATGACGAAAAGAATTCTCCGGGTTCTGACGGTGCTGGCCCTCGCAATTCTGCCTTCCCGGGCCTTCACCCTGAAGGATGTTTTAAGTTCACCCTTCCCCTATTCTCTGACGGCCTCCCCCAAGGAAGACCTTATAGCCTGGGTTTTCAACCAACGGGGAATAAGGAACATATGGATAGCCCGGGCTCCCGACTTTCACCCCAGAAAACTCACCAATTACGCCGAAGACGACGGCCAGGAGATAAGTCAACTGGTCTTTTCCCCCGACGGCGAAACGATCCTTTTCGTCAGGGGAGAAGGACCCAACCGGGAGGGAGAACATCCCAACCCCACCAGCGATCCCCGGGGAGCAAAAAGGGAAGTGTGGGCCGTGAGTTTGAAGGACGGGCGGGCGTGGAAAATCGGCGAAGGAACGGAACCCGCCGTCTCTCCCAGGGGAGATGTGGTGGTATTCCGCAGGGGAAAAACCGTCCTCTACTCCCCCCTTAAGGGCTCCGAAAAACCCAGGGTTTTGTTTAAAGCCCGGGGAAGAAACCAGGGTTTCGTCTGGTCTCCCTGCGGGGAAAAACTGGCCTTCGTAAGCCGCAGGGGCGATCACAGTTTCGTAGGAATCTACGACTTCAAGAAGGGAAAAATCCTGTGGGTCCTTCCCGATGTGAACCGGGACAGTCATCCCGTATGGTCCCCGGACGGGAAAAAACTGGCCTTCATAAGAATCCCCGGGGCCACCATGGAGTTTGACCCCATCTGGAGAAGGTGGGATGTGCCCTTTTCCGTATGGGTGTTTGATGTAACCACCGGTAAAGGCAGGAAGGTTTTTGAGTCCCAGCGGGGAAGCGGATTCGCCCTTTACTATCCGCGGACTCCCCTTCTCTGGCCCCGGCCCTACCGGCTGGTTTTCTACTCGGAGCAGGACGGGTGGATGCACCTTTACTCCCTGAACCTCAAAACTGGAAGGGCCCGGTGTCTGACCCCTGGAAACTACGAGGTGGAAAACCTTGACCTCTCCCCCGGTGGAAAATACTTGGTCTTCAATTCCAATAAGGAGGACATAGACCGGAGACACCTCTGGACCGTTTCCGTGGCGGGGGGCCCCCTGAGGAGGATTACCCGGGGAAAAACCATAGAATGGTCCCCCCGTTTTCTGCCCTCCGGGAACTACATAGCCTTCCTGTGGTCCTCCGGAAAGCATCCCGCCTCCGTGGCGGTGCTGGACCTCAAAACCGGAAAAAGACGGTCCATAACGGATGACCTCATACCCGCCAGTTTTCCAGAAAACCTCCTGGTGGAAGCAGAGCCGGTGGTTTTCCGGGCCGGGGACGGCCTGGAGATTCACGGGCAACTCTTTCTTCCCCGGGGCTTGAAGGAGGGAGAGAAAAGGCCGGCTTTGATATTCATGCACGGAGGCCCCATAAGGCAAATGCTTCTGGGCTGGCATTATTTTTACTACTACCACAACTCCTACGCCTTCAATCAATACATGGTTAACCGGGGCTTCGTGGTCCTTTCGGTGAACTACCGTTCAGGCATAGGCTACGGGGCAAGTTTCAGGACCGCTCCTCATCAGGGACCGGAGGGGGCCTCGGAGTATCAGGACATCCTGGCCGCCGCCAGGTTCCTCCAGCGTCTTTCCCAGGTGGATCCCCTGAGAATAGGGCTGTGGGGAGGTTCTTACGGCGGATACCTCACCGCCCTGGGCCTGGCCAGGGATTCGGACCTCTTCGCCGCCGGGGTGGACCTCCACGGGGTTCACGACTGGTCCTGGAGGGGGATGAGGAGGGGAGTTGAAGACTGGGGAATCTCCAGGGAAAGGCTCCGCCTGGCCAGGCTCTCCTCTCCGGTGGCCGACCTCCAATTCTGGACTTCCCCGGTTCTGTTCATCCACGGCGACGACGACAGGAATGTGGACTTCATACAGACGGTGGACCTGGTCCAGAGGCTTCGGCGCCTGGGGAGAGCCCATGTGGAAACCCTGGTCTTCCCGGACGAGGTCCACGACTTCCTCCTTTACCGCAACTGGCTGAGGGCCTACGAGGCGGCGGCGGACTTCTTCCTAAGATTCCTCAGCGTCCCGGAGGCCCAATCCAGGAAAAAATAAGGAAGGAGAGAACCACCAGGACAAGGTAACTCAGGGCAAAGACCAGCATCAGGGGTGGATTTATCCTTTCCCCCTCCAGGTCTTCTGGGGGAAGTTTTCCTCCGAAGATTATGTACAGAACCGCCGAGGCGGCCACGGGAAGCGGAATTTTCATCAGGATCATCAGGGGGAGGAATAGGAGAAGGCTTACAACCTTCCCCGCCCGGCGGAAACCTTCGGTGAGGCTGAAACCCCAGGCGTAAAGCATGTGGCCCCCGTCCAGGGGATAGGCGGGAAAGAGGTTGAGGAGGTTTACAACCGCCAGGGCCCCCAGGAGGTTCTTAAGGCCCTCGCCGGACTTTACCCTGGCCAGGGTGGCAAAGGCGAAAAGAAAGGCCAGGCTGAAGATAGGTCCCCCCAGGGCGACGAAAAAATCCTTCCACCTCTCCGGGGGATTTTTCACCAGTTCTATGCGAAAAAATCCCCTGGCCTTGCTAACGGTGGGCCCCACCCTGACCCCCACCAGTGCGGCGAAGACCATGTGCCCAAGACCGTGGACCATGCCGAAGGAGAGGAGGACCCACGGCCAGGCCAGGGAAATAACCCCCATGAGTGTGAAAAGACCGGCTCCCAGGGACCAAAGAAGGAGGAACACCGCCTGCCCTAACCTCCCCTGGTTAGAATTTCGCCCGACGACTCAAAATTCAACATTTTTGTAGGGTTCAATTCCCATGTTGTAGAAGATGAAGGAGAGAACATCGGTGTAGTAATTTATCAGACGGGTGGTTCCTGAGGCTCCTCCGTGTCCGGCCTTGGTTTCAATCCTGATGAGAACGGGATTGGGTCCCTTGTACTTCTCCTGGAGGGTGGCTATGTACTTGAAGGAATGGGCCGGAAACACCCTGTCGTCGTGGTCTGCGGTGGTTACCAGAACCGCCGGGTAGGGAAGTCCCTCCTTTATGTTGTGGAGGGGTGAGTATTTTATGAGGTATTTGAACTGCTCGGGGTTGTCGCTGGAACCGTATTCGCTCACCCAGGCCCATCCTATGGTGAACTTCTGGAATCTGAGCATGTCCATTACCCCCACCGCCGCCACCGCCACGCGGAAAAGTTCGGGTCTCTGGTTTATAACCGCCCCTATCAGAAGTCCGCCGTTGGAGCCTCCGAAGATGGCCAGGTGCTGTGGGTCCGTGTATCCTTCCCTGATCAGGTACTCCGCCGCCGCTATGAAGTCGTCAAAGACATTTTGCTTGTTTTCCAGCATGCCGGCCCGGTGCCATTTTTCTCCGTACTCTCCCCCGCCCCGCAGGCAGGCCATGGCGTAAACCCCGTCGTTTTCCAGGATGGGCAGCATGGTGAGGCGGAATCCGGGCCTCAAGGCTATGTTGAACCCTCCGTATCCGTAAAGGAGGGTGGGCCTTTTACCGTCCAGTTTCAATCCCTTCCTGTGAACGATGAAGAGGGGAACCCTGGTGCCGTCCTTGCTCCTGTAGAAAACCTCCCTGGTTTCGTAATCCTCCGGGTTGAACTTCACCTTAGACTTCTTGAAGACTTCCACCTGGTTCTTTTCCACATCGTAGCGGTAAACGGTGGGAGGATAGGTGAAGGAGGTGAACACGAAGAAGGTCTCCTTGTCCCAGGGCCTTCCTCCAAACCCGTAGGCGGTGCCGATGGCTGGGAGGGAAATGTCGTAGAGGTGTCTGCCCTCCCGGGTGAAAACCCTGGGAACGGAGTTGGCATCCTTCAGGTACACGGCGATGAACTTCCCGCCCACCATGGAAACATTTTCCAGTTTATCCTCCGATTCAGGGATTACATCCTTCCAGTTCTCCCTGGAGGGCTTTTTCAAATCCACCTTCACCAGGCGGTAATTGGGGGCGTTGAGGTCCGTGAGGATGTAAAATTTTCCGTCGGCCTCTCCCACGAAGTTGAAGTGAGCATCGGGCATGTCAATAAGTTTCACCACCGGAGAGTTCTCCTTGGTCAGGTCTTTGTAGTAGAGCATGTTTCCGGTGGATGCCCCCTCCCACACCGATATTATCAGGTACTTCTCGTCCGGGGTCACATAGGGGGAAAATCCCCTCCGGGGATGCTCCCGGTCCTGGTATACCAGTTCGTCCTCCTCCTGGGAAGTGCCGGCCCTGTGGTAGTAAACCTTCTGATAGAGGTTGGCCTCCTTTAGGCTCTGCCCCTTTTTGGGTTCGGGATACCTGCTGTAGAAAAATCCGTCCTTATACCAGGCCGTTCCGGAGAATTTTATCCACTTCAGGTGGTCGGGAAGGGGACGGCCGGTTTTGAAGTCCACCACGAAGACCTCCCTCCAGTCGGAGCCGCCCCGGGATATGGAGTAGGAGTAGTACTTCATATCGCGGGAAAAGGAAAGCCCGGTGAGAAGAACGGAGTTGTCCCTGGAAAACTTATTGGGGTCAAGAAGAACCCTGGGCTCTCCCCCGAGGCCCTTCTGGATGTAAACCACGCTCTGCTCCTGGAGGCCGGAGTTTTTCTGGAAAACATAATAATCTTCCCCCACCTTCCAGGGCACGGAATACTTCTCGTAATTCCAGAGTTCCCTTAACCTCTTCCTTATCTTATCCCGGAAGGGGATTTTAGAGAAGTAGGTTTCGGTGAGTTTCTTCTCCGCCTCTATCCACTTCTTCACCTCCGGAGAGTTTATGTCCTCCATCCAGCGGTAGGGGTCTGCCACCTTGGTGCCGAAGTAGTCGTCCACCACATCTACCTTTTTTGCCACGGGATATTTAAGTCCCTTCCTCTTCCCGCAGTGGGTAAGAGCCACTGCAACTACGAAGAGGAGCAGGGCCAGGGGGGTGAGTCTTTTCATAAAAACCTCCTTTTTCCAGTTTCCAGTTTATTTTACGAAATTTTCGGCCCCGGGGCTAAGTTTTCTAAAGAGGGCGTCCAGAAATTCTCCGGTTATCCTTTCTCCTCTGAAGGGAAATACGGCGAAGGAATAGTGGTAGTCCCGGGTGGGATAAAGCATGTAGGGAGGATGCGGAAGGGCTCCCCAACTGTTGTCCCCCCCTACCCCCATCTGCCTGTAATCAATGTTCAGGGTTACGAGGGGTCTTTTCTTCAGTTCACAAAAATGGCGGTTCTTCTTGTAAAAGCCTTCGTCAAAATCCTGGTTCAGGAAGGGATAGGCGCTGAAGTCCAGACGGGGGAGTCCTATAACCATTATGCCGTATCCGTCAGAATCCACCAGGGCCACCCACCGGGCATCGCAGCGGTTGGCGTTTTCCTGGGGCCTTACATAGGGGAAATAAAGGCGGTCCACCCCGGCGGAGTATAGCCCCAGTCGGGCGCCGAGTTTCCGGTCCTGGTAGTTTTCGTGGGGTCCCCTTCCATACCAGAAGACCCGGGAAAATTCCCGGGGAAGCAGGGCCGTCATCCCTACCCTGGGGATCTCCGGAAGGTTGGGATATCCCGGATGAAGTTTCAGGTCCACCTCCAGGAGGCCCGAAGGATAAACGGTGTAGGTGATCCTGAGGAGTGAGTTTCCCGCCGGTAACCTGGAAACTTCCTTCAATTTCACCCATCTACGGGAACGCTCCACCGAAACATCCTCCACCTTCCTCCGGGGACCGGCCTCCTTCCAGACCCGGCACCTGCGGGGCATCCCGTTTCCGAAGTCGTTGTCCGTGGGAGGACGCCAGAAGTTGGGCTGAAAACCCTCCAGGAGCAGTTCCCGACCCTCAAACTTCATGGAAGAAAACCCGTGGGACTTGAGGCTATAGGTATAGACGAACCTTTTGCCCCGTATTTTTACGAGGTCTCCCTTCTTTTCCACGGAGGGGCTTTCCCCCCCTTCGGGCACAAGGGAGGGGCGGTGCCTTTTCAGAAGAAACTGCCCCCAGGCTATTTCGTGTCCCCGGGGAAGAAGGCCCCGGCGGGACGGAGTTCTCAAACTAAGGTCCAGGACATACTCGGTGGAGGGCTCCGGAGATAAGGCCGGCAGGGGCAGGCGGACGACCCTCCAGGTTCGGGGCTTTATGGAGGGAAGGTGAAGGCTTCCCCGCTTCGTCTCAAGCCCATTGGCCAGAATCCTCCAGACCAGTTCAAAGCCCTGGAGGTCCGTGAAATCGTATCGGTTCAAAATCTTGACCTCACCCCCTTTGAGGTCGTGGGGGAGGAATTCCGCATACTGATAGACCTTTTTGACCTCCCACAGGGCAGGATGGGGTTTTCTGTCGGGATTTACCAAACCGTTTATGCAAAAGTTCCCGTCGCTGGGAAGGCCCGGGGGTCCGAAATCTCCGCCGTAGGCCCAGCAGTCCCTCCCGCCTATTTTTTTGAAGAGGCCCTGGTCAACCCAGTCCCATATAAACCCGCCCTGAAGTTGAGGATATCGGTATATAATTTCCCAGTATTCTCCCAGGCCCCCGTTGCTGTTGCCCATGGCGTGGGAGTATTCGCACATTATAAGGGGTCTCCTTCTGGGCTTTTCCGCATATTTCTTCAGGGCTTCGGGAGGAGGGTACATGGGATCGTAGATGTCCGTGTGGGGTCCCAGGAGGGCCCTTTCATACATTATCGGCCTGGAGGGGTCCCTTTTCTTAATCCACCTATAGGTGGCCTCAAAATTCACCCCGTCGCCGCCTTCGTTTCCCAGGGACCATATTATCACCGAAGGATGGTTTTTATCCCGCTCCACCATCCTCCTGGTTCTGTCCAGGTGGGCTTCCATCCACAGGGGATCGTTGCCCAGGGTTCTATCCGGGCTGTAGCCCATGCCGTGGGATTCAATGTTGGCCTCGTCCACCAGGTAAATCCCGTATTGGTCGCAGAGTTCATACCACCTGGGGTCGTTGGGATAATGGCTGGTCCTGACGGCGTTTATGTTGAACATCTTCATGAGTTTTATGTCTTCCAGCATGGATTTTAAATCAACCACATGGCCCCGCCAGGGGTCGTGCTCGTGGCGATTGACCCCCTTTATGTAGATGGGAACCCCGTTGAGAAGAAGTTGTCCTCCCTTGATCTCCACCCTTCTGAAGCCCACATTGGACGGGATAACCTCCAGAACCCTATCCCTGTCCTTCAAAACGAGGAGGAGTTTGTAAAGATTGGGGTTTTCGGCGTCCCACTTCTCCACCTCCCCCAGGTCCCAGGAAACCCTTTCGGTTACGGTTCCCACCCCACGGACCACCACCCTTCGGCGGGTCTTCCTTATGGTCCTGCCCCGGGGGTCCACCAGGAGCGCCTCCAGGTAGGCGGTCCTGGTCCCGGGCCGGAGGTTCTCCAGGAGGACTTCAACTTCAAGGGTGGCCTCTTTGTAAGAGGAGTCCAGGCCAGGCCGCACGAAGAAGTCCCGGATGTGAAGCCGGGGGATGGAATAAAGGAAAACATCCCTTTCTATCCCACTGAGACGCCAGAAATCCTGGTCCTCCAGATAACTTCCGTCGCTCCAGCGGTAAACTTCCAGGGCAACGGAATTCAAGCCCTTTTTAAGGTAGGGGGTTATTAAAAACTCCGCCGGGGTCTTGCTCCCCTCGCTGTAGCCCACGAATCTACCGTTTATCCAAACATAAAAGGCGGAACGGACCCCGCCGAAGTGCAGAATCACCTCCCTGTCCCCCCATCCCCGGGGAACCTTGAAGAACCTCTTGTAGGAGCCCACGGGATTAAAATCCACCGGAAGGTCCGGGGGATGGGGCTTCACGGCGGGGGAGAGGAAGGGGTATTTGGCGTTGACATATATGGGAAACCCGTAGCCCTCCATCTGCCAATCGGAGGGGACCCGTATGCTCCTCCACCCGCTTACATCAAAGTCCTCCCGGTAAAACTCCCCAGGCCTCAACCTTGGGTTTTTGGCCCAGTGAAACTTCCAGAGGCCGTTCAGGGAAAGGAAGTAGGGGGACGCCTCCCACCTGTTGGCCAGGGCCTGGTCCACGGAGGAGTAAGGGATGTAGAAGGCGTGGGGTTCAAGTCTGTTACCCCCCACCACCCGGGGGTCCCTCCACTCCTCTGCTGCTCCGAAGCAAAACAGGGAAACCATCAATAAAAGAACTGCCCTTTTCATAGAACTTAAATTAACAGAAACTCCCTCGCCTTGTCCAGATGAGATAAAATTAAAGGGTCATGAGAATTTACACCATAGGCCACAGCAACCACCCTCTTGATTTTTTCCTTTCCCTCCTTGAAAAGTTTTCGGTGGAGGCGGTGGCCGATGTTCGCTCCCATCCCTTCAGCAAATTCGTTCCCCACTTCAACCGGGAAAACCTAAAGGAAGCCCTCCAGAGAAGGGGGATTGAATACATCTGGATGGGGAGGGAATTGGGAGGGAAGTTCACCCTGGGGAAACACCGGGAACTGATCCTCCCCGACGGAAAAATAGACTGGGACAGGGTGAGGAGGGCTGATTTTTTCCTGAGGGGAATTGAGAAACTCCTCGGTCTGGCCCGGGAGAAAACCGTGGCCGTGATGTGCGCCGAAGAGAACCCTGCCCGATGCCATCGGGGTTTTCTCATAACCCCTGCCCTTCTGGAAAGGGGGGTTCAGGTTTTCCACATAAGGAGGGACGGGCGGGCCCACCCGGCTCAGAGGGACCTCTTCACTTGAAGGGCCAGATAGTAGAAAATCGGGATCACCAATGGAACCAACAGGGCGGAGGTGGTAAGCCCGCCCACGGTGCAAAGGGCCAGGGTGGTCCATATGTCGGCCTGGCCTCCCCGGTGGGATAAGACCAGGGGAAGCATCCCGAAAACCGTGGTGGCGCTGGTTATGAAAATGGGCCTTATCCTTTCGGAGGCTCCCTTCACCGCCGCCTCCACGGGGCTCAATCCCATCTTCAGGTAATTGTTGCTGTGGTCCACCAGGACGATGGCGTTGTTGACCGCAATTCCGAAGAGCAAGATTAGACCTATGTAAGCCGTGGAGTCAAAGGGGAAATCCGAGAGAACGAAGGCCAGAAAAACCCCTATCAAGCCCAGGGGAATGGTCATCATAACCACCAGGGGCTGGAGGAAACTTTCGTACAGCATGGCCAGAAGGAGGAATATGAGGAAAACGGACACCACCATGGCGAACCTTATCTGTTTCATCTCCGTTTCCTTCATCCACCAGTGCGGTACTTCCAAACTCTTGGTAAACCCGGGCGGGAGGGTCAGGTTTTCGTAAATGGCCTTTTCCAAGGCCTTTCCCTTCTTGTAAGAGCCCAGGTAGTCCCACTGAACCAGGGCCACATATTGCTGATCTTCCCTCTCTATACCTCCCCTGGTCTTTTCTTCCCTGAGGTCAACCACCTGGTTCACCCTGTAGGGGATTTTCTTCTGGCTTAAAAATTCCATTTTGAGGAGGTCCTGAAGTTCGGGCTCCTGCATCCTGGGCTTCACCTCCAGGTCCATCTCCCTCTGGGCCAGTTTAATCCTCTGATAAATTCCCCGGGAGCGGATGGCCGGGGCTATTTGGTAGAGAAAATTCCTGGGGTTGACCCCGAACTTCCTCATGTTGTCAAACCTCAATTCCATGGAATAGTACTTCCTGTCCCCTCCCCAGAAGAACCCCCTCTGAAAGCGAATTTTGGCCTCCTCAATTCTGCGGTTCATGAGAAGGGTTTTTACCAGGGCCCGGGCCACCATTTTCAACTTCTCAAAATCGTAGCCCTTTAAAACGATAGAATAGGGAAGAAAACTCCCGGTGGTGGGGGAATAATAATACCCCTGGGGGTCAAAACCCCACACCCCTATACCTATTCCGGCCATGTTGGTGGCCAGTTGGATGAGTTCCTGCTTGAGCATGTATGGATAGGCGGAAAACTCTATCTTTTCAGGAAATTCCACCTCCATGTAGGCGGTGGTCTCCCGGATCCAGGTTTTCACCTCCTTGGGATAGGGCTTGGAAAGAACGAGATTTTCAAACTGAAGGATGGTCTTTTTGGTGTCCTCAAAGGCCGAACCCGGGGGCAGATTAACCCAGACCTCAAGTTTTTGCTTTTGATACCACGAGAAAAACCGGCCGAAGGTAACATTTTTGTAAAAAAGTTTAGAAGAGAAAAGGAAAACGAGGACCAGGGGCAGGAGCACGAAGAGGGGATATCTCACCGCAAAGCGGATAAAACCTTCCCTCCTTATCTCCTTCCGCCTCCGCGTCTTGAACTTCATTCTGGCGGAAAGGGAAGGTATTAGGGTAAAGGCCACCAATACGGAGGAGACGAGGGCGATGGCCACTATGTAGGCCAAGGGGAGGTAGTAAATTCTTAGCCTGCCCTGGAAATAGGCGAAGGAAAAGAAAACTATTATGGTGGTGGCGGTGGAAGCGAGGACCGGAAGAACCACCTCCCTGGCCCCCCTGAGGGAGGCCTCCAGGGGCGGAACTCCCTCCTCCCTCAGCCTCATGATGTTCTCAAAAACCACCACGGCGTTATCCACGAACATGCCGTATCCCAGGGCAAAGCCCGAAAGCGTAAGAAGGTTTACAGGAATGCGCAGGATGTAAACGACGGTGAAGGTGGCGAAAACCGAGAAAATCACGGAGGATATGACCAGAAGCGAGGGCTTCAAATCGCGGAAGATCAAGAGAAGAATGCTGAAAATTATAAGGAGAATAAGCAGGGAAAGTTTTATCAGCCTGTTTAACCTTTTTCGCAGTTCCTTGCTTTCGTCCTCCACGATTTTAGTGGAGACTATTCCGCCCAGCCTTTTTTCTATCCTGGCAATTTCTTCCTTCAGAACCGAGGCCAGTTTCAAGGAGGGGGCACCCTTTTCCTTGTAGATGTCAAGGGTCACCACCGGCATTCCCTGATACCTTTTTTCCTCCTGTATTTCCTTCATCCCCACATCAACCCTACCGAGGTCCTTTATCCGCAAAACCCCTCCCCTGGAGGGAACGATGAGGTCCTCCAGGTCCACCACGGAGGAGGCGCTGGAGGAAAGGCTTAGGATCACATCCTTCCCCGCCTCCCTTACCGAAAAGGAGGGGAGGTTGAAAAAGGACTTCCCTATGGCCGAATAGACCTGGTAAATGTTGATTCCGTAAAGATTGAGGCGGTCGGGATCAAGGGATATCTTCACCTCCACCTCTGCCCCTCCCCAAAGTTCCACCCGGGAGACACCACCTATCCCCTTGAGCCTGGGAAGAAACTCCCTTTCGGCGATGCTTCTTATACTCTGGAGCGGGAGGTGGGAAAATATACCCACCGAGAGAAAGGCCTTCCTCTTAAATTCTTCAGGAACGAAGGGCTGGACCTTCAGGGAACGGCGGGCGGATAGGGGAAGGTTCTTTTTTATGCGGTTCAGCCTTTCCTTTACGGCAAGGTAAGCGAATTCCATGTTGGTATTTCGGGTAAACTCCACATCTATTTTGGCCTGATTTTCCGAACAAAGGGTTTTAACCTTCCTCACCCCTTTGAGTCCGCTTATGGCCTCCTCCACCGGAAGGGCAACCCTTTCCAGGATGCTCTCAGGGGAGGCCCCAAACCAGAAGTCCGTGATGGTCAGGGAGGGAAGTTTTTCGTCGGGCACCAATTCCACCGGGGTATGGCGAATGGAATAAACCCCAAGCAAAAATATGGAGGCGAAAAGCATGCCGGAGAACACGGGCCTTTTTATTACCCATCCGAACACATCACCCTCCGGAATTCAGGCCCTCCGCGCCGGTAAGGGACTTCACCGCTTCGTTCATCCTAAGGTTCCAGAAGAAATTTTCGGTAGTTCATCACCGCATACCTCTTTCCCTTCTTCACCACCCTGAACCCCTCCTCTTCCAGGAGTTTTTTGTGGGCCTCACTCCCTCCGGGATACTTCTCGTTGAGGTAGCCCCCGGTCTTTAAAGTGCGCCAATATGGGGTTATCCGTTCTGCGCCTTCGCTCCGTTCCTCCTCGGCGGCGTTGGCCACAATCCACACGAAAATTCCCGTGGTCATGGGGCAGGCCACCTCTACCCCGTGTTTTTTGGCAAGTGCCTGGCGAATCTCAGCGATGGTGATGAGATTTCCCTCCGGGACGGAGTCCATTATTTCCTTTACCTCCAGGGGAGAAGGGACAACCATCCTCCCCTCACCCCATCTTTCCTTCATCTTACCGGTAAGTTCCACGATTTTAGGTAGGTCTTTTTTGTCGTGGAGTTTTTCCCTCCAGGACTTTTTCTTTCCCATCTATCCCCCCTTTACAGGTTTAAGTCCATCGCCGAAGGCTGAACGCGAAACCATCGCTCCTGTGGGTTTTATTCTGCCTTTCAGGGACATCAAGGTTCCCTCCTCATAGGATTTCCAACCCTCCCCGAGGCTTCCTTTCCCACGGGTTCAAAAACGCAGAGGTTTTTCTGGAGGTTAAATTTTTAATACTGAGATGTGAAGTCCTAAATTCCCCTTTTCTCCAACCCTTCTCAGGCATCTTCCTGTGGACCATCACCAGAGATTATAACACAAAACAGGACCCACTACTTCGCAGCGCTCCCCGGACAAATATACCTCATCTTGCATCGGGCACACGCCCTGGGTCGGGACAACCAGGAGTAGACTCCCAGGACCAGCAGGAAGGCGAAAAGACCCAGTTGAACCGGGTGAAAACGCTTGAGCATCAAAACCACCAGGATAACCAGGGGAATTGCGGTGAGGCTTCCGTAAACCGCCGGTGCAATTTTTATCCCCACCGAGGTGGGAAAACGCTCTATCCTGCCCGGCTTGAACATCAAGGCCGCCAGTTTCCCCCAGCCCATGGAACACCTCTTTCCGTAATAGTAGCAGTTGGTGCAGACCAGTTTCTTTAAGACCACATAGATGGTAAAAAAGGACAAACCGAGAAAAACCCATCCCAGGACCGGATGAAGAAGACCACACGCCAGAGAACCCGCTCCGATCCACAGGAGCATGAAGAAATTTCCAACGAAGGCTTCCATAGGAGGATATTCCTCCAGCCCCTCCTCAAAGAGTTTCAATTTACCTTGTTTTTCTTCCATTCTTTCATTTTATCACAGAGATTCCGTCTCCCTCAACCGCATATTTAATTTTTATGTGCACTCAAGGACGGTGTTTTAAACAGCGGCCTGGGCCGTCCAAACTGTTAACGGATTGACTTAAGGGTTCTGTAAACTTCCCGGCTTATCTTAACTTCAAATTCAAAAAATTCCCGGGAAGTGTGGGGTTTTTCAAGAAACTTCTCCGTGGCCGTGAAAATTTCTGCCTCCTTTTTTAAAATTATGGGCAACCATCCAGAATCCCTTTTATTGTCCAATCTGGTGAGGTCAAGATAATGGGGCCTGCTCCCCCCTTTTAACGGCCTCAAGAGTTTTTTTATTCTCATGGCCTCCCTGTCAATGGGGGAAAGGTCCCCATCCCAAAGAAGTCCTGGAACCCCGCCAGATTTTACCCAGAGGGGTATTGCAATGGAGGTAAGGGGCTCGCCTAAGATAACCCACATTAAAGAAAGGGAAGGGTCTTCCCCCTTCCTCACTCCCTGGAAGACCACCGCCGAGGCGGTGCTGGCCCGGTCAATGGAATCGTTGGTGTAAATCCAGAAGGGTCTTTCCGGAGAAAGGGACGACCATCGGTTGCGGGGAGGAATTTTCACCAACGCATTGCCCACATCCCTGGCTACCGTTTGTAAGATGTAAAAGGGAGAAATTCTCTCGGCCCTTTGAAAAAGTTGAAGGGCCCTTTCAAACCTCAAATAACCGTATCCCCCGTAGGGCTTTCCGCTTCTTGAAAAATTGGTGCTCACCATGTATTTTCCAGGGAATTCTTCCGCATCAAATCGCTTGTAGCCGTGGTTGTGAACCTCAAAAAGAGCGCTTCCTCCCCGGGCATCTATCACACCGAAATTGGACCGGCTCCCCAGGGAAGGCCCCAGGTTCTTGCGAATATACCTTTCAAAATCGTCCACGGTGCGGCATTTCCTCAAGGCATCCGCCATGATGATTCCCTCCAGGTCCCGACTTTCTCCGGGGTCCTGGGGAAGGTTGTAGGCCATGGAGTTTATGATGGCAAATCCCGCAGAATTAACGCCGGCGTAAACATTCCTTCCCGAAGTTTCATCGTGGTTTACCAGGGCCAGATAACTGTAGGGGCTCTCCTTGACGAAAATCACCTTATTGAAGGCGTGACCCGTGTCCCTGTTTTTCCAGAGTAAAGGAACTCCACCGGTGGAAGCCCTCCCGCTTATTATCGCCGTGGTGCATTCCTCTCCGGCGGAAAGAACGCTCCAACCCACGAGGACAAGAAAAAAGAAAAGCAAGGCCTTATTTCTCATCTTTTCCTCCTACATAGATTTAAACCTATTCTATCCCTTCAGAGCAATTTTTCTTTCAAAATCCCGGAGTTCCTGGGCCGTTTAAATTAACGGGAAAAATTGTTAAAATCTCAGGGCTTGACGCTTATCGTTTTTTTAAGGAGGAAGCGCCCATGAAGAAAAAACGGCTCCTTTGGGCTTCTCTCGTTTACTCAATCCTTCTCCTGCCCCGGGCTTCTGGTAACCACATCTTCTCCTCCCAATTGTCCGTAGCCCTGAGGGCCTACTACAGGAACGACCAGAGAATTTTCTGGAGCGGACTTGAGAGCACCTTCCTGGCCGAAGGAAGGATTAATTTTTCCATGGAAAAGAGGCTTTCCTGGACAAAAATCCGCCTGAGGTCATCCGTATTCTTAAATCAACCCTACGGGAAAAGCATTCTGGTGGATGAGGAAAGGGTAAAATACCTTCCAAACTTCCAGAAGGAAAGCCTTGAAATTTCTGAGATGAACATAAGCCTTGAGGGGAAAAACCTCCGATTTTCCCTGGGGAAATTTTTCTCCCCCTTCGGCAGAGTTTATTTTCCTCTGTTAACCAACGAACTGGGGGCCTTTTCTCCGTTCTTGCGTTCGGAGGTGGTCCTCTGGCGTGAAACTGGAGTGCTTCTGGAATGGAAACCCCTATTCTTTGACTTCGCCGCTGCCCTGGTGAACGGAGAAGAGGATGGGGACACCAATTCTGACAAGGCGTTGATCTTAAGGCTGGGGATAAAAACCCGGCACATTTCCCTGGGGTTTTCCTCAAAGACCCAGGATGGAATCGGCTCTGAATTTTTCAAAAAGTTCAACAATTACTACGGCATGGATTTTCTTGTGAAACTTCGGGGGGTTTCCCTTTTCGGCGAGGTGGTTCACGACTGGTATGGACTCTGGAAACCCCAGGGGGAAGAACGCATAAACTGGCCCAGAAGCCTGTATTACAGAGACATTTTCTATAAGTACAAAACACCCATAAAGGGCTGGGGGGGCTACATGAACTTCGCCGTGGTGGGCAAAACTCTGGAACTAAACCTGAATTACGGGGTTTATTATCCTCAAAGAATAGGGAACCCCTATCACGACGAACCTATTAAAAGAGGGATTCTTTATTTGGTCGTTAAAAACAGGGGGCTTAAAGTTTTCTCTGCCCTTCTTCTTGAAAGCAAAAGACCCAGGGAACCGTGGAGATCCGGGGAAAAGGGAATAGCCGGAATTCTGGGCCTGGAGTTTGAGAGGCTTTTTTAGCGACGGAAGATTTTGCCTAAATCAAGGGGTGGCAGGACTCTGAACCGCACTTCTACCTGAGCATTAAAGCATCATTTTTTCTGGGAAACCATTTCGTAGAGGACCGGGATGAGGATGAGGGTGAGGAAGGTGGAGGCGAGAAGGCCACCGATTACCACCACCGCTAAGGGACGCTGAAGTTCGGAGCCGGTCATCCTCATAAGCGCCATGGGCAAAAGGCCGAATATCGTGGTGAAGGTGGTCATCAGGATGGGGCGGAGCCTCACCCGGGAGGCCTCCAGCATGGCCTGGCGGGCGGAGAGACCTCTTTTTCTGAGTTTGTTGGCGTAGTCCACCTTCACGATGGCGTCGTTTACGACGATTCCCGCCATAACCATAAACCCTATTCCGGAAATCACATTGAGGGATTGACCGGTCAGAAGAAGGAAAAGAAAGCCCCCGAAAAGGCCCATGGGAATGGTAATCATTATTATCAGGGGATGTATCAGATTTTCAAACTGGGAAGCCATCACCATGTAAACCAGAATAACCGCCAGCAAGAGGGCTTCGTAGATGGAGCGGAAGGCTCGCCTCCTTTCCTCCTCGGCTCCACCGATCTTCAGCCTCACTTCCGGAGGAAGGACAAGGGAAGAGAGAAGTTCCGTAACCCGGCGGGAGACCTCCGCCAGATTCTCCTCCAGATCACCGCTTATCAGGAAATACCTCTCCTGGTTTTCCCTGGTGATTTCCCCGGGGGTGAGTTCTTCTTTGAGTTCCACGAAATTTCCCAGAGGGACTGCCCTGTCCTTGACGGAAACCGGGAGGGAAAGGAGAGCCTCCAGTTCCTTTTTCTCCCTCAGTGGCGAAGTGAGAACCACATCGTAGGTTTTTTGAAACCTCTTTATCGTAATGACCTTGCGTCCCCGGAAGGCCGCTTCTATAAGGTCTGCCACCTCCCGACGGGAGAGGCCGAAGTTTTTGATTATTTCGTCCTTGAATCTCACTGAAATCATGGGTCTGGAGTAAAATGCGTTGGTCCTCAAGTCAGACAGGCCCTCCACCCCGGAAAGTTTTTCAATTACCTCCCGCACCGCCTTCCTTCCGTACTCCTCAAACCTGTAGAAAACCTTGAGTTGGAAACTTTCGGCTCCCAGCCTCAGATACCGGCTCAGGGTGTTCCTCTCCGGAAACACAGAAAAGCGCAGACCTTCTATTCCCTTCAGAAACTTCCTCGTCCACTTCATCTCCCCCTCCCTGTCCGCCGTGCCCACCAGCATTTCAATGTGCTCCACCGAAAGGGCCTCTTCCCCCGCAGAAAATTTTGAAACGGCCCCTATTTGAGAAAAAACGAACCTGGTGCTCTTTCGCCCCAAAAGCGTATGCTCTATTTTCCTGGCCAGTTCGTCGGTCCCTTCAAAACCGAAGGTTGGAGGGGCCTCGGCGGAAATTTCAAACTTCTGGGTGGAGGGCGATGGCAGAAGTTCTTTTTTTAGGAAGGGAAAACTTAAAATTATGAACAAAAACATGAAGAGACCGATTAAAAAGGGAATGGTTTTTCTTTCAAAACAAAGTTGAAGAAAATCGTGGTATTTTTCGTCAAACCACCCGTAGAGGTCTTGAAATCCATCCAGAATCGGTTTCGCAACGCGGGATAACAAATTACCTGCGAAGCCCAACGCGGCCCTTAAAGCGGCGAAAACCCCTTTAAAAATAAATACCACAACCTTAAAGAGCCCCAGAAAGGGCAGCGACAGAATAAAATGCATCTTCTCCCAGAAAGTTTTTCTCTTTCCAGGGGAAGTCTTCACTGGCGTTGCCCTTTTTTCCCGGGCAAAAAAAGCAAAAAGAGAGGGGAGAAGGGTCAGGGAGACGAAGAGGGAGGAAAGAAGGGAGAAGGAAACGGTGAGGGCGAGGTCCCTGAAAAGCCTCCCTGCTATCCCGTATATGTAAATTACCGGAAGGAAGATTACTATGGTGGTGAGGGTAGCGGCGGTTATGGCCCCTGCCACCTCCGAAGCCCCGTCAATGGCAGCCTCCTCTGCGGACTTTTCCCTCCGGTGGCGAAACATGCTCTCCAGCACCACTATGGAGTTGTCCACGAACATTCCCACCCCCAGGGCCAGACCTCCCAGACTCATAATGTTTACATTTACCCTGGTGAAGAACATCAACACGAAGGTGGAAATTACGGAAATGGGAATTACCAGGGCCACCAAAGCAGGGTCCCTGAGGTTTCGGAGAAAAAGAACCAGAACCAAAAAGGCCAGCACCGCTCCGATGTAAATGGAGTATTTTATGGAATTTATGGCGGAGGTAATAAGGGCGGCATCCTCCGAGATGGTCTTAAAACGGAGGCCGGGAAATTCCCTTTCTATTTTCTGGATTTCCTCCTTCACCCTGAAGGTGGCCTGAAGGGTATTGGCTCCGCTCTCCTTGAATACGAGAAGGGCCAGGGAGGCCTTCCCGTTAAACCTTATCTCACCCTGCTTTGGACTCTCTCCCATAAAGGCCCTGCCTATGTCCTGAACCGTAATCGTCCTGAAGCCCAGGTCCTTCACAGGGATTTCGTTTATTTCCGAGGGTTTCTTTAACTCCCCCTCCACCTTCACCACATACCTGATCTTGTTTTTCCTTACGGTGCCGCTGAGAACTAACTGGTTGTAGGAAGAGATTGCGTTTTCCACATCCTGGAAGCCCACCCCGTATCTGGCCATCTTCTGGGGATCAAGTTGGACTACGATTTCCTGACTCCCCCCTCCCCGAACCTCCACCCTGGCGATGCCCTTTAACCGTTCCAGACGGGGTTTCACCAGATAAAGGGCTGTGTCCCTAAGTTGCCCTCCTTCGCCTCCTTCAAGAACGAAGACGAGGATGGGTCTTGAAGATGGGTCCCATTGAACTATCAGTGGCTTTGAGCAATCGGAGGGCAGTTGTTCTGAAGCCTCCTCCACCCTCTCCCGGGCATGGAGGAGGGCGAAGTCCATATCCGTCCCCCAGTGGAATTGAAGGGTTATGATGGAAATGCCCTCCCGGGAGGTTGAGTTTATCTTCCTCAGCGAAGGAATGGAGGAAAGTTCGCTTTCCAGGGGCTGAGTGATCATCTTTTCCACTTCCTGTGGCCCCGCCCCGGGGTATTCGGTGATTACCGTAAGTTTCGGATAAGAAAGGGAAGGCAAAAGGTCCACGGTGAGGTTTCGCAAGGAGATGTACCCCAGAAGAAGCACTCCCACGAAAAACATCAGCGTGGCTATGGGCCGCTTTACGGATAGGGCTATCAGCCTCATTGGACGATTTTTACCCTGGACTGGTGGGCTAATGTCAACTGGCCCTCCACCACCACCAGATCCCCTTCCTCAACGCCCTCCTTTACCTCCACTTCCTCTTCGTTCTGGGCTCCCATTTTTATGTACCGCCAAAGGGCCACATTGTCCTTCACCACGAAAACCAGAGGTCTTCCTGAGCGGACGAGAACGGCCTTTCTGGGAACCTTCACCACATTCTTAAGAACTTTGTATTCCACCTGGACATCACAACTCATCCCTGGACGGAGTCCCTTGGCCGGATCCAGAACGGAAAGAAAGACCGTGGCCGTTTTTTTCTCCGGATCCAGTTCGGGAGATATGGCGTTTATACGCCCCCTGAAGAACCTGTCGGGAAAAGCCAGAAATTTTATCCTGGCGGTCATACCCTTCCTTATCTTCCCTACCTCTCCTTCCAGGGCAAAGGCCCTCACATAAAGGGAACGGGGATTAACTATGCGAAAAACCTCCGTCCCGGCGGAGACCTCCTGGCCGGGGGAGACCTTTATGTCCGCTATTATGCCGGAAAAGGGCGCTCTTATCCTGGTTTTTTCAACTTCAAGTTCCGCCTGGCGTAGGGAAATCTCCGCATCGGTAAGCCCCTTGGTGGCCTTTCTTACCTGCTCCTGGAGGGCGCCGGTCTCTATCATGGTAATCTGGAGTTCCTCCTCAGCCTTGCGAAGTTCTTCCCTGCTGCAGGCTCCCGCCCTATACTTCGCCAGAACCTCCTCGTATTTCTTCTTGGCCTGCTCAAGCCTTTTCCTGTCCTTTTCGGTTATGAGGGGACCCGTTTTTATGAGTCGGAAGGTGGTGATGTAGTCTGCCAGGGCCTTGAGGTGGGCGGCTTTTGCCTTCTCCAGGGCCAGGCGCTTTTCCTTATCGTCCAGGACGGCAAGAAGTTCACCCTTTTTTACCCAGGACCCCACGGGCTTGAGAATCCTAAGCACCTTCCCTGAGGTCTCAGCCTTTACCGTGGCCTTCTCCCAGCAGTCCGCCTGACCTGAGAATGTGAGGCGAAGGGGAAGGTCGCCCCGCACCGCCTTTACCACCTTGACGGGAACAGGGGCCTCCTCTACCTTCTGGGTTTCTTCCTTCTTCTCGGCCTTCTCCTCGCTTCTTTCCTTCTTTGCTCCCCAGGCTTTCCATCCGTAATACCCCCCTACCCCCAACCCCGCCAAAAACCCAACGAAAATTGCAACCTTAAGCAATTTCTTCATCTCTAACCTCTACAGAAAAAATTTTAGGAGGAAAAATTGGGGGAGTCAAGGAGAATCCCTTCAGCGGACCATTTCGCAACTTACAACTTTACTATCCTTAAATTGCATAACTACGGGTAGAGGAGGCACAAGAAAATGAGCGGAGAAAACTTCTTTTTTCATCAGATATAAACCTTCTGTAGGAAAATCAAAGTTCACAACCCAGGCTTTCCATTCATCAAACCAGTTATGAACGGTTATAAGTATAACATCGTATCCTTTACTCTTGAGATGGGAAGCCTTATTAAATGACTTTAAAATAGAGCCCGGGCAAGAATCTATTTTAAGAATGAATACATATGCTTCTTCCTTTTTAGGGATTATTTCGTCAAAATTTACGGTTGTCCCTTTAAAAGATTGCAGATAAATTTGAGAAGGAGTTTTTATCTGAATTTCGTAGCCTTTATTTTTGAGATACTTAAAATAAATGACAAGCCCTATAAGGAATAATAACACAAAGATAATAAGGTTTTCAATCAGAGCGATTTTTCTCATGAACCTTCTTTTCGTATATCTTTATTTTGATCTCACCGGCTTCTTCGTCAAAACCCGGATTTCCGTTGGCAAAGAAATAGAAAGTCCCATTCTTAACCCCTAATAATCTATCATCCACCAGGTAAACCTTACTTAACGAGAAATCTTTCAAATCATAGAATAATAAAGCAAACTTTGGCTTCTTTAATGTGCGAATCTGCAATATCATATAATTTCCATCCATCGCTATCTGCTCTATTCGGGAATACGAACCCTCCCAACTCTCATAAATCTCCTGCAGCCTTCTTTTTGATATTATCCCTTCCGGGGGCGGAGGAAGGTTCCTCATGGGAATATAAAAATCCGGCATCTTCAGACCAATCTTACCCCTTATTTCCTCTTCCCCGCAATTAAGCCAATAAATCGTAGGAGAAAACTCTAACACTACAAATAGCCTATCCTTATGTCTCCTTATAAAAGTTCTACTTAGGTAAATGCGACTATTTTTCTTGAAATCTAAAAATAATGTCTTGTTTAGGGGCTTGCCACTTTTACCATAAATGGTAAGAAAATAGCCCTTGGCCAAGGTTCGGGGAGGAGCAGGCAAAAAGCCTCCTACATAAAATTTCCCTCCACACTCAAAAACCGAGGTTCTTATTTGAAGGGATGGCTTCAAAAAGATAGAATTCTGAAATTCATATGAGTTTTTCTTTATCTTAAAAAAGGAAATCTTCCCATAGGTTTCCGCCGCACCTATTAAATCGTCTTTTATGAAAAAATTAAAAGGCGACCTTAACTCTCCTGGACCTTCCCCCTTGGGAGCCAAGAGGGAAACTCCCTTCTTATTTACCCTTACAATCCACCATTTAAACCCAATAAAAATAACATCTCCATTCGGGGAAATGTCAGAATCATATATATAACTTCCCAGTTTTTCCTCAGGAAATTCCCAAATGTCCTTCAACCTGAAATCCTCTTCCCAATCTCGGCTTTTAGCATTTAATAAAAGGAAAGGACTCATAAACAACATTAATGCTGAAACTAAAACCTTTCTAAGACGCATTTCTTTACCTCTATTTTAGTTTTTGCTCGGGCAGAAGGAACTTGAAGATAGCGAACAAAGTAAAGAAATTTCCTGCCCACCCCTCCGAGAAAATATTTGTCAAGGAAAATTAGCGAATTTATATTTTGCAAGTTTTTGTCAAGAATGTAAATATAACTTACTCCTAAATTCATATCTTGAGTTTCTTTATTCCTCAAAGCATTTATTAATATATATCCTCTGTAAAAGCTAACATCATAAACCCAATCACCACTTGTTAAAAACCAGGCAAGTATCTTAGCTTGGTCAAACCCCCTCTTTCTAAGTTGTTCTTCCCGTTCGGAAGAATAAGGAATTTTTCTCCAAGAATTAATTCCAAAGGTTTTTACTTTTATTAGCTGGCCCTCCTTATCTATTATCCATATTTTATTTAAAGCTGCGAAAGTTACGCATATTAAATCATCAAAAGTGCATATATTTGGATTAAGATATGCTTCATCCCCCAAGAGATTTAGGGCATTGGAAAAATTGAATATAGCTTTTTGAAATTTTCCGTTTAAATCATAAATTGAAATGACTTTATCCTTATTTTCTTTCTTCTCCTCGCCCATAAAAGTTCGCCAAAACTGAGCTGCTATAATATAATTTCCGGAAATCTCAAAATCAAAAACAAAAGGGGAATTTCTTTTTCCTTGAAGGTAAAATCTTTTACGGAATTTAAATTTCGCATCAAATATATTCAGCAGATTAGGGAAATCAAGTATATAATATTCATTTTGATATTTTTTTAGAAAAATTATGTTCTTAAAGTCACCAGGACCTTCCCCTAAGTTGCCAACCCTTTTCAAAAACCTTCCGTTCTTGTCAAAAACCTCTAAAAAAGAACCCCTTGCTACTATAATCTCCCCATTTATCCCCTCAAATAAATTTACAATTGGATTATCATAAAGATTAAACAAAGAAAAAGGGGTCTTAACAGGGGAAATGTTTAAGATTACTTCATTCTTAACCTTAAGCCCCAATGAAAAAATAGAATTTACCGCAATCACTAAAACTGCAGCTTTTAATTTGAAATTCAAGATTATTTTTTGGGCAATATACAATAACAGTCCCAAGGGCTTACTGGACACACACATTCCCAATCTGGACCATTTAAAGTCATCATGCCCGTTAATATAATCGCGGTAGGTTTTAGATTCTGAGAAGTGATATTGCTATTAGCTATAATATGTTTAGGAACAAACAATAGGATTAGCAAAACAATAAATAAAACTAAGATAATTGTTTTTTTGTTAGTTAAATCCCTCATTTCTATACCTCCCTTCGTTATCTAACTATTCTACAATGACAATCTGTGTTTTTGGTAACTGTGCAATCACAGGCAGTAATGCCGCCTATGTATTTAGTTTTTCCTTTTATCCTTGTATCAGAAAATGATTTTTTTAACGGAATTGTTATAAATACTACTAAAATCAAAACCCACAACCACTTAAATATCTTCTTCATTACACACCTCCTTTTATTTTTTCTTGCCCCTTCAGGAGTTGAACCTGAAAGGGGCATTTATTTAGTAATTTATTTCGGTCTGGGCTTACATTCAGACTTACACCTTGCCCAATTGGAGATGCATATATTATTACATTGCTGCCAACTTACCACGCATGAATGAATACATCTTGCTTTTTCCTGCGGGTCTTCTATGCGACCGCAACCCGTTTGCACACACGCCTCAAAATTAGAGTAACACACACCCAAGCACTCTTCTCTAACAAGGTCGCATTCATCGCAATAAACCAATTTACTTATTTTTTTACTGCTAACCTTCTCCCATTTTTTTATATTTTTACCCGTAAGAATAAAATATAAAACCGCATAATTGCTATTCCAAGTGTCCGTTGAGGGAGTATTCTCATACGCCTCCTTAAGAGCCAAGACCATCCCTTTCATATAGGGAGCGTATTTTGTAAGCTCCCCCCTTGCAAGTGAATCTACATCTATCGGCCAGCAAGCTTTTTCCTTCCCAACTTTTAAAACCACCTTGGGACCTGTAAGAAGCAGGAAAGAAGCCTTCACTTCAGGCTCTCCGAGTTCAGCCAAGATATAATATTCTCCTTTTTCTGATTTTAAACCGTAAACTTTCAGAAGTCCCTGCGAGGTGAAGATAGATGTTTTTGCTACAACCTTTGTATTTTCTCCCAGCTCAAAGTAGTATTTATCCACCCCTGCCGTGAGGGAAAAGACCAAGAAAAACCAAAGGAAAAATCTCAACCTCTTCATCACACACCTCCTTATATTTTTTCTACCCCCCTCAGGGGTAGGACCTGAAAGGGGCATTTTTATTATAGCAATTTCCATGCCAAATTTCCCAACCCATTGCCCCCGCTCTATAAGCCTTGTTAAGCAATGACTAAAATATTGTGGTTACGGAGTAGCGTAATTTTTTGTTTAGTCTTTCCTAAAATGTGCACCCTAAATCCAATGCAGAATTGAATTTATCTTAGTTACGACATAGCGTAACAAAATTACGGGCTTCCGTA
>Ga0256835_1000193_pt1 | contig 49976 bp, 56 predicted proteins | sample PIR30metaG_FD_185972 | JGI IMG/M metagenome (GOLD analysis project Ga0256835, IMG submission 185972) | Hydrothermal vent microbial communities from East Pacific Rise, Pacific Ocean - PIR-30 | ecosystem: Environmental > Aquatic > Marine > Hydrothermal vents | place: Pacific Ocean: East Pacific...
GGCGTCGGCGTCACCGTCGGCGTCGGCGTGATCGTCGGCGTCGGCGTGATCGTCGGCGTCGGCGTCACCGTCGGCGTCGGCGTGATCGTCGGCGTCGGCGTCACCGTCGGCGTCGGCGTGGCCGTCGGTGTCACCGTCGGCGTCGGCGTCGCCGTGGGTTCGGCCACCGAGAGGGTCTCGGTCACCGTGCATTCCGTGCCATCCGGGAAGCGGAACCTGAGCTCGAGGGCGTAATCGCCGTAGAGCGGCTTCGGGACACTGTCGAAGTCAGCGTCCCAGAGGCCCCCCGTGGTTGCGGAGTGGAACCAGCGGGTCCTGGAAGTCTCGGTGGGCGGGGTGGCTCCACTGCTCGAATCGAAGTTGGCGTACCGGTCGCCGTCCAGTTCGAACCAGTCCACGTACTGGCCGGAGGCGTTCTTGGGCCAGTCGAACGAGGTCCAGAAGAGGTAGGCGTCGGCGTCCGTATCGTTCGAGACCGTGGCCTGGATGTTGTCGTCGTTGACGAACAGGGAGTCGATGTGGATGTCCGAGCACTCGTAGTCCCTGTCGGCGGGGTACAGGTACTCCTTCGGAATCGCCTCGGTCACGCCATCGGGCCGGAGCCAGTACAGCCGTGCAACCGCGTCTCCTCCCCTCTCATAGAACTCGTACCGGATGTCGTGGAGCGTGCAGGCGCCCAGATCGATCTCGTCGGACCAGTACCACGTCCTCCCCTGATCCCGCCAGGCATCGATGAGGCTTGCTCCGTCGAGCCACAACCTGGAGCCGTCATCTGTCTGGAAGCCGAACCGGTAGATGCCGCTCATGGGCGCCATGACCTGTCCGGTCCACCGGACCGAGAAATAGTTTTTCCAGATCCCGGGGGCAGGCGCGCCGCGGCCCCAGTCGAAGTCGACCGTTGGGTCGATCCGCTGGACCCTGAACCTTGCGAGGTTCCGCCCCACGGAGTATTCGCCCAGCAACCCCGTCCCGTCGGTGGCGCACGGTGTGGGCGTGGGCGTGGGCGTGGGCGTGGGCGTCCAGGTGGGCAGAGGCACCGGCGGCACGCAGTCCCGCCAGCGGCGTTCCTCGGTCATGTCCACGTAGACCAGCCAGTCCGTGGTGTCGTCACCGTCCATGTCCTTGGTTCCCGTGCCCAGCCAGGCGTCGGGAACGTGGCCGTTCATGTTGTAGTCCCCGAAGTCGGCATCGGGCGTGCCGTCGTGGTCGTAGTCGGGGGGCGTCGTGTCCTGGGCAACCACCTTGGGGCTCGTGGGGTCCTTGGAGAGCTTGAGGTAGGCCCGGCGCTGCCACTGGCGCGTCCCGCCCGATGCCAGGGGCTCCGTCCAGGTCCCGGCACACTGCTCCGGTGGCCCCGTGCACCGCTGGAAGGAGGTGATGTACCGGCCCGCCGGGAAGAAATAACGGTTGCTGTCCTGGCCGAAGTAGATGGGCAGCGTGTCCACCGCCAGCCCCGCCAGCGTCGAGGCGTTGAGCAGGGGGTTGGTCACGGAGTTGTACGGTTGGGTCGGGTCCTTCAGCGGCCCGTACCGCCCGGGAGGCGGCACGTAGTTCGCACTCGATGAATCCGGGCTGAAGTACTGGCGGTAGCCGATCATCACATCCGGGGCGATGTCGGCGGGATCGATCATGGGCTCGAAGCTGTCGGTGACGGGCGTGTAGCCCTCGTTGATGCCAATCCGGTAGAGGTAGTTGGGCTCGACGATCGAGAACCGGTCCCCGCCCAGGGCCTCGGTGATCCAGTGCTTCTGGTGGACCTCCTCGATCTCCTGGGCGTAGTGGGCGAAGGCGAAGTTGGACCTGGCCGCGGCGTCCAGCAGGAAGCCCTCGAGCACCCGCTTGGCGATGGCCATCCTCGAGCGGATGTCGTCTCCGGAGCCCGGGAGCTCGTAGTTCGAGTAGGGATCCCACACCATGGAGGTGGACGAGTCCAGGATCACCAGGATGTTGGGTGGAGCGCTCCGCTCCCGGAGGAGGTCCCGGTCATCGGCGCTCGCGGGACCAGCGCACACCGCCGCCACCACTGCCAGCACGATCAACGTTCGCAAGGGTTTCCTGAACATGGCCGCCCCCTAGTTGCAGAAGGTCACGGGAACGAAGTTGGACATGTCGAAGGGCCAGACGGTGACGTCCGCCTCCACGGCGGCCGCCGTGCTGCCCATGAGACCGCCCACGGACCGCACCGCCTCGGCCCGGATGTGGAAGAATCGCATCTTGTACTTCTGCTCCCACACCTGATTGTTCTCGATGATTGGTGATGGAGGTTCCGCCTCGCAGAGCTCCCGGACTGTCACCGTGTACTCGCCGCGCAGCGGACCCGGGAGGTCCGGGTCATCGACCAGGATGAAGGATGTCCCGCCAGGGAAGGTGGCGGGATCCACCACGAAGCCCGACTGGATCATCTGGATCTCCATCATGAGCCCCGCATCGGCCGCCGCGAGCGACTTCACGACCCAGCGGTCGGTCCCGCTGGCCTGGAGGCCCAGGGAGGTCTGGAGCAGCAGCCCCACACCCAGGAAGGCCAGGACGAGCGCCACCATGAGGGTCAGGATCAGGGCCGACCCCCGTTCGCCGGAGGGATTCACCGCTCCCGCTCCAGTCTGCACCACGGTCTTGCATGTCGTGTCCATCATCCTCGTCCTCGCCATCACAGAATGAAATCCCGCAGCGCCGCCTGGACCCTGAGCGCCCGCCACTTGGCCCGGCGGGCCGCCGCTCCCGGCGTCACCATGTTCTCCGCCCGGAAGGTCCTCAGGGGCTCGGTCCAGTCCATGACGGGGAACGGCGTCCTGCCAAGGACCGTGATCCTGAGGGCCAGCGGCCTGTTGTTGGGATCACCGGCCACGGCGTTGCTGGGCCCGCCCGTGGTGACCTCGCTGTAGAACCACTCCGCGGGCTGGAGCTGGCGGTCCTGGTTGATGTCCAGCCCCAGGGCCACCTGGAGCGATCCGATGTTGACGGCCACCGGCTCCACGGATCCGTTGCCCGCGCCCGCCCGCCACCGCATGAGCTGGAGGTCGGGGTCCACGAAGTAGTTGTAGGAATCCAGGATCCCCACGCGATAGACCTGGTAGGTGGGAGCTGACCAGGTGCCGCTCGGGTTGAGGGACTCCCAGAAGTCCCCGCCATTCCCGGTGAACTTGATGGTCAGCTTGTGGTTCTGGACCCCCGAGGGGGGGTTGCCCTCGTTGGTCTCCGTGATGGCCGAACCCGACGCCACCGTGCCCACGACGTACTGGTTCCGGCCCATCAGGACGATGCCCTTGTTCTCGGGAGGCTCCAGGAGCCGCTGCTCCCGGCCGTTTGTGGTCCACTCCAGGACCTCCACCGTGCCGGACGAGACATTCACGCTCGCGGGCTGCACGAAGTATGGCGTGGCCTCGAAGAACCCCCGCAGGCGCAGCACGTCGCTGCCCGAGAGGGTGTCGTGGGCGTTGCCGAAGTCGTCATTGAAGGTGGTGCCGTTGTTGTCCACCACCTCCAGCGAGACCCACTGGAAGCCGGTGTCGTTGCGGGCCAGGGGAAGGTTCGTCCCCCCGCACATCCGGGCCGTCCTGACCAGGTGGTAGGCGGCGTACCGGACGTTCTCCTGGGTGTCGGCCAGGGCGGACTCCACCTTGGAGACCCTGGTGGACTGGTCCAGCAGCTGGAGGATGCCCACGAAGACCAGGGCGAAGACCACGATGGCCACCAGGAGCTCGACGAGCGTGAACCCGCGGGAGGGTTGTCGAGGATCCATGTCAGCCCCCGTTCGGCACCTTCAGGGCCGTGGTCACGAACTCGCGGCGCCCCAGCAGCTGGGACCTGGTGGAGCGAACGTGGAGCGTCACCTTCTTCAGGTTGGCGGGAAGAGCCCCCGTGGGCGCCGGCCACACCGAGGTGTTCTGGACCTGGTTCCAGTTGAGGACCGAGAAGTCCTCGATGGCGTACCGCACCGTGATCCCGTCCGGCACCCCGATGGTCCAGTCGGCACCCGTCGTGGCATCGAGAAGGGGATCCGACCAGGGGCGGGACTGGATGTCCTCCAGCACCTGGCGCGCCACGGCGGCCAGCCTGGCGTAGTCGTACCCCGAGGCGTTCACCACCACGGAGTGCGTGAACAGACCCACGATCCCCAGCACCACAACGCCGAGGATCGCCAGCGCGATCAGCACCTCCAGCAGCGAGAAACCGCTCTCTCGCCTCGCTCGCATCAGTACCTCCAGTGCCTGAGCTCGGTGGTCCACCCGCCGGACCCGTCTGGCATCTCCACAATCACGGTCCCCGTCCCGCTGGCGATGGAGACCCTCACCACGTTCGAGTTCCCGTCGGTCAGGGTCACGGCGCCGTACCCGACGTCGCCGGCAGCGCTGGCCAGGACCACACCGTCCCTCCGGAACAGCACACCCTTGCTGCCGTCGGCCAGGGTGTGGAGCCGCCTCGTGGAGTCCTCGGCGATGGTGATGTCACCCGCCAGCTGCCGTTCCCAGACGATCCTCTCCCCGTCGTCGTAGGCCTCGTTGCCGTTGGAGTCCTCCCAGAGGCGGAAGACCGTCCCCGTTCCGGCCGCAAGACCGAGCACCACGGGGGTTCCCGCGCGGATGGCGTTGATCCGGCCCAGTGCCACGCCCTGGCGCAGGGTCCTCACCTGCTCCAGCATGTGGGCGCGGACCCTGGCCCGCCGCATGTTGGGGATGGCGATCACCAGGATGATGCCGATCAGGGTCACGACCACGAGAATCTCGATCAGCGTGTACCCGCGCTGCGCCCCGCGCCGTGCGGCCCCTCCGGCATACGTTCCCTGCAGACTCGTGTCCATCGCTGTCATCTTCCGTTCTCCGGATGGCTGCGTCAACAACTGCCGGCCCCCTTTCAAAAAGCTTTGACAAATGGACCCCGGCCCGCTGCGGCGGTCACGGGGGCCGTCACCGCCCACGGCCCAGCTGCCACACCCTGCCGGACGCATCCGCCAGGAACAGCTCACGTCCGGTCCATGCCACCCCGGTTGGCGCGACCCCCGCGGCACCCAGGTCCACACTGTGGACCACACCGTCCTCGACGATCACGAGCCGGCCCGCCGGCCAGTCCGAGGTCACCCAGAACCCCGGTGCCAGCACGGCGATCTGGGGACGGGGGTAGGGATCCCGCCACGTGCCGGCCAGCTCCACCACCCGCCTGACCGAGCCGTCGCGGCCGAAGACCTGGATGCGGTGGTTCCCCGTGTCGCACACCACCAGCTCCCCGTCACCCTGCCAGGCCACACCCACGGGCTCCTGGAGCTGGCCGCGGCCCGAGCCGGCCTCTCCCAGCGTCCAGCTCCGGCGTGCGCCGGGTGCGTAGAGCACGATCCGGCGGTTTCCCGTGTCGGCCACCGCCAGCGTCCCGTCGGGCGCCACCGCCACCGACCTGGGCCCGTACCAGCCCCCCGGGGGCACCGGGAGCTCCCGGACCTTCCCGTCCGCGGGGTTGAACAGCAGCACCCGGTGGTTCCACGTGTCGGCCACCACCAGGACACCGCCGGGGGCCCAGGCCACGTCCTCCGGCTCCCTGAGGGTCTCGGGAACCGCCAGGTTGGCCAGCCGTCCCTCCCCGTCCAGGAAGGCGACCCGGGAGGCAGCAGTGTCCGCCACGGCGAGCCAGGTCCCACCCCAGGCCAGGCCGTGGGGTTCCCGGAGGAGGCCCTCGCCCCCCACCCGGGCCGTACGGACCCCCAGGCTCTCCTCGAGACCCGGGGGGGGTGGCACCGTCCGCCAGCTCCCCAGGGCCTCCTCCGAGCGGCGGAGCACCACCGTCTCCGCGAAGCCTATGGGGCTCCACGGTTTCCGGGTCACGAGGTAGGCGAGGAGCCGGGACACCGGGGGCCACGGGCCGTCCTCGGGGACCCACCAGGCCCTGAGGGGAATGCGCGTGGCCACATACCCCGGCCCCAGCCTCTGGAGAACCGCCTCCTCCTGGGCGGGATCGCACACCACCAGCGGCGGCCGCATGCCCGGCTGGGGCTCCCCCCACCACACCGGGACGTGCCGCCAGTACCAGGTCAGCGGCCACCCCGCCTCGCCCGGAACCGCCGCCACGGGGTCCTCGGTGCCCGCGAGGGCCAGGCCCTCCCGGACCACCTCCTTGAGCTCGGGACAGGTCTGCACGTAGACGAGTGACTCGACCCTCGGGAGCCTCGGTGAGATCTCGTCGTTGACGAAGGCGGCCGCCACGCCCGCCACCACGGTGGCGGCGAGGCCCGCCCCCAGGACCACCCGGGGCACCCACCGTCCCTCCCGGGAGAAGGTCCGGGCGAGCGCGAGGCCCGCCAGCGGGATGAAGGCCCACACCTGGTGGACCTCCAGCCAGGGCGTCTTCTCCCCCAGCCAGGCGTACATGGCCACGGAGAGCACACCGACGGCGAGGAGGAACACCTCGAGCCTCGTCCGGCGCCCCCTGCGGAGCATGTACCACACCGCGGCGCCGAGGGGCAGGAACTCGTACTGGACGAGCCGGGGCAGGTGATACCACCACGGTCCGCTCACCCGCTGGATGCTGTGCTGCTGCCACCAGTAGGTCACCGCCTTCACGGGAAAGGCCCAGTCGGCCGGCCACCGGAACCCCACCGTGTAGAGCGGCACGGCCACCGCCACGGCCACGCAGGAGGCCGCCAGGATCCCGAAGGCGTGCTCCCGGAGCCACGCCACGGCCGCCGGAACCGATTCCCGGATCCCCTCCCGGATCGCCACCACACCGGCCGACGCTGCCAGGAGCACCCCCGTGACGTAGACGTTCTCCTTGGTGGCCAGGGCCAGCCCCGCCCACAGCCCGAGCCACAGCCAGGCCCGGGACGAGCCCTCCAGCACCCCCAGGAAGGCCACCAGGGCCGCCGAGGCGGTGACCGCCTCCAGCACGTCCATGCGCAGGAACCGGCCGTAGTAGAGAAAGATCGGCGAGACGGTGAAGAGGAGCCCCGTCCACCAGGCCGCTTCCTCGCCCAGCGTTCTCCGGAGCTCCCAGGCCACCCCCAGCATCAGGATCCCGGCCAGCGCCACCGGCAGCCGGGCCGTGAAGTCCGAGTCCCCCAGGATCAGGTAGGACGCGGCGGTCAGGTGGTAGAGCAGGGGCCCGTGGTAGGTGGGGTCGTAGCGGTACCGGCCCTGGTTGGCCAGGTCCCAGGAGAGCGCGGCGTGGATGGCCTCGTCGTGGTGGAAGCTCCGCTCCTCCAGCCGCCAGAGGTGGAGCCCCACACACAGGATCGCCAGCGCGATCCAGGCCAGCCACCGTCCGAGCCGACGCCGAGGAGCCACGGGAGCACTCTACCGCGGGCCGCGGACGAGGGGAAGGGCACCCCCTCCACCCGCCCGGTGAAGAGGTGAAGACGTGAAGAGGTGAGGAGGTGAAGACGGCCCCCGCCCGTCCGGGAGGGGCAGGGGGGCAGGGAGGCAGGGGGGCAGGGGAGAGTACCCGGCCGCTGCCGTGAGCCGCCGCCCGAAGCAAAGCGCCGCCAGGGCGGCGGCGCCGCGGTCCCATGAAGGTGAGTGAAGGGGGTCAGGACGTCAGGGCGTGAGGGCGTGGGGACGGCCCCCGCCCGTCCGGGGTGCAGGGGCGAGGAAGAGAAGCCCGGAGAGGCCGGCGCGCGGAGGGGCGTCCTGACGTCCTAACGTCCTAACGTCCTTACCCTCTTTCGTTTCACGTTTCACCTTTCACGTTTCACGAATGGGCGCGCGGAGGGGCGCAGCCCCGGCGGGGTGCACGCGACGGGGCACCGGGCGCCCGCACCCGGGTGGACTGGAGCGGGCAGACCGGAGGCGCGGCCCGGCCGCGCCCCGCGCGCCACACCACCACCGACACGGACACGGTCACGGTCACGGTCACGGTCACGGTCACGGTCGGAACCGGGAATCCCGCCGGTCCCATTCCCGGGTGGACGGACGGGAATCGTTCGGGCTAGGATCGCGCCGTGACGAAGGACCAGGAACAGCGTTCGAAATCGGGTCACACCGGAGGATCCGGCGCCTCCGGAACGCTGCAACGGCATGTGCTGCCGGTGCTCGCCCTGGGGTTCACCGGTCTCTGTGCCGCGCTCCTGGCCCTGGTCCACGCCGACCGGGCGGCCGGGCGCGAGATCCTCGCCGTCCTCCACGATCCCATGCTCCGCCTCGCCGTCCTGGGGAAGGCCCTCGTCGTGCATCACTCCCGGGTGACCACCGTGACCGCCGTGGTCTTCCTGGTTCTCGCGGCCTGGGCCGCGGCGGGCCATGTGGCACCGCCCCGCCGGGCCAGCAGGGCGATCCTCGCCGGGCTCGGCCTCTGCCTGGTGGGGCAGGGCGCCGTGGTGGTGGGCCGGACGGCCCCCGGAACGCTCCTGTGGCTCGTCGGCGCCGCCCTGACCCTGGCCGGGCTCGCGGGCCTCCGCAGGGCGGCCCCCCCGTCCTGGCGGCGGCTGACACCGCGGGTGGAGCCGGTGCTCGCCCGGGAAGTCGTGCTGCTCCTGGGGCTGCTCCTCGTGGCCGCCGCCTTCCGGTTCTTCATGCTGGACCAGGTCCCCAACCGCTTCGAGGGCGAGCTGGCGCCCTACTACGCCGCCGCCACGGACCTCTGGGGCATGTGGTGGGCGGACGCGGGGTGGCACGGGCCCTGGGCCCCTCTCCACCTCTCCTTCTACCTGCCCGTCTGGCTCACCACCCGGGTCCTCGGCACCAACGTCCTGGCCATCCGTACCGCCGCAGCGCTGGTGGGGCTCCTCTCGGTGTCCCTCCTCTGGGCCCTGGCCCGGCGCATCGGAGGACGCACGGCCGCCCTGGTGGCCACCGCCTTCTTCGTCCTCGACCCGCTCCAGGTGGGGTGGAGCCGGAGCGACGTCCACCCCCACGCCTCGACGCTCTGGGCTCCACTCCTGGTCTGCCTGGCGCTCCTCCACGCTCTGGACCGGCGAAGGCGGCGGGACTTCGCCCTCCTGGCCGTGGCCATGGGGCTCTCCTGGTACACCTACCCCTCGGGCGCCTCTGCCGTGGCCATCCCGGTGGTCTACCTGGCGGGTCTGGCCCTCTGCCGCCGGCGGGAGCTCCGCCAACTGGGGTTGCGCTTCCCTGCGGGCGTCGCGGCCGGCGTGCTCCTCTGGCTGGCCCAGCTCCCCCTGCCGTGGCTCCTGGTGGAGCGCCGCTGGTACGTGCCCGACCTGGTCCACCAGTTCGGGGCCCGGACGGCCTGGGATGCCGACGTGGGGATGTCGTTCTCCGACACCACGCAGAAGATCGTCACCCTCGCCTGGTCCAACACCCTCCACCTGCTCGAGGGCCTCGTCCACAGGGTCCCGGAGATCACCCACCAGACCTTCCTCCCGCTGGTCAACTGGGCCGCCCCCAGGACGCTCGTCTGGTGGGCACTGCCTCTCGCCCTCCTGGGCCTGGGCGCGGCCGTGATCCTCCCCACGCTGCGACGGGCCCGGGTCGTCGTGGCGTGGGCCCTGGTGGCCGCCGTTCCCGCCATCCTGTCCTCCCACGGCTTCCCCAAGCGTGCGGCCACCCTCTACCCCGCCCTGCTGGTCCTTGCGGGCCTCGGGTTCGCCGTGGCGTGGGCCCGCCTTCCCCGGACCCGTCGCTGGCTCCGGGGGGCCGTGATCCTCACCGCCATCGCGGGATTTTCGGGTCTGTCGGCCGCCACCGCCTTCCTCTGGTTCTCCGGCGCGGTCTACACACCGGCCCATCCGGCCATGGAGACCAGCATGGAGGCACTGAAGTCCAGGATCCGGCCGGGCACCATCCTGGTGATGGACGGCTCCCACCCCTACACGCCCGGCATGACCACCTTCCTTCTCCTGGACGTCCTGGCCGACCCCGCACGTCAGCCCGTGGCCTGGATCCCCGTCTACGAGGAGAAGGCCTCGTTCCCGGCCCTCCTGGAGGACCCCGTCCGGGGTGTCGACACCATCTCCAACACGCCCTGGTACATGTGGACCAGGCTCCGGCGGCTGGTCCCCCGCCTCCAGGCCACCCGGTGCTGGAAGAGGGTGGTCTTCCTCTTCCAGACCGAGGTGCACGACGAGGCCCAGGAGCGGGTTCTCGACGACCTGGCCCGGGTCCTGGCCTGCCACCCCGAGGCCACCGTGGACGTCCTTCCCGGCCCCAACTCCGACTACACCTTCACGGTGGTGGAGTACCCCCTCCCGCCGTGTGGGGAACAGACCGGGGCCGACACCGGCGTGCCGACTCCACCCACGGACTGAACGGCCCCCACGCCTCGCACCCTTCGCTCCGGCCCCTCCCGGACGATCCGGATCAGGACACCAGCGCACCGAGGAGGCGGTCCGCCTCCCCGGGGTCCAGGGGCAGGATGCCGGTGGCCGCGAGGCCGGGGGATGTCCATCTGCCCCCGGGAGGAACCTCCGGTGCCACCAGCAGCACGGTGGGAATGCCGGCGGACTCCACGGCCCCGGCGAGGTCCGCCCCGTCCGTCCCACGCTGCACCAGGACGATGCCCTCCGGCTTCCAGCCACGGACCGCTCTCGAGACCTGCTCGGGTGTGGCGGCATGCCGGAGCTCCCCCACCCGCCCAGAGAACACCTCGGCCACCGGACCCACCCCTCTCCCGTCGGCGTCCACCAGGAGCAGGCGCCCCAGGGCTGGGCGGCCGCTCGCCGGGACCGGCTCCAGCTCCTCGTCCCCCACGGTCCCGGTGGCCCGCGGGAACCGCAGCGTCATGCAGGTACCCTGCCCGGGCGCCGAGTCCACCAGGACATCGCCACCGTGCTGCTGGACCACGGCGTAGACCACGGCCAGGCCGAGCCCGGCTCCCCGGCCCTCCCGGCGCTGGGACCAGAAGGGCTCGAACAACCGCTGGCGAACGTCGGAGGGGATGCCCGATCCGTTGTCCCGGACCCTCAGGATGGCCCACTCCCCACCCTCCTCCACCGTCACCGTGATCCGGCCGGTGGGAGGCTCCACGGCGTCCCGGGCGTTGAGCACGAGGTTGAACAGTGCCCTCCGGAGGCCCACCGGCGACGCCTCCACCGGCACCTCCCCCTCCGGTGTGTCCACCTCCAGGTGGATCCCCTCCGGGAGGAGGTTCGAGAGCAGGGGTTCCTGCGAGCGGACGAGCTCCGCGAGGTCCACCCTCCGGGCCGGCGTGCTCTCCCGCCGGGCGAAGAGGAGCAGCTCCCCGACCACCTCGATCCCCTCCTCCGCCAGCCGGCGGATGGCCGCCAGCGTCTCCGCATCACCCTCCCCGTGCTCCAGGAGCCGGACGTGGAGCAGCACGCCCGTGAGCAGGTTGTTGAAGTCGTGGGCGACCCCTCCGGCCAGCGTGGCCACCGCCTCCATCTTCTGGGCCTGCCGGAGCCGCTCCTCGGCCTCGAGCTCGTCGGTCACGTCACGGACCACGAGCACCCGGTGGTCGCCGCTGGTGGACGCCGTGAGGGTGCAGTGGAGCGTCCTGCCCCCGGACCGGACCTCCCACTCCTGCCTCCCGTCCCCGGCCACCCTGCGGCGAAGCTCCCCGGCGAGCGTCCTCAGGTGGGACGCCAGGGCACGGTTGCTCTGGGTCACCGTCCCGTCGGCCCGGACCAGGGCCACACCGTCCTGCATCTCGTCGAAGGTCCGCTGCCACCTGTGCTCCAGGGCCCTCAGCCGGTCCGTGAGGTCGTGGAGGGCCACCAGCAGGTGGGGGCCGTTCTCCCCGTCCACCCTCCGGATCCGCAGCTCCACCCGGGCCGCCCCGCCGCCGGGCAGCCGCCAGGTGCGCTCGAGGACACTCTCGCCGTTCGCCCCCTCCGGCAGCAGCAGCCCGTCCTCGCGGCGGTCGCCATCCGCCCCCACGAGCTCCTCGAGACGGGGAGGTTCACCATCGGCGGGGTTCAGGTAGGGAGCCGCCGCGGGGTTGGCGCGCCGGAGCACACCCTCCGCGTCGAAGAGGAGGAGCGGGCTCGGGGAGCTCTCGAAGAGCTCGCGGAAACGGCGCTCGCTCTCCACCAGCGACCGCCGCTGGAGCGCGAGGCGCCGGGCCATCTGGTGGAAGGCGGAGGTGAGCTCCTCCACCTCCCGGGTCCCCCGGGGGCCCCCGGGCTCGGGAACCGGATCCCCGGGATGGAACACGGCCATCCTCTCGGCAAGCTCCTTCAGGGGGGAAGCCACCCTCTCGAAGATCATCGCTCCCACCAGGAGCGCCACCGCCAGGGCCGCCGCGAGACCCAGCACCAGCCGGAGGCCCGAGCGCAGCACGTGGACCCGGATCCGGGAGGTGGAGGCCGCCGCCATGACGGTGATCTCCCCGCCCCCGCCGGACGTGATCACCTCCTCCACCTGGAGGAGGTCGGTGCCGGTGCCCACCACGTCGGGCGAGCCGAACTGCCAGATCACGGTACCGTCCGGCCCCACGATCCTGGCCCAGCGGAGCTCCGGAACCCCTCCCAGCGGCACGCGCGAGGCATTGCCGTCCTCGGCCGCCGCCATGGCCAGGAGGTGGGCCAGGGCCCGGGTCCGTCCCTCCAGCTCACGGGTCAGGAAACGGGATTCGTCCAGGAGGACCAGGGCGCTCGTGAGGATGAGGACCAGGACCAGGACCCCCACGAGCCACACGAGGGCGAGGCGGGAGAGGGAGAACCGCGCGAGCCCCCTCGGAGATCCGCTGCGGCCCGGGCGTGTTCCGGGGTCGTCCCCGTTCACCGTGTCCACCTCAGTTGGGAGGGCCGTCGTCCCCCGCCTCGGGGGATTCCTCCTCCGACTCCAGCTCCTGCCGCAGCTTCTCCAGAGAGGTCATGCCACCCCAGCGGGCGATGATCTCCGGGGCGTGCTGGGCCGAGGCGCCCGCCACCACCTGGATGGCGAGCCGCACCACGTCGGGGGTGACCGAGGATCCCAGCACCGTGTAGTCGAAGCAGACGTCGGAGTCCTCGTCCAGGGAGAAACCTCCGAACACCTGGTCCGCGTTGAGCCGTGCCAGGTACTCCCCCAGCTCGGCATCCGGCCTCTCCACGTCGCGGACCAGGTAACACCTCACGTTGAGCAGCGCGTCGTCTCCCAGGGGACTGCCCACCAGGAAGACCACCGCCCCGTCCTCCACCCGCATGAAGGCCTGGTCGCCCCACCTGTAGAAACCGTCGGGGCCGTAGAGGGACTCGAGCTCGTTGCCCACCAGCTCCAGCACCCTGTCGAGGACCGCGTTGCCCGCAGATTCGTCCGTCACCCGCGATCCTCCCCCTCGTCGCCCGGACCGGGTTCCGCCTCCAGTGCCTCGTCCCGCTCGGCCAGCAGGTCCAGCGCGCGGTCCAGGTCACCGGCGGGCACCTGGACCTCGATGATGGAGAGCTCCCCGAGGGTCGTCACGAGCTCGCTGTCGCTCCGGTCCAGGAGACGGACGGGGAACCCCTGCTCCAGGAGGAAGCCCTCCACGATGGCCGCCGTGGCGCGGTCACCGACCTCCTCCACGGTCACCCAGTCCGTGGGATCCCACTCCGGCTCGGTCTCGGAAGGCAGCTCGTCCACGAGCGCCTTCCCGCACTCGGGGCACACGGTCACCCCCTCGCGATACTCGGACCGGCAGAGGGGGCACCATGCCACCTGGACCTCACTCGAACTCGAAGAACTCGCCCTCGAAGACGTCCGCAAGCTGGCGCGTGATCACCGAGGAGAGGCCGGCGGCGAGCCCCGCCACGATGGACGAGCCACGGGTCCGGCCCAGCAGGTACCCCGTGACGCCCACCGCCAGCACCGATCCCACGGGGTGCTTCCGGACCGTTCCCCTCCAGTCGATGGAGGACGGGATCAGGGTATCCAGGATGACGTCGGCATCCAGCCCCTTCGGCTCGGCCTGCTCCCTGCCCGGACTCCCGGGAGCCGTCCCCGGGGAAACGTCGTTCAGTGGCGCATCGTCCATGCTCATCTCCATGGGCAGCTCCCGCTCAGTCCCGGGGACGCGTCAGGTATCCCGCCAGGAACCCCACGGCCAGGCCGATCAGAACCGCCTTGCCGGGATTCTCCTGGACGTACTGGATCACCTGGTCGCCCTTGCCCTTGAGGTCCATCTCGGCCACCCTTTCCCGCACCCTGCCGTAGGCCTCCCTGGTCTTCTGGGAGAGCGCCTCGTACTGGGCCTGGCTCTTCTCGTAGAGGGCCTGGGCCTGCTCGCGCGTCCTCGCCGCCGTGGCAGCCGCCCGCTCACGGGCCACCGCCAGGTGCTTCCGGGCCTCCTCGAGGTAGACCTTCGCACGCTCCGCAGCCTCCTTCGAGACGTCACGGGCCTTGCCGTAGGTGTCCTGCAGGGTGACACGGGCCTTGTCCATGGCCTCCTGGGCCTTGGCCAGGGACTCCTTCACCCTGGACAGCTCCTGCTCGTCCACCACCCCGGCATCCGCAGCCACATCCCTGGCGGTCTCCTCCACGGCCCCGGCGACCTCGTCGATCGCCTCGTCCACGCTCCTGGTCTTCTTCTGCGCCATCTGCCACCTCCGGTTCTCTCGTGCTTCAGCTTCGATTCTACGCCCTTCCGCTCCATGCGTCCACAGGAGAGCCTCCCCCGCCCCCTCGAGCCCGGTACGGGCGCCCTGCCGGCTCCGGTTCGGCCGATGCAGCACAAGGGGGATGGCTGTCCAGTGAACCAGGACAGGCCCAGGCACCGTGACGGCGGCCCCCGGGGGCAGCTGACGGCGGCGGTTCGCGGCGGCGGATGGCGGCAACCGTCTGCAGCCACGACGCCTCGGAACGCACCCCTGCACCCCCGCTCCTCTGCCCGCGACCCTGTCCCCGTCCCTGACCCTGACCGTGGCCGTGGCCGTGACCATGTCCGTGACGGGTACTCCCCCTCACCCCTGCCCCCCTGCACCCCCGCTCCTCTGCTCCTCCCGGTTGGGCGGGGGACGTCCTCACGGCTGGCCATGATCATGGACAGGGACACGATCATGGACGAGGCCGCGGGCAGGAACAGGGTCGTGGCCGGGTCCCTGGCCCCGACCCCGTCCGTGCCCGTGCCCGTGCCCGTGCCCGTGACTGTGCCGGTGTGGCGCGCGGGGGCCGCCCTCACGCCCTCACGCCCTCACCTCTTCACTTCCTCACTTCCTCACCGGGCGGGCGGGGGGATACAGTACGATGGCACCCGGAGGCTATGCATGAAGATCACCGTCCTCGGCGCCGGAAGGTGCGTCACCGGTTCCAAGTACCTGCTCCAGTGGAAGCACCACGCCGCGCTCGTGGACTGCGGGTTGTTCCAGGGTCCCGCCGAGAACCGGCGGCGCAACTGGAAGCCGCTGCCCTACCCCGAGCACCGCCTCGGTGCGGTCGTTCTCACCCACGCCCACATCGACCACTCCGGGTACCTTCCCCGGCTGGTCCGGCAGGGCTTCCGCGGTCCCATCCACTGCACGCCACCCACGGCCGCGCTGCTCAGGGTCCTCCTTCCCGATGCCGCCCATCTCCAGGAGGAGGAGGCCCGCTACGCCAACAAGAAGGGGTACTCCAAGCACAGGCCGGCCCTGCCCCTGTTTCGCCTGGCCGACGCCAAGGCAGCCCTCCGCGCACTGGAGCCCGTACCCTTCGGGGAATGGGTCGACCTGAACCCGGGAGTGAAGTTCCGCTACCACCGCCAGGGCCACATCCTTGGCGCAGCCGCCGTGGAGGTCGTCACGAAGGTCTCCGGTGGCCAGCACCGCTCGGTCTACTTCTCCGGCGACGTGGGCCGCTACGGCGTCCCCATCCTCAGGGAACCGGAGTCCTACCCCGGCTCCGACGTCCTGTTCGTGGAGACCACCTACGGCGATCGCCTGCACGACCGCCGGGATCCCTACAGCGTCCTGGCCGATGCCGTGAACGCCGGGATCAGGCGGGGGGGCGTGATCCTCATCCCGGCCTTCGCCGTGGATCGCACCCAGGAGATCCTCTACATCCTCCACGAGCTCATGGAGAGCGGGGAGGTCCCGGAGATCCCCATCTTCCTGGACAGCCCCATGGGGATCGAGACCACCGCGCTGTACTCGCGGTTCGTGGAGGAGCACGACGCGGAGATGCGCGAGTACTTCTCCGAGGGCAAGAACCCCATCTTCCCCCCGAACCTCACGGTGACGCGCTCCACGGCGGAGTCCAAGAAGCTCAACCACGTGGACGGTCCCGCCATCATCATCTCCGCCTCGGGCATGGCCACGGGCGGCAGGATCCTCCACCACCTCAAGCTCCGCCTCCCCGACCCCCGGAACACCGTCCTGTTCGTCGGCTACCAGGCCCAGGGGACCAAGGGGCGCCGCCTGGTGGAGGGTGAACCCGAGATCAAGATCCACGGCGGCTGGATCCCGGTCAGGGCCCACGTGGACTCGCTGGGGGCCTTCTCCGCCCACGCCGACCAGGAGGAGCTCCTGGTCTGGCTGAAACGCCGGAAGCGCGAGCCCTCCACCGTCTGCCTGATCCACGGGGAGCTCCCGGCCCAGGAAACGTTCGCGGATCTTCTGAAGAAGGAGCTCGGATGGGAGACGCTGATTCCCGAGATCGGGGACGAGATCGACCTGAGCCGCTGATCAGGCGGGTCGGGTGGTGGGCGTGGCTGACGATCCGCTGTTTCTTCAGCGATCACGGCTTCGACCAGTCGGCCACGCTGGCCTACTTCTCCCTCCTTGCCCTCGTCCCCCTGCTGGCCGTGGTGGCGGCGCTCTACCGGACATTCTTCTCCACCCACACCGAGGACCTGGTGGGCATGGTGACGGCCTTCCTGCCGTACTCCAGCGAGACCATCACACGGACCCTCAACGAGTTCGTCCAGCGGGCGGGCACGGTGGGGGGCATCGGCTCCGTGGTCTTCCTCCTGGTGGGGTTCCGGCTCTACCTCCTCATCGAGGAGGCCCTGAACCGCGTCTGGAGCGCCCCGGCCCGCCGCAAGGTCAGCGTCCGTTTCCTGGCCTTCACCGTGGTCCTGTTCTGGGGCCCGGTGGTCATCGGGCTGGGATCGACGCTCCAGATCTGGCTGAGGCACCAGGGCTGGGGTGTGGACTCCCCGTGGCTCCTGACCCTGATGCACCATCTCGTACCCTTCATCGGGCTCACCATGGTCTACCTCCTCGCGCCTCATACAACCGTGAGACCGGTCCCCGCCATCGTGGGGGGCATGACGGCCACCGGGGGCCTCCAGCTCCTCAAGGCCAGCTTCGTGGCATACGTCAAGCACTTCCCCCAGGTGAACATCATCTACGGGTCGCTGACCCTGCTGGTGCTCTTCCTCGTCTCCCTCTCCGCCTTCTGGGTGCTCGTGCTCCTGGGGGCCGAGGCGTCCTACGTGGCCCAGAACCTCGACGCCCTGCTCCGGCGGCGCAGGGACCGGGACCGGGGTGATCCCGATCCGATCCTGACCCCCGTACTCCTGCTGCTCACCTGCTACAGGTTCGTCCGGGAGGAGGCACGGCCACCCACCCTCGACGAGCTCTCCCACAGGATGGGGATCGACGACCGCACCACGGGGCGCTTCGTGGAGCTCCTGGTGGACCGGGGCCTGCTCGCGGCCGTGGGTGGCGAGCACGAGGCCTATCTCCCGGTGGTGGAGTCCGCCCAGCTCACCCTGAGCGAGGTGGTGGAACGGCTGTGGCCCGTCCGCGGCATCACGCCGCCCGGTGCCGATCCCAGGATCGCCCGGAGGCTCGAGGAATGCCTCGAATCGGCCCGCCTCGGGATCCGTCGTCCCCTGGAGGGGATCCGGCTCAGCGAGCTCCTGGACGACTCCGCGGACCCGCGGGGGGACCGATCCCCGACCGGCGACGAACCCACCGCATGAAAATTCGCCGCACCCGGAGGTGCGGCGGCCGATCATCCCCGAGCAGGGACAGCGTCCCTACTCGCTCTTCTCCTCGGATTCCTCCTCGGCCTCCGGAGCCTCCTCCGTTGCCGCATCCGCACTCTCTCTCACGTCCCCGGCGGGCCCGGCGGGCTCCCGGGCGTCCTCCGTGGCAGGCGTCTCCTCCTCCGCGGTGCCGACAGCCTCCACGGCGTCCTCCGCGGCGTCCTCTTCACCCCTCCGCCCGCCGAACATGCCGCGGGCACGGTCCATGAGCGACTGCTTGCCCTCGGCACCTGCCGACTCGCCCCTCTCCGGCGGGGTGTAGTCCACGAACTCGATCAGTGCGAGCTCGGCGCCGTCACCCCGGCGGTTGCCGAGGCGGACGATCCGGGTGTAGCCGCCCGGCCTCTCCATGAAGCGCGGTGCGATCTCGTCGAAGAGGCGACGCACCACGTCCCTGTCGGGGACCATGGTGAGGACCTTGCGGCGCGCGGGAAGGGTTCCGGTCCGCGCCAGCGTCACCATGCGTTCGGCGATGGGCCGCAGCTCCTTGGCCTTGGGCACGGTGGTCACGATGCGCTCGTGGGTGAAGAGGGCCGTCAGCTGGTTCCTGAACAGCGCCTTGCGGTGGGCGGTGGTCCGCCCCAGCTTGCGTCCGTGTACGCGATGTCGCATGCCGTCTTCTCCGTTCGCCTCAGAGATCCAGCTTCATGCCGAACCCGAGCCCCATGGCCTCGAGCTTCTCCCGCACTTCCTTGAGCGACTTCTCGCCGAAGTTGCGGATCTCGACCATCTGCTTCTCGGTCCGGGTCACCAGGTCCCTGAGGGTCTTGATCTGGGCGTTCTTCAGACAGTTGAGGGAACGGATCGAGAGCTCCAGGCTCTCGATGTCACGGTCGAGGATGCTCTCGCTCTCACCCGTCGGCGCGGGCTCCGGGGAAGGCTCCATGGTGGCACCGGACGGCTCGTCACCGGCCACGGTGACGTAGAGGTCCATGTGCCCCTGCACCAGGCGGGCGGCGAGCGCGAGGGCGTCCTCGGCGGTGATGGCACCGTTGGTCCACACCTCCATGACGAGCCGCTCGTAGTTGGTCATCTGGCCGAGGCGGGCCATCTCCACGCGGAAGTTGGCCCGGCGGACGGGGGAGTGGGCGGAGTCCACCGGAATGAACCCCAGGTCCAGGTCCTCGGTCTGGTTCTCCTCGGCGGGGATGTAGCCCCGGCCCTTGGCCACCCGGACGGTCATGTTGAGCTCGCCGTCCGCGGACAGCGTGGCCACGTGCACGTCGGGGTCGGTGACCTCCACGTTGTGCGGCATGGTGAACTGCCCGGCCGTCACCTCGCCGGCGCCCTTGGCGGTCAGCGTCAGGAAGACGGGCTCCTCCCCGTGGAGCACGAAGGGGATCTTCTTGAGGTTGAGGATGATGTCGGTGACATCCTCCACCACGCCGGGGACCGCGGAGAACTCGTGGTCCGCACCCTCGATCTTCACGGCGGTCACCGCGGCACCGGGAATGGAGGACAGGAGCGCCCGACGGAGGGCGTTGCCCACCGTGGTCCCCCAGCCGCGCTCGAAGGGCTGGGCGATGAACCGCGCGAAGGAATCGGTCCGGCTCTCGGACTCGATCTCGACCCTCTCGGGCCTCTGGAAGTCGTACCAGATCATGGGTCCTCCGTCTACCGGGAGTACAGCTCGACGATGAGCTGCTCCTGAATGGGAATGCGGATGTCCTCGCGGGTCGGGAGCTCCACGACCTTGCCGGTGAAGTTGTCCATGTCGAGCTCGAGCCACGCGGGAATGCCGCGTCCCTGGGCGAACTCCATGGACTCGCGGATCTGCTGGTTCTTGCGGCTCTTCTCGCGGACGGTGATCTCCATGCCGGGCTTCACCCGGAACGAGGGGATGTTCACCCTGCGGCCGTCGACATCGATGTGACCGTGCCGCACGAGCTGGCGCGCCTGGTTCCGCGAGGTGGCGAACCCGAGCGAGTACACCACGTTGTCCAGCCGGAGCTCCAGGAGCTGGAGCAGGTTGTCGCCCGTGACACCGCGGCGCCTGGCCGCCTCCACGAAGGTCCGGTGGAACTGGCCCTCCAGGAGGCCGTAGACGCGGCGGAGCTTCTGCTTTTCGCGAAGCTGCAGGCCGTAGTTCTGGACCTTGCGGCGGCGGGCGCCGTGCTGTCCCGGGGGGACGTTCCGGCGCTCGATGGCGCACTTCTCCTTGAAGCACCGCTCCCCCTTGAGGAACAGCTTCATGCCTTCACGTCGACACAACCGACAAACAGGGCCTCTGTAGCGTGCCACTTGCTCTCTCCTTCAGCTCAGACCCGGCGCCGCTTGGGCGGGCGGCAGCCGTTGTGGGGGATGGGCGTCACGTCGCGGATGCTCTTGATCTCGAGGCCGCACGCGGCCACGGCGCGGATGGCGGACTCCCGGCCGGGGCCGGGACCCTTCACACGGATGTCCACGCTCCGCACCCCGTTCTCCTGCGCCTGCTCGGCGGCATTCCGGGCCGCGAGCTGGGCCGCGTAGGGGGTCCCCTTGCGCGAGCCCTTGTACCCGATCCGCCCACCGGAGGACCAGCAGATGGACGCCCCGCCCGGATCCGTGAAGGTCACGATCGTGTTGTTGAAGGTGGCGTGGATATGCGCCACCGCATGGGGAATGTTCTTGCGCTCCCGACGGGGCTTCCGCCCACCCTTGCGATCCTTTGCCATCTCTCAGCTCCTCGCTGCTACTTCTTGCCGACCTTCTTCTTGCTGGCCACGGCCGCGCGCCGCGGTCCCTTGCGTGTCCTGGCGTTGGTATGGGTTCTCTGCCCCCGCACGGGAAGCCCCCGGCGGTGACGGATGCCGCGGTAACAGCCGATCTCGATGAGGCGCTTGATGTTCATGGCCACCTCCTTGCGGAGATCACCCTCCACACGCCCCTCGTCCTGGATCACGCGCTGCAGCCGCAGAACCTCGTCCTCGGAGAGGTCCTTGACCTTGATGCCCTCGGACACATCCGCCTTGGCGAGGATCTCCTTCGCCCGCGAACGGCCGATGCCGTAGATGTACGTCAATCCGATCTCCACGCGCTTGTTGGCGGGAAGATCCACACCTGCAATTCGTGCCACCGCAAACCTCCCCGGTCAACCCTGCCGCTGCTTGTGCTTCGGGTTCTCGCAGATGACCCGAACCACGCCCTTGCGGCGGATGATCTTGCACTTTGCACACATCTTGCGAACCGACGGGCGAACCTTCATCGCCGCCTCCCAACTATTTGTAGCGGTACACGATGCGCCCTCTCTTCAGATCGTACGGAGAGAGCTCCACCAGCACCTTGTCTCCCGGAAGAATCCGGATGAAATGCTTGCGCATCTTCCCGGAAATATGGGCGAGGACCTCGTGCCCGTTCTCCAGCTCCACGCGGAACATGGCATTGGGCAGAGGCTCCACCACAGTTGCAACCACTTCGATCGCTTCTTCCTTCGCCATCATGACTCCTCGAAACCGAGCACCCGGGGACCGTTGGCGGTCACCGCGACCGAGTACTCAAAATGGGCTGCGAGTTTACCGTCTTCGGTCCGTGCTGTCCAGCCGTCGTCGTCCACACGGACCCGCCAGGACCCGGCGGTGATCATCGGCTCGATGGCCAGCACCAGCCCCGGCTTGAGTTGCAGCCCCGTTCCCGGCTTCCCGAAATTGGGAACCTGGGGATCCTCGTGGAGCGAGCGCCCGATGCCGTGGCCGACGAACTCGCGGACCACACCGAAGCCCGCTGCCTCGGCACGGCGCTGGACGGCCGCTCCGATATCTCCCAGCCTGCTGCCGGGCCGCACCTGATCCACCGCGTCCTCCAGGCACCGCCGGGTGGTCTCCATCAGCCTCTCGGCCTCGGAGGAGGCCTTCCCCACGGCGAAGGTGACCGCCGCGTCCCCGTAGTAGCCCTCCACCACGGCGCCGCAGTCGACGCTCAGGATGTCGCCCTCCGCAAGAACCACCTTCGGGCTCGGGATCCCGTGCACGATCTCGTCGTTGACCGAGGTGCACAGGGTGGCCGGAAACCCGCAGTACCCCTTGAAGGCGGGACGGCCCCCACCCTCGCGGATCAGGTTCTCGGCGAGCTCGTCCAGCTCCGCCGTGGTGACCCCCGGTGCGGCCGCCTCGCGAACCAGCTCCAGGGCACGGTGCACCAGGACGTTGGCCCGGTGCATGAGCTCGAGCTCACCTTCCGACTTGAGAAAGATCATTGACCCACCGGCGAACCGATGGCCTCCATGATGGACGCCGTCACGGCCTCCATCGACTGGGAACCGTCCACCGAGACCAGCAGGCCGCGGTTGGAGTAGAAGTCCACGAGCGGCGCCGTCTTCTCGTGGTACTGGCGCAGCCGCTCGCGGATCACCTCTTCACGATCGTCGTCACGCTGGATGAGCGGGACACCGCAGTCGTCACAGTTCTTCCCGTCCTTCGGCGGGTTGTACACCACGTGGTACACCCTGCCGCACCTGGGACACGACCGGCGCCCGCCCAGCCTCCTGACGATCTCCTCGTCGGGCACGTCCACCAGGACCACCCGCTCCAGCGTCCGGCCCAGCTCGGCCAGGATGCCGTCCAGCACCTGGGCCTGCTCCACCGTCCTGGGGTAGCCGTCGAGGATCACGCCACGGGCGCAGTCCTCCCGGTCCAGGCGCTTGAGGATCATGGCCGCCATCACGTCGTCCGGCAGGAGCTCTCCGCGATCCATGATCTCCTTGGCCCTGATCCCCAGGGATGTCTGGTTCCGGACCTCCTCCCGCAGCATGTCACCGGTGGACACGTGGGGAATCTGGTACTTCTCGGACAGCACCTTGGCCTGCGTCCCCTTCCCCGATCCGGGGGGGCCGAGCAGCACCAGGTTCAGGCTCCGGTAGATGCTCGTCATCACTTCCTCCCGCGCAGGCGACCACGGCGCATGAAGCCGTCATAGTGCCGCATCACGAGCTGGGACTCGATCTGCTGGACCGTGTCCATGGCCACACCCACCACGATGAGCAGGGAGGTGCCACCGAAGTAGAACTTGACGCCGAGGCCCTCGGTGAACCAGCGGGGCAGGACGGCGTCCAGCGACGGCCCGATGAAGGGGATCGTGGCCACCTTGAAGCCCGCGATGAGGATCTCGGGGAGGATCGCCACCAGCGCCAGGTAGATGGCACCCACCAGGGTGATCCGCGTGAGAATCCTGTCGATGAACTCCGCGGTCCTCCTGCCGGGCCGGATGCCCGGGATGAACCCGCCGTACTTCTGCATGTTCTCCGCCGTGTCCTCGGGGTTGAAGATGATGGAGGTGTAGAAGTAGCAGAAGAAGATGATCGACAGGAAGTACACCAGGTTGTACAGGGGCTCGCCCCACGCCAGCGCCGCGGTGATCTTCTTGAGCCAGGGGTGCTGGATGATCTGGCCCAGCGTCTGGGGGAAGGACATGATCGAGGCCGCGAAGATCACGGGGATCACGCCGCCGGTGTTGAGCCTGAGCGGCAGGTAGGTGCTCTGCCCACCGTAGACCCGCCGTCCCACCACGCGCTTGGCGTACTGGATGGGGATGCGCCGTTGTGCCCGTTCCATGTAGACGATGGCCGCCACCACGAGCACCATGAAGATCACCAGGATGGCCACCGTCAGGATGCTCAGCGAGCCGGTCTTCACGTCGGTGATGGTGTTCACGATGGCACCCGGCAGGCCCACCACGATGCCGGCGAAGATGATCAGCGAGATGCCGTTGCCGACGCCCCGCTCGGTGATCTGCTCGCCCAGCCACATGACGAAGGCGGTTCCCGTGGTCAGGGTCAGCACCGTCAGGAGCCGGAAGCCCCAGCCCGGGTAGGGGACCAGGGGCGCCCCGCCGGGTGCCGTGGTGCGCTCCAGGAAGAACGAGATACCCAGGGACTGGATGACGGACAGGACCACCGTTCCGTACCGCGTGTACTGGGTGATCTTCCGCCGCCCCAGCTCGCCCTCCTTGGAGAGCTTCTCCAGGTACGGCCACACCACGGTGAGCAGCTGCAGGATGATCGAGGCCGAGATGTACGGCATGATCCCCAGCGCGAACACGGTCATGCGGCCGAGCGCTCCACCCGAGAACAGGTTCAGGAACCCGAGGACCGTACCCGCGGCGGCCTGGGTGAACTCCGCGATGGCCTGGGGATCCACGCCCGGCGTGGGGATGAACGCGCCCAGACGGTACACCGCCAGCAGGAGGAAGGTGAAGATCACACGCTTCCTCAGGTCGGGAATGGCGAAGATGTTGCGGAAGGATTCGATCACGGCGCCACCACCTCGCAGCTGCCGCCGGCGGCCTCGATCTTGGCCTGGGCCGCCCGCGAGAACTTGTGGGCCTGGACGGTCAGCTTCTTGCCGAGCTCACCGTCGGAGAGCACCTTCACGGGACCCTTGCCGGCCCGGATGAGGCGCTTCTCCGCCAGGGCCTCCAGGGTCACCTGCGCACCGTTGTCGAAGGCCTCCTCGAGGTCGGCCAGGTGCACCAGCTGGTACTCCACCCGGAAGATGTTGGTGAATCCACGCTTGGGGATCCGGCGCACGAGGGGCATCTGGCCGCCCTCGAAACCGTACCGGCGCGAGTAGCCGCTGCGGGACTTCTGTCCCTTGTGGCCGCGGCCCGCCGTCTTGCCGGTTCCGGAGCCGGGGCCCCGGCCCACCCGCTTGCGCCCCTTCTTGGCGCCCCTGGCGGGACGAAGGTCATGAAGTTCCATCTCAGCCCTCCACTTCCTCGACGGAGACCAGGTGGGGGATCTTGTTCACCATGCCCCTGGTGCAGGGCTCGTCCGGACGCACCACCGTCCGTCCGATCTTGCCCAGGCCCAGGCCGGCCAGGATCCTCTTGTGGTTCTCCTTGCACCCGATCCCGCTCCGGACCTGGGTGATCTTCAGCTGACCGATCTTCTTCTTGCGCGCGGTCATGACTCCTCAGCCTCCTTGCCTTCGGCAGCCTCGTCCACCTCGGGCGCGGCCTCCGCGGCTCCGGCGGTCTCCTCTGCGGGAGCCTCGGCGGCGGCCTCTGCGGTCTCGGGCTCTCCTGCCGGCGACTCCTCCACGGCCTCGGGGACCTCGGGGGCCTCCGCGGCCGGGGCGGGCAGGGGCTCCAGGCCCCGGAGGCGCCGCACCCGCTCCTCGGTCATGAGGTTGGTGAGCGCGTCGAAGGTGGCCCGGACCACGTTGAAGGGGTTGCGGCTCCCCACGATCTTGGTGAGCACGTCCTGGATGCCGGCCGACTCCATCACGGCGCGCACGCCGCCGCCGGCGATCACGCCGGTGCCGGGCGCCGCAGGGCGGAGCAGGACACGGGTCGCGCCCCACCGGCCCCAGATCTGGTGGGGCACGGTGCCACCCACCATGGGGACGGTGATCATCTCGCGCTTGGCCTCCTCCATGGCCTTCTGGATGGCCGGGGGCACCTCGCGCGCCTTGCCGGTCCCGTAGCCCACGCGGCCGTTGCCGTCGCCGGCCACCACCACCGCGGAGAAGGAGAAGTTCTTGCCGCCCTTGACGACCTTGGCCACGCGGTTGATGTGGACCACGGTCTCGACGAACTCGGACTCCTGCTGCCTGTTCTGCTGCTGTCTCATGGGTTGCCTCATCACGATCCCCTAGAACTTCAGGCCGGCCTCGCGGGCCGCCTCGGCAACGGCGCGGACGACGCCGTGGTACGGAAAGCCTCCGCGGTCGAAGACCACCTGCTCGACACCCTTCTCCCTGGCACGCTCGGCCACCACGCGGCCCACCACCTCGGCGGCCTTGCGGTTGCCCGTGCTCTCCAGGGAGCCGGCGACGCTCTTCTCCAGCGTGGAGGCCGCTGCGAGCGTGACGCCCTGCTCGTCGTCGATGACCTGGGCGTACACGTGCCGGAGGCTGCGGTATACCGCCAGGCGCGGCCTGGCAGCCGTGCCCCGCACCAGGTGCCGGTACCGCCGCCTGATCCAGTTGCGACGCTGCTTGCGATCTCGGTTGCGACTCATACCTTCGCTCCCTGCTTTCCGGCCTTCCGGCGGACGTACTCGCCCACGTACCGGATTCCCTTGCCCTTGTAGGGTTCCGGCGGCCTCAGTGCGCGGATCTCCGCGGCCACCTGGCCCACCTTCTGGCGGTCGATTCCGCTGACCTTCACCCTGTTGGCCTTCGGGTCCACATCGATGGTGATGCCCTCGGGCTCCGGGTACTCCACCTGGTGGGAGAACCCCAGGTTCAGGATCACGTTCTTGCCCTGCTTGTCCACGCGGTACCCGATGCCGACGATCTCGAGCTCCTTGGACCACCCTTCGGACACACCCACCACGGCGTTGTTGAGCAGCGCCCGGCACAGGCCGTGGAAGGCCCTGGTCTGCCGCTCCTCGTTGGCACGCTCCAGGGAGAGCACGCCATCCTCCATCTTCGCGGTGATGTGGGGCATGAGGTTCACCAGCATCTGGCCCCTGGGGCCCTTGACCTGCACGACGCCGTTCCCCACGTGGATGTCCACGCCCTTGGGGATGGAGATCGGCGCCAGTCCGATTCGTGACATGGCTCCCCCCCTACCAGATCTCGCACAGGATCTCGCCACCTGTGCGGAGTCGGCGCGCCTGCTCGTCCGTGACCACGCCGCGGTTGGTGGAGACGATGGCGATCCCCAGGCCGTTCCGGACCTTGGGGAGCTCCTCCACACCGCGGTACACGCGGCGGCCGGGCTTGGAGACCCGGCGGAGCCCGTGGATCACCGGCTCGCCGTCGTCGGAATACTTGAGGTAGATGCGCAGCACCCCCTGCGGGCCCTCCTCGAGGACCTTGAAGGTGCGGATGTACCCCTCCTGCTTGAGGATCTTCGCCAGCTCCAGCTTCATCTTCGAAGCCGGGATGTCGGTCCGGTCGTGCCGCACCATGGTGGCGTTCCGGATCCTCGTCAGCATGTCGGCAATGGGATCGGTCATGCTCATGCTCCCGGCCCTCCTACCAGCTCGCCTTGGTCACGCCGGGGAGGTATCCCTCCAGCGCGAGCTTCCTGAAACACACGCGGCACAGCTGGAACTTGCGCATGTAGCCACGGGGCCTGCCACAGAGACGGCACCGGTTCCGCTGCCGAACCTGGAACTTCGGCTTCTTCAATGACTTTGCCATCAAAGATTTACGAGTCACGACTCCTCCTATCGACGCTGAAAGGGCATCCCGAGACCGGCGAGCAGGGCACGGGCCTGGTCGTCGCTGGGAGCGCTCGTTGTGATGGTGATGTTCATGCCGACGGTGCCTTCCACCTTCTGGTAGTCCACCTCGGGGAAGATCAGGATGTCCCGGACGCCCAGCGTGTAGTTGCCGCGGCCGTCGAAGGCCGAGACGCTCACACCCCGGAAGTCCCGCACACGCGGCAGGGCAATGTTGATCAGCCGCTCGAGGAACTCGTACATCCTCTCGCGGCGCAGGGTCACCTTCACGCCCACGGGCATGCCCTCACGGAGCTTGAACGCGGCGATGGACTTGCGGGCCTTGCGGATCACGGGCTTCTGCGCCGTGATGTTGGCCATCTGTTCCATGGCGGACTCCAGGAGCTTGGCGTTCCTGGAGGCCTCGCCGACCCCGATGTTGCAGGTGATCTTCGTGATCCGCGGCACCTGCATGGGGTTCTTCAGGTCGAACTCCTTCACAAGCTGCGGAAACACGTCCTCGCGGTACTTCTCCATCAAGCGCGCCATCGTCCCTCCTAACGGTCGAGAATCGCGCCATCGACCTTGGCCACCCGCACCTTGCGGCCGTCCTCCAGGATCGAGTATCCGACCCGGGTGGGACGTCCGCTCTCGGGCGAGACGACCATCAGATTCGAAACATGGATGGGGGCCTCGCGCTCCACGATGCCACCCTGGATGTTCTTGGAAGGGTTGGGCCGGGTGTGGCGCTTGACGAAGTTCACGCCCTCCACCACCACACGGTTCCGGCCGGGATCCACACGCAGGACCTTCCCGCGGCGGCCGCGGTCCTTTCCGGCAATGACCTCGACCATGTCACCCTTCTTGATCTTGAGCTTCGCCATGGCGTCCTCCTACAGAACCTCGGGAGCAAGCGACACGATCTTCATGAACCGGCGCTCCCGGAGCTCCCGCGCCACCGGACCGAACACGCGGGTGCCGAGCGGCTCCTTCTGGGCGTTGATCAGCACCGCCGCGTTCTCGTCGAATTTGATGTAGGAACCGTCCTTGCGGCGCGTCCGCGCCCGGGTCCGGACGATGACCGCCCGCACCACGGTCCCCTTCTTGATCTCGGACTCCGGGGCGGCCTCCTTCACGGAGCACACCACCACGTCGCCGATCCCGGCGTACCGCGGGGCCGCCGACCCGCCGAGCTGACGGATGGCCATCAGCTTCCGGGCCCCAGAGTTGTCCGCCACCTTGAGCATCGTTCCCATCTGGATCATGGCCTGGCCTCCACTGCCTTCAACTACTGCGCCCGCGCAATGATCTTGCGCACCCGCCACCGCTTGCGCGCAGAAAGCGGCCGGCACTCCTCGATGACCACACGGTCACCCACGTTGCAGGTGTTCTCCTCGTCGTGGGCCATGAACTTGGAGGTGGTCCGCATGAAACGGCGGTAGAGGGGATGCATCACGAAGTTCTCGACCTTCACCACCACCGACTTGTCCGGCGCGTTGGAGGTCACCACACCCACCTTCGTGGACTTGCGCGGTTTCTGCACCTTCTCGCTCATCCTGCACTCTCCTCGTTCCGTCGCTCGTTGAGGACGGTCAGCACCCGCGCGATGTCCCTCCGGACCTCGCGGATCTTCACCGGGTTCTCGATCTGCCCCGTGGATTTCTGGAAGCGAAGCTTGAAGAGCTGGTCTTCGAGATCGCTCAGCATCCTCTGGAGCTCCTCGGCCGACTGTTCACGAAGCTGCGCCGCCTTCATGGCATCTCACTCCTCGTGATGAACCGGGTCTTGATGGGAAGCTTGTGGGCCGCCAGGCGCATGGCCTCGCGGGCCACGGACTCCGGCACACCCTCCATCTCGTAGAGGATGCGGGCCGGCTTCACCACCGCCACCCACTGCTCGGGGTTGCCCTTGCCCTTGCCCATCCGGGTCTCCAGGGGCTTCTTGGTCACGGGCTTGTCCGGAAAGATCCGGATCCACACCTTGCCACCACGCTTCACGTGACGGGTCATGGCCACACGGGCGGCCTCGATCTGCCGGGCGGTGATCCAGCCCGCCTCCAGGGCCTGCAGGGCGTAGTCTCCGAAGGAGAGCGTGGACCCCCGGTAGGCCAGACCGCGACGCCGGCCGCGCTGCTGCTTCCTGTACTTGACCTTCTTCGGCATCAACATGGCGTCATCTCCTCCCTACAGGTGGCGGCGGAAACCGCGCGCCCGGTGGCGCTCTCCGCGGTACACCCACACCTTCACGCCGATCACGCCGTAGGTGGTGAAGGCCTCGGCGAACCCGTAGTCGATGTCCGCCTTGAGGGTGTGCAGGGGCAGGCGTCCCTGCTGGTACCACTCGGAGCGCGCGATCTCGGCACCGTTGAGGCGGCCCGAGCACTTGATCTTGATCCCCTGGGCTCCGAAGCGCAGGGCGTTCTCCTGGGCCCGCCGCATGGCACGCCGGAAGGCCACCCGCCGCTCCAGCTGCCGGGCGATGTTCTCCGCGATGAGCTGGGCATCCACCTCGGGGCGCTGGATCTCCTGGATGTTGATGTGGATGTCCTGCCCGTAGCGCCGCATGAGATCGTCACGGAGCTTGTCCACCTCGGCGCCCTTGCGGCCGATGATGATGCCGGGACGTCCGGAGAGGATGTTCACGCGGAGCTTGTTGGCCGTCCGCTCGATGTCCACGGCGCTCACCGCGGCGTTGGACAGGCGCTGCTTGAGCTCCGACCTCAGCTGCAGGTCCTCGTGCAGGAGGTGCGCGTAGTCCTTCTTGCCGGCATACCACCTGGAACGCCAGGTGTTGTTGTAGCCGAGCCGGAACCCGTACGGGTGTGTCTTCTGTCCCACCATATCCTCCCTAGTTCTCGCGAACGCCGAGCTCGACGGTGATGTGGCACATCCGCTTGAGGATGCGGTGCCACCGGACCCACTTCGAAGCGGGACGGCCGCGCTTGAGCCGCGGACCCTCGTCCACCGTGATCCTCGTGACGAAGACCGTGCCCTCGTCCACGCCGGGATTCGCCTGCTCCAGGTTCGCCATGGCGGACCGCACCAGCTTCTCGAGATCCTTCGCCGCGTACTTGTTGCTCAGGCTGAGCATGCTGAGCGCGCGGGTGACCTGCTGGCCGCGGATCATGTCGGCCACGAGGCGGACCTTCTGCGGCGAGGACCGATAGTAGCGCAGTTTTGCTCGTGCTTCCATCATCTCCTCCTGCCTAGCGGCCCTTGTCCTTCTTGCCGGTGTGCCCGCGGTAGGTCCGGGTGAGCGCGAACTCGCCCAGCTTGTGGCCCACCATGTTCTCCGTCACGTAGACCGGGACGAACTTGTGACCGTTGTGGACGGCGATGGTGAGTCCCACCATGGCCGGCGTGATGGTCGAGCGGCGGGACCAGGTCTTGATCACACGCTTGTCGCCCGACGCGATCACCGCCTCCACCTTCTTCATCAGGTGGTCGTCGACGAACGGGCCCTTGCGGATTGAACGTGCCATCTCCTCCTCCTACTTCCGGTTCCGCCGCGACACGATGAGCCGGTCCGAGGCCTTCCGGCGGCGCGTCTTGGCACCCTTGGTGGGCCAGCCCCAGGGCGAGACCGGATGACGGCCCTTGTTGCGTCCCTCACCACCACCGTGGGGGTGGTCCACCGGGTTCATGGCCGTGCCGCGGGTCTGGGGGCGGATGCCCAGCCAGCGCGAACGGCCCGCCTTGCCGATGGAGAGGTTGGAATGCTCCACGTTCCCCACCTGGCCGATGGTGGCCATGCATGTGGAGAGCACCATCCGCATCTCGCCGGAGGGGAGACGCAGGGTGGTGTACTTGCCTTCCTTGGCCATGATCTGGGCCGAGGCGCCGGCGGACCGGACCATCTGGGCACCCTTGCCGGGCTTGAGCTCCACGTTGTGGACCAGCGTACCCAGGGGGATGTTGCCCAGCGGCATGGCGTTGCCGGGGCGCACATCCACCTTGGCGCCCGCGATCACCGTGTCGCCCACCTTGAGCCCAACGGGGGCCAGGATGTAGCGCTTGTCGCCGTCGACGTAGTGCAGCAGGGCGATGAACGCGGACCGGTTCGGGTCGTACTCGATGGTGGCGACCTTGCCCGGAACGTCGAACTTGTTCCGCTTGAAGTCGATGATCCGGTAGCGGCGCTTGTGACCACGGCCGCGATGGCGGGACGTGACGTGCCCGTCGTTGTTGCGTCCGGACGACCGCTTCTTGCCCTCGGTCAGCTTCTTGAACGGCTTCGACACCGTGAGCTCGGAAAAGTCGAGAACGGTGACGAACCGGCGCCCGGGCGATGTGGGCTTGTAGCTCTTGATACCCATCCCGGCCTCCTCAGATACCTTCGAAGAACTCGGGGGTCTTGGACCCCGGAGCCAGCTTCACGTACGCCTTGCGGACGAGGGGGCGGTGGCTCACCACCCGGCCGTACCGCATGACGGGCTTGCCCTTCCTGTTGACGATGTGGACGTCCACCACCTTCACGTCGAACAGCTCCTCGACGGCCTTGCGCACCTCGATCTTGTTGGCACGGCGATCCACCTCGAAGCACACCGTGTTCTCGCGCTCCTGGGCGAGGGTGGTCTTCTCGGTGATGACCGGTCTCAGGATGATCTCGCGCGCCTTCATGACAGCACCTCCACCAGCGCCTTGATGGACTCCTCCGAGGCCACGATCCACCGGTGGTTGAGCACCTCGTAGGCGTTGAGCGACCGCGCGTCCAGGGCCTTCACCCCGGGGCGGTTGCGGCTCGCCAGGTAGAGGTTCAGGTTCTCCACGCCATCCACCAGCAGCACCTTCTCGTCGCCGAGCCCCAGCCTGCCCAGCCGCTCCAGGAACGCCTTGGTCCTGGGCTCGGGCAGCTCGAGGCTGTCGAGGATCACGATCCGGCCCTCGGCGGCACGCTGGGACAGCACGCCGGCCAGCGCGTTCTTCCGGGCCTTCTTGTTGACCTTCATGACGTAGGAACGGGGCTGCGGTCCGTGGACCGTGCCACCGTGCCGCCACAGGGGCGACCGGCGGTCACCGGCACGGGCGCGGCCCGTGTGCTTCTGCTTCCACGGCTTGGCGCTCGTGCCCTTGACGTCGGAGCGGGTCTTGGTCTTGTGGGTGCCGCGGCGACGGGAGGCCAGGTACGCGCGCACCACCTCCCACACCAGGTGCTCGCGCACCTCGCGGGCGAAGACCTCGTCGGGGAGCTCCACGGAGCCCACGACCTCGTTGTCCCAGTTCTTCACATCCATCTTCATGATCCCGCCCCTCCCCTCACGAAACCTTCACGATGCGCAGGTAGGAGTTGCGGGCCCCGGGCACCCCACCCTTGAGGAAGAGGAGGTTCCGCTCGGGATCCACCTTCACCACCTGGACGTTCTTGACGGTCACCTTCTTGTTGCCCATCTGGCCCGGCATGCCCGCGCCCGGGAACACCCGGGAGGGGTAGGCCGCGGCGCCGATGGAGCCCGGGGCACGGTGGAACATGGACCCGTGGGTCGCCCGGCCGCCACCGAAGTTGTGCCGCTTGATGACGCCCTGGAAGCCGCGCCCCTTGGAGGTCCCGCTCACGTGGACCGTTTCGTTGGGCTCGAACATCTCCACGAGCACCGCGTCGCCCGGGGCCGTCTCGTCGCCCGGCTCCACCGGGACCTCCGCCAGGAAGCGCGTGGGCGGAATGCCCGCCTTGGCGAAGTGGCCCGTGATGGGCTTCGTGGCCTTTCGGGGGGGCTTGCCCTCCACCAGGCCGATCTGGGCGGCCTCGTACCCGTCGGTGTCCGTGGTCTTCCGCTGGACCACCACACACGGCCCCGCCTGGACGACGGTCACCGGGATGACCCGGCCCTGGTCGTCGAAGACCTGGGTCATGCCGATCTTCTTGCCGAGGATTCCCTTCACCATGATCGCCTCACCTGGCCCCGTAGGCCTTGATCTCGACATCGACGCCGGCAGGAAGCTCCAGCTTCATCAGGGCATCGATGGTCTGCTGGGTCGGCTCGAGGATGTCGAGAAGCCGCTTGTGGGTGCGGATCTCGAACTGCTCGCGGGACTTCTTGTCCACGTGCGGCGACCGCAGCACGGTGAACCGCTGGATGTGGGTGGGCAGGGGGATGGGACCCGAGATCCGGGCACCCGTCCGCTGCGCCGTGTCCACGATCTCCGACGCGGACTGGTCGAGAAGCCTGTAGTCGTACGCCTTGAGCCGAATGCGGATTTTCTCGCTCGCCATGACTTACTCCAGGATGTCGGTGATGGAGCCGGCGCCCACGGTGCGGCCGCCCTCGCGGATCGCAAAACGCAGACCCTTCTCCATCGCAATCGGGGTGATCAGCTCGACCTCGATGTTCACGTTGTCTCCCGGAAGCACCATCTCCACCCCCTCCGGCAGCGTCACCGAACCCGTGACGTCCGTCGTCCGGAAGTAGAACTGCGGACGGTACCCGTGGAAGAACGGAGTGTGACGACCACCCTCCTCCTTCGTCAGGATGTACACCTCGGCCCGAAACTTCGTGTGCGGCGTGATCGACCCGGGCTTCGCCACCACCTGACCACGCTCCACTTCCTTCCGCTCCGTCCCACGCAGCAACAGACCAACATTGTCGCCAGCCTGGCCCTGGTCCAGCAGCTTCCGGAACATCTCCACGCCCGTCACCACACGCTTCATCGTCGGACGAATCCCAACGATCTCCACCTCCTCACCCACCTTCACCACCCCACGCTCGATCCGACCCGTCACCACCGTCCCACGACCAGAAATCGTGAACACGTCCTCGATCGGCATCAGGAAATCCTTGTCAACATCCCGCTCGGGCAACGGAATGTACTCGTCCATCGCCTTCACCAGCTCCCAGATCGACGCACACTCCTCAGAATCAGGATCCGACGACTCCAACGCCTTCAACGCCGAACCCCGAATCACAGGAATCTCGTCCCCGGGAAACTCGTACTCGCTCAAAAGCTCCCGAACCTCCAACTCCACCAGGTCCAGAAGCTCCTCGTCGTCCACCATGTCCACCTTGTTCATGTACACCACGATGTACGGCACCCCCACCTGACGCGCCAGCAAGATGTGCTCCCGCGTCTGCGGCATCGGACCGTCTGCCGCCGACACCACCAGCACCGCACCGTCCATCTGCGCCGCCCCAGTGATCATGTTCTTCACGTAATCCGCATGACCGGGACAGTCCACGTGCGCATAGTGACGATTCTCCGTCTGATACTCCACGTGCGCCGTGTTGATCGTGATCCCACGCGCCTTCTCCTCCGGCGCCTTGTCAATCGAATCAAACGGCGTGAAATCCGCCAGACCCTTCGCCGCCAGCGTCTTCGTGATCGCCGCCGTCAACGTCGTCTTCCCATGGTCAACATGACCAATCGTCCCGACGTTCACGTGCGGCTTCGTCCGCTCAAACTTCTCCTTGGCCATTCCTGCCTCCCTCTCAGGCGCCGAGCCCCTTGGCCCGGGCCACGAGTTCGTCCGCCAGCTGCTTGGGAACCTCGTCGTAATGGTCGAACTGCATGGTGTAGGTGGCTCGCCCCTGCGTCGCGGACCGGAGGTCCGTGGCGTAGCCGAACATGGCCGCCAGCGGCACGTGGGCCGTCACCACCTGGAATCCGGCCTTGGGCTCCATGCTCACGATGCGCCCGCGCCGGCTGTTGAGGTCGCCGATGACGTCTCCCATGTACTCCTCGGGAGTCACCACCTCCACCTCCATGATGGGCTCCAGCAGCACCGGACGCGCCTTCTTCGCCGCGTCCTGGAAGGCCATGGAACCCGCCACCTTGAAGGCGATCTCCGAGGAATCCACCTCGTGGTAGGAGCCGTCGTAGAGGGCCACGCCCACGCCCACCAGCGGGTAGCCCGCCAGAACGCCGCGTTCCATGGCCTCCCGGACGCCGATCTCCACCGGCTTGATGAACTCCTTGGGGATCACACCCTGGGTGATCTCGTTCTCGAACTCGAAATCGGTCCCGTCGGTGAGGGGCCAGATCCGGATCTTGGCGTGACCGTACTGGCCGCGGCCTCCGGACTGGCGCACGAAGCGGCCCTCGCCCCTCGCCTCCTCCGTGATGGTCTCGCGGTAGGCCACCTGCGGCCTGCCGATGTTGCCCTCGATGCTGAACTCCCGCGTGAGCCGGTCGACGATGATCTCCAGGTGGAGCTCGCCCATGCCGGAGATGATGGTCTGGCCCGTCTCCTCGTCGGTCATCACGCGGAAGGTGGGGTCCTCCTGGGTGAGCTTGCCGAGGGCCATGCCGAGCTTGTCCTGGTCCGCCTTGGTCTTGGGCTCGATGGCCACCGAGATCACGGGCTCCGGGAAGTGCATGGCCTCCAGCACGATGGGCCTGGCAGGATCGCAGATGGTGTCGCCGGTGGACACCGACCGGAGCCCCACCGCGGCGCAGATGTCACCCGCGTAGACCTCGTCGATCTCCTCACGCTTGTTGGCGTGCATCTTGAGGAGGCGGCCGATGCGCTCCTTCTTGCCGGAGGTGGCGTTCACCACGGAGGTCCCCGTGGCCACGTGGCCCGAGTAGACCCGCATGAAGGCCAGCTGGCCCACGTAGGGATCGGTCATGATCTTGAAGATCAGCGCCGCGAAGGGCTCGTCGTCGTCGGCGTGGCGCACGTCGAGCTCGCCGGTGTTCGGGTCGTGCCCCTCGATGGGCGGCACGTCCAGCGGCGAGGGCAGGTAGTCCACCACCGCGTCGAGCAGCGGCTGCACGCCCTTGTTCTTGAAGGCGGAGCCGCACAGCACCGGCACGATGTGGCCGGCCAGGGTCCCCTCGCGGAGCCCCCGGCGGATCTGCTCCTCGGAGAGCTCCCCGTCGCCCAGGTAGACGTCCAGCAGGTCCTCGCTGCTCTCCGCCACGCCCTCCAGGAGGCGCTCCCGGTACTCCTCGGCCTCGGCCCGGTACTCCTCGGGGATCTCCTCCACGTGGTACTCGGCGCCCAGTGTCTCGTCCAGGTACCGGAAGGCCTTCATGGTCACCAGGTCGATGACGCCCGCGAAGGTCTCCTCGCTCCCCAGTGGGATCTGGATGGGCACCGGGTTGGCCTTGAGCTTGTTCCGCATCTGGTCCACCACGCCGGCGAAGTTGGCGCCCACGCGGTCCATCTTGTTGATGAAGGCCACCCGCGGAACGTGGTACCGGTCGGCCTGGCGCCAGACCGTCTCGGACTGGGGCTCCACACCGCCCACGGCACAAAAAACAGCCACCGCACCGTCGAGGACGCGGAGGCTGCGCTCCACCTCGGCCGTGAAGTCCACGTGGCCCGGCGTGTCGATGATGTTGACCCGGTGGTCCCGCCAGAAGCACGTGGTGGCCGCGGAGGTGATGGTGATGCCCCGCTCCTGCTCCTGCGGCATCCAGTCCATGGTGGCGGTGCCGTCGTGGACCTCACCGATCTTGTAGTTGATGCCGGTGTAGTACAGGATCCGCTCGGTAGTCGTCGTCTTACCGGCATCGATGTGGGCCATGATGCCGATATTCCGGACCTTGTCGAGCGGTATCTTTCGGGGCATGTTGTCAAGGATCTCCTGCGTTCGGTTCGTTGTCTTCGTTGCCTACCAGCGGTAGTGGGCGAAGGCCTTGTTGGCCTCGGCCATGCGGTGCGTATCGTCACGCTTCTTGATGGCGCCGCCGCGGTTGTTGGCCGCGTCCAGCAGCTCCCCGGCCAGCTTCTCGGTCATGGTCTTCTCGTGACGCTGCTTGGCGTACCCCAGGAGCCACCGGATGGCCAGCGAGAGCTGGCGCTCCGAGCGGACCTCCACGGGAACCTGGTAGGTGGAGCCACCCACACGCCGCGACTTGACCTCCACATGGGGCTTGGTGTTCTCCACCGCCCTCTTGAAGAGCTTGAGCGGGTCGTCCCCCGTCCGCTCCTCCATGATCTTGAGCGCGCCGTAGAAGATGCGCTCCGCGGTGGTCTTCTTGCCGTCCCGCATCACGGAGTTGATGAAGCGGGTCACCAGCTGCGAGTTGTAGACGGGATCCGGAAGGATCTCGCGCTTGGTCACGGTTGCTCGGCGGGGCATGGTCTCGTCTCCCTAGTTCTTCGGGCGCTTGGCGCCGTACTTGGAACGCTGCTGCCGGCGGCCCTCGACACCCTGGCAGTCCATGGTGCCCCGGATGATGTGGTACCGCACACCCGGAAGGTCCTTCACACGGCCACCCCGGATCATCACCTGCGAGTGCTCCTGCAGATTGTGACCCTCTCCGGGGATGTAGGCCGTCACCTCGATCCCGTTGGTGAGCCGGACACGGGCCACCTTCCGGAGGGCCGAGTTCGGCTTCTTGGGCGTGGTGGTGAACACGCGGGTGCACACACCCCGGCGCTGCGGACAGGCCTGGAGCGCGGGGCTCTTGGTCTTCTCCGTCGCCGTTCGGCGTCCCTGGCGGACAAGCTGCGAAATCGTCGGCATAACCTCTCTCTCCGATTCAGGATGGAAAAGCCAAGCGCAGAAGCGCCTGGCCGGCCTGCTGCATTCGGATTCCGGGCTCGGGACCCGGAGCCGCGGAAGAATACCCGGAACCGCCCCTGTTGTCAACCACCCCGCGGCCGGATTCCGCCCATTTCCCCGGCGCCGCCGGGCCGGAGCCCACCGGCGGCACGATCCGCAGCGCCCCGCCACCGGACGGAGGGGCGCGACGCGGGGACGACCCCCGCCATCACTGTCGTGGAACGTGAAGCATGAAACGTGAAACGAATGAGGGACTTCCGGTGTGCATGTCACGGATGGGTGCGGGATGTTCGCCCCCGCCACCCCGCTCCTCGTGAAACGTGAAACGTGAAACGTGAAACGTGAAACGAAAGAGGATACGAAATCGTGTGACGATCCGCCCCGGGACGACGGCCGTCTCCGTCACCGTCGCTCACCCCTGCGCCCCTGCTCCCTGCCCGTGTCCGTGTCCGTGTCCGTGTCCGTGACCCTGTCCCCGGCCCTGGACCTGGCCCTGGCCCCGGTCGTACCCCCGACTCCGCCCGAGGCAGCCCCGGCCGGGTTTCACTCTTTCCCCATCCTCCACCCGCCTCCCTCCGCTCCCCTGCTCCCCTGCTCCCCGGGCGGGTGGGGGACGTCTTCACCTCTTCACCTCTTCACCTCTTCACCACGAAAAAGGCGGCCCCGGAGGGCCGCCGCTGGTTCCTTGCCGTTGTGCCGTCCCGGATCAGCTCTCCGGCTTGGCGTCGAGGATGACGGACGCCGCCTCGGGGTACTCGCCGAAGGGGGTCTCCTCCTCCGGAATCTCCATCTCCTCCTCGGGAACCGGGTCGATGATGGTGCGGCGGTACCTGGGCGTGCCCGTGCCCGCCGGGATGAGCCGGCCGACGATCACGTTCTCCTTCAGCCCGTGGAGGTTGTCCACCTTGCCGGCCACGGCGGCCTCGGTGAGGACGCGGGTGGTCTCCTGGAAGGAGGCGGCGGAGATGAACGACTCCGTGGCCAGGGAGGCCTTGGTGATGCCGAGCAGCAACGACTTGGCCGTGGCCGCCTCGCCGCCGGCCGCGATGACCCGCTCGTTCTCCCTCTTGAAGAGGTAGCGCGGCACCTGCTGGTCCAGCAGGAAGTCGGTGTCGCCGGGGTCCACCACCTTCACGAAGCGCATCATCTGGCGGACCATCACCTCGATGTGCTTGTCGTTGATGGTCACGCCCTGGGAGCGGTAGACCTCCTGGATCTTGTCCACCAGGTGGCGCTGGAGCTCCTTCTCGCCCAGGATCGACAGGATGTCGTGGGGGTTGGTGGGCCCCTCGGTCAGGGGGTCACCCGCCTGGATGAACTCCCCCTCCTGGACCGAGACGTGGGCGTAGCGCGGAATGGTGTACTCCCGGTGCTCGCCGCCCTCGCCCTCCACCACGATGCGCCGCTGGCCGCGGACCGGCTCGGTGATGCGGACGATGCCGTCGATCTCCGAGACCACGGCCGGCTCCTTGGGCTTGCGGGCCTCGAAGAGCTCCACCACGCGCGGCAGACCACCGGTGATGTCCTTGGTCTTGGACATCTCGCGGGGGATCTTGGCCAGCACGTCGCCCGGCGCCACCTTGTCCCCCTCGTCCACCGTGAGGTGGGAGCCGATGGGGAGCTGGTACCGGCGCTCCTCCTTGTTCTTGCCCGTTCCCTGGACCACGATGGTGGGAATGCGCTTGCCCGAGCCCAGGGGCTCGATGACGATCTTGTGGGCGTGGCCCGTGAGCTTGTCGATCTCCTCGCGGACGTTCTCGCCCTCCACCAGGTCGATGAAGTGCACCTTGCCCTTGATGGCCGTCAGGATGGAGGAGGTGAACGGGTCCCACTCCACCAGCGGGGTGCCGGGATCCACGTCCTGGCCGTCGTCCACCAGGAGGTGGGAGCCGTAGGCCACCGAGTAGCGCTCCTTCTCACGGTTCCGGGCATCCACGATGACCAGCTTGCCGTTCCGGGAGATGGCCACCCGCTGGCCTTCCTTGTTGACCACGGCCTGCACGTTCAGGTACTTGACCGTTCCGGCGTGGGAGGCCACGTGGCGGGAGGATTCGCCGCCCCGGGTGGCCGTGCCGCCGTAGTGGAAGGTCCGCATGGTGAGCTGGGTGCCCGGCTCGCCGATGGACTGGGCCGCGATGATGCCCACCGCCTCGCCCATCTCCACCAGGCGGCCGCCGGCCAGCATCCGGCCGTAGCAGGCCTGGCACACGCCGCGCTCGGTCTCGCAGGTGAGCACCGAGCGGATCTTGACCCGCTCGATGCCCGCCTCCTGGATCTGGTTGGCCAGGGTCTCGGTGATCTCCTGGTTGGCGGCACAGATGAGCGTACCCTCCAGGGGATCGAAGATGTCCTCGGCGGCCACGCGGCCCACGATGCGGTCCCGCAGCTGCTCCAGGATCTCCCCGCCCTCCATGATGGCGGTGACCTCGATGCCGTCCTCGGTGCCGCAGTCGTGCTCCACCACGATCACGTCCTGGGCCACGTCCACCAGGCGCCGGGTCAGGTACCCGGAGTCCGCCGTCTTGAGGGCGGTGTCCGCGAGGCCCTTCCGCGCGCCGTGGGTGGAGATGAAGTACTGCAGCACGGAGAGCCCCTCGCGGAAGTTCGCCGTGATGGGGGTCTCCATGATCTCGCCCGAGGGCTTGGCCATGAGGCCGCGCATGCCGGCCAGCTGCCGGACCTGCTCCTTGGAACCCCGGGCGCCCGAGTCCGCCATCATGAAGATGGGGTTGAGCTGGCCCGTCTCCAGGTCCCGCTCGGACATGCCCTCGAACATCTCGCGGGCCACCTGCTCGGTCACCCGGTGCCAGATGTCGATGATCTTGTTGTGGCGCTCGCCCGCCGTGATGAGGCCCGCGGCGCGCTGCTTCTCCACCTCGTCCACCTCGGCGTAGGCCTGGTCGAGGAGCTCCTGCTTGCGCTCGGGGATCACCATGTCGGCGCTGGCGAAGGACAGACCCGATCGGGTCGCGTTGACGAAGCCCACCTCCTTGAGCCGGTCCAGCAGGAGGACGGACTCCTCCTGGCCCAGGTTCATGATGGCGTAGGCCACCAGGCTCTGGAGCCCCTTCTTCTTGAGCTGGCCGTTGACGAAGGGCATGCCCTCGGGGAGGCTCATGTTGAAGAGCACACGCCCCACCGTGGTCTCGAGGAGCATGTCCGCCACCTCGATCTCGTCGGCATGGAGCAGGTCCTGGGAGCCGCCCTGGGCCACCAGGTCGATGAGGCGGCCCGTGTACCGGATCTGGATGGGGGCCTGGGTGGCCACCGCCCCCGTGGCGTGGGCCAGGAAGACCTCGTCCGAGGAGGAGAAGACCCTGCCCGCGCCCTTCGCCATGGGGTTCTCGCCCGTCAGGTAGTAGACGCCGATCACCATGTCCTGGGAGGGAACGGCGAGGGGACGGCCACTGGCGGGCGAGAGGATGTTGCGGGAGGCCATCATCAGGATGTGGGCCTCCAGCTGGGCCTTGGGGGACAGCGGCAGGTGGACCGCCATCTGGTCACCGTCGAAGTCGGCGTTGTAGGCCGCGCAGACCAGGGGGTGGATCTTGATGGCCTTGCCCTCCACGAGGACGGGCTCGAAGGCCTGGATGCCCAGCCTGTGGAGCGTGGGCGCCCGGTTGAGCAGCACCGGGTGCTCCTTGATGACCGTCTCCAGCGCGTCCCAGACCTCGCGGGTCTGGAGCTCCACGAGCTCCTTGGCCATCTTGATGGTGGTGGCCAGGCCCCGCTTCTCCAGCTCGTGGTAGACGAAGGGCTTGAAGAGCTCCAGCGCCATCTTCTTGGGAAGACCGCACTGGTGGAGCTTGAGGTCGGGACCCACCACGATCACCGAGCGGCCGGAGTAGTCCACGCGCTTGCCCAGCAGGTTCTGGCGGAAGCGGCCCTGCTTGCCCTTGAGGTTGTCGGAGAGCGACTTGAGGGGCCGGTTGTTGGATCCCTTGATGACGCGCCCGCGGCGGCCGTTGTCGAAGAGGGCGTCCACCGCCTCCTGGAGCATCCGCTTCTCGTTGCGGACGATCACCTCGGGCGCCCGGAGGTCCAGGAGCTTCTTGAGGCGGTTGTTCCTGTTGATCACCCGCCGGTAGAGGTCGTTGAGGTCGGAGGTGGCGAAGCGGCCGCCGTCCAGCGGCACCAGGGGCCGCAGCTCGGGTGGCAGCACCGGGATGACCTCGAGGATCATCCACTCGGGACGGTTGCCCGACCGGCGGAAGGCCTCCACGAGCTTCAGGCGCTTGGCGGCCTTCTGCCGCCGCACCGTGGAGGTCTCGGTCCGCATGAGCATGCGGAGCTCGGCCGCCATCTCGTCGAGGTCCAGCACCTCCAGGAGCTCCCGGATGGCCTCGGCGCCCATCTTGGCCACGAAGGCCTCGCCGAACTCCTCCTTGGCCTCCCGGTACTCCTCCTCGGTGAGGATCTGCTTCTCCTCGAGGGTGGTGTCGCCGGGGTCCACCACCACGTAGGCCTCGAAGTAGAGCACGCGCTCCAGGGCCCGGACGGTCATGTCCAGCAGCAGGCCGATGCGGGAGGGCAGCCCCTTGAAGAACCACACGTGGGACACGGGCGCGGCCAGCTCGATGTGGCCCATGCGCTCGCGGCGGACCTTGGACTTGGTGACCTCGACGCCGCACTTGTCGCAGACGACGCCGCGGTACTTCATCCGCTTGTACTTGCCGCAGAGGCACTCCCAGTCCGTGACCGGACCGAAGATCTTGGCGCAGAACAGGCCGTCCCGCTCCGGCTTGAAGGTCCGGTAGTTGATGGTCTCCGGCTTGGTGACCTCACCGTGGGACCACGACCGGATCTTCTCGGGACTGGCGAGTCCCAGGCGGATCGCATTGAAATCGTTCAGTGGCTTCGGCTTCTCGAAGAAGCTCCGGGCCTCCGTGAAGGTGGATCGCTCCATGTGGTCGTGCCCCCTTCTCACTCGTCGTCCTGCTGCAGGAGCTCCACGTCGAGCGCCAGAGCCTGCAGCTCACGGACCAGTACGTTGAAGGACTCGGGCAGCCCCGGTTCCTCGGGAACCTGCCCCTTGACGATGGCCTCGTAGACCTTGGCCCGGCCCTCCACGTCGTCGGACTTGACGGTCAGCAGCTCCTGGAGGGTGTGGGCGGCGCCGTACGCCTCCAGGGCCCAGACCTCCATCTCGCCGAGCCGCTGCCCGCCGAACTGGGCCTTGCCGCCCAGCGGCTGCTGCGTGATGAGCGAGTACGGCCCGATGGAACGGGCGTGGATCTTGTCGTCCACAAGGTGGGAGAGCTTCAGCATGTAGATGGAGCCCACGGTGATCCTCTGCTCGAAGGGCTCGCCCGTGAGCCCGTCGTAGAGCAGGCTCTTGCCGTCCTCGGGGAGGCCGGCCTGCTCCAGCATCTCGTGGATCTCGTCCTCGGTGGCCCCCTCGAAGACGGGGGTCGCGAACCGCAGGCCCAGCTCCCGGCCGGCCCACCCCAGGTGGGTCTCCAGGATCTGCCCCACGTTCATGCGCGAGGGCACGCCCAGCGGGTTGAGCACGATCTCCACGGGCGTCCCGTCCGGAAGGAACGGCATGTCCTCCTCGGGCAGGATGTTGGAGATGACGCCCTTGTTCCCGTGGCGGCCGGCCATCTTGTCGCCCACCTGGAGCTTGCGCTTCATGGCGATGAAGACCTTGACCTGCTTGATCACGCCCGGGGGCAGCTCGTCGCCCTGGCGGAGCAGCTCGATGCGCTCCTGGTTGAGCTGCTCGAGCACCTCGATCTGGGACTCGGCCTGCCGGATCAGCATCCTGACCTTGTCCAGCAGCACGGGGTCCTTCACGGGAAGGCCCATGAGCTCGGCCCGGGTCAGGCGCCGGATGGCCTCGGCCGTGAGCTTGCTCCCCTTCTTCGCCACAACCTCGCCGGAGCTGGAGGTCACGTCGTCGGTGACCTTCACGCCGGTGAGCAGCTGGGCGATCTTGGAGTCCCGGACCTCCAGGATGATGCGCTTCTCGTCCTCGGAGTTCTTGCGGATCCGCTCGATCTCCTCGGCCTCGATGGCGAGCTGGCGGGAGTCCTTCTCCACGCCCTTGCGGGCGAAGACCTGGACACCGACCACCACGCCCTCGATGCCCGGCGGACACCGCAGGGAGGCGTCCCGGACGTCGCCGGCCTTCTCACCGAAGATGGCCCGGAGCAGCTTCTCCTCGGGGGTGAGCTGGGTCTCGCCCTTGGGCGTGACCTTGCCCACCAGGATGGAGCCCTGCTTCACCTGGGCGCCGATGTGGATGATGCCGGCATCGTCCAGCTGGGCCAGCGCGGACTCGGAGACGTTGGGAATGTCCCGGGTGATCTCCTCGGGGCCCAGCTTGGTGTCCCGGGCCGAGGTCTCGAACTCCTCGATGTGGATGGAGGTGTAGTAGTCCTCCTTGACGAGCTTCTCGGACACCAGGATGGCGTCCTCGAAGTTGTAGCCCCGCCACGGCATGAAGGCCACGAGGACGTCCCGGCCCAGGGCCAGCTCCCCATCCTTCGTGTTGGGTCCGTCGGCCAGCACCTGGCCCTTCACCACCCGCTGCCCCTCCTCCACGATGGCCTTCTGGTTGATGGAGGTGTTCTGGTTGGAGCGCCGGAACTTGGTGAGCTGGTAGATGTCCGCACCGAACTCACCCTCGCCCTCGCCCTCCACGCGGACGATGATGCGCTGGCTGTCCACCTTGTCCACCACGCCGGAGCGCCTGCAGAGCACCACGGCGCCGGAGTCCCGGGCCACCACCCGCTCCATCCCCGTCCCCACGATGGGGGCCTCGGGCTGGATGAGCGGCACCGCCTGGCGCTGCATGTTGGAGCCCATGAGGGCCCGGTTGGCGTCGTCGTGCTCCAGGAAGGGGATGAGCGCCGCCGCCACCGACACCACCTGGTGCGGCGAGACGTCGATGTAGTCCACCTGCTCCCGGTCGATGAGCAGGAACTCGCCGCCGGAGCGGGCGATGACCTTCTCGTCCACCAGGTTGCCCTTGTCGTCCACCCGGGCGTTGGCCTGGGCGATGTTGAGGCGCTCCTCCTCCCAGGCGGGGAGGTAGAAGGCGTAGGGCTCGCCCCAGGCCTCCATCTTGCCGGCCTTCTTCAGGCGGGCGTTGGTGCGCTCGAAGTCCTTCTTCAGCACCACCTCGCCCAGCCGGAACGTGGAGTCGCCCACCTGGGAGATCTGCACGTGCTCGAGCACCCGGCCGTTCTCCACCTTCTTGTAGGGCGACTCGATGAAGCCCATGGAGTTGAGGCGCGCGTAGCACGACAGGGACGAGATGAGCCCGATGTTGGGCCCCTCGGGGGTCTCGATGGGGCAGATCCGCCCGTAGTGGGTGGAGTGCACGTCCCGGACCTCGAAGCCCGCCCGCTCGCGGGAGAGCCCGCCGGGACCCAGGGCGGAGAGCCGCCGCTTGTGGGTGACCTCGGAGAGCGGGTTGGTCTGGTCCATGAACTGGGAGAGCTGCGAGGATCCGAAGAACTCGTCCACCGACGCGATCACCGGCTTGGAGTTCACCAGGTCCCGCGGCATGGCCGCGTCGATGTCCGGGTGGATGGACATCTTCTCCTTGATGGCCCGCTCCATGCGCACCAGCCCGATGCGGAACTGGTTCTCCAGCAGCTCGCCCACGGTCCGGACCCGCCGGTTGGCCAGGGAGTCGATGTCGTCCACGCGGCCGATGTCCCGGTGGAGCTGGAGGAGGTAGCGCACGAGCGCCAGGAAGTCCTCCACGTCGAGGATCCTCTGGTCCAGTGCCTTCTCGAGGCCCAGCTTCGCGTTGAACTTGAAACGGCCCACCATGGAGAGGTCGTACTTCCGCTCGTCGAAGAAGAGGCCGTTGAACAGCGTGGTGGCCGACTCCTCGGTGGGGGGGTCGCCCGGGCGCTGGCGCCGATAGATTTCCATGCGGGCGGCCATCTGGTCCGTGCTCGTGTCCTTCTCCAGGGTCTGGTGGAGGATCTCGCCAACGGGATCCCAGTCGGGGAAGGCCACGCCCAGGGTCCCCACGCCGGCCTCCTCGGCCATGGCGAGGAGCTCCTCGGTCACGCGGCTGTTGGCCGGGGCCAGCACCTCGCCGGTCTCGCCGTCCACCAGGTCCTCCACCAGGAGGGCGCCGATGAGCGCCTCGCGGGAGACACTGACGCGGGCCGGCTTCTCCACCGTGGCCCTGGACAGCCGCCTGGTCATGGAGTCGTCAAGCACCAGGCCCGCGAAGAGCGCCGGCGTGGAGACCTTGCGGAAGCGCAGGGCCTTCTGGCGCTCCTCCTCGATCTTGAGGATCCGGTCGTCCAGCAGCAGCGTGGCGGTCTTCTTGCCCCTGGGCAGCTTCACGTCGAAGACCGTGTAGAAGGCCCGGAGGATCTGGCTGTTGCTCTCGAGCTCGGGGCTCAGTGCCCGCAGGAACACGGTTCCGGGAAGGCGCCGCTTGCGGTCGATGCGAACCCAGAGGATCTGCTTGGAGTCGTACTCGAACTCGATCCACGAGCCCCGGTAGGGCACCACCTTGGCCAGGTAGTGGTTGGGGCCCTCCAACGTGAAGAAGACGCCGGGGGAACGGTGCAGCTGGGAGACGATGACCCGCTCCGTGCCGTTGATGATGAAGGTGCCGGTCTCGGTCATGAGGGGCAGCTCACCGAAGTAGAGCTCCTCCTCCTTGACGTCCCGCAGCTGGCGTTCGCCCTCCTCCTCGGTGTCGAAGGTGACCAGGCGGAAGGTGAGACGGAGGGGCACCCCGTAGGTCATCCCGCGCTCGCGGCACTCGTCGGCCGTGAAGGTGAGCCGCAGGCCCACCGGCGCCCCGCAGATGCCACAGGTCTCCACGCGGTTCTTGTTGGCCTTGCCGCAGTGGGGGCAGACCACGTACTCCTCGTGGGGATCTCCGGCCTTGATCCGCTCCCCGCACGACTCGCAGGTGAGCCTGAGGTGCTCGAGACCCTCGAGCCGGCCGCACCGGCACGCCCAGTTTCCGATCTCGTACCGGACGAACTGGAGCTCGCAGGTCTCCCGGAAGTCCGTGAAGGGGAAGATGGCCTTCAGGACCGCCTGGAGGCCGGTGTTCTTCCGCTCCTCGGGCAGAAGGTCCATCTGGAGGAACTCCTCGTACGAGGACCGCTGCACCTGGATGAGGTTCGGCAGGGGGATGGTCGAGGGGTTCTTGGAATAGTTCACCCGCCCGTTGGGGGTTGTGCTCATGGGCACGTCCTCCTGAGCCGGCCGGGGCAGCGCATGCCACGCACGCCCGGACCGCAGGTTCGCACGCTGTCACGGCGGTTCGCGGCGGCACGGGGCCCCGGGCCTCCGGAGGAGGTCCCGGTTCCTGCACCGTCACGCCGCGGCCGACCGTCCAGCATCACCACACCACCGCGCGGGGCGCACGCCGCCCCGGCGGACAACACGGACACGGGGAGCGACATCCTCCCCGCATCCTCATCAGAGGCTCGAGAAAAGCCCGAACGAACTGGCACGAGGATCGTTACTTGATCTCCACCTGGGCGCCGGCTTCCTCGAACTTCTTCTTGATGGTCTCGGCCTCGTCCTTGGGCACGCCTTCCTTGATCTTGGTGGGCGCACTCTCCACGAGCTCCTTGGCCTCCTTGAGTCCGAGCGAGGTCACCTCGCGCACGGCCTTGATGACGTTGATCTTCTTGTCACCGACCGAGTTGAGGATCACGTCGAACTCCGTCTTCTCCTCGGCGGCCTCGCCGCCACCGGCGGCACCCGGTGCCGCGCCGGCCACCATCACGGGGGCCGCGGCGGCCGCGGACACGCCGAACTCGTCTTCGAGCGCCTTCACGAGCTCGTTGAGCTCGAGAACGGTCATCTCCTTGATCTGGTCGATCATCTGCTCGATCTGGGCCATTTCAATCCTCCTTGGGGTTGCTCACGATTCCTTCTGCTCGGCCACCTGGTTGAGGGCCGAGGCAAGCTTCTGGATGGGGCCGTTGAGGGCCACCGCCAGGCGGCGCATGGGCGACTGCAGGACGAAGGCCAGCTTCGTCAGCAGCTCTTCCCTCGTCGGCATCTCGGCGAGTTTCACCGCCTGGTCCGCGGGCAGGACCTGACCCTCGAGGAAGACCTCCTTGAAGGTGAGGGCGGGATGCTCCTTGGTGAAGGCCTTGAGGACCTTGGCCAGCTCCACCCCGTCACCCATGGTGAAGGCGAAGGCATTGGGGCCTGTCAGGCGCTCGCCGAGGGACTCGAGCGGAGTGCCCTCGATGGCCATCCGGACCACGGTGTTCTTGTAGACCTTGTACATGCCCTCGATGGCCCGGATCTTGGAGCGCAGCTCGTTCACCTCGTTCACCGTGAGGCCACGGTTCTCGAGCACGAACAGGGTGCTGACACCCTCCAGGGCCTCGCGCAGGGCCTGCGACTGAATGTTCTTCTGCTCTCGTGTGAGCATGGCGACTCCCTACTTCACATCCAGGCTCGTGAGGTCCACCTGGACACCGGGGCCCATGGTGGAACACACGTGCACGGTGTGGACGTACCGCCCCTTGGCGGATGACGGCTTGGCCTTCAGCACCGCGTCGACCAGAGCCTTCGTGTTCTCGAGAAGCTTGTCCTTTTCGAACGACACCTTGCCCACGGGGGCGTGGACGATGGCGGTCTTGTCCACGCGGAACTCCACACGGCCCGCCTTGATCTCGTTGACCGCGGCGGCCACGTCCTGGGTGACGGTGCCGGACTTGGGGTTCGGCATGAGACCACGGGGCCCCAGCACCCGCCCGACCTTCGACAGCGTCCGCATCATGTCCGGGGTCGCCACCACCGCGTCGAAATCCAGCCATCCGCCCTGGATCTTCTCCACGGCCTCCTCCGCACTCATGACGAAGTCTGCGCCGGCGGCCTCCGCCTCCTTCTGCGCGGGCCCCTCGGCCACGGCCAGGACGGTCCGGGTCTTGCCCGTCCCGTGGGGAAGGACCACCGTCCCGCGAACCATCTGGTCGGCGTGGCGGGGGTTGACCCCGAGTCTCATGGCGATCTCCACGGTCTCGTCGAAGCCGGCGTAGGCCTTCTCCTGCACGAGACTCAGGGCATCCTCCAGGGGATAGGGTTTCCGCTCGATGCCGGCGGCCGCTTCACGGTACTTCTTGCCCTTGCGTGCCATCGGCTCCTCCTCAGTCCTTCACCTCGATGCCCATGGAACGGGCGGTCCCGAGGACCGTCTGCATGGCAGCATCGAGGGAATCCGTGTTCAGGTCGGGCATCTTCGTCCTGGCGATCTCCTCCACCTGGACCGTGGTCACCGTTCCGACCTTCTCCCGGTTGGGAACGCCGGACCCCTTTGGGATGCCGGCCGCCTGCTTGAGGAGGAACGACACCGGGGGGGTCTTGGTGATGAAGCTGTAGGTCCGGTCCGCGTAGACCGTGATCTCCACGGGGATGATGATGCCCGCCTGCTTCTGCGTCCTGGCGTTGAACGCCTTGCAGAAATCCATGATGTTGAGGCCGTGCTGGCCGAGCGCGGGGCCCACCGGGGGTGCCGGTGTGGCCTGCCCGCCGGGCAGCTGCAGCTTGATGAATCCTATGACTTTCTTGGCCATTGATTGTTCCTCACGTGAGCTTCTGGACCTGACGGAACTCCATCTCCACCGGCGTCTCGCGCCCGAAGATGGTCACCATGACCTTCAGCATGGTGCGGTCCAGGTTGACCTCCTCGACCACACCGGTGAAGTTGGCGAACGGCCCGTCGATGATCTTGACGCGCTCACCCTTTTCAAAGATCTCCTTCGGCCTCGGCTTCTCCTTGGTGCTCACCGACTGGTGGAGGATCTGGTCGACCTCCTCGTCGGAGAGAGGCGTGGGCTTCTTGCCCGCGCCCACGAAGCCGGTCACCTTGGGCGTGTTCCGCACCAGGTGCCAGGCGTCGTCGGTCATCTCCATCTCGACCAGCACGTAGCCCGGGAAGAACTTCCGCCGCACCTCGCGGCGCTTCCCGTTCTTCATCTCCACCACCGTCTCGGTGGGAACACGGATCTCGCCAAAGAAATCCTGCATCCCCAACGCCTCGATGCGCTGCTCGAGGGTCTTCTTCACGCGATCCTCGAAGCCCGAGTACGTGTGGATGATGTACCACTGCTTGGCCATGCTGGCTCCCCCTATGAGAACACGTTGAAGACGGAGAAGACCGAATTCACCAGCTTGAAGAATACGAGGTCACAGAGATAGAGGTAGATGCCGAAGATGAACGAGGCGATGATGACGACCGTGGTCGTGTTGATCACCTCCTGCCTCGTCGGCCAGGTTACCTTCTTGGTCTCCGCGGTCACCTCGCGAAGAAAGGTCTTGAGACGATTCCACCACTCCATGTGCTCCGACTCCCGTCAGGGATGGATGGCAGGCCAGGAGGGACTCGAACCCCCAACAACCGGTTTTGGAGACCGGGACTCTACCAATTGAGCTACTGGCCTGCACGCATGTTAGGGTCCTATACCTCTTTGTGCAGAGTGTGCCTGCGGCAGAAGGGGCAGTACTTCTTCAGCTGGAGCTTTGCCGTCTGCTGCTTCTTGTTGCGCGAGCCGGAATAGTTGCGCCGCTTGCACTCGGTGCACTGGAGGTGGACGGTATCTCGAGGCATCACCTACTCCAGGATGTCGGTGATGGAGCCGGCGCCCACGGTGCGGCCGCCCTCGCGGATCGCAAAACGCAGACCCTTCTCCATCGCAATCGGGGTGATCAGCTCGACCTCGATGTTCA
>Ga0256835_1000194_pt1 | contig 49729 bp, 46 predicted proteins | sample PIR30metaG_FD_185972 | JGI IMG/M metagenome (GOLD analysis project Ga0256835, IMG submission 185972) | Hydrothermal vent microbial communities from East Pacific Rise, Pacific Ocean - PIR-30 | ecosystem: Environmental > Aquatic > Marine > Hydrothermal vents | place: Pacific Ocean: East Pacific...
GCGCGGTCTCGCCATGGGCCATCTGGGACTTTCCCTCGTCAAGGTCCTGAAGTCCCAGGCCCAGCAGGTTGCAGGCGCCGGCAAAACTGAAGCGGGTGCGTGTGGAATTGTCCCTGAACAGGGATATGGCCAGGCCGCTGTCGAAAACCCCGGCCGAAAGATTGTTTTGCCGCATCGCCCGTAAAATTTCGGCCACCTGAAACACGGCGCCGATCTGGCTGTCATCAAAGTCCCAGGTCAACAGAAAGTCATTCAGATACATTGCCCTGCGATCCGGCCGGGCCAATTCCCTGACAAGTTCCTGGATGCCGGTTATATCCAATTTGGAGATCTCCTTATCTGTTCGGTCATGAACCATGGTCCCGCGGACACAGCCTACAACAACCCCACCCTTTGGTTGAACTGCCTGATCAGCCCGTCTATCTCGTCCACCTTGTCGAAGGTTCCGTACCAGTAGCTATCGTGATCGTACCACTGGGCGTTCAATTCCCGAACATCTCTCCCCTGCTGTTCTATCCAGGTGAAATACTTCAGGTTGTGAACAGATTTGCGGTCGTAGTAGGTCAGTTCCTTTACCCAGTCGATCGTGGTGGAACCGAGCAACTCCAGGTCCCGCCGGGCATCGGCTTCGGTGTATGGACCGCGCTCCCGGTCGAGTTCGGCCAGCCGGGATTGATAAAGTTGCATTGAATCGGTGGCGACCGATACCACGTAGTCATCGCCGGTAAGCTCGTTGTACTTGGCAAACTTGATGGCGGCGATGGTATTGCCGATTCCGGAAATCCCCAGCAGGTGCAACCGGCCGATAATTTCTTCGGGAACGCCGGCAGACTTGAGGGTCTTTTTGCCGACTTCTTCGTTGAACAGACGCAGCAGGCGCATTGGCGCTTCGTCATCGACGGCAATCACGAAATCCGTCTCCTTGCAGTCGTGAACCCACGGCACGTGCTTGTCTCCGATCCCCTCGATGCGGTGATCGCCAAATCCGTTCTGCAGCAGGGTGGGGCACTGAAGGGCTTCTGCCACTGCCAGTTTCGACCTGGGGTATTTAAGTTTCAGGTAGTAACCGGCGCCGAGGGTTCCTCCGGAACCGGAAGACGACACGAACCCGGCAAACCTCTTTCCGGCAGTCAGCAACTGCTCCAGTAATTCTTCCACCGCGCTGCCGGTAACCGCGAAATGCCACAGGGGATTGCCCAGCTCGTCGAACTGGTTGAATATCTGCAAATCCTGGCCCGAGTTTTTCAGCTCCCAGCACTTGTCGAAAATCTCCTTCACGTTGGACTCGCATCCCGGGGTGGCAATGACTTCGCCGGCCATCCGGCGGAGCCATTCAAAGCGTTCCCTGGACATGCCTTCGGGCAAAATGGCGATGGCATGGCAGGCCAGCAGGGCCGAGATATATGCCCCGCCGCGGCAATAGTTGCCGGTGGACGGCCAGACCGCCTTGGTGCGCTGCGGATCGAACTGTCCGGTCACAAGTCGCGGGACCAGGCAGCCGAAGGTGGCCCCCACCTTGTGGGAGCCGGTGGGAAACCAGCGCCCGGCAAGCAGGACGATGTTGGCCCGGCATCCGGTCAGCTCCGGCGGAAGCACCAGGTGATTGACCCCGCCGAACAGTCCGCCAAAGTCTTTCTGCTCGTTCTTCCAGGTGATGCGGTACAAGTTGGCCGGATGGACATCCCACAGCCCGATGGTCTTCAACTGTTCCTTGATCTTTGAGGGAACGGTTTGCGGGTCCTTCATCATGGAGAATGTCGGCAGGGTGATGCCCTTTTCCCGGCAGTACTCCACGGTTTTGGCGAGGGTTTCAGGATGAATGGTCAAATCGATCAAGGCTGATCCTCTCTGCTACGGGATATCGTTCATTGAACGGATGGTCTTTGCCGGCATCCGGACCCCCCTGACGGCGGCGGCCGGGTCTTTGAGGCCATTGCCGGTTGCCAGAACGACAACGGTCGCATCGGCCCGAAGGCTTTTTCTCACCTTCAGAAACCCGGCAAAGGCGGCCGCGCCGGCAGGTTCGGTGAACAGCCCGGCAGAGCGCGACAGCTCTGCCTGGGCCTTGACAATCATCTCATCGGACACGGTAATGACCCGCCCGCCGTATTTCCTGAGCTGGCCCAGGGCGTGGAAACCGTTGCGGGGCACATCGACGCGAATCGAGTCGGCAATGGTGCCGGCGGATTTTTTTTCAAATCCGCCGCCGGCAAACGCACGGTAAAGGGCATCCGAGTTTTGGGCCTGAACCGAGTAGACAGTGGGAATTGCGCCTATGATTCCAAATTTCCGGAGATCCCGGAAGCCCTTGTAGACGCCGGACAAAACGCAACCGTCGCCGGTTGCCACAAAGACGTAATCCGGCGCCCTGCGCAACTGTTGATACAGTTCCAGGGAAACGGTCTTTTTCCCTTCGGTCGTCATGGGATTGTAGGCGGTGTTCCGGTTCATGCCTCCGCGCTGCCGGGAGTACTCCAGCGACAGGTTGTAGGCATCGTCATATGTTCCGGCCACCCGGTAGACCGTCGCCCCGTATTGCAGGGCCTGGACCAGCTTGGCCGGCGGAGCCGATTCCGGAAGGAAAAGCACCACCTTCTGGCCGGCGGCGGCACCGATTCCGGCCATGGAAGAGCCTGCGTTGCCCGTCGAGGCCAAAACGATATCTCCTATCCGGTGCTTTCTGGCAAACGCCGATACCAGAAAAGACGCCCGGTCCTTTAAAGAGCCGGTGGGATTGGCGCCGTCGTCCTTGATGTAAAGATAATCGAATCCGAGTTCCCGCCTCAGGTTTTCCGGTTCCCACAGGGGAGTCCGGCCCACGGGTACGGGCGGAAAGTACTTTGTTTCGACCGGAAGCAGGGACCCGGCGGAAAAGCTGCCGTCTGCCGTTCCATGCAGTTCGACCTCCAGGACGCCCATCAGGGGCCGGTCTGTGGCCTGATCCCGGCTGCAGCCGGGACATACCATCAGCCGGGGTTCAATTTCGAAGCGCTGCCCGCAATTGCTGCAAAGATAGTTGAATTTCACGCTGCACTTCTCCGCAACGGGATTACCACCAGGCAAAATCCCGGAAATCGGGTTTCTTGCAACACATTCCAAGTCAGCTTGCCGGCTGCAGCCGATCCGCGCGCAGCCCGGTGCCGCGAACCGGCCGCAGTTTCAGACCGGCTATTTCTGCTGAGCCTGTTTGATGGCGTCAAGGAAGGCATCGAGCATATCTTTGCCTTCGGCGCCGAACTTCTTGATGATCAGCTTCTTGACCGGCTCGATGGATACCGCCTTGAAACGGGCCTTTTGCTCGGCGGTCAGGGCGTTGATCTGCATATCCTTGGCCAGGGCCGGCAACCCGCGGTCCGAAGCCTCGATGATACGGCCCATGCCGCGCCCGGCAACGATGGCGGATCTGGCGGCATAGCTGATGACGTTCTTTTCGTCTTCGCTGAGGCTGTTCCAGAATTTTCCGTTTACCACCCATACATAGGGCGCAAAAAGATGGCCGGTCAGGGTCAGGTACTTCTGCACTTCCTGGAACTTGGCAAAAGCAATGATCGGAATCGGGTTCATCTGACCATCGGCAACACCTGTCTGCAGGGCGGTGTAGACTTCCGACCAGGCAATGGCGGCCGGCTGCCCGCCCAGGGCGCTGATGATGGCCTTGTGGGTATCCAGTCCCATGGTTCTGATCTTAAGGCCTTTCATGTCTTCCGGACTGCGGATGGGGCGCTTGGAGTTGGTAATGTGAAAAAATCCGCCGGAATCACCGAAACCAAGAACATGCATGCCGGTCTTTTTCTCGATGTCGGCCGCCATCTTCCTGCCGAATGGTCCGTCAAACACCTCGTAGGTCACACTGATGTTGGGAAAGGCAAACGGAATGTCGAGAACTCCGATGAGCGGGTATACCGAGGCGAATCCGCCCACGGAGTGAATACCGGACTCGATCACGCCGGCTTTGACCTGCTGCAGAACATCCTTGTCCTTGCCCAGCTGGCCATTGGGGAAAGTCTGGACTTTGAGCGAGCCGTTGGTTCCGGATTCCACCAGGCTCTTGAACACCGTTGCCATGGCACCGGTGGGATTGTCAAACGGATCATCCTTGTTGAGATGATGCAGTTTGATGGTTTTCGCAGCCACGGCCGTGCCGCTGATGCTGACAATGGCGAAAACCGCAACCGCCAGGATCGACAAACTCTTTGTGACAGCCTTCATTGTTGACCTCCTTGCTACTTTGCCGCAGGTTTATAAAGAATCCACATTCATCGGAAAGCGGATTTGTTACAGCTGTTCCTGGTGCCCACGGTCACATGCCTCTCAACAGATTCGGAATAAACATGGTCAGGTTGTCCCAGTAGGCAACGATGAAAAGCACTATCAGCTCCACCGCCAGAAAAGGGATCAGGGCCACACTGATCCGCTCGATCTTTTCCCCGGTCACCGATGACAGCACAAAGAGGCAGGCGCCCACAGGCGGTGTCATCAGGGATATATTCAGCGCCAGCACGATCATTATTCCGGCATGCACCGGGTCCATTCCGATCTTGGCGGTCAGCGGGGCCAGCACCGGCGCCAGGATGATCAGGGCGGCGTTGATGTCCATGAACATCCCGATAACCAGAAGAAGCAGAAGTATCAGGCCGATGATGACGTCGGGATTGCTCGATAAAAAAAGAAAGAAATCAGCGATCTTCTGGGGGATCTGCATGAAGGTCATCCACCAGCTGAGGATCGAGGCGCTGGCGATGATCAGGAACACGATTCCGGTGATCCGCGCCGTGCGGATCAGCATGTCTACTATGTCTGAAAATTTCAAGGCCCGGTAGACCGCCACGCTGATGAAAAGGGCGTAAAACACGGCAATGGCTGCGGCCTCGGTGGGAGTGACGATACCGAAAAGGATTCCTCCCAGGATGATCCCGGGCATGACGATGGCCAGAAAGCTCGACTTGAAGGCCCATAAAATTCGCATGAGGCTGAAGCCGTGCCTGCTCTTGGGCAGGTTGAGCCGCTTGCCCAGGGCGGCGATGACGGCCATGCAAAGCAGGCAGATCAGAAGGCCCGGCAGAATCCCGGCGGCAAACAGGCCGGCAATCGACACTCCCATGAGGGATCCGTAAATAACCATCAGGTTCGACGGCGGGATGGTCGGGCCGATGATGGAACCGGCAACGGTCACGGCGCAGGAAAACGGCCGGGAGTATCCTTCCTTTACCATGGCCGGTACCAGGGTGTTGCCGAAAGCCGCCGTGTCGGCCACCGCCGCCCCGGTCATTCCGGCAAAAAGCACCGAGGCGATCATGTTCGAGTGGGCCAGGCCTCCGCGGGTATAGCCGATGAGGGCGTCGGCAAAAGCCGCCAGCTTTTCGGTTATGCCCGAGCGGTTCATGATCTCACCGGCCAGGATAAAAAACGGCATGGCCATGAAGGTGAAAAGGTCGAGCCCTTCGAAATAGCGTTTGGGCGCCATCATAAGGAAGTTTTCACCGCCGATCTGGACCAGTCCGACTATGCCGGCAACCCCCAGTGTCACGCCGATCGGCAACCCGATCAGCATGAAGAAAAAAAACAGAACCAGCACCAGAATCATGGCACACCTGCCTGTCGGAAAGCGCGGCTGTCCGGCCGGTCCGGGCTGCGGAGCATGGCGGCGAAAATCTGGAAAGCTGTCAAAGCCGAAGACACAGGTACAGCCGCAAACGGTACCAGCATGTTCATGCCGAAAATAGTGGCATACTGGGTCTTGCCTGCCAGGGTGGTGCCCACTCCGTAGTAAGTGAGAAACAGAAAGAAAGCCAGACTGAGAATATCGAGAATGACCAGCAGCGCCCGCGCGGCCTTTTGCGGCATGAACTGACGGACCAGGTCCAGGCCGATGTGCTCCCGGTAATAGGCTCCACAGGAAACGGCCAGCAGGGCGGACCAGATCATCAGGTACCTGGAGAATTCCTCGGTCCAGGTGGCGCCGAGTTCCAGCAAATAGCGCTCAACCACCCCGAACCAGATCACAACGACCATCGTCCCCACCAGCAGGGCGCACACCCGCTCAACCAGCCAGTTCACACGGAAGGCAATAGCCTGAAGTCTTTTTCTTTTTTCAGGGTTCATCCTTTTCTCCCGTCAGAGCAGACCGCCACTCTGAAACGGAGTGATTTTGGCTGCTCCCGCCCGGCCGCAGCAATAAAAACAGGCAGGCGGCAGTGTTTCCAAAGCTCCCCCTTAATGTTGGAGCCTTTCCCGTTGCGAAGCACGCGGTTCTGCCCGAAACGGTCAATCCGTGTATTTTGCCACGTATATCGACGGAATGACCGCATACATGGCAGCCGCCCGGACCAGCTCGCTTTTCCAGGTCCGCTCGTTGGGAGCGTGGGCCTGATCTTCATGGCCGGGCCCGAAACCGATACAGGGGATTCCGCAACGTCCCATGATCGAAACGCCATTGGTGGAAAAAGTCCACTTGTCGACAACCGGTTCTGAACCGAACAGCGCTGCATAGGAATCAACAAGGGTTTTGCAAACCGGATGATCTTCTTCGAGAACCCATGCCGGAAAATAGCACTCGGTCGGGTATACCAGGCCGGTATAAGAGGGGCGGTCGTAATCGTACATGGATATTTCCGCTCCGAATTTCTTCACCGCGGGAAGCCGTCTGATCTCTTCCAGGGCACCTTGCCAGGTTTCACCACGTGTGAGCCGCCGGTCGACCGAGACGGTACAACTGTCGGCAACCGCACAACGGGAAGGAGAAGTGAAAAAGATCTCTGTAACCGTCAGTGATCCCTTGCCAAGAAAAGGATCGTCTTTCAGCCGGCCGTGAAGTTCCTGTAACTCGCCGAGAATCCGGGCCATTTTGAAAATCGCGTTATCGCCGCGCTCAGGGGCCGAACCGTGGGCGCTCACCCCCCCGACCGTCACTTTTATCTCCATCCTGCCCCGCTGTCCGCGATGTATCCGGCAACAAGTCGGTTCGGTGCAGACAACGAACTCGGGCCTGATCCGGCTTTCTTCGATAATATACTGCCAGCACAACCCATCACAGTCTTCTTCCTGGACCGTTCCGGTAACCAGCAATGTGTAATCTGCTTCCAAGCCCAGGTCCTTTATTATCCTGCCGGCGTAAACCATGGAGGCCATGCCGCCTTCCTGGTCGCTGGTTCCGCGCCCGACGATGACTTCCTCGTCCTCGTATCCCCTGAAAGGATCGTGTTCCCAGTTGTCAGGATTGCCCACCCCCACGGTATCGACATGCGCATCCATGGCAACCAGATGCCGGCCCGAACCAATATAACCCAGCACGTTTCCCATGGGATCGATCTCTACCCTGTCAAAACCGACCTGCTCCATTTCCTTTTTGATACGCTGAATTACCTCGCCTTCCCGGCCGCTTTCGCTGGGAATGGCCACCATCTCCCGCAAAAACTTCGCCATCGCCGGCCCGTATTCTTCGGCCCTGCCGATAACCTGTTTGAAATCGATCTGCATCTTTCACCTTAAGCCGTATGATCCGCCCGGCCCGGATCGCCGGACAATATTGTTTTCGTTCAGTTGCCGGAAAGCTCCTGTTTTTCCTTCGGTGTCGATCTGAGACGTTCGAGGCTGGCAACCCAGTTGGCCCTTATCATCTTCAACGAACGGTCCAGGTCCCCTGATCGCATGGCCTCCAGCATCTGGTTGTGCTCCCTTACCGAGTCGGCGGCCCTGAAACAGGCGTCGAAATAGAATACCTCCATCCGGCGGTGCTTTATCTTGAGGTCCATCAGGATTCCGACCAGACTGGGGTTTTCCGATCTCTGGATGTAAACGTCATGGAAACCGGCATCGGCCTTGGAGGCTTCCACCGGGTCTCGCTCCTTAATTGCTTTTGCAAGCCTGGCGTTGGCCCGTTGCATGGCCTTGAACTGTCTTTCCCCCAGATTTGGAAAAGCCATCAAAAGAGCCAGTTCCTCCAGGGTCCAGATAATGGGATATATCTGCTCGGCCTCCTGTACCGAAACTTCGGCCACCCGGGTCCACCGGTTGGCGGCCGTCTCGACAAGGGCCTTGTCCTCCAGGCGCTTGATGGCTTCCCGTACCGGGGTCCGGCTGACACCGATGTATTCTGCAAGCTCCGTGTCCACCAGTTTTTCCCCCGGCCGCAATACTCCTTCCATGATCCAGTTGAGCAAAGTATGATAGACTTCATCCCGCATGAAAGTCCGGTTTATTTTCCTCGTTCTGCTGGGTATGGGCATCGCGCTTTCATCCTTCCGGCCTTTCGGCGGGCTTGCAGACCGCCTCTTTGGCCTTCCATCGGCTTCAACACAGTTTCGATCACGATACTGGGTTGTGATATATTACATATTACATATCACTGTCAACGGCCTTGGCCGGAACCTCAAAAAGGCAGATCACCGGCCGAGGGGCGCACCTGACCGGCACCGGTCCGGCCGCCATCGGCGGAACAGTTTACATGATTTCTGGATATTTACAGAAAGCATCTGCACCAGGGCCGGCATGCCTTGGCAGGCATTCCGGCCCTGGTGCAAGAACGATCGGGTATTTTCTATGAGTAAACGGTCATCCCCAAAAGGCAGGACGTGCAAAAGCAGACTGCGGGGCTCCGTTGCTGAAGATATTTACCGCATGCCGGGCGGGTTTGCAAAAAGCAATCAGGCCAGGCTCATGGCCACCAGCTCGGCTATGTCCAGGGTCCTGATCTCTTCTTCTTTTTCCAGCTCCTTCATGCCGTCTTCGATCATGGTCAGGCAGAAGGGGCAGCCCACGGCCACGCTTGATACCTGTTGGCGGACAATTTCTTCCGTGCGCTCCAGGTTGATGCGCTTGCCGATGTTTTCTTCCATCCACATTCTTCCGCCTCCCGCCCCGCAGCAGAAACTTTCCTGTCCGCAACGTTCGAGTTCCTTGAAAGAGCCCTGACAAACGTCCTTCAGGATTGAACGCGGCTGGTCAAAGACGTTGTTGTACCTGCCCAGATAGCACGGATCGTGGTAGGTCAGGGCACCGCTTACAGAAGGCTTCAGCCTGATCCGGCCCTCACTGATCAGGCGGGCAATGAACTGGCTGTGGTGAATCACCTCGTAGTTGCCTCCCATCTGGGGATACTCGTGCTTGAGGGTGTTGAGACAATGGGGGCAGGCGGTGATGATTTTCTTGACCCCGTAATTGTTGAGGGTTTCTATGTTTTCCTGGGCCATCATCTGGTAGAGCATCTCGTTGCCCGCCTTGCGGGCGAAATCGCCGGTACATTTTTCTTCGGTGCCCAGAATGGCGAAGCTGACACCGGCTTTTTGCAGGATCTGCGCCAGGGCTTTGGAGACTTTCTTGGAGCGATCGTCGAAAGATCCGGCGCAGCCCACCCAGAACAGGTACTCCACGTCGGAATCCTCGGCCATGGTCTTTACCTCCAGACCTTCGGCCCAGTCGGCCCGCTTGTCGTAGCCGATGCCCCAGGGATTGCCGTTGCGCTCCAGGCCCTTGAGGGCCGGGTTGAGCTCCTTGGGATAGGCCTCTGCCATCAAGACCTGGCCCTGGCGCATGGCTATGATCCGGGGCACATGCTCGATGGTCACCGGGCAGACTTCTTCACAGGCCCGGCAGGTGGTGCAGGCCCAGAGGGTATCTTCGCCGATCACCTCTCCCACCAGCTGTTTCTGACTGTTGAGACCGCTTATCTTCTCCTTGATCTTTTCGGCCTCCTGCTGGTCCCGGCATTGTTCCAGCTGCCGGACCAGCTCGGCGCGCTTGATAATGTTGTCCGCGTTTTCCAGCAGCTCATGCTTGAGGTGATCGTTGAACTCGAACAGGTTGAGGGGCTTGTCGGTAACGTAGGCCGGACAGACGTCCTTGCAGCGGCCGCACTCGGTGCAGGTGTAAAGGTCGAGCCCCTGCTTCCAGGTGAGCTGGTGGATATGGTTGAGCCCCAGGGTCTCGTTTTCCCAGGCGTCCTCGTCTTCCAGGTCGAGCAGTTTCGGTTTGTCGTGTGGATAGTCGAGGCTTTTGAAAAAAACGTTGGGCAGGGCGGTGATGACATGGAAGTGCTTGCCCAGCGGCAGGATGTTCAGAAACGTGAGCTGGGTACATATGTGCAGCCAGAACATGGCCTGCATCAGACCGTCCAGGGCCGGCTGCCCGAGGCCACCGATCAGGGAGGCGGCGGCTCTTGCCACCGGCGTCCAGGCAAATTCCGGGCCGTAGCCGGGATGATTGAGGTAACTGATCCCTGCGGCATGGTAGATATTTACCAGGTTGCAGCGGGCACCGTCGTACAGAAGATCGGATATCATCAGGATGCCGATCATCGCCAGCACCAGGTAGGCCTCGAAGGAATTGTGCAGCCTCTTGGGTTTGATCACCGCCCGGCGGTAAATGGCGTAAAGCACCATCACCAGGACGATGCCCTCCATGATATCCTTCACCACCAGGTAGAGGTACCCCAAAAGATTTTCGTGGCCAAAGACCGGAAGCCGGAAACCTTCCTGGAAACCCTCGCCATAGAGCATCAGGCTGCGGATCAGCAGTACGCAGAAACCCCAGAATATGAAAGCGTGCATTATGCCCGAGCTGCGCTCCCTGGCCCGGCCCACCAGCCGTTTCTGACCGATGGCGATCACCACCAGGTTTACCAGGCGGTCCTTGATACGGTTGAACCTGTCGGCCGGCTCAAGGGCCATCAGCAATTTGATCCTGCCGGTCATGGTCCGTGCGAACACCGCCAGCGCAACCAGAATCAGGAAAGACATCAGGTATGGATTCATGGGCACCTCATGATAATTGATAAAGATAGCAAATCCTTCGCCGGCCCCGGGATCATAACCAGAGCCGGCCACCTGCCGGGCAGCGGAAGGACAAATCTCATGGCTGTCACCATGCTGCCCGCCAGGATGGATCCCCGGCTCAGCTTCTGACTTTCTTCAGCTCTTCCTTCAGGATCGGCACGACTTCGAACAGATCGCCGACGATGCCGTAGTCGGCAATATTGAAAATCGGTGCCTCGGGATCCTTGTTGATTGCCAGGACCACCTTGGAACCGCTCATGCCGGCCAGGTGCTGGATGGCACCGGAGATTCCTACGGCGATGTAAAGGCTGGGAGCCACTATCTTACCGGTCTGGCCGACCTGCTTGTTGTGGGGCATGAAGCCGGCATCCACCATGGCCCGGGACGAACCGAAGCCGGCGTTGAGGTCATCGGCAAGTTCCTTCACCAGGGCGATGCCTTCCTCGTTGCGGGCGCCACGGCCCACCGAGACAACCACGTCGGCATCGGCCAGGTCGATCTCGCCGCTGGCGTCGGAAACCAGCTCCTTGATCACGGCCTTCAGGTCCGGAGCCGGAATATCCAGTTTCACCACGTTTTCCGTTCCGCCGATCGATTCATCAGCCTCGAAGGCGCCGGCGCGGACAACGGCCACCAGCTTGTCGGTGTTGACCTTGACCTTCTGGACCACCTTATTGGTGATAGCCGGCCGGACCACCTGAAAAGCGCCGTTGTCGGCGGCCACCTCGGTGATTTCCGAAGCGCAGGCCGCATCGAGCTGAGCGGCCACCCTGGGGGCCGCCGCCTTGCTGCTTTCAGAAAAGCCGAACAAGATCAGGTCGGCGCCGAACTGCCTGGCTGCATCCACCACGCAGGCGGCATAAGGTCCGGCCGAAAACAGTTCCAGCCCGGCATCATCGGCAATATACTGGGTATCGGAACCGGCCTTGACCAGTTCCGGGACAAGGCCCTCGATATTGCTGCCGATGGCCACCACGGCGGCCTCGGCACCAATGGCCTTGGCTTTCGACAACAGTTCGGCAGTGCTGCTTTTGAGCACACCCTGTTTGATTTCCGCAACTACGAGAACTTTAGCCATGATATCGTTTCCCCTGTCTTCAATCGGGTTGTCGGTTAAATAACCTTGGCTTCACTTGCCAGCAGTTCCACCACCTGGGCGGTAACTTCGGCAGGATCGCCTTCGAATTTACGCCCGCCGCTGCGCTTTTCCGATTCCATGAACTCGATTACTTCCGACTTGGGCGCGGCACAGCCGATTTCCTCGGCCGATGTTCCCAGGGCCGCCAGGTCCATGACTTCGATCTTCTTTTTCTTGGCCATCATCAGGCCGCGCATCTGGGGCAGGCGCGGTTCGTTGATACTGACATCCACGGTTATCACCGCCGGCAGTTCGACCTCGACTATCTCGGTTCCCGCGTCCCCGGCCCGGGAAACCTTCAAGTGTTTGTCGTCAATTACCTCAACGCCGATCACGTTGCTGACGCACGGAAGCCCGAGGTATTCGGCCAGAATTATGCCGGTCTGCCCGTTGTCGGTGTCCTGGGCCTGCTTGCCGGTGATCACCAGATCGTAATCGCCCTGCTCGAAAACCTTCTGCAGCACGCGGGCATAGATGAAGGAATCGGCCTTGTCCAGGGCCGGATCCTCGATGTGGATGCCCCTTTCGATCCCCATGGCGTAACAGCGCCGGATGATGTCGGTGTTATCCCCGCCGCCGATGCTCACCAGGGTGGTCTCGGCCCCTGTCTGCTCTTTGAGCTGGACCGTGGTCTCCACCGCGTTTTCGTCCCAGGCGTTGATGACGTACTGCAGGCCGTCTTCAACAATGGCGCCGTCCTTGACGTGGATGTTAAGTTCCACGTCGACCACTTTTTTGACTGTCGTTAAGATTTTCAAAACGTCCTCCTGTCTATTTAGGCTCGCTAACGTTTTTTCTGCCTACGATGCGGTCTTGACCGCAGAATATGATCAATTCGGAGTCATCGAAAGCACTGGCTATGGTCATGTTCAGGCTGCGGCCCATGGCCACTGCCAGGGCCGTGGGACGCGATTTGCTCACCAGCACCTGCAGCCGGGCCCGGGCCGCCTTCTGCACCAGTTCGAAGCTGATCCGCGAAGACATGGCCAGCAGGCGGGCACCTTCCAGGGAGCCTTCCATGAAAGCCTTGCCCACGGCCTTGTCAAGGGCGTTGTGCCGGCCGACGTCTTCGGCAAAAGAGAGCTCCTCCAGATTGCGGTCGAAAATAAGGGCCGCGTGGGAGCCCTTGGTCCGCGGGTAATAGCTCTGGCTTTGAAACAGCCTCGACAGACAGCCGAAAAGCCGTCCGGCCTCGACCGTAAAGTCGTCGACAGCGACCTCCAGTTTCTGATAGAGGTCCCTGACCATCTCCTTGCCGCAGATGCCGCAGCTCGTCTGGCTGACGAAACTCCTGCGTTCCAGAATATCGCCTATTTTTGCCAGCCGCTCCGGCCGAAGCCGCACCTCCACCACGTTGGGGTCGAGGTCCCGGCAGTAACCCAGGGTCAGAAAATCGTCCCGCCCGTCCACCAGGCCTTCACCCAGGCAGAATCCGGCGGCATGAAACAACTCGCTTCCGGGGGTACGCATCACAACCGAAAAAGGCCTGCCCTCGACCCTGATCAGAAGCGGCTCTTCACCGATAAGCTCCAGGGCCGCCTCCCTTACGGTGCCGCCCGCAATCTTCACAGCCTCGTATGTCTCGGTATTCTTGGCCTCGTTCAACAATCGACTATCCCGTGAAAGATACGGCGGCCTCTATCGGCCATCATGACCCGTCACAGGTCATGCCTTCCGGTTTCCGGGTCATCAAGAAGACGGAAACGCCAGGGATTCGGTCAAGACGAATGCCGCCTGAAGGTACGATGTCGGGCAAAGCGGAAAGCATTCCTTGCAATCGGGGCACTCCTTGGCGGCGATTTCCGGGATAAAGCTTATCTCTTTGCGGATGCCCCTGTCAATGAACCCGACGGCGTATTTCTGTTTCACCTCGGCGCAGTACCTTACGCATAGCCCGCAATGGATACAAAATGAAGCCTCTTTTTCGAAACGGTTCCGGTCGGCGCCGTATTCTTCGGCAAGCTGACGAAGCTTGAAGGAATCGGGCGCGTGGGCCAGCAGCAGCTCGATGATCATCTTGCGGATACGATCGATCTTTTCCGAGCGGGTCGTCACCACCAGGCCGTCGGCAGCCAGAAAGACACAGGCCACAACCAGTTTCTTCCGGCCGCGCTCTTGGACTTCCACGATGCACAAACGGCAGGCCCCGAAAGGCTCCAGCTTGTCGTGATGGCAAAGGGTGGGAATTTCGATACCTGCGGACCGGGCGGCCTCCAGGACGGTCATCCCCTCTTCGGCCCTGACTTCTTTACCGTCGATCTTGAGAATGATTTCGCTCATTTTGTTTTGCTCTTTCTGATGATTCGGTCTTCTTCGGCAACAGGCTCCGGAACCGGCCGGCCGGAAATCTTGGTAACCGCCCCGAAACGATCCGGGCAGACTTCGAAGCAGGTTCCGCACTTGGTGCACTTTTCCTGATCGATGATATGAATCTTTTTCTTGCCGCCATCGATGGCATCCACCGGGCACTTGCGGAGGCAGATCCCGCAGGCCTTGCATTTTTCCGGATCGATATAATAGGAGACCAGCTCACGGCAGGAAAGTGCCGGGCAGCGCTTTTCCTTGATGTGGGCCTCGTACTCGTCCCGGAAGTAACGCAGAGTGCTGAGAAAAGGATTGGGCGCACTCTTGCCCAGGGCGCACAGGGAGGCCTCGATGGCCGTCTCCGACAGTTCTTCCAGCAACTCGATGTCGCCTTCCTTGCCCTTTCCCTGAGTAATGTCGGTCAGGATCTTTAGCATCTGGCGCAGGCCTTCGCGGCAGGGCACGCACTTGCCGCACGATTCATCGGTTAGAAACTCGATGAAGTACCGGGCGACATCCACCATGCAGGTGTCTTCGTCCATGACGATCATGCCGCCGGAACCCATCATGGAGCCGGCCTTGGTCAGCTCGTCAAAACCGACCTGCAGGTCGAGCATCTGTTCGGGTATGCATCCCCCTGAGGGACCGCCGGTCTGAACGGCCTTGAACTTCCTGCCGCCGGGAATACCGCCGCCTATCTTGTAAATGATGTCCCGCAGGGTTATTCCCATGGGGACTTCCACCAGGCCGGTATTGTTGATCTTGCCCACCAGGGAGAAAATCTTGGTCCCCTTGGACCCTTCGGTCCCGATACTGGTAAACCAGTCTGCGCCCTTGTTGATTATCAACGGTACGTTGGCCCAGGTTTCCACGTTGTTCAGCACGCTGGGACGATTCCAGAGCCCCTTTATATTGGAACGGATGTACTTGGGACGCGGCTCTCCCACCCGGCCCTCCAGGGCGGTCATCAGGGCGGTCGACTCACCGCAGACAAAGGCGCCGGCTCCCCTGTGGACTTTTACGACGAAATCGAAACCGGAGCCGAGGATGTTCTCACCCAGCAGGCCGTATTGCTCGGCCTGCTCTATGGCCAGGGTCACGTTTTCAACTGCCAGGGGATATTCCTGGCGGACGTAGATATAGCCTTCGCGGGCACCGATGGCATAGCCGCCGATGATCAGCCCCTCCAGGATGGAATGGGGATTGCCCTCCAGCAGGGCCCTGTCCATGAACGCGCCCGGGTCGCCCTCATCGGCGTTTACGATGACGTACTTCGTCTTGTCGGGAGCATTGCGCGAACCTTCCCACTTGATCCCTGCCGGAAAGCCGGCCCCGCCCCGGCCCCGCAGGTTGGATTTTTTCACCTCTTCCAGTACTTCCACGTCGCTCATCCGGAAAAGGGCCTTGGCCAGGGCGCTATAGCCGCCCAGAGCCAGGTAGTCGTCGATACTCTTGGAATTGATCTTTATATTGTTTGAAATGATGGTGCGTTCCTGGTTGCTGTAAAAGGGGATGTCGGACTCGTGGGCCGCCTTTTCGCCGGTATTGGGGTCTTCGTAGAGCAGGCGTTCGACCACCTTCTTTCCCACAATGGTCGTGGATACTATTTCCGGCACATCCTCCGGGGTGACCTGAAGATAACATATCTGTTCCGGGTAAATAACCACCACCGGTCCCCTCTCACAAAATCCCGGGCACCCGGTTCCCTTTGTCTCCACACTGGCCGCCAGGTTCTGTTTTTCTATCTCCTGCTCGAAGGCATTTATTACTTCCCTGGCCCCGGAGGCAAGACAACCGGCACCGGCACAAACTGAAATACAGGGAGCGTTCGGGTCTCTCTTGGACAGTAAGTCTTGCCTGAACTTTTCCAGTTCTTCAGGCGAATTAAACCGCGCCATAATTTTCCTCTACTCGTAGCTTTTTAAGACCTCTTCTGTTTCGGCCGTAGTCATTTTACCGTAGGTCTTGCCGTCTATCTCAACGACAGGACCCAGGGCGCAACAACCCAGGCAGTTTACCGTTTCCAGGCTGAACTTAAGGTCGAGGTCGGTCTCACCGGGGTTGATTCCGGTAAGTTCCCGGACCTTCGACAGAATGCGGGTTGCACCCCGGACGTGGCAGGCGGTTCCCATGCAGATATGGATTCCGTGCCGGCCCTTGGGCACCAGGCTGAAGGCCTTGTAGAAGGTGGCGATGTGCTGAATGCGGGCCAGCGGAACATCCAGTCTCTGGCTGACCCTCTCCAGGGCCTCCTTGGGAAGCCAGTTGTTTTCGCTCTGGATATCCAGCAGGACCTGAATAAGCGAACTTGCCTCTGCCTGGTGGCGGTCAATTATCTGGTCGACTCTTTCCTTGTCCATAAGCAGTGTCCCAATCTTGTGGCTGTAACAGGCACGTACTAAGCCAGGGCGTAACGCTTTTGGGCCTCGTCGTAGCGTACCAGGCCCTGGCGTGATGAACTGTTCATGTAACCTGAAATTTCCGACTGGTTCAGCCCCACGATTTCGGCCATCTCACCGGTGGTCATGGGTTTTTGGGCCAGCAGGAGCATGATCTGGCTCATGGCCAGCCGGTCACCGATCAGCTCCCGATAGAGACGGTCGAATTCCCGGCTGCCGTAAAATTCTTCGTAGGCCTCCCTGGTCTTGACCGGTATTCTGAAGCGTTCCCTTTCAACCAGTCTCAGATAGGGGACCAGCCGGCCTACGGCCTTTAGCCTCAGCCTGAGCTTTTCCGGATCGACGCCTTCGCTCTGACCGACAGGCCCCAAGGCCTTCACCTGCCCGACGAAACGGTTGACGCTTTCGGCCAGGATGTTGCCGTCGGCGGCCGACATGAATTCGATGTGCAGCCGTCCCGGATCCAGTCCCAGGTGTTCCTGCATTATCTTTTTGAATATAAGTACGTTACCAAAAGCATCGTAGTTGCCGTGGGTCACGTAGTTGCACTCGTTGAGCCGGCAGGCGCCGATAAAGACCCCGTCCTGCCCGCTGGCAAAAGCCTTTTGGATAAAGCCCAGGTCGACTCTGCCGGAACACATGACCCGTATGAACCTGATCTCGTCTGTATACTGTAGCCTGGAGACCCCAGCTAAATCTGCAGCCCCGTATGCTCACCAGTGGCAGACGAAACCAAGGATATTGGGCTTGAACTCAAGACCTGTACTCATTGGCTTTGACCTTTCTTTTGTTGTGAACCGTTATACCTTTTCAACCGCAGCCGCGATCTGCTGCAGGTCCTGCTGCCGGACTGCCGCCGCTTCTATCTGACTTTCTATCTCTTCATTGGTAAAATGCTTCAGCACGATGGCGTCTGTGGGGCACTTGGCGTTGCAAAGCCCGTCTCCCTTGCACAGGATGGGGTTGACCCAGGCCTTTTTCCCTCTGGCGGTTTCCCTGAACTCGATGGCCCCGTAAGTACAAGCCGTAATGCAGGCTCCGCACGAAACGCACTGGTCCTCTTTTACCTCGCATACTGCTCCGGAGGCGATCACCGTGTCGTGGGAAAGCAGGGTCAGCACCCGTCCGGCGGCGCCATAGGCCTGGTTGATGGTCTCCGGAATATGCTTGGGATAATGGGCCAGGCCGCAGAGATAGACCCCGTCGGTGGCAAATTCGACCGGCCGCAGTTTGACGTGGGCCTCCTTGTAAAAACCGTCCGGGCTCAGGGTGACCTTGAAAAGGGAGGCTATGTCGCCGGTGGAGCGCGACGGCACGATGGCTGCGGCCAGGGCCAGGTAATCGGCGTCCAGTTCCAGGTTCTGCCCCAGGATGGGATCGGGGACCGTGACCCGCAACACTTCCCTGCCCTCGGCCTTGGTGGCTTCCACCTGCGGTTTTTCCTCGGGCACGTAACGGATGAAACGTACTTCCTTTTCGGAGGCCTTACGGTAGTAATCTTCGTTGAAGCCGTAAGTACGCATGTCCCGGAAAAGGACGTAGATGTCCATCTCGGGGTTGAGTTCCTTGAGTTCCAGGGCGTTCTTGACGGCATGGCTGCAACAGACCCGGCTGCAGTAGTTGCGGTCCTGGTTGCGGCAGCCGACGCACTGGATCATGACCATGGTCTGGGCAGAGGCCAGCTTTTCGTCGCCTGCGGCGATCCTCTCCTCCAGCTCCAGGTGGGTAAGCACCCGCTCGTCCTGTCCGTAAAGGTACTCATCCGGCTTGTATTCTTCGGCACCGATGGCGATCACGGTGGCACCGTGCTTGATCTTTTTCACCTGCCCCTCGGTTTCGACCGTGGTGACGAAATTGCCGATGTAACCGGAAACATCCTTGATCTCGGCCTCATGGGAAACATGGATCATGGGATTGCCGTAAACCGAGCGGATCAGGTCCCGGAGATAGGCCTGGACATCCATTGCGTCCACGGTGGTGTAAAGTCTGCGGGCGTTGCCGCCCAGTTCCTTTTCCTTTTCCAGCAGGTGTACCTGGTGTCCCTGGCTGGCGATGGAAAGGGCGCAGGTCATGCCGGCAATCCCGCCGCCCACCACCAGGGCGGTCTTGTTGACCGGCAGGTCGAATTCCCGGAGGGGCTCCAGGTGCCTGGCCCGGGCCACCGCCATGCGGATGATGTCCTTGGCCTTGGCAGTGGCCTCTTCCTTCTGCTTGGAGTGAACCCAGGAACAGTGCTCGCGGATGTTGGCCATCTCCAGGAAATACTGGTTCAGTCCGGCTTCCCTGAGGGTGTCCCTGAAAAGCGGCTCCAGGGTCCGCGGCGAGCAGGCCGCGATCACCACCCGGTTGAGCCCCTTTTCCCTGGTCAGCTCGGTTATCTCCATGGCCGAGTTGGTGGCGCAGGAAAAGAGCTGCTCGGTGGCGTAGACCACGTTGGGAAGGCTCAGGGCGTATTCCACAGTTTCCGGAACATTGACCACGCTGCTGATGTTGGCCCCGCAGTGGCAGACGAAAACCCCTATTTTGGGTTCTTGGCCGGAAACGTCTTTTTCCGGCGGATAGACCCGTTCGGTGGTCAGCTTTCCGCGCCGGCGGTTCAGCAGCTCTCCGCACTTGGAGCCGGCACCGCTGGCGGAAAAGACCGACTCGGGAATATCGGTCGGCCCCTGGAAGGTTCCGCTGACAAAGATACCGCGGCGGCTGGTTTCGATGGGATTGGCAGGATTGATCCTGCAAAAGCCGTGCTCGTTGAGCTCTATCCCGAACTTGGCCGCCAGCTTGTCGTTGTCCTTGGGAGGATTGAGTCCCACCGACAGGACCACCATGTCGAACTCTTCTTCCTTGACGCCCTCGTCCGGAGTCGAATAACGCACGAAGACGTTCTTGGTCTCCGGGTCTTCCCTGACGATCTGGGCATAGCTCCTGATGAACCTTATATTTTCCAGGTTGTCGGCCCGCTGGAAGTAGCGCTCGAAATCCTTGCCGTAAGAACGTATGTCGTTGTGGAAGATGGTGCACTCGGCCTCTGGTTCATGGTCCTTGGTCAGGATCACCTGCTTCTGGGTGTAAGTACAGCAGACCGCCGAGCAGTAGCTGTTGTCACCCTCTGTCACCCTGCGCGAACCGATGCACTGGAGCCAGGCTATCTTCCGGGGATGCTTCTGGTCGGAAGACCGCAGGATCTGGCCTTCGTAAGGGCCTGTCGATGACAGGAGCCGTTCGAAGTCCATGCTGGTGAGAACGTTCTCATACCGGCCGTAGCCGTACTCGTCCCTGACCCTGGGATCGAAGGGTTCCAGGCCAACCGAAAGGATGACGGCCCCGACTTTGACATCAATCTTCTCGGGCGTCTGGGTGAAATCGATGGCATCGGTCTGGCAGACCCCGCGGCAGATGTCGCACTTCTGCTCTTTGAGGAAAAGGCAGTTTTCGTCGATATACGCCACCAGCGGGATGGCCTGGGAAAAGTAGATGTGGATCGCCTTGTTCATGGACAGTTCCTGATTGAACGGATCAGGGTACTGAACAGGGCAGTACTTCATACAGGTAGTACAACCGGTGCACTTGTCCTCGAGAACGTATCTGGGCTTCTTGGTCAGGGTGACCTGAAAATCACCTGATTGCCCTTCAACCCGGTCTACTTCAGTATAAGTAAGAACCTCTATGTTTGGATGCCGGCCGACCTCGACCAGTTTGGGTGAAAGTATTCACATGGAACAGTCGTTGGTGGGAAAGGTCTTGTCCAGCTGGGCCATGTGGCCGCCGATACTCGGTCCCTTTTCCACCAGGTAGACCTTGAAGCCGGCCGTGGCAAGGTCCAGCGATGCCTGGATACCGCTGACACCGCCTCCGACCACCATTACGTCCCCAAAGTCTTTGTCCCCAAGGCCACTGAAAACCGCTTGCTTGGTCTCTTCAGGCAGAATTTCGTTTCCCACTTTCTTTCACCTCGTCAGATTTTTGCCGGCCCTCAACCGCATGGCCGGCTTGGTTGGACTGTATTTTTGCCGTTTGCCTTCAAACGCGGCACTGCAACTTCAAATGACATCCCGGACTATCTCGGTGATATCCTTGATCTCCAGGGTTTCTTCGTACTCCAGGTTGAGGCGGCTCTCCTCGAAATTGGTGATGCAGTAAGGACAGGCCGTTGCCAGCACCCGGGCGCCGGTATCGCCGGCCTGCTTGAGCCTCAGATCGGAAAAACGCTCCCCGATGGGAGTATCCATCCAGATCCGGCCTCCTCCGCCGCCGCAACAGAGGCTCTGTTTTCGGCTGTCGGCCATCTCCACCAGTTCCAGCCCGGCAATGGCCCGGAGCACGTCCCGGGGCTGGTCGAATATCTGGTTGTGCCGCCCGAGGTAACATGGATCGTGATAAGTGACCTTCTTGTCGTAGCTGCCCTTTATCTCAATCCGTCCTTCCCGGATCAACTCCTCCAGATACTGGGTCATGTGGACCACTTCAAAGTTCACCATGAATTCCGGATACTCGTTTTTGAAAGTGTGGTAGCAGTGGGGCGATGAAACCAGGATGCGCCTGACGCCGTTGTCGATGAAGGCCTTGATGTTTTCGCGGGCCAGGTTCCTGAAAACCTCTTCGCTTCCGATCTTGCGGATGCTCTCTCCGCAACAGTTTTCCTTCGACCCCAGTATTCCGAACTTCACCCCGGCCTTGTTGAGGATTTCGGCCGTGGCAACCGCCACTTTCTTCATTCGCGGATCGTAGCTGAGGTAGCAGCCGACAAAGTAAAGGATCTCCATTCCTTCTTCGTATGGCTTGACAGGCAGATCCTTGGCCCAATCGGCGCGCTTGCCCCTTTCGCCCTGGAGGGGGTTGCCTTCGGAGATGATACTCGCCCGGGCGCTGCGGGCCGAACGCACGGAAGCCGGGAAAACCTCGTACTCGGTGGCCACCCTGCGCAGGGCGACGCTGACATCGATCTGCCTTACTCCGCGCGGACATTGCTGGGGACACGTGCCGCAGGTCGTGCAGCGCCAAAGGTCTTCGCCGTCGATCTCCGTCAGACCGAAAGCGGCCTCGCGGATCAGCTTGCGCATGCTGAAAGGCCGCACCCTGTTCCAGGGGCAGACCACGTCGCACAGTCCGCACTGAAAACACAGCTTGAAGATGTCTCCACCAGCCTCTTTGATCTCGTCGATTACTTCCTTGAAGGGGGCTACTGTTTCCACTGTCTTTATCGATCCTTATTTGATTTGATCCTGATTGTTCAGCCCTCCTTGGACATTCGGGCGACAGTATCCAGTATCTTCTGCATTCCGTACTTGCCGGCCAGGGCTTCCAGGCCGACTTCGAGATCCTCGACTTCTTCTTCGACTTCTTCCTCGATCTCTTCTTCCCTCTCCTCGTAGATCAGAGCGTCTGCCAGGCACCACTTGACGCACAGTGGTTCGTCCTCGCCCTCGCACATGTCGCACTTGAGCGGCAGGCCCGAATCCGGTTCCTTGAAATCCACCCGGGAAGGACAGGAAGCGCGGCAGAATGAGCACTCGTCATACTCCTTGCCGTCGATTATATACTTGTCGCGCCCGGCGCACTCGGCCACCGTGTACTCTCCGGCGTAAACCGGCACATAGATGTCGCGCAGCGGCTCGCGGATGACCCGGATGCGGGACCTGGCCGGGTTGTTGCTGCTGTATTTGGGGTCGGCGTGGTAGGCGGAGCAGATCACCTCACAGGCCCGGCAACCGTTGCACTTGTCGACATCTATCCTTATGGTCTTGATGATTTTCTTCTTTTTCTCTTTCTCAGCCTTCACGGTTTTACCCTCCTGCACTTTATTGCTGCTCGTTGCCTGCCGCGCTTTGTTCTGTGGAAGACTCTTCCCCCTCTTTCAGGATACCCCTTTTCAGGAAATCACGGCTGACATAGTCCAGCCCGAGATTTTCCAGGGTCTCCTTCGTCGGTATGCCTTCCTCGTTCCAGCCCTTGTACCGGTAATAGGTATCCAGGAGCTTCTTTTCCAGCTCGGGAAACCTTTTCTTCCAGTGGTCCTCGGGCGGCTTTTCGTCCTTGCGCCGCATACCCCGGCGGATGTTGATAGCCCGGACCAGGGTGCGGTATCTGCGGGCGGCCTGCTTGAGGCTTTCTTCGTCCATCTCTATGCCGGCGCCGGCGGAGATGAACTTGGGGTAATTGTGGATATGGTACGGTGGCTTCAGAGGAAAGGACGACAGGCCGGCGCACATACCCAGGGCGTCGTCGATATAGTGCATCATCTCCTGCCAGTCGACTATGTCGCAGGTCATCTCCACGGTCGGATAGAAAGGAATGGAGTTTTCACCCCGCGGCTCCCAGTCCAGGAAATACTGCTTGAATTTTTCATCCGGCACCTGGAACCAGTCCTTGACGAACTCTTCCCGCTGTTCGCGCTTGGGAAACGGGGCCTGGGGGAACTGGCCCTCGATCTGGGTTATGTTGATCTTCTCGCCGGTACAGTACATGAGGAAATAGATCGGGTTGAGCATTGAAAGCTTCAGCGGAAGCTGCTCGTGTTTCTTGATGGTGTTGTGGGCGTACTTTTCGGCCCCCTTGCCGATCTTCTTGGCGGCCCAGTAAGTGCCGTCAGCCAGAATATCCCCGATGCCCTCGCGCCGGACGATCTTGTCCAGCAACCAGTAGAATCTCTCTTCATTGCCTTCCGGAAAGCCGGGCATGTCTTTGTCGGTCAGGATGCCGTCTTCGTAAAGCTCGATGGCAAAGGCCATCACCTGGGGTGTCGAAAACCCGTCCACACCGTACTCGGTGGCTTTCTGGGCGATCTTCAGGCCGAATTCCAGGTCGGAAAAAGCCGCCATGGTATAGGTCAGCTTGGTGAAGCATTTCATCATGTAGGTCGGCAGCCCGGGCATTTGAATGGTGGCCCCGCATTTCATGGGACAGTTGAAACAGCTTATAAGCCGGCGGCGGGCGCTTTCCATGGTTTCGGTCCACTGTTTTGCGATCTCCTCGGTCCAGAAACCCTTGCGCCGCACCCGCGAATTTCCCCAGGAGAAATTCTCGGTATGCCACTTTTCGTCATGGATCTTCATCTCCTGGGGCGATCCGAGGCCCGCCAGGATCGGCATGACACCGGGGATGGGATGTTCCTCCCTCCACTTGATGTAATCCAGTACCTCGTTGCATAGCTCGATGAATTCTTCTGGCCGGGCCACGTTGATGTCGTTGGTGCCCCGCACCGCGATGGCCTTGAGGCCCTTGTCGCCCATGACCGCGCCCAGCCCGCCGCGGCTGGCGCTGGAACGGCCCTGTTCGACGGAGGCAAAGTAGACCCGGTTTTCACCGGCCAGGCCGATGGCGGCCACCTGAATGCGCGGATCGTCGAGTTCCTGGCGGATCAGCTCGGCGGTTTCGATGGCCCCTTTTCCCTGCAGATGGCTGGCGTCCCGCAGTTCAACCTTGTCGTTGTTGATCCACAGGTAGACCAGCTTGGGCGACTTGCCCCGCAGGACCACCTTGTCGTAACCGGCGTATTTGAGCTCCGGCGCCCAGAAACCGCCCATCATCGAAAAACCCATCAGCCGGGTCTGGGGTGAGATGGTGGAGACTATGGTCCGGTTACAGCCGGTGGCAGGGGTGCCGCACAGCAGCCCGGCACTGAAAATCAAAAGATTGTCCGGAGAAAACGGGTCGACTTCCGGGGGAACCCGGTCCCAGAGGATCTTGGCGTTGGTGCCCAGCCCCCCCAGGTAAAGCTCGGTTTCCCTGGGATCGGTGGCGACCTTCTCGATGTTTCCGCGGCTCAGATCGATTTCCAAATTAAACCCTGTTTCTGCATACCTCATTTTTTACCCCTGCTCGGTGCCTTAATTATCGGCGTATTTTTGGGTTAAAATCCTCGGTATCTCACTTGCCGCCCGGCCCGCCACTGGTCGGATCCGGTCGACATTGGCGGCCCCCGCCCTGACCATGCAGGGTCCGGGCCCATTTTCACCTTGGTTACAATATAGCTACTATGTAGTTATACCGCTGGTTGATGTCAAGGAAAAATTTGGTCCCCGCCGGGCGGGCCGCCTCCCTGCTCACCCGGGCGTTATTCCGAAACGAAGCCACTTGAACTGCTGCTGAACATCCTCCGGGACCCGGTTGCCGATCCTGCCCATGAACAGATTTTCGGGCCTCAGGCATATATTGGGCTCGTTGGTCTGGTATTCGCTGAAACCGTGCGGAGTGAACAGATCGATGAGCATCCTGCGGTACTGCTGGGCGCTGAAGCCGGTCCCGTCCAGGTCCCAGGTCCAGGAATAGCCCACCAGGTAGGCTATCATATGTTCGATCCGTGGATGGCGCATCAGGTGGCCGACAATCCGGCTGGCCAGCTTGTTGGCGCGCCAGCTCCGGCTGACCTCGATGGCCTTGAGCTCGATCATCAGCCCCGGCCCCAGCTGGTACCAGCGCTCATGGGGCTCCGGAAAATCCAGGACCCCGAATCCGATGATGGTATCCTGGGGACTGAGGGCCAGAACAACACGGGTGTCGGGCTTGGCGGCGATCTTCTCCAGGGTCTGACGCTTGGTGTATATCGACTTGTACTGGGCGTGGCTGCCGAACTGCCGGTCGAAACGATAACGATGGATCTGCTCCGGGCCGGAAAACGAAGCGACCGTAACCGGCCCCTGGTCGGTGGCGACGATTTCAGGTTCGGCGCTGTCATTGTTGCGGGGCTGCTCGTTCATCGAATTCCGTATAATCCTGCGCGACGGACCTTCCGTCTGCCCGGACGCATCCTTATTTATAGAGAATCGATTCCCTGACAATAGACTCTGACCGGGTTTCCGGAGTCATCTCCATCCAACCCGGGCGACAAGAGCTTGCCAATCCGACTTGAGTTCGTTTATGCTGAAAACGGGATAGAGATGCCGGATCAAAAATCGCTCCACCCTTTGTGGAGGTGCTTGATCATTATCACCATGTCGTGCTGATTGCCTTCGATATCCTTGACGTAGTCTTTAAGGACGGCTGCTTTGACGAAATCGAATTTGTAGACGGCGTCGATTGCGGCATCTTCGATACCCACCACCAGGTCGCAGCGCAGCTTCTCCATGCCCTTGTCCATGGCAAGCTGAATCAGGTCCAGCAGCAGCCAGGTGCCCAGGCGTTTCATTCTGAATTCGGGCAGCACCACGATCCGGAACCGGCCCACGTGCTGTGTGACTCCGAAAGTACGAAAATGAAGGCTGCCATGGCCTATGATCCGGCCCTGGCACAGGGCCACGATGGACTCCGCGAAGCCTTCGCCCATGGCCTTGAACCAGCGTTCCAGAACATCCGGCCTGGTGGCGTCATAGCGCATGCACCACCTGTCTTCGACCGGTATATGGGAATAAAAGTCGGCCAACAGTTGGCGGTCTCCGGGCTCCAGCGGCCTGAGAACGGCCTCGTTGCAATCTTTGAGCACACATTCCTTGGGGTATCTCACCGGCAGCTCCTCCTTGTCTTTGCTACGGCTCGCACCGGCGCCATATTTTTTTCTTGACTGGCCAATGTGTAGCTAATATATAGCTAATATGTGACCTTTTTTATCAAATGAATTTTGTTTAGTAAATAATTTTTTATGCATTTCCCGCCTGGACAAACCATCAAATTCAAGGAGGATATCAATGAGTGACCTGAGTTGGCTGCCAAGAGAATCCGGCCGCAAAGATCATTACCTTTGGGGTGAAGAACATTTCTCCGCCGAAGCGCCGGGGGTTGTTTTCGAAAAAAGACCCATCATCGACCCCAGCGGCAATCCCGTGGACGGTATCTACTCGGCCTGGATCATCCTCAACAACCCCAGGCAGTACAACAGCTACACCACCGAGATGGTCAAGGGAGTTATCGCCGGTTTCCAGCGGGCCTCGGCCGACAGTTCGGTAGTGGCCGCCATCTTCACCGCCGTGGGCGACAAGGCCTTCTGCACCGGCGGCAACACCAAGGAATATGCCGAGTATTATTCCAAGCGTCCCAATGAATACGGTCTTTACATGGATCTTTTCAACGGCATGGTCGACTCGATCCTCAACTGCAAGAAACCGACCATCTGCCGGGTAAACGGCATGCGCGTGGCCGGAGGCCAGGAAATCGGAATGGCCTGCGACCTTACCCTGTCCAGCGACATGGCCATTTTCGGCCAGGCCGGCCCCAAACACGGCTCGGCCCCCGACGGCGGCAGCACCGACTTTCTGCCCTGGATGCTGCCCATGGAGCTTGCCATGTGGAACTGCGTCTCCTGCGAGATGTGGAGCGCCTACAAGATGCAGCGCCTGGGCCTGATCTCCAAGTGCGTCCCGGTTCTCAAGGACGGCGACAAATGGATCCGCAATCCCCTGATCCATACCGAAAGCTATGTAGCCGACGGCGAAATAGTCTACGGCGAGTTCAAAAGCGGCGAGGATGCCAAGCAGGCCCGCCAGATCATCAAGGACACGCCCACCGACTTCACCCTGCTGGACAAGGAAGTCGGAAAAGTCCTGTGGACATTCACCAACCTCTTCCCCGGCTGTCTGATCAAGAGCGTCGACGGCGTGCGCATGAAAAAGAAGTTCTTCTGGGATCAGGCCAAGATAATCAACCGTCACTGGCTGGCGGCCAACATGAACGGCGAGGCCTTCCTCGGCTTCAATGCCTTCAACACCAAGAAGATAACCGGCAAGGACACCATCGATTTCATCGAATTCCGGCGCCTGATGGCCGAGTCCAAGACTTTCGACGACGAATTCATGGCGGCCGTGCTTGCCAAACCGAAAAAGTAGCAAACCAAGGAGGCAGAATGCTGCTCGAAGGCAAAAATGCAATCGTAACCGGCGGCTCCCAGGGAATCGGGACGGCCACCTCCCTTGAGCTGGCCCGCGAAGGGGCCAACGTGTGCCTGACCTACCGCAGCCACGAAAAGGAAGCCCAAAAGGTACGGGACGAAATTATCGGCATGGGCCGCAAGGCCATCTGCGTCAAGTGCGACATTTCTTCTTTCCAGCAGGCCGAAGCCGTGGTCCGGGAGGCCCTGGAGGCTTTCGGACGGCTGGACATCCTGGTCAACAATGCCGGGATGAACTGGGACGGAGTCTGCTGGAAGATGTCCGAGGAGCAATGGGACCGGGTGATCGAGGTCAACCTCAAGGGATACTTCAATTTCGTCCGGCATGTCGCCCCGCACCTGAAGGATCAGGCCTACGGCAAGATCATCAATGTAACTTCCATCAACGGCCTGAGGGGAAAGTTCGGCCAGACCAACTACTCGGCCTCCAAGGCCGGGATAATCGGCTATACCAAGGCCCTGGCCAAGGAACTGGGTGCCTTCAACGTAAACGTCAACGCCGTTGCCCCCGGCCTGATAGAAACCGCCATGCTGCGTGAATCCGAAGCCCGGGACAAGATAATCGACATGGCCCTTGGCGAAATGGTTCTCAAGCGCATCGGCCAACCCGAGGACCTGGCCAACGTCATCGCCTTTTTGGCCTCCGACAAGGCCCGGCACATCACCGGTGAAGTGATCAAGGTCGACGGCGGCCAGTACATATGACGTCAGAAGGAAGAGAAATAATGAATAAAGTAGCCATAATCGGAGTGGGACAGAGTACTTTCGTCCGCAGCTACCCGGGCTCGATCCGCGAATTGGCCTTCGAGGGTTTCAAGGAAGCCATGAACGACGCCGGGCTGTCGGCCGATCAAATAGACGCCTCGGTGGTCTGCTCGGCGCCGGAATACGACAAGCAGAGATCGCCGGCCGGAGTTTTCGCCGAATACCTGGGGCTCAACCCCGGACCGACTTTCTACGTGGAAACCCTGTGTTCTTCCAGCAGCACCGGCCTGCGCCTGGCATGCAGCCTGGTGGCCGCGGGGCTTCACGATACCGTGGCGGTGATCGGTTTCCAGAAGATGTCGGAAATATCTTCGGCCGAATCCCAGGAAAGGATGGGCCGGGGGGCCGACATTCAGTGGGAAAGCCCCTTCGGGACCATGATGCCGGCTTACTACGCCATGTACGCCCGGGGCCACATGGAAACCTACGGCACCACCCTGGAAGACCTGGCCGCCATCCGGGTCAAGGCGTCCACCTACGGCCAGCTCAACGACCGGGCGGTCTACCGCAAGGCGGTCACCGCCGACATGTTCACCGATCCGGAGAACATGATGTCCAACCCGGTTGCCAGCCCCCTGCGGGTGGGCGACTGCTGCGCCAACGCCGACGGCAGCTCGTGCATCATCGTTGCCAGCGCCGAAAAGGCCAAGGCGGTCTGCGACAAACCGGTCTGGGTCCTGGGCTTAGGAGCCGCCAGCGCCCCGGTCAACCTGGCCGGCAGGGACGTTTTCAGCGGCCTGGACGTTGCCCGCCGGGCGGCCGCCCAGGCCTACGAAATGGCCGGAGTAGGTCCCAAGGACATCGACGTGGCCGAGGTTCACGACTGTTTCACCATCGCCGAGATGATGGCCTACGAAGACCTGGGCTTTGCCGAACGCGGCCAGGGCAAGGAGCTGATCCGCTCCAAGGCCACCTACCAGGATGGCGAGATCCCGGTCAACATAGACGGCGGGCTGCTTTCCAAGGGGCATCCCATCGGGGCCACCGGCGGATCCCAGATCCGGACCATCGTGCTCCAGCTCAGGGGCGAAGCCGGCCAGATCCAGGTCAAGAATCCCCGGATCGGCCTGGTACACAATATCGGCGGTGTCGGTCTTTACGGCAACGTCACCATTCTGGGGATCTGATCACCCGGTGCTTCAAGCCGGTTAAAGTCGCACGCGGAGGAAACAATGGGCAAAGCCAAGAAGAAAATCGACGACCGCTTCAAAAAGTTCGGCACCGTGGGATTCACGGCCACCACCAAGGTAAACGACTTTGTCACCCACCTGGAAGAAGGCAAGGTGACCGGGACACGCTGCAAACATTGCGGCAAGACCTATTTCCCGCCCCGGGCCGACTGCTGCCTGTGCCTCAACTCGGACATTGAATGGTTTCCGGTGGAAGGAAGCGGCAAGCTGGTAACCTTCAGCCGCCTGAGCTTCGGGCCGGCCGGCTTCAAGCAGGACGTACCCTATACCATCGCCCTGCTCGACTATGGAGACTACAAGGTCTTCGGCCGTATCGCCGACGGAATCGAAGAAGAGGAACTTGCCGTCGGCATGGAGATGACAACCAGGGTAAACCACCTGCCCAACGGCCAGCTCAACTATGTTTTTGAAAAAGCCTGATTCAAAGAGGGGAAGTACGCCATGACGGAACTGCAATTTTTCAAATACGATCTGACTGACCAGATCGCCCGGCTCACCCTGAACCGGCCCAAGCACAACGTGCTCAATATCGACATGATGAACGAACTGAACCGGATGCTGGACCAGATAGCCGCCGACAAGGATGTGAAATGCCTGGTGCTGGATGCCGAGGGTCCCAGCTGGTGCGCCGGGGTGGAAGTGGCCGACCACAAGCCGGAAATGGTCGACGAAATGGTCGCCGTCTTCAACGGCATCTTCAAGCGGATCGACAAGATCGGCGTGCCGGTCATCGCCGCGGTTCACGGAGCCTGCCTGGGCGGAGGCATGGAACTGGCCATAGCCTGCGACATCATCGTGGCCTCTGACAAGGCTGTCTTCGGCCAGCCGGAGATCAAGCTGGGCTTCTTCCCGCCTTATGCCGCCATCCGCCTGCCCCAACTGGTGGGACCGGCCAAGGCCATCGAGATCTGCGCCACCGGCAGGCGTTACACGGCCGAGGAGGCCCGCAACATGGGCCTGCTGCACCACGTGGCGCCGGCCGACGAATTTCCCGCCTATCTGGAAAAACTGATCAAGGAGATCAAGGTCTGCAGCCCGCTTATCATCCGGCTCAACAAGCAGGCGGTCAAGGACAACCTCGGCCTGCCTTTCGAACAGGCCGTGGAAAAGGTCAGCGATCTTTTCCTCAACCGGCTGATGAAAACCAACGACACCCTGGAAGGCATCAAGAGTTTTGAAGAAAAACGGAGGCCGGTCTGGACCAACAGCTGATTGCCAGCCGCCGGCCGTTCTTATCCGTCTACAAACCGTTTCACGAAAAGGAGATGGGTCCATGACTAAGATGGTATCCTGGCAAATGGTGGAACCGGGTAAACCCCTGCAAAAAATCGAATCCGACATTCCAACTCCCGGGCCGGGACAGGTGGTGGTGAAAGTCGCCGGCTGCGGTGTTTGCCATACCGACCTGGGCTTTTTCTACGACGGCGTTCGCACCAAGACCGCCCCGCCCCTTACCCTGGGCCATGAAATCAGCGGCATCGTGCAGGCCGCCGGACCGGGCTCCGAGGACTGGACAGGCAAGGCGGTCATCATCCCGGCGGTGATGCCCTGCGGTGAATGCGACGTCTGCAAGCAGGATCTGGGCAACATCTGCGCGGCCCAGAAAATGCCGGGCAACGATATCCAGGGTGGTTTTGCAAGTCACATCCTGGTGCCGTCCAACCAGCTGTGCGAGGTTCCCCTGGATGCCGACGGCAAACCGGCCGGCAAGGCGGACATCTCCCTGGCCGAGCTTTCGGTGGTGGCCGATGCCGTGACCACGCCCTACCAGGCAGTGGTGGATTCCGGCCTTACTGCCGAAGACACGGCCATTTTCATCGGCGTGGGAGGAGTCGGCGGCTTCGGCGCCCAGATAGCCAAGGCCTTCGGGGCCCTGGTGATCGCCATCGACGTCGACCCCGCCAAACTTGAAATGATCGCTCCCTATGTCGACAAGACCTTCAATTCCAAGGAAATGCCTTTCAAGGAGCTGCGCAAGGCGATCTCGGCCTTTGTCAAGGAAAAGGGACGCCGCCGGACCCAGTGGAAGATCTTTGAAACCTCGGGCACGGCTCCCGGCCAGATCACCGCTTTCGGCCTGCTCACTTTCGGTGCCAACCTTTCGGTGGTCGGCTTCACCATGGCCAAGGTGGAAATCAGGCTCTCCAACCTGATGGCTTTCCACGCCACGGCCCGCGGCAACTGGGGATGCGTGCCCAAGTACTACCCGCCGGTCCGGGATCTCGTGCTGGAAGGCAAGATCGACATGAAACCGTTTGTCAAGCTCTTCCCGCTGGACCAGATCAATGAAATTTTCGAACAGGTCCACCAACGCAAGATCTTGCAGCGGCCCATACTTGTTCCCTAAATATGTAAACAATCAGGACCCAAGGAAGGAACCATGCACAAACTACTTGTAGACAATCCTGGAGAAAAACTATTACTGCTGGGAAACGAGGCCATCGCCCGGGGAGCCATCGAAGCCGGTGTGGCCTTCGCCACCACCTACCCAGGGACGCCGTCTTCCGAGATATCCTTGAACCTTTTTCAGATGTCGCACCAAAGCGACCTTTACTTCGAGTACAGCACCAACGAAAAGGTGGCCCTGGAAGTGGCCGCCGGGGCCGCCAATTCCGGCCTGCGCACCATGTGCATGATGAAGCACGTGGGGCTCAACGTGGCCGCCGACCCGCTGATGACCCTGGCCTACGTGGGAGTAAAGGGCGGCATGGTGGTGCTGACGGCCGACGACCCGGCCATGTTTTCAAGCCAGAACGAGCAGGACAACCGTTACTACAGCAAGCTGTCCGGGCTGCCCCTGCTGGAGCCTTCATCGGTGGCCGAGGCCAAGGAAATGCTGATCTACGCCTTCGACCTGTCGGAAAAGCTGGGCGAACCGGTCCTTTTCCGCACCACCACCAGGATCAACCATTCCAGCGCCTTCGTGACCCTGGGGCCGATTACTCCCCCCCAGACCAAGGGAGACTTCGAAAAAGACCCCTTGCGCTATGTTACCGTACCGGCCGTTTCCCGCAAGTTGCACGTACGGCTGCTGGAAAACATGGCCAAGGCGGCCGGAATCTCGGAAACCAGCCCGTACAACCTGGTGCGGGGAGAAGGCAAGTTCGGCGTAATCTGCAACGGCGTGAGTTTCAACTACGCCACCGACGCCATCAATGAGCTGGGCCTTGGCGACCGGGTAAGGGTCCTGCGCGTGGGCATGTCCAACCCCCTGCCGTCCAAGATGATCGTCGACTTTCTCAAAGACTGTGAAAAAGTGCTGGTTGTCGAAGAGGGCGAGCCCTTCCTGGAAGAAGCGGTCAAGGCCCTGGCCCAGGAGGCCGGCCTTACCCTGAAGATCGCCGGCAAGGGCAAGGACCTGCTCTCGCGGCTCTATGAATTCAGTCCCACCATCGTCAGCCAGGCCATGGCCAACTATTTCGGTGTAAAATACGACCCGCCCGAGGCGGTGGACGTCGCCGACCTGCCCGAAGCGCCCATGCGGCCGCCAAACCTGTGCGCCGGCTGCAGCCACCGGGCCACCTACTATGCCGTCAAGAAAGCCGCCGAAGGCATGGAAACCATCTATCCGAGCGACATCGGATGCTACACCCTCGGGTTCCTGCCGCCTCTGCAGATGGCAGATTTTCTCATCTGCATGGGATCTTCGGTCAGCTCATCCTGCGGCTTTTCCAGGGCAACCGGCAAAAAGGTTATCTCCTTCATCGGAGACTCTACCTTCTTCCACTCCGGAATGACCGGTCTGGTGAACGCCATTTTCAACAATCACAACTTCACCCTGGTGATTCTGGACAACGGCACCACCGCCATGACCGGCCACCAGCCCCATCCGGGCGTTGACATGTCGGATTTCAACCTTGAAGGCTACGGCCGGGTTTCCATAGAAGAAGTAGTCAAGGCCATCGGCGTAAAGAAAGTCACGGTGATCAATCCCTACAAGGTGGCCAAAAGCATCGAGGCCATCCGGGAGACCCTGGAATTCGAAGGTGTATCGGTCATCATCTCGCGCCAGATGTGCACCCTCTACGCCAAGAGTCTAAAGAAGATAAAGGTCAGGGCTTTCACCATTACCGACAAATGCAAGAATCACCGTATCTGCATCGACACCCTGGCCTGCCCGGCGTTCTACCTGGAAGGCGGAAAGGTGCGCATAGATCCAGATGTCTGCGTGGGATGCGCGGTCTGCGCCCAGATTTGTCCGGAAAACGCCATCCGGCCGGTCAAAAAATCCGGCTGATAAACCCAGTGCCCGGGCCTTTCGCGAAAGGCTGAAATTTCCAGATAGAAGGACGGATATACCATGGATATTACACGACTTATAATTGTTGCAGTCGGCGGCCAGGGAAACCTGCTGGCCTCCAAAGTCCTGGGTGAGGCGGCCCTGCTGGCCGGCGTGCCTTTCCGCATGAGTGAAATCCACGGCATGGCCCAAAGAGGTGGCGTGGTCGAATCGGCCGTGGTTTTCGGCGATGCCAACAGCACCATCATCTCCGATGGCGGAGCCGACATCCTGCTCGGTTTCGAACCGCTGGAGACCATGCGGGCCATGAACAAGTGCAACAGCGAAACCACCGTCATCACCAACCTGTCTCCCCTGCCGCCATTCACCGTGGCCATCGGCAAGGGAACCTACCCGGACGTCGAACAGCTCCGAAAGCTGATCGCCGCCAAGGTCAAACGGCTGCTGGCCTTCGACGGCCTGGCCCTGGCCAAGGAAGCCGGCAACCCCATGGCCCTCAACATGGTCCTGCTGGGAGCCCTGATTCAGAGCAATACCGTGCCCGTTACGGCCGAACAGGTGAAAACCGCCATCAAGACCAAGACCAAGCCGGCCTTCGTAGACGTCAACCTTAAGGCTTTCGACCTGGGCTTCGAAGCCGCCGCCAAGGCGGCCTAGCAAAGCCGGAAGCAGACCGGCCGGCAAAAAGGAGGACAACTTCAGCAGACGGATGAATTGAATTCATTTTTCTACTGGAGTACAAAAACAGAGTATCATTTTATCAACACTTTCGTTCTGGCCTTGCAGGTCCAAACGAGACAAAGGGCAGCCGGAAAATCCGGCCGCCCTTGAGCCAACCAACCCAAGGAGGTCACCATGCCCTGGAACGACGAATTCGAATGCATGCCCCTGGAGAAAATGCAAGCCTTTCAACTGGAAAAGTTGAAAGAAACCGTGGAATGGGTCGCCAAACGGGTCCCCTTCTACCAGGAAAAATTCAAGAAACTCGGGATCAAGGCATCGGATTTGAAGAGCGTCGAGGATGTGGCCAAGCTGCCTTTTACCGAGAAGAACGACCTGCGGGACAACTACCCCTTCGGCCTGTGCGCCGTAGACCTCAAGGAAGTTGTCAGGGTGCATGCCAGTTCCGGCACGACCGGCAAGCCCATCACCGGCCCTTACACCAAGGAAGACCTTGAACAATGGACCGAATGCATGGTGCGCAACTTCTGGGCCGCCGGCGTTCGTCCCGAACACGTGGTCCAGAATGCTTACGGCTACGGCCTTTTCACCGGCGGCCTGGGCTTTCACCAGGGCGCCACGGCCCTGGGCTGCACCGTAGTGCCTACCAGCTCCGGCATGACCGAGCGCCAGATCACCCTGATGCAGGATTTCAAGACCGACGTGCTTTGCTGCACCCCATCATACGCTCTGACCATGGCCGAACGGGCCGAGGAACTGAAGGTCGATCTGCGCTCCCTGCCCCTGAGCATCGGCATGTTCGGTGCCGAACCGTGGAGCACCCAGATGCGCAAGGAAATCGAGGAGCGCATGGGAATCAGGGCCATGGAAGCCTATGGCCTTACCGAGCTGGGCGGACCCGGGGTGGGATTCGACTGCGAGGTCCAGGACGGCATTCATATCAATGAAGATTTCTACCTGGTGGAAATCGTCGATCCCGTCACCCTGGAGCCTCTGCCCCTGGGAGAAAAGGGCGAACTCGTTTTTACTTCGCTCCAGCGCAGGGCCATGCCCATGATCCGCTACCGCACCAAGGACATCACCCGCTTGCGGCGCGAAGAATGCCCCTGCGGCAGAACTTTCGTCAAGATGGACAAGATCTACGGCCGCACCGACGACATGCTGATCATCAGCGGCGTCAACGTATTTCCGTCCCAGATCGAGTCCCTCCTGCTGGATATCGAAGAAGTCGAACCCCAGTACCAGCTGGTTGTCCGCAAGAAGGGTTACCTCGATCAGCTCCTGGTCAGGGTCGAAGCCAAGAAGGAAATCTACGCCGCCGGAGAAAAGAAACGGATGGAAGTCGAAGGCAAAATCATGGCCCACATCCGCGGCCACATGGGCATCGGCGTTGAAGTGAACCTGGTGGAGCCCAAGTACATCGCCCGCAGCGAGGGCAAGGCCCTGCGGGTGGTGGACGAAAGGCCCAAACAGTTCAGGTAGAAAAGTTTGTCACGGCCGCCTTCGCGGAGGCCGTTTGCAAATAAACCCCGGCAGGCGGCGGCTGCCGCCTGCCCTAACCCGGGGCCGGCTTGAAAAAACAGGGGCCCTGTAAGGGGAGGTGATATCATGGCGGACAAATCTGATTTTCGTCCCCAATCCTTTGCCGTCATCGGAGCCGGGCCGGTGGGATGCATCGTGGCAGCCTTTCTGGCCAAGGCCGGCTATAAAGTGACTCTTTGCGACGTGGTCGAGGAACTGCTCCAACCGGCCCGGCAGCGCGGTATAATCATTGAAGGGGCCGAAAACCTCACTCAGAAGATTCAATATACCTGCACCAGCATCGACGACCTGCCGCAATACAATCCGGACGTGATTTTCATCACGGTCAAGGCCAATGCCCTGCCGCTGATCGCCTCGGCCATGGAAAGTTTCTTCAACGAGAAGATGGCCGTGGTTAGCTGGCAGAACGGAATCGACACCGAGCTGGAACTGGCCAAGGTGCTGGGCCGCAGGGGCGTGATGCGGGCCGTGGTCAACTACGGCTGCGGTCTGGCGGGACCGGCCCATGTCAAGCTCCCCTTTCACCATCCGCCCCACTACATTCAGGAGCTTGATCCTGAATCGGCCGGCATGGCCCAGGCCGTGGCCGACGCCCTGACAAAGGCCGGTCTGACCTGCGAACACACCGACCAGATCGTCTCCATGGTCTGGCGCAAGGGCGTGCTCAACGCCTGCATGAACCCGGTTTGCGCCGTTACCGGCCTGACCATGGCCCAGGCCATGGGCGACCCGATCGTATTTTCCATCGTGGACGCCCTGGTCAAGGAGTGTATCGCCGTTGCCCGGGCCAACGAGATCGACCTGGGCTGGGATTTCTATCCCAACGCCATTTCCTACATGAGCAACGCCGGCAACCACAAACCCTCCATGCTGATGGACATAGAGGCCGGACGCCGGACCGAAATCGATTACATCAACGGCAAGTTCGTGGAATACGGCAAGCAGGCCGGCATTGCCACTCCTTACAACTTTACCCTCCAGACTCTGGTCAAGGGGTTGGAGTCGCGGTTGTAAAAACAATGCTCGAGTAACTGAGGATCTGCCTATGAACCAGGACAAACTTTTCGTCGGGACAGACGTTGGAGCATCACGCACCAAGGTGGCCGTCATCGACACCGCCCGGAAGCTGGTGGGCTACGCGGTCCGCAAGTCGGGCACCAACTTCACAGCCACCGCAGATGCCTGTCTGAAAGAAGCGCTGGAGATGGCCGGAGCCGGCAAGGAGCGCATCGCCGGCGCCATTTCCACCGGGTACGGGCGCAAAAACGTATCCTACGCCCAGCAAACCCGCACGGAAATAGGCTGTCACGCCAAGGGATGTTTTCTTTACTTCCCCATGGCCATCACCATCATCGACATCGGCGGCCAGGACAACAAGATAATCAAGCTCGACGAAAACGGCCAGCGTACATCATTCAAGATGAACCGCAAGTGCGCTGCCGGCACGGGCGCTTTCCTGGAGGAAATGTCCCCCCGGCTCGACATTCCCCTGGAAGACATGGACGGCCTGGCGCGCAAGAGCAAGGACATGGTCAAGCTGGGAAGCTTCTGTACGGTCTTTTCCGCCACCGAAGTTCTGGAGAACATACGCAACGGCAAGAAGGTGGAGGACATCGTCAAGGGATTGTTCTATTCCGTGATCCGCAGGATCATAGAGATGGATTCTTTCACTGAAAACGTGGTCATGACCGGCGGGGTGGTAGAGCACAACCGTTACCTTGTGACCATGATGGAAGAGCTTATCGGCCGCAAGATTCTCGTTCCGGAACACCCCCAGCTGACCGGGGCCATCGGAGCGGCCCTGTATGCCCTGGAAGCAGATGCCGTCTACCGGGACGCGTAGGAACCTGCGGTCCGGTTTCAGGACCTGGCAAATATTCACCCCGGCCCGGGATTCGATTCGGACACCGGCGGTGACGGTTTATTGAAGACAATAGTTTATTACGCAAAAAGTATGAAAAGCGGAAGGAGTGATGCTTCATGACAGAAGAAAAAAAAGTCGTAATCAAGCGGCTTGAGTCAGCCAAAGTTTTGGGCAAGTTCATGGCAGATTACTACTATGAGCTGGACAATGCCTCAAAGACCGGTGAAAAGAAGGTCGCCTGGTGCACCAGCGTGGGACCGGCGGAAATTCTGCGGGCCATGGGCTTTTTGGTCTACTTTCCTGAAACCCACAGCGCCATGCTCGGCTCTTCCCGCATGGCAACCGACCTGATTCCCAAGGCCAACGCCATCGGCTATTCCCCGGACATCTGTTCTTACCTGACGGCCGACATCGGAGCCTATCTGGAAAAGGTATCCCCCCTGGCCAAGGTTTTCAAGGGAATCGAAGGACCGCCCAAGCCCGACGTGCTGGTCTTCAACACCAACCAGTGCCGCGACGTCCAGGACTGGTTCGCTTTTTACGCCAAGGAATACAACGTGCCCATCATCGGGGTCCATTCTTTCGTCGGTGTCCAGGACGTGACCGAGGCCCACGTCAAATCGGTGGCCAAGCAGATGGAAGAAATGATTCCCACCCTGGAGGAAGTTTCCGGAACCAAGTTCGACATCGACCGTCTCAGGGAGGCTGTGGCCCTTTCCCGTGAATGTTCGGACCTGTGGAAAGAAGTGCTCGACACGGCCGCCGCGGTTCCTTCTCCCATTACCTTCTTCGACGGCACGACCCTCATGGGAGCGGCCGTGGTCGGCCGCGGAACCCAGAAGGCCAACGACGCCTACCGGGTCCTGCTCAAGGAACTCAAGGAGCGGATCGAACGCAAGGAAGGCGCCTTGGAAAACGAACGTTTCCGCCTCTACTGGGAAGGAATGCCGGTGTGGGGCCGGCTCAGCGCCCACGCCAAGCTGTTTGCCAGCCTGGATGCCTGCGTCCTGGCCTCGACCTACTGTAACAGCTGGATCTTCTCGGCTCTTGATCCCAAGGATCCTTTCACCTCCATGGCCAGGGCCTACACCGAGCTGTTCATCGTCCGGGCAGACGCTCCCAAGGAAAAGTACATCAGGGACATGATCGAATTCTTCAAGGTGGACGGCATAATCTACCACGACGCCAAGACCTGTCCCAACAATTCCAACTGCCGTTACGGAATGCCGCAACGTCTGGAGAAAGAAACCGGGGTTCCTTACCTGACAATAAACGGCGACCTGAACGACCTGCGCCTGATCTCGGACGAACAGACCAAGACCAACGTTGAAGCATTCATCGAACAACTGGAAGAACGCAAAGCAAAATAGCTTAAGGAGAGCCATCATGCTGGATGCACTGTTTCGGCCAAGAGGCGTTGCGGTTATCGGCGCCTCTACCAAGGAGCTTCACATAGGCAACCGGGTAATCAAGAATCTGATCGATTTCGGCTACAAGGGAGAAATCTACCCCATCAACCCCAAGGCCGATGAAATCCGCGGGCTGAAGGCCTACAAATCGATCCTGGACGTTCCCGGCCCGGTGGACGTGGTCCACATGGTAATTCCGGCCAAGTTCGTGCCTCAGGCCGTGGAAGACTGCGGCAAAAAGGGAGTAAAGCACATCATCATCAATTCGGGCGGGTTTTCCGAGATCGGCCCCGAGGGTGCCGCCATCGAAAAGGACTTCCTGGAAAGAGCCGCCAAGTACGGGATCCGGATCTTCGGCCCCAACTGCCAGGGAATCATAAATTCCGACCCTGAAATCAGGGCCTATTGCAACTTCACCTTCACCTTCCCCGAACCGGGCTACATATCCATCGTTGCCCTCAGCGGAGGGGTGGCCGAGGTGATTCACCAGGGCTTTGCCTCCATGGGCGTGGGCACCCGCATCTACGCCTCCAACGGCAACGCCTGCGACATCACCATCCCGGAAATCATCCGCTACCTGGGAGACGACGAAGGCACCCGGGTGGTGGTCACCTACGTGGAAGGCCTGCGGGACCCTAAAACCTTCCTGGAAGTCGCCACCGAAGTGGCGGCCAAAAAGCCGGTCCTGGCCATGAAGGCCGGCCGCACCAAGGAAGGCGCCAAGGCGGCCGCGTCCCATACCGGCGGCCTGGCCAAGGAAGACATCGCCACCGACCTGATCTTCCAGAAGGCCGGAATCCTCGATTTCCGTGACGAAGGCCAACTGATCAACGCCGGCGTGGCCTTTGCCAGCCAGCCGATCCCCAAGGGCAACCGTGTCGGGATCATCACCAACACCGGCGGGCCGGCGGTAATAGCCACCGACGTCATGGTGGCGGCCGGCTTGAAACTGCCGCCCCTTTCGGAAAAGACCGAAGCCTATCTCAAGGAAAGGCTCTTTCCGGAAGCCTCGGTCCACAACCCCGTGGACGTGCTGGCCACCGGCACGGCCGAGCATTACCGGGCCTGCCTGGACGCCATGATGGACGACGACAACTTCGACTGCGTCTTTGTCAACTTCGTCACCCCGTTCTTTGTCGATACCGACAGCATTGCAAAGCAGATAGTCGAAGTCAGCAAGCAGCAGCGCAAGCCGATCGTCTGCAACCTGATGACCGACCGCCGCCAGTGGACCGAAACGGTCCGCATCCTTCAGGAAGGCGGAGTGCCCTGCTTTGCCCTGCCCAGCGAAGCGGCCAGGGCCATGGCGGCACTGGTCCGTTACCGCCAGATCCTGGACCGTGACAAGGGCCGGGTCAAGACCTTCTCCGATGTGGACACCAAGGCAGCCCGCGAGATTATCGACCGGGCCAGGGCGGCCGGCCGCAAGATGCTGACCGCGGCCGAGGTCTACGGCATCTGTGACGCCTACAAGATACCGACAGCGGCCTGGGCCGTGGCCGACAGTGCCGACAATGCCGTCAAGGCGGCCGACAAGATCGGCTACCCGGTGGTGCTCAAGGCCGACTCGGAAGCCATCGTCCACAAAAGCGACATGGGAGCCGTGGCCCTCAACCTGGAAAACGGCGAAGCGGTTGCGGCCGCGGCCAAGGATATGCAGGCCAAATTCGATGCCGCCGACCTTAAATTCCTCATCCAGAAATTCACGCCCGGCGGCCTGGAAATCATCCTGGGAGCCAAGGCGGAACCCGGCCTGGGCCATATCATCATGTTCGGCCTGGGAGGTATTTACGTGGAAGTGATGAAAGACGTGGTCTTCAACCTGACGCCGGTAACCGACGCCGAAGCCAACCGGATGCTGGAGTCAATCAAGGGCAAGGCCCTGCTGGACGGAGTCCGCGGCCAGGCCGGAGTCGACAAGGCGCAACTTGCCGAAACCATCCAGCGCCTGTCCCAGCTTGTCAGCGACTGTCCCCAGATCGCCGAGCTGGACCTGAACCCGGTGATGGCCTTTGAAAACGAAATCCGGGCTGTTGACGCCCGTATCGCCATCGAGTAGATTGTGCTCCGGGGGACGGCCATTGCGGCCGCTCCCCCGCCGCTGCTCCTCAATCCCAAACACACCACTGCAGGGAGACACCATGGCTCACTGGCTAAATTTCGGTCAAATCCTGAAGGTTAATGCCAAAAAGTTTCCACGTACCGCCGCCCTGAAGGACGCCAAGCGCAGCTTTACCTACCCCGAGGTCAATGCCCGGGTAAACCGCCTGGCCAACGCCCTGCTCTCGCTGGGACTGGCCAAGGGGGACAAGGTGGCCGTCCTGATGGAAAACAGCATCGAAATCGTGGAAGTCTACCTGGCAACCGCCAAGACCGGACTGGTGATAGTGCCTATCAATTTCCGGCTGGTGTCCCGCGAAATCGAGTACATTCTCAACAACTCCGACGCCAAGGCCCTGATCGTCGATGACGAGTTCACCAACCAGATCGATCCCATCAAGGGCAAATGCTCCAACATCCTTCCCGACAGCTATATCGTTGTGGGGCAGCCCGTGGAAGGCTACCGCCGGTATGACGATTTCATGGCCTCCGGCACCGAACAAGAGCCCGACTGCGAGGTTCTGCCCGAAGACGTCTGGATCCTGATATACACCTCGGGAACCACCGGCAGGCCCAAAGGCGTCATCCGGACCCACGAATCGCATATCGCCTTCTACCTGATCAATGCCGTCGACTTCGGGTTCAGCGAGCACGACGTCTGCATGAACGTCATGCCGCTGTGCCACATAAACTCGACTTTTTTCACCTTCACCTTTACTTATATCGGGGCTTCGGTCTACATTCACCCGGCCCGCTCCTTCAGGGCCGAGGAGATCCTGCAGATAGTCGAAAGGGAAAAGATTACCTTCATCTCCCTGATCCCCACCCATTACAACCTGATTCTCAACGTTTCGGAAGAAGGCCGCAAGTGTGACGTCAGCTCCATCCGTAAACTGCTGTGCAGCTCGGCCCCGGTACGGCGCAGCATGAAAAAGGCCATCATGGAGTTTTTCCCGGGAGTCGAACTTTACGAAGGCTATGGTTCGACCGAAGCCGGCATCGTAACCGTCCTGAAACCCGAGGACCAGATGCGCAAGCTCGGCTCCATCGGCTTCGAGTCCCTGGGTACCGACTTTGTCAAAATTCTCGATGAAGACGGCAACCAGGTGCCGGTCGGTGAAGTTGGAGAAATCTACTCCCGTGGTCCCATGCTTTTTAGGGAATACTACAAGCTTCCGGAAAAAACGGCCGCCGCTTTTAACGGGCAGTGGTTTTCCGCCGGCGACATGGGCAGACAGGACGAAGAGGGATACTACTACATCGTGGACCGCAAGGACAACATGATCATAACCGGCGGCGAGCATGTCTATCCCAGCGAGGTGGAAGAGATCATCGGCAGCCACCCCGATGTCTTCGACGTGGCGGTAATCGCCCTGCCCGACCCCAAGTGGGGGGAAAAAGTGGTGGCGGTGGTGATTCCCAGGGAGGGAGCCACCATCACTGAAGAAGAATTGCTCAGCTGGTGCCGGGACGAGATGGCGGCTTACAAGCGACCCAAGCAGATATTTTTCATCGGCCAGGATGAAATGCCCCGCACGGCCACAGGAAAGATACTGCACCGTAAGCTGCGTGAAAGATACGGCAGCTGATTTCAACAGCCCGAACAAACAGTTTCAGATATAAAAAGGAGGTTTTGCATGTTGACAAAGGCTTTCATCCCTTACAAGGGCTACTTCAGTACCCCGTTTTGCCGCTGGCAAGGCTCCATGGCCAACGAAAACAGCATCAAGCTGGGAGCCGAAACCGCCAAGCGCTGGCTGGCCGAAAAAAACTGGGATCCGGGCATTTTCGATTACCTGATCTTCGGCAACACCATCGGTCAGCTGCATCAGTTCTACGCCGCACCCTGGGCCGCAGCCCTGATGGGAGCCGGGTCGATTCCGGGCTTTGCCATCAGCCAGGCCTGTACCACCGGCACTACCTGTATCTACCAGGCCGCAGTGGGCGTAGAGACCGGGCTTTACAACATCCCCTTCGTCATGACCACAGACCGCACATCCAACGGTCCCCATACCGTCTGGCCCAATCCCAACGGACCGGGCGGAGAAGTAATCTCCGAGAACTGGCTCATGGACAACTTCAACAGCGACCCCAACGTGGGCCTGCGGATGATCGAAACCGCCGAAAACGTGGCCAAGGAAGAAGGCTTCACCAAGGAACAGTGTGACGAACTGGCCCTGCGGCGCTATGAGCAGTACACCATGTCCCTTGAAAACGACCGCGAGTTCCAGAAACGCTACATGTTCGGAGCCGAAATCAGGATATCCCGCAAGAAAACCATCATGGTGGAAGAAGACGAAGGCATCCTGCCCACCACCAGGGAAGGCCTGGCCAAGCTCAAACCCCTGATCCCCGGCGGCGTGCTGAGCTTCGGCGCCCAGACCCATCCGGCCGACGGCAACGCCAGCCTGGTTGTAACCACCAAGGAAAAGGCCGCCGAGCTGAGCGCCGACCCGGCCGTCACCATCCAGGTGGTAAGCTACGGCTTTACCCGCGAGCGCAAGGGCTACATGGCGGCCGCCCCTGTTCCGGCGGCCAAGATGGCCCTGGAGCGGGCCGGGCTGAAGATCGATGACATCAAGGTCATCAAGACCCACAACCCCTTCGTGGTAAACGACCTGAACTTTGCCAAGAAGATGGGCATCGACGCCAACAGCTTCAACAACTACGGCTCTTCCCTGATTTACGGCCACCCCCAGGGATCGACCGCCACCCGGCTTATTATCGAAGGCATCGAGGAAACGGTCATGGCCGGCGGCGGCTACTTTCTCTGGACAGGCTGCGCGGCAGGCGACTGCGGAGCTTCGCTGGTGCTGAAAATCGACGCCTGAACTGTATTCCATATGTTGTCAGCCGGGGATTAGGCCTCACCCTGCTGGCTGGCACCTTCGCACAAGGGCTGCCCTCTTTCTTGGGCAGCCTTTTTTTATCCCGCCGAAAAAGCGCCACCTCCAATCTGACCGGCATCCCGGACGCGGCCGACAACCACTTCCTTGTGGACGTCGGGTTCAGGGAAACCGATCCGGGCCTGCAAAAGACCGTGGTATCCCTCATGCTGGAGATCTACAGAGAACTTGAAATTGGTGTGATAAGATATTATGCTGGCAGAAAAGGGACAAGCAGGACATCGCTGAAATGGTGGTGACCAGGCTCCGGGAGGACCTGCAATACGCCTGCGGGCTCCCGGATGACGCCCTCCAGGAAATACCCCATCTGTTCGGAATGTTCAGGGATATCGGAGAAGGCGGCCGCGCCGAGGACATCGAGCGCGTGCGGCGCTCCATCATGATCGTGGACAAGCTTGCCGGCACCGGCGAAAGGGTCGGACCGGCCGGCGTGATCTTTGTGTGCGTCACCCTTACAGGCGGCCTGCTCACTGCCCTTGGCATCGGCCTGAAGTGGTTTTTCGGCCATCAGGGAGGCAAATAGCAATGATCGCCCATCTTTTCCGTATCCGCCGCAGCAGTCACGGCACGGAAGGGATTTTCGCCGCCGGCGCCTTTTCGTGCTTCACCATGGAACTGCCCTGGAAGGACAACCGGCCCAATATTTCCTGCATCCCGGCCGGGCGGTACAAAGTCACCATCCGTGTTTCGCCCAGGTTCGGGCAGGTCTACCACGTAACAGAGGTGGAGGGCCGCAGCAGCATCCTGATCCATTCCGGAAACTTTGCCGGAGACAAGTCCCTTGGCCTGCGGACCCACTCACAGGGCTGCATCCTGGTGGGCAAATACACCGGCATCCTGGAAGGCCAGCGGGCCGTGCTGGCCTCGCGCATCACCCTCAGGCGGCTGCTGGATTTTTGTGGCGGGCAGGACTTCACCCTGCGAATCCAGGAAGCTTTTTAACGCGCCGGCAGGTTCCGGCTGCAAGTGCTTATCGGTAACTTGCAGACTCAACTTGTCAATTTCATCACATCGGGAGGATATCATGGTCCTTGAAACAGTGCTCGGCGCCCTGACCGGTCTGGTGGGAAACGCCGTAACATCGTTTGTCAATTACAAGACCCAGAAGCTGAAAAACGAACACGACAAGGCCATGGGCGAGCTTGAGCTCAAAAAAATGGAGGCCGAAAAAAACTTCATGCTGGCCGAGGCCGAGGCCAACATGAAGATCACCCAGGTGGAGACCGAGGCCAAGATCGAACTTGCCGACTCCAAAGCCTACCTGGAATCGATCAAAGCCGCGGCAAAACCCCTGTTTACCGAAAAGTTTATTGACAGGCTCTGGTCCGGGGGCAAGATGGGCAAAATCATCGGCAGTGTGGTGGCCTTTTTGTTTGGCATCATCGATTTTTTCAAGGCTCTTATGCGGCCGGCCCTCACCGCCTATCTTGCCGGCGTCACCACCTGGATTACCTGGATGGCCTGGCAGATCATGCAGAAAAACGGCCAGGACCTGGAAGCTGCCAAAGCCGCCGCCCTGTTCGACGATGTCACCTCCATCGTGATTTACCTGACCGTCTCCTGCGTCACCTGGTGGTTCGGCGACCGCCGCACGGCCAAGTTCCTTATGCGGCTCAATGACGGGAATATCAAGCGTTGAGGCTCATCCTGGCGATGACGTTCTACCGGGAAAACATTCCCACCCCAAAACACCACTGAAAGAGGGCATACAATGATCAACGCTACAGAAGTCCGGATTCTGAGCGAGGCCAGACAACTGAAAGAATCCAACCGGAAAGCTGTCAAAGCTGTGCTTGAAGCCGACATAAAGGGTCTGGCTGCTGCCCTCGACAGTTATGTGAAACTTAAAAAGCAACTCATGATCAGACTGATCGACCTGCCGGTGTTAAAAATCCATGACCCTGATGTTCAGCGAGTCCTCACAAAGCTGCGCAACAATGAACCGTTAGAGGCAGACAATATGGTCCGGTTCTTGGAAGAACAGTCAGACCTGCCCGGAAAGATTGATGACCTGGACGAGGCCGAAAAGGAAGATCTGGCCCATGAACTGTTCTACTCCTGGTATAGCGGATACCGTTACGTAGAGGCCATGTATAAAACAGGTTCTTTGTTTCTGAAATACGCATGGCCGCCGGAGCTGGCGGTCTTTGTTGAAGAGGCGCGCAAATGCTTTGCATTCCGGCAATACAATGCCGTTTACGCCATGTGCCGGGTGATGCTCGAAATCGCCGCCAGGCATACATGTAAAAGAAAAGGCAAAATTAAGAAGTATCACGAGAATGTGAGGGGGCGCCGCAGTCCCAACACCACAAGGCTGTTAAGTCTTTCCGCCCCGGACAGCCTGCGCGATAAAATACAAACCATATATTATGATTGCAGTGAGTTACTTCATGGCCACAACAGGGTGTCCGACGAGACAAAAGCTCTTGATATGCTCAAAGCCACCCTTGATGCTGTTCAGCAGATATACAGGTGAAATGCCTGTCGAATGTCCGGCTCAGGCCATATTTGCCCCCGGCTTGAATCTCACGACGGCCTTGTCACCCACGGCATTTTACTTTTCATGTGTTGTCTGTGCTTATTTTTCTTGTCCCGAAACTCTTGTGCAACGGCAGCGTAAAGGGCGGAAAACCAGCCGGCAGGATCATTTCTGGGCAAACTCACGAAAATACGGCCAGGTGTTGAGCGGTAAATTGATATCGGAGAAGACAGCCAAAAAATCATCGGTAATGGTTTATTCCGCAACGAGCACTACCCTGTAATCTCATTTGACTTTTAACGCGTACTCCTTTTTTGTGGTGCCGGTTATTATCAGATCATAGCTCGCTATAAGTACAGCCCTGTCATCATCCGGGATTGAATAGGCTGTTTTCTCATCAATATAAATTTTCATTTCCCCACCGAATTTTTCGCGCCTTACCTTAAGACGACATGACTCAAGATCAATGCTTGCAATCTGTACTTGCTGCAGAAGGTTCCGGTAACCTGCCGGTTTCATGCGTCTTATTTTTTGTTTTGATGTTTTGCTCATACCGCTCCCCCTGTCAGGCCGCCTGTCCGTACTCGTCAGCCGGCGATATGTTGTTTTTCCCTTTCGGCAGTTGCACCGGACGGTAAGTCGGTTGTTTATCAGTCTGCGCGTTTATCGGGTAGTATCGATAACGCATGGCCAACAGGGTACAGACATATTGGTTCAGGCTGACGCCATTTTCCTTTGCAGCCCTGGCAAGCTCCCTGTGCAGAAAACGTGGTAAGCGCACGACAAATCTGCCACTGTAATTATCAATATCTTCTTCAGGCTCAGGTATCTCCAGCCCTTCTTTCAGATAGAACCTGAAGCGCTCTTTTTTGACCTCTTCCAGGTTTTTTATCGCTTCTTCAACAGTTTCACCATCTCCAACCATGCCCATTTCTCCAAAGCGGGGCAGGCGCGCCATGTAGCCGCCACCTTCCTCTTTGGGGATCTTCACAATTTCAATTTTGTAAGGCAATGACAAATAGTGTTCAATATTCTTGCCCATTTCTGCCCTCCAATTCTGTCTGGACTCTGATCGCATCCAATAATCTTTTGATATAATATCCTTTGACGTATCGCCCGCTCATCAGGGGGATGGTAATTTCTCCCATATGACTGAATGGCTCAAATCCCGCAAATTCCTTGCAGCGCAGAACAGCTGTCAAGTGACACGAGTTTTTACGAACTTAGGGGACGCGAGTTCCTCCTTGCTCATCCGTACCCACTTCATGGCGACCCTCCTTAAATGGAGAATACATCATCAGCGGATACTCGTTAAGGACGGACCGTAAAAACTCGCGTCCCCTAAGCCTTATCTTAATGGGGTTCTGCACAATCGTGTCAGTCGGCTGGATGCATCAGGCCGTTTCAGTTGCATACGGCGTTACTATGGGCTTTATTTTCTCCCAGTCGTGGTTGGCATTGGCCGCCTGCCATAAATCGTAATTTTTCTGAAGATTGATCCACAACTCCGGGCTGGTGTCAAACGCCATGGACAGCTTAAGAGCCATCGCCGGTGTCACGGATGCCTTTTCATTAACAATTTTTGACAAGGTCTTTCTGGAAACACCCAATGTTTCGGACAGTTCCGTAATGGTAAGCGCCAGCGGCTCCAGGTAGTCCTCTTTAAGTATTCTGCCCGGATGGGTGGGCTTTCTTTTGATGATTCTCATGTCATTCTCCAATTCATCCTAATGATAATCCAGGTAATCGACTTCATAGGCATTGCCTTTTTCAAAGATAAAAGTGATGCGCCAGTTTCCCGATACATTCACGGCGTATCGGCCTTTGAATTTACCTGCCAGCGGATGCAGGTTGGAGCCCGGGTAATTCATGTCTCTCAATTCATTTGCCGCATGAAGTCGGTCCAGAATTTTACCCAGTTTTCGTATATGTTCAGGTCTGATTCCTTTTTTCGAGAAGGATCAAATCCACATAAAACGTCGAAAAGCCTTTATTGGTAAAGTCAGAGCTGACTGTTTTTCTGGTCAGGAAGGAACAAACTCGACATAAATTATATTGTCTTGCTGCTGAATCTGTGGCCCGTGTTTCCATTGTCTGGCCTGCCCGGCCGGACTGCTGTTTTTCCGGGCAGGGCCCCAGCCTTTTTAAAATACAAAACGAAAGTCAATCCAGCCCTGATGAGCGGCCACTTCGGCCTTCATTGTTTCGAATTTCGGATCCTCCATACCCAGATACCGATAGCGCAGGTCGATTGCAAATTTATCGCTCACATCGATACTGATGCCCGCGTCTGCATGCCATGTCAGCGTATTGGCGTCATCGCCTTTCCGGACATAGCCTATGCTGCGCACCTTAAGGTCTGAGACATCTATTTTGCTGTAACCTATTCCGCCACCCACAAACGGCGTGAGTTTCGACTTCACAGGGAAGTCGAAATATCCGTTCAGAAGCAAAGATGTAATCTTTCCGTCTCCGTCCACGTCACCGCTTATTCCAAGCAGATTGACCTGCTTGAAATCATTGACGGTATGAACAAGCTCCCATTCGACCCTGAAATTACCGAAGTCCCAACCCAGGGCCACGGCTCCGCCATAGCCGTTTTCGAACTCGAATTCGAGATCAAGCCCCAGCAAATAATCATCGGTATCAGCATCCTGAACCATGGAATATCCGCCGGACAACCTGAAGTAAGATGTATTCTGCTGGGCGGCAGAAGCATAACCGGAAATCATGAGAACAGAACATACGACAACAATCCACCCCAAACCACGTACCGACATACTACCCCCCTTTCATCAAAGCGTGCGGCTCAGACTGACAACGGAATTCTGTTTGGCAATAGAACTGACTGACGGTAAACAAAAAATACACAAACTAAATCAGAATGCAAATATTTTTTCAGGAAGGAACATAATTAAGGGTCAAAATTGATGTAAATTATACTTTCCTGTTGGCGTTTTTACTAAGTTCGAAGATTTTTGCGATATCCCCGTTGTGGGCGTTCATATAAAAAAGGAACTGAAGATCGTCAAACGAATACGGGATCCGGCCCATTGGGACAGGCCCCATTTCACAATCAGCTCACAACTAGCTCACAATTTTTTTGTAATTTTGGGCACATTATAACAGG